>ERZ777011.1005-NODE-1005-length-35170-cov-5.882671_pt1 | contig 35170 bp, 28 predicted proteins | sample MGYA00374964_ERZ777011 | MGnify/ENA primary metagenome ERZ777011 (study PRJEB29310, sample SAMD00008975) | mouse gut metagenome | study: EMG produced TPA metagenomics assembly of the Metagenome analysis of fecal microbiota from mouse which was promoted...
ATGTTAAAACGGCTTCTTTTTTCATCAAGACAGGCTTTTCTTTTGTCAAAAACAGTTTTTAAAGCCGCTTGAGACCCGGGTGTACCCAGCGCGGAGACCCAGGTGCGGGAGAGGTGCAGACCCGGGTCTGGGCGAGAGCTTTCCGGGGGTGCACAGATGTTTATCCGCCCTATTGGAGGTGTTTTTATGCCTCGTTTTTGCATCTTTTTTCCTATTGTAAACAAAAATAGCATATTATCAACTATTTGAGTGCGGTTGTCCTGATGTCTACTGTCCCTGCTTTTCTGTTCTGATGTCCCAGTATGAGAATGGCGGGCAGGTGAAGGATATGGAGAGGGTAAGGCGGAACTCTCTTTTTCACATCGGACATGAAAGAGGAGTATGAGGTGACCTGTGGGGGCCGTTCCGAAGGGAAAATCGGAATCGGCCGAGGGTTCTATGGCAGTGGAGTAGGGTTGTGCATAGGGGGGTCAGACCACCCTCAATCCCGCTTGCAGCGTACGCATTTCTTTGGGGACGGATTTCCTGATGCTTTCAATCAGGATGCCAGCGATCGAGTGCCGGATAAAATCCTTGCGGGTTACCCAGACGATTTCACGTGCAGGTTTGGGGATGGCGAACGGGCGTACCAGTTCTTTTTGCTGTTCGCTTAACTGATAAGTGGCCAACTCCGGAATGAAAGTGACGCCGTTGCCGCTTTCTACCATACGCATAAAGGTTTCCAGGCTTCCCAGGCGGTAAGCTGCCTGACGGAGTTTGACCTTTTCCATTTGGCAGAAACGCATCAGTTGATCACGGAAACAATGCCCTTCATCCAACAGCCAAAGACGTTCGTCGCTGATGTCTGCGGAACGGACCATCTCTTTCTTGAACACGTTTTCGTTGCGGGCTACATAAGCATAAAACTGTTCGTAATATAAAATGTCTCCCTGTAGCTGCATCTCTGTCGGTTGGTTTGCGATAATGGCAGCATCTATTTCCCCGTTCAGGAGGGCTTTCATTGTAGGGGCCGTTTGCATTTCCAGGATGCGGATGTCCAGATCGGGATGCTTTTCCGATACTTGCTGGAAAAAGCGGGGGAGCAGGTAAGGAGCGATCGTCGGTAATACGGCGAGGCGGAACGTGCCTTTCAAAGATTGCTCTTCTTCGTTAACTATATCTTTAATCAGAGAAGTCTGGTAGAGGACGATGCGTGCCTGATCGATCACCTTACGGCCGGCAGGGGTAGGGCAGACCGGTTGGATATTGCGATCGAAAAGTTTCACGCCCAGTTCATCTTCCAGTTTCTGGATCATCATGCTTAATGTCGGTTGAGTTACGCGGCAATGTTCTGCAGCTTTGGCAAAATGGCGGTAGGTGTCTACAGCCAGGATATATTCGAGTTGTTGTATATTCATATTCTTTGTTTAATGGTCACGAAGGTAGGAAAAAAATCGTGAAATGCACATTTATTTCGGTCATTTTTCAAGGTTGTCTTCTTGGGAAAAAGGCCTTGCTGCCGGAAGGCGGCTATTGCGTGGAGGGGTTGGTTTCAAAGGTCGCGGTTAAGCGGGCCGGTTCAAACGGGAAAGGCTTGCCGGTAAAGGGAGGGGATATTTGGATTTGGCTATATTTCTTGAGACATGGAAGAAAAACAGCAAATAGGCAGAGGTGATAGGCTTTTTGTACTAAGAATGATGGAAATTAAGCCTATATTTGTACCGTAAATCGTATATTTTAAACGCAGATGGAAGATAAAATCATATTACCTGCAGAGTGGTATCCGCAAAGTGCCGTCCAGTTGACATGGCCGCATGAGGAAACGGATTGGGCTCCTATACTGGACGAGGTGATTCCTTGTTTCGTATCGATTGCCAAAGAAGTGATCAAGCATGAGAAATTGTTGATCGTCTGTCCGGACGAAGAGGAGGTACGTGGACAATTGGGCGATGTGGATTACAGTCGGATCCGTTTTCGGGAGATGGCGACTAATGATACCTGGGCACGTGATCATGGTGGTATTACGGTATTTGATCAGGGAGAACCTGTGGTGTATGACTTCGTGTTCAACGGGTGGGGGATGAAGTTCGCGGCGGACCTGGACAACCTGATTACACGCCAACTGTCGATGCAGGGAACATTTGCCGAAGGGGTTCCGGTTATCAATATGCAACCGTTCGTATTGGAAGGTGGCAGTATTGAATCGGATGGCAAGGGAACGCTGCTCACTACTGTCGAATGCCTTTCGTCTCTGAACCGGAATGAGTATTTGCAAAAAGAAGAACTGGAAACCTATCTGAAGGATGTCTTCGGCATTAGACGTATCTTATGGTTGGAAAACGGCTATCTGGCCGGTGACGACACGGACAGTCATGTCGATACGTTGGCACGGTTTTGTAGCGAAGATACGATTGCGTATGTGCAGTGTACGGATGAATCGGATGAACATTTCGAAGAATTGCAAGCGATGGAACAGGAGTTACAGGCTTTCAGACAGGCTGACGGCAAACCTTACCGGTTGATTGTCCTGCCGATGGCGGAACCGGTGGTATGGGAGGGCGAACGTCTTCCGGCTACATACGCCAATTTTTTGATAATCAATGGTGCTGTGTTGCTTCCTTTTTATAATTCTCCGAAAGATGAACTGGCGAAAGCTGCTTTGCAACAGGCCTTTCCGGATCGTGAGATTATAGGGATCAATTGCTTGCCGTTGATTAAACAGCATGGTTCGCTACATTGTGTGACGATGCAATATCCGGAGGGAGTTATTAATTGAAAAGTGGGAATTGAAAGTTGAAAATTGAGATGGAAGATATGTTAAAGGTCGGACTGGTGCAGCAGGCGAATATCGGAGACCGCACCGCCAATATCAACAAATTGAAAGAGAATATTCGTGCTTGTGCTTTGCAAGGTGCTGAATTGGTTGTTTTGCAGGAGTTGCATAACGGGCTTTATTTCTGTCAGACGGAAGATACCGAAGTGTTTGATCAGGCGGAACCGATTCCGGGACCCTCTACGGAGATATTCGGAGCGTTGGCAAAGGAACTGGGTGTCGTGCTGGTTCTTTCTTTGTTTGAGAAACGGGCTCCCGGTTTGTATCATAATACGGCTGTCGTTATCGAAAAAGACGGTACTATTGCCGGAAGATACCGTAAGATGCATATTCCGGATGATCCGGCCTACTATGAGAAGTTTTATTTTACTCTTGGTGATCTTGGGTTCGAGCCGATCCGGACTTCGGTCGGCAAATTGGGCGTATTGGTTTGTTGGGATCAGTGGTATCCCGAAGCAGCCCGCCTGATGGCGATGAAAGGAGCGGAATTGCTGATTTATCCGACAGCCATCGGTTGGGAAAGCAGTGACACGGAGGAAGAGAAAAAACGCCAGTTGGGGGCGTGGGTGACTGTCCAACGGGGGCATGCCGTAGCCAATGGGCTTCCGGTTGTTACGGTAAACCGTGTAGGGCATGAGGTTGATCCGTCCGGACAGACGAATGGCATCCGGTTCTGGGGAAACAGTTTCGTCGCCGGTCCGCAGGGGGAACTCTTGGCCGAACTTTCCAATAGTGATGAGGAAATACGAATTGTGGAGATCGACAAGACGCGTAGTGAGAATGTCCGCCGTTGGTGGCCTTTCTTCCGGGATCGCCGTATCGATGCTTTTGGGGACTTGACCGAACGTTTTCTGATATGAGATTCTATAACCGTATGGAAGCCGTCTGCCGTATGAACCGATTAGGTGCGGAAAGGCGGCCTTTCCTGTTTGTGATCGATTACAAGCAAGACCAAGTGGTTGTGGAAGAGTTGGATCAGGTTAATCCGGAAGAGTTGCTTTACGATTTGGATGGTGTGACGAATGTCGTGGCTGCAAACCGTATGAATCAACAGGAGAATCAGACTTCTGTGATGCGATGGGAAACATTCCCTATCACACAAGAGGCCTATGCCGATTCGTTTCATAAAGTTATCGGACATATCCGGGCCGGAAACTCTTATTTGGTCAATCTGACTTGTGCTACTCCCGTCCGGACCAATCTGGGTCTGAAAGAAGTTTTTTTTCGTTCGCAAGCCCGGTATAAGCTCTGGATGAAAGATCGTTTTGTCGTTTTCTCTCCGGAGATATTTGTGAAGGTACGGGATGAACATATTTATTCTTATCCGATGAAAGGAACGATCGATGCCATGTTGCCGGATGCCCGCAGGCAGATATTGGACGATCCGAAGGAAGCGGCCGAACATGCTACGATTGTCGACCTGATCCGCAATGATCTGAGTCGGGTGTCGACCGAGGTGACGTTGACCCGTTACCGGTATATAGACGAGCTGCCGACACATAAAGGCGCTTTGTTGCAGGTTAGTTCGGAGATCCGGGGCCGTCTTGCCAGGAACTGGCAGGCAGATACAGGTGAATTGTTATTCCGTCTCCTGCCGGCAGGTTCCATCACAGGTGCGCCTAAAAAGAAGACAATGGAGATCATAGCGGAAGCCGAGACATACGAGAGAGGGTTCTATACCGGGGTTATGGGTTATTTTGACGGGAATAGCCTGGACAGTGCCGTTATGATCCGTTTTTTAGAACGACAGGCAGATGACTCTTTTGTCTTTAAGAGCGGAGGCGGCATTACTTCCCGGAGTGATTTGGCAAGCGAGTATAACGAAATGAAACAGAAAGTCTATGTCCCGATTTATTGAAACGATCCGGATCGAGGACGGGCGGATTCATAACTTGCCCTATCATAACCGGCGTATGGACGTGACACGCCGAAACGTGTTGCATCAAATCGGTACGCTTGATTTGAGTGACTACATCCGACCCGGAAACTATCGGGAACGGACAAAGTGCCGGGTGGAATATGATAAAGATATCTTGAGCGTGGACTATGCTGCCTATCACATTCGTCCGGTATCCTCTTTGCGGCTGGTCGTCGACGATGAAGTCACCTATCGGTATAAAAGTACGGATCGGAGTGTGCTGAACCGTTTGTTCGCATTTCGCGAAGCGGAAGACGACGTGCTGATTGTCCGGAGAGGATTGTTGACCGACACTTCTGTTTGTAACGTTGCGCTTTGGAACGGAAAACAATGGGTCACCCCCTCTATGCCGCTGTTGGCAGGAACGAAGAGGGCTTCTTTGTTGGATAAAGGAGAAATTGTTGCAGATGATATCCGTCCGGATGATTTGCCGGTTTATTCACGTATCAGGCTGTTCAATGCGATGATCGAGTTCGGGGAAATCGAATTTCCGGTAGACAGGATCGTACTTTGACTCAAATAATCCTTGTCGTTGGCATAGATGTAGAGCAAGGTTCCGTCTTTGATAGTGTTGATGATCGGTTTGGCAAGCGACTGGGGCAGGGCGGGGCAACCGAAACTTCTTCCTAAACGGCCTGCCGATGCTGCGACAGACAGGTGGCAATAGTTAGCCCCATGTACTACGATCGCCCGTTCTTTTGCTCGGTCGTTTATGCCTTTTTCCAAACCATCCAAGACTAAGGAATAACCGTTTTTGCCCTGATATGTATTTTCCGTAACGAAAAATCCCAATGAACTTTTGTAGGAATTGATTTTATTGGAGAACGAAGTGGCATAATTTCCTCCGCTGTTTTTCCCATGCGAGACGAGAGATGAGAACAGGAGTTTCTTGTGTTTGATATCCAGAACGTAAAACCGCTCTTCTGTGGAAGGCTTTGTGAAGTCGATCAAGGTAATGATATCCTTATTATGGCGTTCGATTGCTTGCGCTCCGGTTATGGCCTGTTCGAAGGCTGTATAATTCACCACATTGTCCAATTGCATATCTGCATAGAGCTGTCGGCATAACGAAGATACGGCCGCAGTGGGATCTGCCAGGATCAGAGGTGATGAACTTCGGGTAGCCGTATAATTGGCCGGGAGAAATAATAAAATCAAATATAAACAGATACGTGCTGACATAAGATTGAATAATGTCGCACAAAGATAAAACTTTTAATCAAAAACGAAAACAATTGTCTCATTTACAGATGCCCAATCATAAATAAATTTGGCATGTGAGGTCGCATTCCGGACGCACATATGGGAGCGTGGAGTCGTTCCAAGCGTTGAACTGTATTCGATCAGCGATTTGCGCGGTGTGTTTACCGGAACTCCATGGATGTAACCTCCATTGGTGAACCGGCTGGCATAAGGGGCGAATCCACCTGTCTCTTTGCTGCCGTCTACCAGGTAAATCATTCTTGTTTTCTTTTCCTGGACGACGAATATGCCTAATGGTGTTTCTTGCGCGTATGGAGGGCGGTGTTGTCCTGTTGTTGCCGGATTCATGCTTCTGACAAGCCATTTGGAATCCACGTGTTCAAGTGTCGCGATATTCTGATTGGTGACATCAACGAATATGGCTTTGTCAAATGTGACGCTATCGACCGGTTTGATATATTTTCCGGGAACCAGCCATTCTCCGTTTGTATAGATCGTTTGGATGCGGAAAAAGCGGTTGCTGTCGTCCAACAATTTCACAAGAGCCCCATCCCGGCCATAACGTTCGGCTGTCAGTGTGTCTTCCGGCAGATATAACGGGACAGACTGGTAACGTTCAACCCCCAAAGTATCGGATATCCGTTTGTAAGCATCGCGATGAAAATTCCGAACCAGCGGAGCTTCCCCGTTTTTGTTCCTGTAATTTTGAAAGATTGCCCAACGGGACGGCTTTTGCCGGATCGAATCGAGGAGCCGAAGACCCGCACGGATCTTATCCCATTGGAATTCTCGTGTGGTGTCTTTATACGGATATGTATCTGTCAAGGTATGCTGGTCGTAAAGCAGCTCCTTTTCTATAACGGTCTCGATCAGAGTAGGGGACATCTCCGGTTTTGGAGTTGTTCCGCTGACCGGAGTATCTTGTCCCGGTGGGACGGGCTCTTGTGTTTCTTCCGACTTTGTCGTGCAGAAACTCAATGTGGAAAGGCAAAGCAGTAAGAGTATGGGAATTGTCTTCATTTTTCTATTCATTATATAAATATAAACAAAAGAACAGAATGATTGTTTGGTTTTTATTCCTTTTTGGGTAAACGAAGGACAAAGCGGATCAAGGCGACGAATACCTTTCCGTATTTGTCCAACTTGAGCTGTCCGACACCTCGTATTTCGCTGAATTCGTCAAGAGTGACCGGTTTTTTCTGGACCATATCTTCGAGGGCATCATCCGAAAAGAGGATATAAGCCGGAGTATGTTCGCGTTCGGCAATCTGTTTGCGGAGTTGTTGTAGAGAGTCGAGCAATGTTTCATCCACGGAAGTAGATTCGAGCGGGCGGATCGGCCGGTATTTGTAGCCGCCTTTTTTGGTCGGCAGGGCGAAATCTTTTGTGTTTTGATAAATGGCCATGAGCGCTTGCTGTTCGCCGAAAAGGACTTTACGTCCTAACGCAGTCACTTTCAGGTGACCGGCCGACATATAGTCGATTTCGATATAACCGAGCTGGAGCATCTGATATAAATATTCTTTCCATTCTTTGTAGCTGAGATCCTTACCTACACCGTAGGTCTTTAGTTTGTCGTACCCTTTTTCCGTCAGTTCTTCCTTTTCGGATCCTCGGAGTATATCGATCAACAGGTGCATATTGGCAGTTTGTCCGGTACGGAAAATACCACTCAAGGCCTTTTGAACCAAGATGCTTCCGTCGAAACGTCGGGGAGGATTTTTACAAACATCACAATTCCCGCAATCCTTGTCCGTCTCTTCTCCGAAATAGCTCAGTAGAATGCGGCGCCGGCAAATGTCTGCTTCGCAATACCGGCGCATCCGGTTCAACTTCTGTAAAGTGACGTCTTTCTGTCCGCTTTCTTCTGCGAAACGGCGGAGGAGCAGGATATCGCTTACGGAATAGAAAAGGAGTGTGTCGCTTTTCATACCGTCCCGTCCGGCACGGCCTATTTCCTGATAATAGTTCTCGATGCTTGCCGGCATATTATAATGAATGACCCAGCGGACGTTGCTTTTGTCTATCCCCATCCCGAACGCGACCGTTGCACACACCACATTGACACGGTCGTTTATGAAATCGTCCTGTGCTTTCTCGCGTTTGTCGGGGCTGAGCCCGGCATGATAGGCGGTTGCCCGGATGCTGTATTCGGACAGTTCTTCGGCCAAAGACTCCGTGCTGTTGCGGCTCATGCAGTAGATGATGCCGCTCTGTCGGTGATGCCGGTTGATGAAATGGACAATCGCAGCGATTTTTTCTTTCTTGCTCAGCCCGCGGCGGATAGTGAGTGACAGGTTCGGGCGGTCGAAAGATGAGATGAATGTTTTAGGATCACGCAGTTTCAATTGGTTCAGGATATCCGTTCGGGTGATTTTGTCTGCCGTAGCTGTTAAAGCGACGATCGGCACTTTCGGGAAATTCTCTTTCAGAACGGACAGTTGGGTATATTCGGGACGGAAATCATGTCCCCAATGCGAGATACAATGCGCTTCGTCGATGGCGATCAGTGAAATGTCGATGCGGGGCAGGAGCCAATGCAATTCGCTTATGATCCCTTCGGGCGAGATGTAGAGCAGTTTCACTTTTCCTTGTATGCAGAGTTGCCGTACCCGGTGGCGTTCTTCCTCCGGCATCATGCTGTTGAGTGTCGCTGCCGGTATGCCATTGGCAATCAGTCCTTCGACCTGGTCCTTCATCAAAGCGATGAGGGGAGAAACTACGATGGCAGTTCCCGGCATGTAGATCGCCGGAAGCTGGAAGCAGATCGATTTGCCGCCACCTGTAGGCATCAGGACCAGCGAATCTTCTTTTTGCAAGATGCGCTGTATGATCTCGGCCTGTAATGGGCGGAATGATGTGTATCCGAAAAAACGTTTGAGTAGTAATAATAATTCTTTCATGAGAATCAAAAAGAACTTAGAGCCTGTTTAAATTTTGTTCAAAAAGTTTTTTCAGCTTCTTATGAGTTTCTTTTCCGGTCTGTTTTCCTGTTTTTATTCGTCATATAGCCCGCTATGATCCTTATAAAACAGAAAAACATCCTCAAAAAGAACTTTCAAAAGAATGCTGAACAAAATTAAACAGGCTCTGAATGTTTTTAAAAAGCATGCAAATATAACGAAAAATTGCAGAGATGCCGGATTTTTGTGTACCTTTGTCACCATTATTTATTTAACGAGCCGTGATGGCTCATTCTTATTATATGACATTTGAACAATTAGAACTGATCGAGCCGATACGAAAGGCTCTCAAAAAAGAAAAGTACACAACTCCTACTCCCATACAAGCCGAAGCCATTCCCGTAGTATTGGACGGATCTGATTTATTAGGTTGCGCGCAAACCGGAACCGGCAAGACGGCTGCTTTCTCCATCCCTATTATCCAGAAGATTGAAGAACAGATTTTGAATGGACGTAAGCCGGGAATTAAAGCTTTGGTCCTGACTCCGACACGCGAATTGGCGATCCAGATCGGTGAAAGTTTTACGGCATACGGGTGTTATACTCATGTAAAACATACGGTTATTTTCGGTGGTGTAGGGCAGAAGCCGCAGACGGATGCGTTGGTACGTGGGGTGGACGTGTTGATCGCAACTCCCGGCCGTCTGTTGGATTTGATCAATCAGGGTTTTATTCGCCTGAATACATTGGAATATTTTGTCTTGGATGAAGCGGACCGGATGCTGGATATGGGATTTATCCATGACATCAAGCGCATCTTGCCTTTGCTTCCTAAAAAACGCCAGTCCTTGTTCTTCTCTGCAACGATGCCGCCGGAGATCGAGCGTCTGGCAGGAACGATCCTCCACAAGCCTGAAAAAGTAGAGGTGACCCCAGTGTCTTCCACTGTCGATACGATCGACCAGTCTGTCTATTTTGTTGAGAAAGTGGAAAAGATCAACCTGCTGAAGAATCTGTTGGAAGACCGTTCGCTGGAATCCGTTTTGGTTTTTACCCGTACGAAGCACGGAGCCGACAAGGTCGCCCGTGTCCTGAACAGATCCGGGATTGGTGCGGAAGCCATTCATGGAGACAAAGGGCAGAGCGCCCGCCAGCGTGCCTTATCCAGCTTTAAGGATCATACACTCCGCGTCCTGATCGCGACCGATATCGCTTCCCGTGGTATCGATGTCGACCATCTTTCGCATGTTATCAATTATGATTTGCCGAATGTGCCGGAAACCTATGTGCATCGTATCGGCCGTACTGGTCGTGCCGGGCATAGCGGGATCGCTTTCTCTTTTTGCGATGTGGAGGAAGTTCCGTATCTGAAAGATATCCAGAAACTGATCGGTAAAGAAGTGCCGGTTGCAGGGGGGCATATATTCGAGACCGCCGAGGTCAAGGAAGCGATTGCTGGAAAGAAAAAAGCGATAAAGGAAGAGTCCAAGCGTCGGAATATGTTCGGTAGCAAACGGGATGGCAGTTTTTGGCGAAATAAGAAGAGAGCGGCTGCAAAATAATGGGCTATCTCCTTTGAAATATGCATGGGATGTTATATATTTGCCCACTTAACATAAAATTCTAAATTTAAAAATGGAAAACACTCGTCGTTCATTCCTAAAAAAGATGACCGCTGCCGGAATCGGTACAGCTGGTCTTGCATTAAGTAGCAACGCTGCGGCTGCTACGGTTACAACAGAAACAAGTGCAGAGAAGAAAAAGAAACCGGCCGGTAAAGATGATGGCAAGTTGCGTTTCGGTTTTATCGGTACAGGTTCCCGTTGTCACGAACATATCAACAACGTGTTGTCTATCCCCGGAAACAAGATCGTGGCTATCTGCGATATCCAGGCTGGCCCGATCCAGCGTACACTGGATCATATCGCCAAGTTCAATGTTCCTGCTCCCAAGGTATATACAGGTAGCGAACGTGAATTTGAAAAGATGTTGAATAATGAAGAATTCGATTGCGTCATTATCGCCAGCCCGTGGGAGTGGCACGTGCCGATGTCGATTGCAGCCATGAAAGCTGGTGTCCCTTATGTCGGTGTGGAAGTGTCTGCCGCCAATACGCTGGAGGAATGCTGGGATCTGGTCAACGTATCGGAAGCTACTGGAAGCCATCTGAACATCATGGAAAATGTTTGCTACCGTCGCGACTGCATGGCTGCGTTGAACATGGTCCGCAAAGGCCTGTTCGGTGAATTGCTGCATGCGACTTGCGGTTACGAACATGATTTGCGCGATGTCAAATTCAATGATGGGAAACATTATACTTACCAGAAAGGTGGTGAACTGCGTATGGGTAAGGATGCGTTTGCCGAAGCCCAGTGGCGTACGAACCATTCTGTCCGTCGTAACGGCGATGTCTATCCGACGCATGGAATCGGTCCGGTGGCAAACTGCCTTGACATCAACCGTGGTAACCGTTTCCTCTCTTTGTCTGCTATGGCGACCCAGTCTCGTGGCTTGCATAAGTTCATTGTGGACAATGGCGGTGAAAATCATCCGTTGGCAAAAGTCCGCTTCAACTTGGGCGACATTGTGACTTCCATGATCAAGTGTGCGAACGGACAGACGATTATCGTTACGCATGATACGAATTCTCCCCGTCCTTACTCTTTAGGCTTCCGTATTCAGGGAACCGAAGGTTTGTGGATGAACGATGGTAATCATGTATATGTGGAAAACCAGTCCAAGCCTCACCGTTGGGATGATTCGGAAGAATGGTTCAAGAAGTTCGACCATACATTGTGGTCCAAACACGAAGCCGAAGCCGCTCAGGCTGGACACGGAGGTATGGACTATGTGATGATGTTCGACCTGATCAATGCTATCCATAACAAGAAACCGGCTCCTATGGACTGCTACGATGCTGCCGCATGGAGTGCTATTTCCGCTTTGTCCGAGATGTCTATCGCACGTGGCGGCGCGTTGGTTGACTTCCCCGACTTTACTCGCGGACAGTGGATTCATCGTCAGCCGGCATTTGCTTTGTCTGAATAAGAAGAACTGGAATATCTATTAAGAGGGGCTGTATCGTAAAACTTAATTACGATACAGCTTTTTTTATATCAATTGAGAGATGAAAGTTTTCAAGCGGTCGATTTTTGTCCGTATGCCGTTTTTTCTTCGTATATTTACCCACCAAGAATTAAACACATTAAACTGAATATTTATGTTACTGCCAAAACAGTCTTGCAATTGTGTAACCGGGTTGGTTGTCGCCGGCTCGTTACTATTGGCCGCTTGCTCCCCGAAGGAAGTGAAGCAGGTGAATCTTATTCCCAAACCGGAACAGATGACAATGACCGGGGGAACTTTCCGGGTTGACAGTCTCGCCTTGTTCGGAGAGGAATCTTCTTTGGGTATCAATACTTTGATCGATGGGGATTGGGCCGGTAGCCCGGAGGGATATCGGCTGGATGTGACCCCGAAAGGGATTGATCTGCGTGCCGGTTCGCCGAACGGTTTGTTTTATGGGATGGAGACTTTGCGCCAACTGTATGCCGGAGGAGAGGTTCCGTGTGTTTCGATTCAGGATAATCCTCGTTTTGGATACCGGGGATTGCATCTGGATGTTTCCCGTCATTTCTTCTCCAAGGAAGAGATAGTAAAGTTGCTGGACGTGATGGCCTCTTACAAGTTGAATACTTTGCATATACATCTGACGGATGCCGGAGGATGGCGTATTGAGATAGACAAATATCCGAAACTTATTTCCGAAACAGCATTCCGTACCGAATCCGATTGGCGGAAGTGGTGGGACGGTCGTGATCGCAAGTATTTGCCGGAAGGAACGCCGGGTGCTTATGGTGGTTACTACACGAAAGAGGACATTCGGGAGATTGTGGAATATGCTCTCGCTAAACATATTAATATAATACCGGAGATCGAATTCCCCGGACATTCTGAAGAGGTCTTGATGGCCTATCCCGAATTGAGTTGTTCCGGTAAACCTTATCGGAACGGTGATTTTTGTATTGGTAATGAGCAGTCGTTCGTTTTCATGGAGGATGTATTGTCGGAGGTGATCGATCTTTTTCCTTCCGAATATATCCATATCGGTGGTGATGAAGCAGGGAAGTCTGCTTGGAAAAAATGTCCGAAGTGCCAAGCTTTGATGAAGGAAAAAAGGATGAAAAGCGTGGATGAGCTTCAAAGCTACATGATCCACCGGGCTGAAGAGTTTCTGATATCAAAGGGTCGCAAGTTGATTGGCTGGGATGAGATTTTGGAAGGTGGATTGGCCCCTGAAGCGACTGTCATGTCATGGCGGGGGGAAGATGGTGGTATCAAATCGGCCCGCATGGGGCATGATGTGGTGATGACGCCAGGTAATTATATGTATTTTGATTTCTATCAGGCCGATCCGAAGACGCAACCCTATGCCATCGGTGGTTATACGCCGGTAAAGAAGGTGTACAGCTATGATCCCGTTCCGGCCGATTCGTTGACGAAAGAGGAAAGCCGGCATATTTTGGGTGTACAGGCCAATACTTGGACCGAGTATATTCAAACTCCTGAGCATTTGGAATATATGATGTTTCCGCGTGCCCTTGCCGTGGCCGAGATAGGATGGACACCGCAGGAATTACGGACATGGGAAGATTTCAAACCTCGCATGAATGCTCATATCCCCAGGTTACAGGAAATGGGAATCCGTACTTTTACTCTTTCAGATGAACTTGAAGTGACTATGCAGGTCGATACGGTAGGCAGAAAGATAGAAGTCATATTGGATGCTGAGAAATATCCGGCGGAAATCCGCTATACGACAGATGGTTCCGTCCCGGTTGCCTCTTCCGCTCTTTATGACGGGCCGATAGTCGTGCGAGATTCCGCCTATGTCAAAGCAGCTATTTTCCGTCACGGGGTGCTTCAGGGAACGCCAACGGAAAAGAGGGTGGATTATCATCGGGCCGTTAACAAGCCTATACATTATAACAGCAAGCTTTACGCCGGCTATATGGCGGGAGGCACGAACGCTCTGCTGGATGGTTACCGCGGTGGCTTGACGTATCTGGACGGGCGTTGGCAAGGGTATCTGGATGATCTGGACTGCGTGATTGATATGAAAGAGGAGACGGATATCCGTAAAGTGTCCGTTCGTTTCATGCAACTGATCGGTCCGGGTGTGTTCCTGCCGGGGCAAGTGGAGCTGCTGACTTCGGAAGATGGCGAGAATTTCGTTTCTCGGGGGATCGTTCCAACAACGATTCCGGCCGATGATCCGAACCTCTTGTTTCAGGAATATACGTTCGGCGGGGATTGGAAAGCCCGCTATGTTCGTATAAAAGCACCCAGGGCGAACCCCGGTTTTATTTTTGCAGATGAGATTGTTGTTTGGTAAATTGAAAACTAAAAATAAGAAATTGTTGGTTATGATGAGACAGTTGATGGTTTTCCTGCTTTGTTGCGGTACGCTGATCGCTTCTGCGCAACAGCCGGTTGATTATGTAAATCCGTTTATCGGGACGAGTAATTACGGGACGACCAATCCCGGTGCAATTTGCCCCCAGGGAATGATGAGCGTGGTTCCTTTCAATGTCATGGGATCGGAAAAGAATCGTTTTGACAAGGACAACCAATGGTGGTCCACCCCTTATTCGGCAGACAATAAGTTTTTTACGGGATTTGCCCACGGCAGTTTGAGCGGTGTAGGATGTCCCGAACTTGGCAGCTTGCTGCTGATGCCTACCACCGGAGAATTGAACGTGGACTATCATGAATACGGTAGCGAATACAAGGGCGAAGTAGCTTATCCCGGTTATTACGGCAATGTCCTGACGAAATATAATGTCAAGGCGGAAGCTACCGCCACCATGCGTACCGGCTTGAGTCGTTTCACATTCCCGAAAGGGAAAAGTCACATCTTGTTGAATTTGGGCGAAGGGTTGACAAACGAGACTGGCGCCACGGTGAAGATCGTGAGTGACACGGAGGTCGAGGGAAGCAAGCTTTTAGGGACATTCTGCTATAACGCGCAGGCTGTCTTTCCGGTTTACTTTGTGATGAAGGTAAGCAAAGCCCCCAAGAAAATGGGCTATTGGAAGAAACAACGGGAGATGAAGGCCGAGGCAGCCTGGGATAGCCATTCCGGCAAATATAAACTCTACACCGGTTATACCCGTGAGATGAGCGGCGACGATATCGGCGTATGGTTCGACTATGACACAAGCGAGGGCGAACAGATTTTTGTGAAAGTGGGGATCTCATACGTGAGTATCAAGAATGCCCGTGAGAATATGGAACAGGAAATGAACGGGTTCCCGTTTGAACAGGCACGGGCGGCGGCTCGGACGATGTGGAACAACGACCTTGCGCGCGTGCAGGTGGAGGGAGGAACGAAGGAGGAACGTACCGTTTTCTATACCGCCCTTTACCACTTGTTGATCCATCCAAACATCTTGCAAGACTGGAACGGCGAATATCCGAAGATGGAGAGCTTGGAGGTGGGGAAACTCGATCCTTCACGTAACCGTTATACGGTCTTTTCACTTTGGGACACCTATCGCAATGTCAGTACGTTGATGACGTTGCTTTACCCGGAAAAGCAACTTGACATCATCCGTACCATGATCGACATGTATAAGGAAAGCGGATGGCTCCCGAAATGGGAGCTGTACGGGCGTGAGACGCTGACGATGGAAGGTGATCCGTCCATCCCTTATATCGTGGATGCCTATATGCGTGGTTTGCGTGATTACGATATCAATACTGCCTACGAAGGCATGCGCAAGGGCGCTACTACCCCTGGAGAGTTCAATCTGCTTCGCCCGGACAATAACGATTATATGGGCAAGGGCTATGTCCCCTTGCGCGAACAGTATGATAATTCGGTTTCGCATGCTTTGGAATATTATATTGCCGACTGGAATTTATCGTTGTTGGCGGATGCGTTGGGAAAGAAAGAAGATGCCAAGCTGTTCCGTGAACGTTCTATGGGGTATAAACATTATTATAGCAAGGAATTCGGTACGCTTCGTCCGATCCTGCCCGACGGCACGTTCTATTCCCCTTTCGATCCGAAGCAGGGGGAAAACTTCGAACCGAGTCCCGGTTTCCACGAAGGAAATGCTTGGAATTATACGTTTTATGTCCCTCACGACATCAAAGGCCTTGCCAAACTGATGGGCGGTCAGAAGAAGTTTGTCGATAAATTGCAGATGGTCTTCGACAAAGGATATTACGATATGGCAAACGAGCCGGATATCGCTTATCCGTATCTCTTCAGTTATTTCAAGGGAGATGCCTGGCGTACGCAGAAGCTGGTTCGTGAACTGTTGGGCAAATATTATCATAATGCCCCGAACGGGCTTCCCGGCAATGACGATACGGGTACGATGTCTACCTGGGCGATTTTCTCGATGATGGGATTCTACCCGGCTTGTCCCGGTGACTTGGATTATGTCCTGACCTCGCCGACTTTCGACAAGGTGACGATCCGGCTGGATGAGAAGTTCTATCCGAAAGGTAGCCTGGTAATCGAATCTTCACACCGGGCGCCGGATGATATTTATATCAAGGAGGTGACGGCCGATGGCAAGAGGCTGAAAGGTTATACGATCTCGCAACAGGAGCTGGTAAATGCCGGGACGTTGCGGTTCACATTGGAAAGTAAACATTAATCGGATATCAGATAAGACAGGTTCCCTGCCGATGGAATTTTAGTTTCATAGGCAGGGAATTTTAGTTTCATGCTGATGGAACTTTTGTTTCATGCCAGTGAAACTTTTTTGCGATAAAATATTTGGGAGCCGCAGTCCGGTTTTTCGGCGCATTTGGCAAATATTATTATCTTTGCAGCCATAGTTTGAAAATAATAGTTTAATCCATATCATAATGTATAGAACAAGAACATGTGGCGACCTGCGCCTCGCTGATGAAGGCTTGGTGATTACGCTGGCCGGCTGGGTACAGAAAACCCGTAAGATGGGTGGCATGACGTTTGTGGATATCCGTGACCGTTACGGTATTACGCAATTGGTGTTTAACCAGGAAGTTGATGCCGCTCTTTGTGAGAAAGCAAATAAACTGGGACGCGAATATGTTATCCAGGTAACGGGAACCGTTCGCGAACGTTCCAGCAAAAACCCGAATATCCCTACCGGTGAGATCGAAATCATCGTTTCGGAACTGAATGTCCTGAATGCTGCCGTGACTCCTCCTTTCACGATTGAAGACGATACGGACGGTGGTGACGACCTGCGTATGAAATACCGTTATCTGGATTTGCGCCGTAACGCCGTCCGCAAGAATCTGGAACTGCGTCATCGTATGGCTTTCGAGGTCCGTAACTATCTGGATAAGCAGGGATTTCTGGAAGTGGAAACTCCGGTGCTGGTAAACTCTACGCCTGAAGGGGCACGTGACTTTGTCGTGCCTTCCCGCATGAATCCCGGACAGTTCTATGCTTTGCCTCAGTCTCCGCAGACGTTGAAGCAGTTGTTGATGGTTTCCGGTTTCGACCGTTATTTCCAGATCGTGAAATGCTTCCGTGACGAAGACCTGCGTGCGGACCGCCAGCCCGAATTTACACAGATCGACTGCGAGATGAGCTTTGTGGAACAGGAAGACGTGCTGAATATTTTCGAAGGAATGGCCAAGCATCTGTTCAAAGTGATCCGGGATATCGATATAAAAGAGGCTTTCCCGCGTATCAGTTGGCATGACGCCATGAAATATTACGGAAGCGACAAGCCGGACCTGCGTTTCGATATGAAGTTTGTCGAACTGATGGACATCATGAAGGGACACGGTTTTTCCGTATTCGATAATGCAGCTTATGTCGGCGGTATCTGTGCGGAAGGGGCGGCTTCTTATACGCGCAAGCAACTGGATGCGCTGACCGAATTTGTGAAACGTCCGCAGATCGGTGCAAAGGGTATGGTATATGCCCGTGTGGAAGCCGACGGCAATGTGAAGTCGAGCGTGGATAAATTCTATACTCAGGAAGTATTGCAACAGATGAAAGAAGCTTTCGGCGCAAAACCGGGCGACCTGATCCTGATCCTTTCCGGCGACGATGTGATGAAGACGCGCAAACAGCTTTGCGAATTGCGTCTGGAAGTGGCCGGCCAGTTGGGCTTGCGTGACAAGAACAAGTTTGCTTGCCTGTGGGTGATCGATTTCCCGTTGTTCGAATGGAGCGAAGAAGACCAGCGTTTCTATGCAATGCATCATCCGTTTACTTCTCCAAAACCCGAAGATATTCCTTTGTTGGATAGCGATACGGGAGCCGTTCGTGCGAATGCATACGACATGGTGATCAATGGTGTCGAAGTCGGCGGAGGTTCTATCCGTATCCATGACAGTAAGTTGCAGGATAAGATGTTCCAGTTGCTGGGCTTCACTGAAGAAAAGGCACAGGAACGTTTCGGCTTCCTGATGAATGCCTTCAAATATGGTGCGCCTCCTCACGGTGGTCTGGCTTACGGTCTGGACCGTTGGGTATCTCTGTTTGCCGGCTTGGATTCTATCCGTGACTGTATCGCATTCCCGAAAAACAACTCCGGCCGCGATGTCATGTTGGATGCGCCCGGACAACTGGATGATTCGCAGTTGGAAGAACTATGCCTGAAAGTAGATATTAAGGAATAATATGCCAAATAAGTCATTTGTCGGTATGCTGATGAATTCCCATCAGCATATTGGTAAATGGTTTGTTTATAAATTAGTAGTTATGTTAAGGATCAAGGATGTACTGAAGGAAATCGAACAATACGCTCCGTTGCCGTTGCAGGAAAGTTTTGACAATGCAGGTGTGCAGGTAGGCGATGTGAATCAGCCTGCTACCGGTGCGCTTCTTTGCCTCGATGTCACCGAAGAGGTTGTGGACGAGGCGATAGAGATGGGGTGTAACCTGATTATCTCTCATCATCCTTTGGCCTTTAAAGCGTTCAAATCCCTGACCGGTTCGACCTATATCGAGCGGTGCATGATGAAAGCCTGCAAGTATGACTTGGTGATCTATGCCGCCCATACCAATCTCGATAATGCGGCGGGAGGCGTGAATTTCCGTCTGGCGAAACTGATCGGGTTGGAAAATGTTCGTGTCCTGAGCCCGCAGAAAGGAGCTTTGCTGAAACTGGTCACTTTCGTGCCGGAGGCCTATGCCGATTTGGTGAGGACAACCTTGTTCAATGCGGGAGCCGGAGCGATAGGTGACTATGATTCCTGTAGCTTCAGCCTGCCGGGGAGTGGAACTTTCCGTGCCGGTGAAGGGACGAACCCGTTCTGTGGCGAAATAGGCGAGTTGCATGTGGAACCGGAAATCCGTATCGAAACGATATTGCCCGCTTTCCGTAAATCGACGGTGACGCGTGCGTTGCTTTCCGTCCATCCTTATGAAGAACCGGCATTCGATTTCTATCCTTTGGATAATGCCTGGGACCAGGCCGGTTCGGGAGTAGTGGGAGAGTTGCCAGAAGAAGAGGGTGAATTAGTTTTCCTGCAACGGATCAAGGAATTGTTCCAGGTGGGGTGTGTGAAGCATTCCGCCCTGACCGGCAAGCCGATACGGGAAGTCGCTTTATGCGGAGGGAGCGGTGCTTTCCTGATCAAAGACGCAATCGGTTACGGTGCGGACGTTTTCATAACGGGAGAGGCTAAATATAATGACTTTTACGATGTGGAAGACCGGATTCTGCTGGCGGTTATTGGTCATTATGAAAGTGAAGTCTGTACAAAAGATATCTTTTATAACATAATATCGAAAAAATTCCCTACCTTTGCGGTACATTTTTCGAATGTTAATTCAAACCCGGTAAAATATTTATAGAATGGCTACAGATAAACAATCTGCTGAAAAAGAGATTACAGTTGAAGAAAAGCTTTCTACACTGTATCAGCTTCAGGCGATGATGACTGAAATCGATAAGATCAAAACGCTTCGTGGCGAACTTCCTTTGGAAGTACAGGATCTGGAAGATGAGATCGTAGGTCTGGAAACACGTCTTCAGAACTATCAGTCAGAAATTAAAGACTTTGAGAATGCGGTTGTAGAACAGAAACATAAGATTACGGAGTCAACCGGTCTGATTGAAAAATATAAAACGCAGTTGGATAATGTGCGTAACAATCGTGAGTTCGATAACTTGTCAAAAGAAATAGAATTTCAGGGGCTTGAAATAGAATTTTCTGAAAAGAAGATCCGTGAATTTGGTGAAGCGATCAAGCATAAGAAAGCGGACATAGCTGAATTGTCTGAAAAATTGGAAGGTCGTAAAGGCGATTTGGTCCAAAAGCAGAGCGAATTGGAGCAGATCATTTCCGAAACCAAACAGGATGAAGAAAGATTGCGCGAAAAAGCAAAGAAATTGGAAGCGAATATCGAGCCGCGTCTGTTGGCAGCTTTCAAGCGTATCCGTAAAGGGGCACGTAACGGTCTGGCTGTCGTATATGTACAGCGTGGCGCATGTGGTGGTTGTTTCAACAAGATCCCGCCTCAGAAACAGTTGGATATCAAGTTGCGTAAAAAAGTTATTGTTTGCGAATATTGCGGTCGTATTATGATTGACCCTGAATTGGCAGGTGTAGAAGAATAATCAGATGCGCGATGTTGTCCGTGCATATATAGAGAAATACCGGTTGCTTACGGAAAATCGTCCGGTTCTGGTCGGTGTAAGTGGCGGAGCAGATTCAATAGCCCTACTCACCATTTTGGTAGAGTTGGGCTATTCCTGTATTGCGGCGCATTGTAATTTTCATTTGCGGGGAGACGAGTCTTTGCGTGATGAGCAGTTTGTGAGAGAGTATGCCCGAAAGCTGGATGTTCCTTTTTTGATGACGGATTTCGATACCCGGAAATACGCAGCCGACCGTCATCTCTCCATTGAAATGGCTGCCCGTGAGTTGCGCTATGGCTGGTTCGAAGAACAACGGGTCGCAACTGGTGCGCAGGCTGTCGCTGTGGCTCATCATCGTGATGACAGTGTGGAAACGCTTTTGATGAATTTGGTACGTGGAACTGGTATTCGGGGAATGAGCGGGATTCGTCCTAAAAACGGTTTTGTAATACGTCCTTTGCTTGCCGTGAGTCGTGAGGATATTTTGGAATGGCTTGCCGGACGCGGATTGACGTATGTGACCGATAGCACCAACCTATCCGATGCCTATACGCGTAATTTTATTCGCTTGCGTGTCCTTCCGCTGCTGAAAGAGATCAATCCTTCCGTGAAAAGTGCGATCGCCCGTACGTCCGCACATCTGTCGGCGACCGAAGCTGTTTATCTGCATGTGGTGGAAGAGGCAAGGAAAACCGTGGTCGAGCAAGGAGACCGCCTTTCCATTGCTACCCTGATGCGTTACCCGTCGCCCGATGCTATTTTATATGAGTTGCTCAAAACCTATGACTTTACTCGTCCGGTGGCAGAGGATGTTTATTTGTCCCTGACGAAAGAATCGGGCAAAACCTTTTTTTCTTCTACACACCGGTTGATAAAAGATCGCGACTATTTATTGTTGTCTCCCCTTGTAAAAGAAGAGGTTTGTGAGTATGCCTTGACCGGTGATGAGAAAGTTTGGTCCGGTCCTGTTGAACTTTCTTTCGGGAAAGTTGTTATTAAGGAAGATTTCCATATCCGGAAAGATAAAAATATCGCCTATTTTGATTACGACAAACTGACTTTTCCGCTTACCCTGCGTACTTGGAAAGAGGGAGATTGGTTTATTCCTTTTGGCATGAAAGGGCGGAAAAAATTAAGCGATTATTTTTCGGATCATAAGTTCAGCCGCTTCGATAAAGAACGAACTTGGCTTTTATGCAGTGGAGACGCTGTTATCTGGATTGTAGGAGAACGTTCCGATAATCGTTTTTGCTTGGATAAAACAACTAAAAGTGTGTTAGTTGTGAATTTTTTTCCGACAAAAAGCGAGAGTAACTAAAAATATTATTACATTTGCAAAGATTTACTCCGCAGATGTGTTACTAATGATTCAAATTAGCTCAACAATCCGGTTTTCACATGAAATTATTAATTATCAAATTATAAAAGATACAATGATTGCGTTGTACGCGTGCCGTGTCAGGTCGTGTAGTACGTCGTTTTTATTATTCACTTCGCATTATGCAAAAATATAACATTCTAGAACTAAATGAAAAACTTCTTCCTGAGTTGCAAAGTATAGCGGAAGAGTTAGGTATTAAAAAAGTAAGTTCTCTTAAAAAAGAGGAACTTGTATACAGAATTCTTGACGAACAGGCTATTTCATATGCCGGTATCCAGGCTGAAAAGGAGAAAGAAAAGGTAGCAAAAAAACGAGGTAGGAAACCGAAGGCTGCGACATTGAATGGCGTGAATGCCGATGCCAAAACGAATGTTGTTACCCCTGCCACACCCGTTGAAGCTTCGGCAGATGAGGCGGTTCCAGAGGCTTTGGGACACCCCGAACGTAAAAAACGGACGCGTATAGAAAAGAAAGAAAAAGTGGCTGCGGCTGTAACTCCTGTCCAGAAAAACGAAGAAGCAGCCGTTCCTGAGAATTTGATTTCGGCCAATGCTCCTGTAGCCGAAACTCTTATCCAAATAACCGATGCTCCTGCCGAAACAACAAAACCGGCAGTAAAGAAGGTGGTTAAGAAAGTTGACAAAACTATAGAGAAGCCGTTGCTTCCTCCTGTTGTCGTAGAATCTGAAAACGGAGAGTTCCCGGCCGAGATTACTCCCAAGGAAACGAAAGAACCGGCTGTTGTAGAAACACTTGCTGTTTCGACTTCAACTTCAACTCCGTCGGATGAACCTAAGCGTGTGGTGTTCCGCCATCCGGATACCAAATCGGTTCTTGACCAGCTCTTCCCATTCTCTTCTGCATCCGCCAAACCGGAACCGAAAACGCAGGCAGAACAACCAGTTGCCGCTCAGCAGAATAATCCTCGTCAGAACAATAACAGGCAGAACAATCAGAATAATCATAACAACCAGCGCAACAATAATAATGTTGTCCAGGAAAAACAGTATGAATTTGACGGCATATTGACGGGAGTCGGTGTGTTGGAAATGATGCCTGACGGATATGGTTTCCTGCGTTCTTCTGATTATAATTACTTGACTTCCCCGGATGATATTTATGTATCACAATCGCAAATCAAGTTGTTTGGCCTGAAGACCGGCGATGTGGTGGAGGGAGCTATCCGTCCTCCGAAGGAGGGTGAAAAGTATTTTCCGCTTGTCAAAGTGGACAAGATTAACGGCCGTACGCCGGAAGAGGTTCGTGACCGTGTTCCTTTCGATCATCTGACTCCGCTTTTCCCGGATGAGAAATTCATGTTGACAACCCGCAAGTCTTCGAAAGTGTACGACAATATTGCTGTGCGTGTGGTAGACCTGTTTTCGCCGATCGGTAAAGGGCAGCGCGGTTTGATTGTGGCTCAGCCGAAGACTGGTAAGACGATGCTGTTGAAAGATATTGCTAATGCGATTGCTGCCAACCACCCTGAAGTGTATATGATTATCTTGTTGATCGACGAGCGTCCTGAAGAGGTAACCGATATGGCTCGTAGTGTGGATGCGGAAGTGATTGCTTCTACTTTCGACGAACCGGCCGAACGCCATGTGAAGATTGCAGAGATCGTTCTGAACAAGGCTAAACGTATGGTGGAATGTGGCCATGATGTCGTGATCCTGTTAGACTCCATTACACGTTTGGCCCGTGCTTACAATACGGTTCAACCGGCTTCCGGCAAAGTCCTCTCCGGTGGTGTCGATGCGAACGCTTTGCAGAAACCGAAACGTTTCTTCGGTGCTGCCCGTAACATCGAAAACGGCGGTAGTTTGACGATTCTGGCTACGGCATTGACAGAAACCGGTTCGAAGATGGACGATGTAATCTTTGAAGAATTCAAAGGTACGGGTAATATGGAATTGCAGTTGGATCGCAAGTTGGCAAACAAACGTGTTTATCCGGCTGTCGATATCACGGCTTCGAGTACACGTCGCGACGATCTGTTGCAGGATGAAAACACCGTGAATCGTATGTGGATTCTGCGTAAGTATTTGGCCGATATGAACTCGATGGAGGCTATGGAATTTGTAAAGAAACGTATGGAGCAGACATTTGATAATATGGAGTTTTTAGCTTCGATGAACGGATAAGATAACCGGGTCTCTAAAAACGGAAAAAGGGTCTCGTAATCCTATTTTGCCATGGCGGACTTGATCCGGGATGACAAAATAGGATTACGAGACCCTCTTTCGTTTGAATACAGATGTGTTTTTTCAGGCTTCTTTTCTGGGTCTTCCCCGACGGCGCGGACCGTTGTTGCTTTTCCCTCCGTTGTTGTTTGCTTTTCCGCCGTCTTTACGGGGACGTCCTCTTCCACGGCGTACGTTGGCATATTTTTCTGGCTCGTATAAAGGGGTTTCGCCGAATTTAGGATCGACCGGTATTTTATAGACATTCTTATTAAGGAATTCTTCGATACGTTTGAATTGGAATTGTTCTTCGGTCGAAATGAAAGTGATGGCCAAACCTTCACCATTCGTTCCGCGGGCGGTACGCCCGATACGGTGTACATAATCTTCCGGGTCGTGAGGTATATCGAAATTGATTACCAGTTTGATATCATTGATGTCGATACCGCGTGAGACGACATCGGTGGCAACGAGGATGTCGATATGTCCTTTCTTGAAGTCTTTCATCACCTCTTCACGTTGTGACTGCTCAAGGTCCGAGTGCATGGCAGCAACATTGAATTTCATTCGCTTGAGGGTGGATGCCAGTTCTTTTACTTTCATTTTCGAAGATGAAAATATGATGACACGTTGCGGACGGCTTTGTGAGAACAGGTCTTCCAATATGCGTAATTTCTGCATATCATAGCAGACGTAGGCCGTTTGCATGATTGTTTCGGGTGGACGAGAGATGGCTATCTTGACTTCTTCCGGATTTTTCAAGATTGTTTGAGCCAACGTCCGAATCTTGGGAGGCATTGTGGCGGAGAACATGATTGTCTGGCAGGTTTCCGGCAATAGCTTGTAGACTTGCATGATATCGTCATAAAACCCCATGTCGAGCATTCGGTCCGCTTCATCCAGAACGAAAAAGGAAACCTGTGATAGGTCGACTGTACCCAGTTTGATATGCGACAACAGTCGCCCGGGGGTGGCAATCACAATATCGGCCCCCATTTCCATCCCGCGTTTTTGCTGTTCCCAGGCGATACCGTCCGTTCCTCCGTAAACGGCAACGGCGGAAACAGGAATAAAATATGTGAAACCTTCGATTTGCTGGTCAATCTGTTGGGCCAATTCGCGGGTAGGAGCCATGATAATGGCATTGATTGCATTGGCCGGATGTAATCCTTTGCTGAGTTCATTGATCACCGGCAATACATAAGCCGCAGTTTTTCCTGTTCCGGTTTGTGCACAGGCGATAATGTCTTTCCCTTCCAGAATAACCGGAATCGTTAGTTCCTGTACTGGAGTTGTCTCCAGAAAATTCATTGCGTCAAGGCCATCCAATACGGCCTCTTCTAAATCCAATTCGTCAAATCTCATCTTTCATCATTAAATTCTCGGTAAAGGTAGGTAATATTTGGCAATATTTATTACACGGAGCACTGCCTTCTTCCAAAAGAGTTATTTTTTCAAGAAGATATTGATTTTGGCGGCGATTATCCGAGGGAATTGAGGTAAAATAAATATCTTTAAACAGGCTCTAAATCTGTGGTTGAAAGTATTTCATTTCGGACTGAGTTCTGCTACTAAACAGCTACCGGTTCCAAGACGAGGTATATAGAGTGTAACGGTTTCCGATTTTAGGCGTGGTTGTCTTGGAGGCTTTTTGACAAACTCCGTTATTTATAATATTTCTTGTATATTTTGTCGAATGTACCGTTCTTGCGTATCTGGTCCAACCAACTGTTCAGGCTGTCGAGTAGGATAGGGCAGTCTTTGCGGACTGCCCAGGATTGGAGTTGCGTGAAACTTATGTCTGTTTTGATATCTATTTCCGGGAGTTGTTTTTGGGAAAGGATGGCTGTTTGCTGGTCGCAGACGGCATAATCGATATCTCCTTTGGCTACCATGATGGCAAGTTGTTCCCCGGAATATAATTCGTCTTCTATTACGTAAATCGTGTCACCGATCTCATGTCCCAGATTCTGTAGCCTGAGTTGGGCGGGAGAATCTTTCGGGATGTATAAAGTCTTACCGGCCAGATCGAGTTGGTTACGGATGGGTTTGAATCCCTTATTGGCTTTTTCCGTTCGTTGTATCAGGACTTGTTTGTCGAGGATGATCGGTTCGGTAAACAGATATTTTTCTTTGATTTCACTGGTAATCGGAATGTTGCGGGCTATAACATCACATTTGTTCTTTTCGAGCATATCAAAACTTTCGGCCAGGCTCATTTCCAAAAGCGTCTGTATCTCCATACCTGATAATTGGGCGATAGCTATGCTGAGTTCATATTGGAAACCTTCTATAGTGTCGCCTGCCACATAATACCCCGACTGATTGTATTCGGTTACCAACCGTAAAATTTTTTCTTCTTCGATCGTGGGATAGTCGCGTGGAAGAACTTCTGTCTGGGATATGATTTTCAGACGGCATAACATGGTCATGGTTGCAACAGCCATTATCAATAGTCCGGTATATACTCTTATCAGTTTTCTCGATTTCATGAGATCAGTTGTTAAATGTTACAGCCACGCCCATTTTCAGGACGAACGGATTCAGCGGATAATGTGCCAGCGAGAAATAATTCGGATTGACGAACTTGGAACCCAGGTTGTACCCCATCACAAAGAAACGAGCCTGTTTCAGGTGGAAATTGGCATAAGCATTGACAAGCGGGTAATTGCCGACTTTCACTTCGTCTTGTACTTGGAACTGCTGTGTAGCTGGCTCGTAATACGGGGCGTAGTAGGAAGTATTGTAGTACATATTGACTCCTAATTGTACCATTAATACTTTTGCAACCTTAAATTTCAGATACATATTGGTGTACAGGCTGATTTGAGGCAAAGGCAGTACGTTTTTGTCGCTACTCAACTGATAGGCTGCTTCGTTTTCCCATCCGAAAGCACGGTACATGAGATCCTGTTTGATGCGGGCGTTTATTACTTGTAGATTTCCGTTTTTCTGTTCCGGCATTCCTTGTTTGTTGAAGAATACATAGTTCTGTATGCTTTCGATTCCGGCAGACAACTGTGTCCGTGTGGATTCCAGATCGATTTTGGCTCCGGCATAGATTTGTTGGATCATGTTCATATCCCGGTTATCCCACCAGAAATAGCGGGAATGGAAGTGACGCATGTAGAATGAAGGAGTGATATTCTTAATGTATCCTTCCGCAGTGATCATCGCGTCTTTTTTTAATAGTTTGAATTTGGTTTGCAGGTTTCCTGTTGCCCGGAATTCTCCGATATCGTCACCCAAGATGCAAAGTTCTCCGCGGGCATTGTAAGTCAGTATGTTTCCTCTGCGTTTGGAGATTTCAGTTCCGATATATGTCGAAAATTCGTCATACACCTGTGTAACCGGAAATTTGATGGTGGAAGGGGATGCGCTTATCCCACTTCCGTATTCGGGATCGTATGACAATCCCGGAACTTGGCCCGGTAACTGGAATTTGCGTTTGTCGAAAGTCGCAAAAGCTGTGATGCCGAACTTGGCCCAGTCTTGAAAACCTTCGCGGAGGGATAGCCCGAAAGTATTGCGCAGGTTCCAATAGGAAGTACGATCATCGACACCCGTACCGTTTTCCAAACCGAATACACGCGGGGTTCCATCCGGAGTCAGGTAACATTCGTTCAGGTTTTGGTCTGTTTCCGAACGGAAGCGGCGGCGGTTGTCCTGATATTCCAGTGTATGAATGATACTGGATACGGGGATAAATATTTTCACAGGATTTCCCAATGTGTCCACTTCCTCTTCCGACTCACGCTCGAATCCGAGATTATAATGGTGATTCAGAAAATATTGTTTGCCGCGTACACGATTCCAAGCTTTGATCGGGTAACGCGTATTGAAAGCCTTGGGATCGTCTTGGTTTCTTTCACCGGCAAAATATTGATCTGGGTTGGTGATTACCGAGTCGTTGGCCAATCCTCCGTTTTCGTAATTGATGAAGTTGAAATTGCTCAAATAGGCATGTGCTTCATAGCGGTCCGATTTGTAACTGCCGAAAAGTCGGTAACTCAATAGCTTATTGCCGTTATTCTTGTAATATCCGCGACTGTAGATATAGTCCAGATCGCCGCCTACATTTATCTTCGGACCGAAGTTCATGGTCAGCGTGCCTTTCAATCGTTCGTTTTTGCTATCACTTCCCCCCATAGTGGTATACATCACGTTTGTGTAGGGAATTTTTGTATTGTAATATTGTGCGTTTCGAGGGTCTGTTATATAGTAATCGTAAGCATCGGCAAACAAGAAGTCCCTCGATTCCTTGCGTTCGGAAAAGATACGGGTTTGTCCCGGTGATCCCGTATTGGCAAGATAACCGATTGCCAACGATTCGGACTCCACCAGCGTACTATTGGCGAAATTTAATTTCTGCGTGTCCAATGGGGCAGTATAAAGATCACCCAACAAAGGTGTTAGCCGGTAGGCCGTAAGGCGTTTGTCGTTTATAGCTATGCTGTCTGGGATTAGCAAACTATCAGGTACTTCCCGGTTGGATTTGGAAAGATTTCCGAGTGAGAAGCCTTTCCGGTCTCCGCCGGGTCGGCGTTGCGCATGCAGAGCCGAGGCGGATATTATCAAGAGGAATAATATGTATAAGCTATGCTTCATGAGGGGCAAAGATAGTGATATTGTACCAATTATGAATAATGTGCCAATATGCCAATTAATATTAGTTATATTTTTATTGGCATATTGGCACATTTATGCAAAATACCTTACTGGCACATTTGCACATTGGTTATAATCTCCATTCCTTTTTTGATGGCTGCTTCGTTCATCGGGATCAGCTTGTGGTGACGTTCAGGCAGAGATTTCTTCAAGCCTAACAATACGTTTTCTAATTTCACCATCGGGACTATTTTCAGCAGTCCTCCGAGGATCAACATATTGAATGCTTTCTCGTTTTTCATCTCAGTAGCCGCATCCATTGCATCCATGCGGTATACGTTGACGTCGGTTCGTTTCACTGGCGTATGGATTCCATATCCGTCATAAATAATAATGCCACCTTTTTTTACCTTTTTTTCGAATTTTTCCATCGAAGGCTGGTTCAAGATGATGGCAATGTCATATTCGTTCAGTACGGGAGAACTGATGCGGTCGTCACTCAAGATAACGGTTACGTTGGCTGTACCACCACGTTGTTCGGGACCGTAGGAAGGCATCCAACTGACTTCCTTTCCTTCCATCAGGCCGGAATAAGCCAGGATTTTACCCATTGACAAAACCCCTTGTCCACCGAAACCTGCTATTATAATTTCTTGCTTCATTACTTCAAAAATTAATAATTACTCATTATTCCTTATTCTTGAGATCTCCTAACGGATAGAACGGGAACATATTCTCTTCCATCCATTTATTGGCTTTCTCAGGTGTCATTTTCCAACCGGATGAACAGGTGGAAACGAATTCGACAATTGAAGTGCCTTTGCCGGCCATCGAATTTTCGAATGCCTTGCGAAGCATCTTTTTGGCTTTGCGGACAGCTGCGGCAGTATGTACGCTCTGACGGGTGACTAAGCAGGTTCCTTCCAATTGTGCAAGCAAGTCGCCGATCTTTAACGGATAACCGTTTAGGGCGATGTTTCGGCCGTATGGGCAGGTTGCCGTCGGCATTCCTTCCAGTGTGGTGGGAGCCATCTGACCACCTGTCATACCATAGATGGCATTGTTGACAAATACGATCACGATGTTTTCTCCACGATTGGCCGCATGGATTGTTTCGGCAGTACCGATGGCAGCCAAGTCTCCGTCGCCTTGGTAAGTGAATACCATCTTACCCGGATTCAGTCGTTTAACGGCTGTCGCGATAGCAGGTGCACGTCCGTGAGCTGCTTCGATCCAGTCGATATCCAAATAATTGTAGGCAAATACGGCACACCCGACGGGAGAGATGCCGATCGTTTTGTCTTCCATTCCCATCTCGGCAATTACTTCGGCAATCAGCTTGTGTATCACGCCGTGGCTGCAACCGGGACAGTAGTGCATGGGATTTTCGTTCATAAGCCTGGGCTTTTCGTATACCAGGTTTTCCGGTTTAATTATTTCGTTAACTTCCATGTTCGTATTTGTTTAGCTAATAAATCTCATTAGATATTGAACCAGGCGGAAACAGATTGCCGCGCCGCCACAATACAGGAATAACTGCCGGTTTTCCGGGAAGGCAAAATAACAGATTACTGCTGCCACTGCCAAAACCATGAAGAACCAGGTCAATATTGTATCAATTTTACTTCCGCGTGTCATAATTGAGAATTGAAAAAATTTTAAATAAACCTCTTTAATGATTTCTTAATCCTCGATTATTAATTCTTTCAGTGCGTTCAGAACTTCATCCGGTGTGAACACGATACCTCCGAGGCGGCCGAAATGTTCAACCTTTACCTTTCCGTTTACGGCCAAACGTACGTCTTCGACCATCTGTCCGGCGTTCAGCTCGACAGAAAGCATACCTTTCACTTTATCGGCATAATAAGCGATCACTTTTTTAGGAAACGGCCACAATGTGACGGGACGGAGCAGGCCGAGCTTGATACCTTCCATGCGTGCGATTTCCACTACTTTTTGGCAGATACGTGCGGAAGAACCAAATGCGATCAGTAGATATTCGGCGTCTTCGCACTGGAACTCTTCGTAGCGGATTTCATTTTCTTCGATCTTCCGATATTTAGCTTGGAAGCGGATGTTGTTTTCTTCCATTTTGGCCGGGTCCAGTTCTAACGAAGTGATGATATTGGGTTTACGGCCGGCTGTTTTTCCTTGTGTAGCCCACGGACATTCGGCTATGATCTTTTCTTCCGTACGGCGTGTATGGAAAGGAGGCAATACCACTTTTTCCATCATTTGACCGATGATACCGTCTGCCAGGATAATGGCCGGATTGTTATATTTGAAAGCGAGTTCGAAACCTAATCCGACGAAGTCTGCCATTTCTTGTACGGAAGAGGGGGCGAGTGTGATCAGGCGGTAGTCGCCATGTCCACCACCTTTGACTGTCTGGAAATAGTCTGCTTGGCTGGGCTGGATCGTCCCAAGACCGGGACCGCCACGCATCACGTTCACGATTAGGCAGGGCAGTTCAGCACCAGCGAGATAAGATATACCTTCTTGTTTCAGGCTGACACCGGGGCTGGACGAGGAGGTCATCACGCGTTTGCCTGTACCTGCACCTCCATATACCATATTAATAGCTGCCACTTCACTTTCTGCCTGTAACACGATCATTCCGGTTGTTTCCCATGGCATTTCGGCCATTAGGGTTTCGAGTATCTCCGACTGCGGAGTGATCGGGTAACCGAAGTAACCGTCTACGCCATAGCGGATAGCCGCATGGGCGATGGCTTCGTTACCCTTCATTAATTTTATTTCTTCTGCCATATCTGTTTATTATATTTTTACTTTATAGATGGTTAAACAACCGTCCGGACAAACTAACCCGCAACTTGCACAGCCAATACAATCGTTGGGGTTTTTCATGTACACATAATGGTATCCTTTGTTGTTTACTTCACGCGGGTGCAATTCGAGTACATCCGACGGGCAGGCTACTACGCAAAGGTTACATCCTTTGCATCGTTCTGTGTTTACAACAACAGCTCCTTTTATCTTCGCCATAATTTATTATATTTAAAAACTAATGTAACACTAACTATTTTTATTTGCGACTGCCAAAGGTAGTAAAAACTTTACAGAAAGAATCTTTTTTACTTTAATTAGTATGAAATTGTTACTCAGACCGTCCGTGTTGTTCCTTGCAATCTGGTTAGTCATTGGCTGCTGTTTGACGAAAGGTCATTCAGTTGCATGCCTGACTATAGATCAGAGAATGCGTTGTTCCAATTCGTTCAGCATATTCGCGCGTTCTAAAGAGAACGTCTTGTCGTGTGTTTGGATGTATTTCAAAAGTGTCTTGGCCTTCTGTAACATCGCCTGTTCTTCATCGGGGTATAGATAACTTTCTTCGATTAAAGTCTTGACTGCAATCTCGAGACGTAAGACACCACCGTTGTCATCGTTGTTGAGGCGGCGGATAAGTTCTTCGGGTGGAACTGTCATTAGGGTAGGACGGTCCACTTGGAGAGAGTTGTAGACTGTTTGTATCAACTCCGGGGTATGGCGGGAGGCATTTGTGTTGCGGTTCGTAATGATCTGAAGGATTACTTTGGCAAGTTCTTCGATCTGTATCATAATGAAGTCTCGTTTGAGCATAGGGGAAATTTAATGATTAATTAGTAGTTCATTCCTGGTTTTCCACTGTCACCTTGATGATATGGATATCCTTTTTAGGGCGGTCGTATTCGTCTCGGGATTGTCCGGCGATAACATCGAGCACGTCGAATCCTTCAATGAGTTCGCCATATACAGTATAATTGCCGTCCAGATGGTGGCAGCCGCCTTCGGTGGTGTAGACTTTCCGCTGTTCTTTGGTGAACAGCAGATGTCCGGGGGTAGCACGTACCATAGAGTCTACTTGAGCATTGATTTTGCGTAGGCGTTTTTGGTATTCGCGTTTATTGCTGGCTTTCTGCATGCGCAGTTCTGCACGGACGGGATAGAAAAATTTCTGCATGGCCTTCTCTTTGATATCTTGGTTGGCTATCATTTCCAGTGTGTCCAATTCTCCGTTGGTGTAGATTTTTCCTTGTACGATATAGAATTGCGACATATCCGATTTCTTTTGCGGATTGATATCATCGTTCTGGCGGGGAGCTGCTAATGCACCCCGCTTGTTGAAACGGTGAGGCCGTATCTCCGGCATGATTTCCGAATTCCGGTCTCCAAAACCGCAACGGGCGCCAGTTGGGGCATTACGCGAATCGGGAGCGCCACCCTGTACCATAAATTCAGGGAGTACCCGGGTAAACAGTGTTCCGTCGTATTCACCTCGTTTGGCACGCTCGATAAAGGTACAGACATGGTTTGGCACGTCGTTATACAGCTTCGCTTTTAGGATTCCGGCACTTGTATTGATGGTGACTATTTTCACGGGAATCTGTTCTGATGCGGGTGTGTTGATGTCTGCGTCGCTCTGCCCGAAAGTTGGCGACAGGTAGGCCAGCAAGCTTAATAAGATATAACAGGACTTTTTCATCTTTTAAAATATTTGGAGGGTAAAGATAGTATTTATGTTGTTAAACACAAAGTAAATGGCTACCTTTGCAGCATTTAAGGCAAATTTAAGATTATAAACTACACGTGTTATTATGAATTGGATTAATGATTTGTTATGGGGCGAGGGCATTGGCCACTCCATACTTCTGCTTTCCTTTGTGATCGCTGCAGGCATACAGTTAGGTAAAATCAAGGTCTTCGGCGTATCTTTGGGAATTACTCTTGTGTTGTTTGTGGGGATCATCTTAGGACATTTCGGTTTTACGATCAACCACAATGTTATTCACTTTTTTAAAGAGTTCGGATTGATACTTTTTGTCTACTCTGTAGGTATGCAAGTCGGACCGGGTTTCTTCTCTTCCTTTAAGCAAGGAGGAGTGACGTTGAATATGCTGGCATGTGGAATTGTGTTTCTCGGTGTCGTGACGGCGGTTATTTTGCATTATGTGACCGGTATTCCAATGCCTACGATGGTTGGTATTTTGTCGGGTGCGGTGACGAATACGCCGGGATTGGGGGCTGCCCAGCAGGCGTTTTCCGATATGCATGGAGTGTCCGACAATACGATTGCTTTGGGATATGCTGTCGCTTATCCGTTGGGTGTGATCGGTATTATCCTGTCCATTATCCTGATCAAGTATATTTTCCGTGTAAGTTTCGACAAGGAAAACGAACAGTTGAACAACGAAGATGCTTCTCATACCAATGAAGCTAAGCCGGTCTCATTGATCGTAAAGAATCCGGCTATTTTTAACAAGACGGTCGCTGAATTGTCGAATTTGCTGGAGCATCGTGATTTCGTTATTTCACGTGTTTGGCGTGATAGCAATAAGCAAATCGAGATCGCTACAGCCAACACGGTTTTGCAGGAAAACGATAAGGTCTTTGTCATTACAACCGAGATGGATGTGGAAACGATCAAGACCTTTATCGGGGAAGAAATCGATATGGAGCGTAAACAATGGATCCGTATGGAGAGCCAGTTTATCAACCGTCGTATTCTTATTACAAAGCCGGAACTCAACGGAAAGCGTCTGGGGCAATTGAAATTGCGTAAGTTGTATGGAATCAATATTACTCGAATCAATCGTGCCGGTGTCGATCTGGTTGCAAAGCCGGGACTGACTTTGCAGGTGGGTGACCGTGTGAATGTGGTCGGTACGGAAACGGCGGTAGCCAACGTTGAAAAAGTGTTGGGTAACTCGATGAAACGTCTGAACGAACCAAATCTGATCACGATCTTTATCGGTATTGCATTGGGTATAGTGTTGGGTAGTATTCCTATTACGTTCCCGGGTATTCCGCAGCCGGTTAAGTTAGGTTTGGCGGGTGGACCGTTGATTGTGGCAATTTTGGTCAGCCGTTTCGGTTATCATTATAAACTGATTACCTATACGACACAGAGTGCTAATTTGATGTTGCGTGAGATTGGTATTACGCTTTTTCTTGCTTGCGTGGGTATCAGTGCAGGTGACGGTTTTGTCGATACGATTGTGAATAATGGTGGTTTTGCCTGGATCGGTTACGGTTTCATCATTACATTTGTGCCGTTGATGATCATAGGTTGTATCGGTCGTTATTTCTTTAAAGTCAACTATTTTACGCTTATGGGACTTATTGCCGGCAGTACGACTGATCCGCCTGCGTTGGCTTATTCGAATGCTACGGCTGGAAACGATGCTCCGTCGGTAGGATATGCGACTGTATATCCGTTGACTATGTTCCTTCGGGTATTGACGGCGCAGTTGTTGATTTTGTTCTTTGCATAACGTTCTTATTGATTATAGAAAAGGGGTGGTGTTGTATTTTTGGACACCACCCCTTTATTTTGTTGTAAAATATAGAAATCTTATATGCTTTATCCCGGGGTAACCGCACCAAAATCATAAGGCGCCATCTGTTTTCGCCACCGACCGATACGGACTAACTACATAAATGTTTTTGCAAAAACAACTATCATGCTATCATATTTGCCTGTATATCGGTTTAAACCAATATGTTATGGAATGATAGTTGCCGTTTTTAACTATCATTCATCTATCACACC
>ERZ777011.1007-NODE-1007-length-35131-cov-15.101009_pt1 | contig 35131 bp, 39 predicted proteins | sample MGYA00374964_ERZ777011 | MGnify/ENA primary metagenome ERZ777011 (study PRJEB29310, sample SAMD00008975) | mouse gut metagenome | study: EMG produced TPA metagenomics assembly of the Metagenome analysis of fecal microbiota from mouse which was promoted...
CGTGCGGGAAACCATGTGGGTTCGAGTCCCACCTTGAGCACCAGAGAAAGACTAGTGAAGCTAGTCTTTTTTTATATTATAACGGTGGGACTCGAAAAGGAATGTACCGAATTTTTACAAATAATATAATTATTTGTAAAAAAATTATATTATTATATGAAAAATAAAAACTTTAATGTTATAATAAAATAGATTTAATGGAGGAATACAAATGTCAAAAAATGTAGATACAGATGTACAAATGAGAAAAAGAAATATGAAATTATTTCCTACATACAAGAAATTAGCTTGGGATTATTTATTTTATTATTCAATAGATTTTTTATTTTTAACGCAAATAAAAAACATAAGTGCTGCCAATGTAGTTTTAGCAAATTCAATAAAATATTTATTTGGAATATTTATACAAATACCAGCAAATATAATAGTAGAATTCTTAGGTAGAAGAAATAGCATTATATTAGGCAATATATTGAATTGTTTTTATATATTAATGTTTATGATGACTGGCAATTTATTTGATTTAATCTTAGCAAAGTTTATATCTTCGTTAGCAGTTTCGATAAAAGATATAGCAGAACCTGGGTTACTTAATGCATCAATTCCACCATCAAAATATAAAAGTAATATATTTGCTAAAATAAATGCAAGAGGAGCATCAGGTTTTTATATTTTAAGTGCAATATCAAAAATTATTGGTGGATTTTTATTTGAAATAAATGGATATATTCCAATGATTTTATGTTTGATAACATTAATATTTGTTAGCATAGTATCAATGTTATACATAGAACCTATAAAAAAATCAAGCAGTAAGAGTAATGCAAGCATGCAAATAAAAAAACAAATGAAAGATATACAAGAAGGTTTCCAATTTATATTAAAATCAGAAAGACTGAAAGCTTTAATATTATCAGCATCTTTAATAGCCAGTTTTTTATCAATAATGGCAAGTTATAGAACCAGTCTCTTGCAAGATATAGGAACACCAGCATACATAATATCATTTGCAGCAGCTGCATTTAGTGCATCAAGTGCAATAGGAGCAAAAAGACAAAAGAAATTCAACGACAGATTTAAAAACAAATCTATAATAGTAGTTGCATTAATGACATCTATAAGTGCTATTATAGCAGGAATATTAGGTTTGAAAAAAGAGCAATCTCATGTTCTTACAATAATTATTGTTCTATTATTCTTAATTGCAAAGTTTGCACATGGTGTATTTCATACAATTATGGATAGATATTTTAGAAACTTTACTAATAAAGAAATAGATACTAAAATTTTTGCTGTAAAAAATTTATTTGTAAATATAGTATCAGCAACAATGGGAATTATGGCATCATTTTTATTGAATAAAATGTCAACAGCATATTGCATGTTAGTATTAGGAACAATATTTACAATAATGTATTTATTAATGAGTAAATATATGAAAGCAAGAGTTGGATTGAAACCAGAAGAATATTCAAAATTTGAAAGAAAATATGACGAGTTACAATAAAAATATACACCATTATGAAATGATAATTCATAAAATATATTGGGTGATTTTATGAATTATATAAATAAAAAAATATTAGAAAAGCAACTTTTTTATGATGATGTAATGATACTTAAATATCATATTGAATATCCATATATATGTAATCAAATGGCACAAAAATTTAATAGATATAATCAAACTATTGCTTTTAATTTAAAATTAAAAGCGGAAAATGAATTATATAAAGAAGCGATTGAACTTTATAAATACAATAAAGAAAATGGATATCCAGTTATGGTATATGAAGTTTATAAGACTTTTGAAAGTACTTTTAATAGTAATAACTTGGTTAGTTTATATTTTGATGAATATATTTTTTCAGGACGGAGCACATGGAAATACAATAAGAACATCTCAAACTTGGAATTTAAGAAAAGGAGAAATGCTACCTCTTGAATACTTTTTTAATAATCCATATTTTATGGTTGAAATATTAAAACAAATAAACAGTGAAATTTTGGAAAATCCAGAGATTTATTTTGAAAATACTTGCAATTTAGTATTAGATACATTTGACAGTAAAAATTTCTACTTAACTCCGAGTGGAATTGTAATTTATTTTCAACAATATGATATAGCTCCATATTCATCTGGAATACCTACTTTTACTATAAGTTACAAATACAAATAAGAAATTCTATAAAAAGAATCCCGATTGCTAAGCTAAAATCTTAACAATTTGGATTCTTTTCTACATAATAAAAATATAGTTGATTAAAAATTACAGTTATGATATAAAATAATTATAATTTATATAGGAAAGGACGGTTAATTATGGACAAATCAAAAGTTTATATTTGTAAGGAGATTACCCCAGAATCTATTGTAAGAATTTATGAAAAATTAGGAGTAAAGCTAGAAGGAAATGTGGCAGTAAAATTACATTCAGGAGAAAAAGGAAATCAAAATTATATAAGACCAGAAATGGTAAAAAATATTGTTGAACATGTAAATGGAACAGTTGTAGAATGCAATACAGCTTATGAAGGTGCAAGAAATACAACAGAAAAACATCAAAAATTAATGGAAGAACATGGTTGGACAAAATATTTTAATGTAGATATTTTAGATGCAGAAGGAAATGATAAAATATTAGAAATACCAAATGGAAAAGTTATTAAGAAAAATTATGTTGGAAAAAATATTGATAATTATGATTCAATGTTAGTGTTATCACATTTTAAAGGACATCCAATGGGTGGATATGGTGGAGCATTAAAACAATTATCAATTGGTATTGCATCAGGTTATGGAAAAAATTATATACATTGTGTTGGAAAGGAAAACGGAACTTTTGAAGACATGTTTAAAGTTGAACAAGAAAAATTCTTAGAGGCTATGGCAGATAGTGCTTCATCAGTAGTAAATTATTTTAAAGAAAAAAATGCACCAATTGTATATATTAATGTTATGTGTAATATGAGTGTTGACTGCGATTGTTGCAGTGTTGCAGAAGATCCTTGTATAAAAGATATTGGAATTTTAGCAAGTTTAGATCCAATAGCAATAGATCAAGCTTGTATAGATTTAGTATATAATTCAAATGATCCAGGAAAAGAACATTTTATAGAAAGAGTTGAATCTAAAAAAGGTGTTCATACAATTGAAGCTGCTAGTGAACTTAACTTTGGTAGTCGTGAGTATGAATTAATAAATATTGATTAGAATATGAAGGGAGATAATCATGGAAAAAATAGAAAAGAAAGAAAATCATTTACTTGAAATTTTACAGACTAGAAAGGCAAAATATGTTGTTGGAACATTATTATTAAGTGGAATAGGAATTGCACTTCCAAGAATTTTTCATATATTAGCAGGAAGTAGTGCAGGAGCAACATTTTTACCGATGCATATTGCAGTTTTAATTGCAGCATTAACTTTTGGTGCTTTATCAGCAAGTATTGTTGGTGGAACATCTGTTGTATGTAGTTATTTGTTAACTGGAATGCCAACTTTGACAAGACTTCCATATATGGCAATAGAACTTGTAATATATGCAGTATTATTAGGTATATTAAATAAAAAATTCAATTCTTATATATCATTAATAGCTACTATTATTTTAGGAAGAGTTATTTATGCAGGAGTATTATTTGTTGCAATTAATGTTATAGGATTACAAACTTATGGAATATCAGTAATTGAAAGTATAAAAACAGGATTGCCAGGAATTGTTTTTCAACTAGTATGTATTCCTTTTATAGCTAAATTGTTAAACGAAAGGTTAAATTTAAAAAATGACTAATTTAGAAAGTGTAAAAAATAGATTACATGAAACAAATGCAAGTTTAGTTGTTGGATATGCAAATGGTGAAATAAAAGAATATTATAGCAAAAGAGTAATTGACATAAAAAATATTTTAAAAGAAGATAAAAATGCTTTAAAAGATGCAGTGATTGCTGATAAAGTAATTGGAAAAGTTGCTGGAACACTTTTGAGTGTGGCAGGAGTTAAAGAAATTTATACTGATGTAATGAGTAAATATGCAATTCGAGTATTAGAGAAAACTGGGGTTCGATATGAATTTTCACAAAAAGTAGATTATATAATAAATGAAACTAAAACTGGAATGTGTCCAATGGAAAATAAGTATAAAGATGAGAATGATTTAGATAAAATATATAATGAAATTATGGCTATATAAAGGATTTTTATGAATTTAGAAAAAATTAAAACACTTATGAGAAATGTAAAAGAAGATAATGTTAGTGAGTATGCAGCACAATGCTCATACTATACAATATTATCGTTTATACCATTTGTTATTTTAGTATTAACTTTAATACAATATACTGGCATAGAACCACAAGTATTGTTTGATGCTATATCAAAAATAATACCATCAAATATGAGTGGAATAGTAATAAATGTTGTTCAAGAAGTTTATTCTAAATCAATAGGTACAATATCAATTTCTATTATATTTGTTTTATGGTCTGCTGGAAAAGGCTTGTTTGCCTTAACAAAAGGACTTCAAGCAATTTATAAAACTGATAATAGTGAAGATGCTTCGTATATATATATGAGAGCCAAAGCAGTTTTGGAAACTGTAATATTTATTGATTTAGTAGTAATGGGTTTAACAGTTTTAATGTTTGGTGAAGTATTGAAAAAACATTTTGGTATAATACAAAACTATAAAGTTTTAATAGTAAAAATCATGCTACTATTTGGAATATTTATTATATTTTTACTTTGTTATAAATTTATTCCAAGACATAGAGTAAAATTAAAAACTCAAATAGTTGGTTCAGTATTTAGTGCTTTTGCACTAAGTATAATATCTTATATATTTTCACAATATTTATATATTTTTGAAGGTTTTTCAATTATGTATGGAAGTTTAACAACATTAATGCTAATAATGATGTGGACATATACTTGTTTTTTTGTAATGTTCTTAGGCGCAGAGTTAAATAAATTAATAAATGATTAAAAAATAAGAATGTATATACATAAAAATTGTATATACATTTTTTATATTAAAAATATATTAAAAATTCAATAAAAATGTTTCTTTTTTATAAAATAATGATATAATAATTAGTAGATTATATAATGGAGGAATTAAGCTTGGGAATATATACATATTTTGTATTAGGAATAGTGCTTGGGTTAGCTATTGGAGTATATTTTTTTGCTGATAGAGAAGAAAAAATACAAAAAGAAATAGCAATACAACAAAGAATATTCTCGACTAAAAAACTAGATAAAGCACTAGATAGAGCAGTTGATATAATGAAATCTCGTATATCTGCATTAAATAGAGAATTGACTGAGGAGGAAAAAGATAGAATTATATATGATTGCTATGTAACAAATGATAAATAAGTAAAGAGGTAAGGGATATGGAATTATTAGAAGAAGCCAGAAAGGGTAATAAAGAGGCTTTTGAAGAACTTATAGAAGATTTGCAAATAAAGTTGTATAAAACTGCAAGATATTATTTTACAGATGAAGATGATGTAATTTATGTTATGCAAATTTCTCTCAAAAAACTTTTTAAAGAAATTATTAATGTAAAAAAAGAAGAACAACTAATGCCACTTGCAATTAAATTTTTAATTAAAAATTGTGAAGAAGTTCATTTAAAGAAATCAAAAAACAAAAACTGGTTGAAACATATTTCTTCTGATGATAGTAAAAATAAATATGAGAAATATAGAAGCATTTCATTAGAAGAACAATATATTACTTCATTAAAAAAGGAATTCAGATTAATATCAATACTATATTTTTATGTTTGTTTGGATTCTCAGCAAATAGCTAATATATTGAAAATGTCTTCAAAAGATGTTGATAAAATAATTGATACAGTTAGAGAACAATTATATGAAATGATTACAAATGAAGGGACTAAAAAATATAATGAATATGTCAAATAATGAAAAAGATGAATTTATTCGAAAAAATTTGAATAATGATAGAATTATTGCTAGTGGTGATGAAGTTAAAAAGAAAATAAAAAAAGATATTGATGTAAGTAAAATAAAGCAGAAGAAATATACAATTGGTGAAAGACGATTTATGAAATTTTTAAGTGTTGTTTTAGTTGTGTCACTAGCTTCAAATGCTTATTTGTTTAAAATCAAAACAAATGACGCAGAACCTGATAATAAAACAAGTAAATCTTATAGTGCTTCATCTAATGTAGATTTTCCGGAAATTAAAGATGATATTGAAAATGAATCTAAATATGAAAATGTTACTAATGAAATAAAGAATGAAATTTCTCAAATTGCATTAATTGAAAATAAAAATACAATCAATGAAAACACAGTTGCAGAAGAAAATAATACTTATGTTTTACCAGAAACAGACATTAATAAAGAAATTTTAGCAGAAGAGCTTAAAAATTATTGTATAAGTATTGGAAGATTTGGAGAAGATGCAAATGATTTAGAGAAAAATACAATATTACTTTTAATGGCAAATGATTTCTTTAATTCTAAGGTTAGTACAAATACTGGACTTAAAATTTCATCAAATAATAAATATGCGATGACAGCTGATAATGTACATAAATTTATAGAAGAATTAACTGGAAATAAAGTTGAAAAGTATCTAAATTCATATATTAATTACATGAAATATAATGATACATCAAAATTTTATAGTTCAGGTGAAAAATCAACAGAATTAAAAAAAGAAAAATATGAGATTTCTAATATAGAAATTATTTCTGATTTGAATGAAGAATATGTGTTAACAGCAGATATTCATAGAAAATCTGTTGTTAAAATTGAAGAAAGAAACAAAGAAACAAGAGAGGAAGAAATTGAAGCAGATTATACATTAAATGCAACTGTTTCTCCTAACAATAATTATACTTATATGCCTTATGTAATAAAGAAATTTCAAGCTACTTTAAATCCTGGACAGCAGGATAATATTGATAGATTAGTTGATGTTAAAACAGAAGTTAAAAAATAATTATTTCTTAAAATTTACGAAAAATATATCAAAAGACTAGACAAATTTATTAATATTAGATAAAATGGATATTGTCGAAAAAAAGAGAAAAAGGGGTAAATGCAATAATGGAAGAAAATACAAAGGGCAAAAGAGTAGATAATAGCAAAGCAAAAACAAATAAAACAAAATCAAAAAAGAAAAAGGGTAGCAATAAAGCAACAATAGTAAAAAGAGTTTTTACAGTATTATTCATACTAGGAACAATTGGTATTTGTTCAGTTCTATTTTTACTATATGGACCATTTCCAGCTTTTAGAGAATGGTTAGTAACAACAGCTATGACAACAATGACACACCAATATTTTGCTACATGGTTTTATGATGATGATGTTATAGAACATATTTTAAATAATAATAAAGTTATTGAATCAGATGAAGGTTCAAATCCAGATTTAATAGATAAAAGTTTAGCGAATAAAACAACTTATGAGAATGAATACGAGAGGGAAATTTTAGAGCGCGATAAAGATAATAATGATTATAAAATTATTGATATTAAAGGAAAAGGTTATTCAGGGTATTTAGTAGCAGTATATGATCCATCAAGAATAAAAACAGTTGTAACAAAAAAATTAGGTACATCAGGACAATATTTAACAAAGATGGCAGAAGATAATGATGCTTTACTTGCTGTTAATGGTGGAGGATTTGATGATCCAAACTTTAGTAGTACAGGTGGTTCTCCACTTGGAATTACAATATGTAGTGGAAAATCAGTTACATCAAAATCTTATGCTGGTTCAGGTGGATTAATTGGTTTCGATAAAGAAGACAGATTAGTTTTAGGAAAAATGTCAACATCACAAGCTCAAAAAGCTGGTATTCGTGATTGTGTTACATTCGGACCATTTTTAATTGTAGATGGTCAACCAGCAAAAGTATTAGGTAATGGTGGATGGGGTTCTGCTCCAAGATCAGTTATCGGACAAAGAAAAGATGGTATTGTACTATTCTTAGTAATTGACGGAAGAACAGCAACTAGACCAGGCGCTGATATGGATGATTTGATTGAAGTTATGCAAAGATATGGTGCTTATAACGCAGCAAACTTAGATGGTGGAACATCAAGTGTATTAGTAGTAAACAATACTATTGTTAATGACCCAATTGATAGTTCTGGTGCACACAAAACAAGACCAATTGCAACTGGATTTATAGTAACAAAAGATGATAAAGATAGTAGTGATCATACAGTTGTAGAAGATAAATTAAAATAAATAAGTAGTAAAAACTCTGGTATTTCCAGAGTTTTTATTGTGAACATAATAATATTTTGAAATAATATTTTTAATTATAATTATAGATAATGTTCTTATTTTTTCTATTGATTTATAGATTAATTTGAAATATAATATATAAAAAGTATAAATATTAGAAGGAATAAATATGGCAGATTTTAAACTAGCACAAAGCAAAAATATTGTAAAAATGTTTAGAAGAGATAATACAATATTAATTTATATTATAATGGTAGCAATAGCTATGGGTATAGTTTTTGCTAGTTTTTTTGCGTTTTATCAAAATCATCAAAAAAGTGATGTTATTCAATCTGGTGTTTATATAAAAGGTACTAATGTATCTGGACTTACTAAAAAAGAAGCTTGTGATCTTGTAAGAAATAGTTTAGCAGGTCAAATGAATGAAAATATTGTACTTTCATATAAGAATTATAATTATAATGTTGCAATAGAGCAAATTGAAGCAGAATTTGATGTTGAAGCTTCTGTTGATTTTGCTTATAATATTGGGAGAAATGGAAATTTGTTTCAAAATGTTAAAGATTATATTGCTGTATTAATGACACATATTGATATTGATCCTATTTTAAAGTATAATAATACAGCATTAAGAGAATATATAGAAGATATTGAAACAAAACTCCCAGACCAATTAGAACAAAGTAGTTACTATTTAGAAGATGATGATGAACTTGTTATAACTAATGGCGTAAATGGAGCAGGAATATATATAGAAGAATTAGAAGCTACTATACTAGCAGCTTTACAAGATATTAGTTATAGTAATAAATATATTGAAATTCCAACTTATGTAAAATATCCAGATCCAATAGATGTAGATAGTATACATGATGATATTTATGTTGAACCACAAGATGCTTACTTCACAACAGATCCATATATGGTATACCCACATGTTATTGGAGTTGATTTTAATGTTGATGGAGTAAAACAGCATATAGAAGAAAATCCTGATGTGTCAGAATATGTAATTGGTTTAAAATTAACAACACCAGAAGTTGTGACTGATGATATAGGAATGGAGGCTTTTCCACATAAACTATCAAGTTTTACTACTAAGTATGTAAATAATCCAAATAGAACTACTAATTTAAGATTAGCATCTAACAAAATAAATGGTACTGTAATTATGCCTGGTGAAGTATTTTCATTTAATAAAGTTGTAGGAAAAAGAACAGAGGCAGCTGGTTATAAAAATGCTGCAATATTTCAAGATGGTGGAGTTACAGATGGACTAGCTGGTGGAATTTGTCAAATTTCTAGTACGATATATAATGCAGCTCTTTATGCTGATATGACGATGACTTCTAGAAGAAATCATATGTTTATTCCCTCTTATGTAGAAGGTGGTAGAGATGCAACTGTCGTTTGGGGATCAACTGATTTTAAATTCAGAAATGATAGAGATTATCCAATAAAAATAGAATCTAGTGTTGCAAATGGAGAAGCAACCGTTTCAATATATGGATTTAGAAGAGAAACAGAATATGACATTTCAATTGAAACTTCAAAAGTAAGAACTATTTCGTACAAAACTGAATATAAAAAGAAATCGGGATATTCTAAGGGAGAAGTTATACAAGGTGGAGTAAATGGTTCTGTATGGGATTCTTGGAGAGTATATAAATTAAATGGTGAAGTAGTAAAAAGAGAAAAATTATATCGTGACACATATAGTGCACAAAACAGAATTATAGCAAAATAGATTTTTAAAATCTATTTAATCTGAAAGGAACAAAATTAGGCATGAGAATAAGAAGAAAGAAATGGGCAGAAAAGGAGTTACAAGAAGCCAAGTTTTATATTGACAAACCTGAAATAAATAAAGGTAAATGGAATAATTATTTCAAAAAAGAAGCACCACTTTATATAGAATTAGGTTGTGGTAAAGGTTTATTTATTTCTACTTTGGCAGTAAATAATAAAAATATAAACTTTATTGCAGTAGATATGATTGAAGCAATGCTAGGACTTTCAAAAAGAAATATTGAAGAAGCTTATCAAAGTAAAGAACCGGAAAATTTAGCTTTAATTAGAGCTAATGTTGAACTTATTGATAATGTTTTTGGAGATGGCGATAAAGTAGATAGAATTTATATAAACTTTTGTAATCCATGGCCAAAGTCAAAACACAATAAAAGGAGATTAACACATACAAGACAATTAGAAAAATATAAAACTTTCCTAAAAGAAAAAGGTGAAATCTATTTTAAAACAGATGATGATGAGTTGTTTGAAGCGAGTTTAGAATACTTTAAAGAGAGCAATTTTAAAATAGAAGATATCACTTATGATTTACATAAAGAACCAATTTTTGAAACCAATATTGAAACAGAGCATGAAAAAATGTTTTCAAAAGAAGGTATAAAAATAAAGGCGTTAATAGCTAGGTTATAATCCTTAAAATTTAAGATTATTTTAAGGTTATATATATAAAATTCATACAGAATTAAAATTTATAAGGAGGATTAGAACTTTGATAGAAGTAAAAAATGTCAGTAAAAAGTATGGTAAGTTTTATGCTGTTAGAGACATAAGCTTTACAATCAAAGAAGGCGAAATAGTAGGATTTCTTGGACGTAATGGCGCTGGTAAATCTACTACTATGAACATGATTACAGGTTTTATAGAACCAACAGAAGGAACAATTATAGTAAATGGTTATGATGTTGATAGAAAACCTAAAAAAGTAAAAGAATCAATTGGCTATATGCCAGAAGGAACACCACTTTATTATGATTTAACTGTAAAAGAATTTATTTCTTATATGGCAGAACTTAAATTAGTTCCTAAAAAAGAGCGTAAAACTGCTGTTCAAAAAGCTATTGCAGAAACAGGCTTAGAAAAAGTTCAAAACAAATTAACTAAAAATTTGTCAAGAGGTTATAAACAAAGAGTAAGCATGGCAGGAGCAATTGTAGGAGACCCTAAAATCTTAATTTTGGACGAACCAACAGTTGGGTTAGATCCAAAACAAGTAATTGAGATAAGAGAACTTATAAAGTCTTTTAGAAAAAATCATACAGTTATATTAAGTTCACATATACTTTCAGAAGTTAGCCAAGTTTGCGAAAAAGTTATCATTATAGATAAGGGTGAGATTGTTGCTGTTGATACACCAGACAATTTAGAGAAAGATACATCAAAGAATGCAATTTTAAGATTAACAGTTGAAGACGAAAATGATAAATTTGAAACTATCAAAGAAGCTATTTCAACTATTAAAAATATAAAATTTGTTAAAACAAATGATGATAAATCAAAAGAATATATAATTGAAACAGATTCTAATGAAGATATTAGAAAAGATATGTTTAGTAAATGTGCTGAAATTGGAGTAGTTATACTTGAAATGAAAAAAGATACAGCTTCTCTTGAAGATGCATTTATTAAACTTGTTGAAGATAGACCAGAACATAGTGAAAAAGAAATTGAGAAAATCGAATATCAAAAAGAACTTGAAGAATTAAGAAAAGAAGTAGAAGATAAAAAAGAAGAAAAAGAATTTAAGAAACAAGCAAAAAAAGAAGAAAAAGCTCGTAAAAAGGCTAAAAAAGAAGAGAAAAAAGCTAGTAAAGCTGCTCAAAAAGAAAATGATGAAAAAGGAGGAGATAAATAATGTTAGCAATATTAAAAAAAGAATTTAAAAGTTATTTACTATCTCCAATAGGATATATTTTCGTAGGTTTGTTTTTACTTATGTTTAGTATATTTTTCTTGGTAACAATTTTTAATTATTCAGTAATAAATTTTGAATATTTATTTTATAATGGTGCAACTATTTTAACATTTATAACACCAGTTCTTACAATGAGAATGTTCTCAGAAGAAAGAAGAAATGGAACAGAGCAATTAATTCTAACATCTCCAAGAGGAATTACATCAGTAGTTCTTGGAAAATTTTTTGCAGCTGCACTTATAATGCTTATTACAGAAGCATTTACATTAATTTTTTATGCAATACTTAAATATTTTGGAGAACCATCATTTGTAGTAGCATTATCAACACTAGGTGGATTTTTCTTATTATCTCTTGCATATATTTCATTTGGAATGTTTGCATCTAGTTTAACAGAAAATCAAATTATAGCATGTGTAATTACAATTGGAGTATTTATCGTAATGTGGTTTTTACCATTAAATTCAGCATTAGAACCATTTTCATTAATAAACATGTTTGATAATTTCCCAAAAGGTATCATTTCAGTAACTGAAATAATTACTTTTGTGACTTTTACAATTTTGTTTATATTACTTACGATTGTAGTATTACAAAGAAGAAAAAGCGTTAAATAGGAGGGAGAGGTTAGATGAAAGATCAAGAAAAAAATGCGATAAAAGAAAAGCCATCAAAAAGTTTCATAGAGACTGTAACTCTTATGTTACGCAAAAAATGGCTTACAAATACAGCACAAACTGTATTATTGATTCTTATTTTAATAGCAGCATTTATAGCAATAAATGTGTTTGCTCAAAAATTAGATTTACCAGAAATAGATGTTACAGCAAATAAAATTTATACATTGTCAGATGATTCAAAAAATGCAGTTGAAAAAATAAATAAAGATGTAAAAATATATATATATGGTTTTGAAGAAGGAAATACTTTAATTGACTTTGTAAAACAATATACAAAAGCAAATAATCATATTTCTTATGAAATTCTTACAGAAGAAAGTAATTTAGCAAAGGTTCAAGAATTTGACTTAACTTCTGGTTATCAAATTGTTGTATTGGAAACGGCTGATTCTTCAAAAATTATAGATGCATCTTATGAATTTTATTCTTATGATTATGAAACAGGACAAGAAGTAGATTTAACAGAACAAAGTTTAACAAATTCATTACTTGCAATTACTGCTGAAAACAAACCAAAAGTATATTTTACAACAGGACATGATGAATATGGATTAGAAAGTGATCTTGGAGTATTGGCAACATATTTAGGAAATGAATCTTATGAACCAGTAAGTGTTAATTTACTAACTGTTGGAACTGTTCCAGAAGATTGTAATTTATTAGTTATAATGGCACCAGTAAAAGACTTCTTAGAAAGCGAAGTAAATGTAATTTTAGATTATATAAATAAAGGTGGAAATATGATTATAACAACTGATGTTGGTAATCTTTCAGAAACATATCCAAATTTAACTAAGGTATATGATACTTATGGCGTAACAATGGAAAATAAAGGATATATTTATGAAACAGATAATCAAAAAATTGCAGCAAATTATCCAATTGTTTTCTCACCTGAAATGTCATCAACTCATAATATAACAAGTGATATATATTCAGATAAAGGACAAATTTGGTTAATATATGCTGGAAGATTAAGTTTCAAATCTGATGATGAACTTAAAACTTTAAATGTAACAAAAGAGGATTTATTAACATCAAGTGAAAAAGCTTTATATGTTAAAGATTTATCCACATCACCAGAAAATGTTGCAGATAGTGCAGAAACTGGAAAATGTGTTATTGCTTCATTAGTTACAAAAACAATAACACCAGCAGGAGAGGGAACAGAAGCTGTACAATCACAAGCTATGATTATGGCTAATTCAAGCTTTATTACAGATTATAAAGTAGAACAATTAAGTTCAACATATCCAATTTCTTATTTAGGAAATAATAAAGACTTTATGCTTAATACAATTTCAGAATTAACATCAAGAGAAAATACTTTAAAAATAAGAAAAGATATGTCTACTTCAACTTATGAACCTACACAAGAGCAACATACAATAGTTCTTATAATAATATTCTCAGTGCCAATTATTATAATATTAGCTGGTATTGTAGTATGGAATGTTAGAAGAAGAAAAAAATAATTTTATATTGAAATACCAAAAGTCCGTATTATTTATGAACCGAACCCAAAAAGTTAGATACTTTTTGGGTTCAGTTCAATTTATATGGGCTTTTTTGTCACTTTTTGTAATAAAATTCATTAAATATATATAGGGAGTTTTAAAACTAAAACTTGATTATAATAAGAATGGATTGATAAAAAATGAATCAAAATATGATTGTATTAATTGGGATTTTAATACCATTTATAGGTACTACAATTCGGAGCAGGAATAGTATTCTTTTTTAAAAATAATATAAGTAGCACTGTAAATAAAGTATTTTTAGGTTTTGCAGGAGGAGTAATGATAGCTGCTTCAATTTGGTCTTTAATAATTCCATCTATTGAAAGGGCAGAAGAAGCTGGTATGATTTCTTGGTTACCTGCAACAATTGGAATAATTTTTGGAACTATTTTTATACCGATTTGTGATAGATTTATAAATTATGAAAAAATTAATTTAAAAGGCAGTAAGGAAAATTTTATGTTAGCTCTTGCAATAGTTATTCATAATATTCCAGAAGGTATGGCTGTTGGAGTGGCATTTGCTAGTAGTATATATGGGAATTTTGAAACTTTGGTAATGTCTGCATTTGTATTAAGTATAGGAATTGCAATACAAAATTTTCCAGAAGGAGCAGCAATTTCATTACCATATAGAAGTAGTGGAATGTCAAGAAATAAGTCTTTTACATTAGGGATGCTTTCACGGAGTAGTAGAACCAATTGCTGCTTTGTTAGCTATTGCGTTTGCTTTTTTGGTAGAACCACTTTTACCATATTTCTTAGCATTTGCAGGTGGTACAATGATTTATGTAGTAATAGAAGAGATTGTACCAGAGTTTAAAGGACATAAAATAGGAACATATTCTTTGGTTGTAGGCTTTTTAATTATGATGATATTAGATGTTACATTAGGATAGAATAATATAGATGTGAAATGGTATTGACAAAGGTATGAAAAATTTGTATAATAATAATGTATTTTTGTTAAGGCAGGATTTTGTTATGAAAAATTTACTGATGAAAACTAAAAATATAACTTATAAGAGTAAGCTAAAAGAGGCTTATTCAATTTTTGTAAATAAAAAACAAGGAAAAACAGAATATAAGGGAAGATAGTATCATACTATCTTCTTATATTTTTTCAAAAAATAATATAATAAGGAGTGTAAAACTTATGGTAAATGTAGTATTAGGCGGATTTTATGGAGATGAAGGAAAAGGAAAAATCATTGACTATTTAGCAGCTGATGCAGATATTACTGTTAGATATTCTGGTGGAAACAATGCAGGTCATACTATTATAGTAGATGGTGTAAAATTTGCATTTCATTTAATTCCATCAGGTATATTAAACAAAGGAACAAAAGCTGTTATTGGTAATGGTGTTGTTGTTGATCCCAAAGTTTTAATCGAAGAAATGAAAGTAGTAGAGGAAAATGGATATTCAGTAGAGAATTTATGTATTAGTAATAAAGCTCATCTTATTATGCCATATCATATTGCTATGGATAGACTACTTGAAGAACTTCGTGGTAATGGAAAGATAGGAACAACAGTTAGAGGAATTGGACCTACTTATTGTGATAAATATGAAAGAAGTGGAATTCGTGTTGGCGATTTATTATCTTCAAAATTCGAAGATAAAGTTAGAGAAAACGTTGCAAGAAAAAATGATATTTTTAGATTATATGGTAGAGAAGAATTTGATGCAGAAGAAATAATTAAAGAATATAAAGGATATGCTGAAATTTTGAAACCTTATATAATGGATACTGTAATTTTATTGCATAATGCTATTTCAGAAGACAAAAAAATAGTTTGCGAAGGTGCACAAGCTACTCTTCTTGACATTGATCATGGAAGCTATCCTTTTGTTACATCATCTAGCCCTTGTGTTGGTGGCGTTTGTACTGGTACAGGAATTGGAGCAAAATACTTAAATGAAGTATATGGTGTAGTAAAAGCTTACTCTTCAAGAGTTGGAGAAGGACCTTATATTACAGAACAAAAGAATGAAATTGGTGATACAATTCGTGAACTTGGACATGAGTATGGAACTACAACAAAAAGACCAAGAAGATGTGGTTGGCTTGATGCTGTTGCACTTCGTTATGCAGTTATGATAAATGGATTAACAGGAATAGCAATAAATCATTTAGATACTATTGGAAAATTGGACAAAATCAAACTTTGCGTAGCATACAACCATAAAGGCGATGTAAATATGGACTTTTCAACAGATCAAGAATATATTGATGAGTGTGAACCAGTATATGAAGAATTTGATGGAAATTTTGGAGATATTTCAAATGTAAAATCAAGAAAAGATTTACCAGAAAATGCTAAAAAATACTTAGATAGAATTGAAGAATTAGCAGGTGCTCCAATTAAATTTATTGGAACTGGCGCTGGAAGAGAAAATATGATAGTAGAATAATTTAATATAATTTTGTAAAAAATAGAAGTGCTAGATATTTAGCACTTCTTTTAAGTATTAAAATATTGTAACAAATATTGAAAATTATTAATATTTGTCATATAATAATTCATATTGTACAAAAGTTAAATAAAAGGAAGTTTTTTTAGTGGATAGAATTAGTAAAAATAATTATAAAAATAAAATACAATTATTCAAATCAAGAAAATCTTTGATTATTTTTTCTGTAATTATGCTAATATTAGTAATAGTTTTTTCAATATGTGCAACATATATTTATCAAGCAAATGGCAGTTTATCTGATGCAGCACTTAATATGATGGCAGATGTTGTAGGAGATGATACTCCAATTACTGTTCTAGTTTTAGGAGTAAGTGAAGATATTGATACGGCATTAACTGATACAATGATGTTAGTTAGTTATAATCCTAAAATGCAAAAATCTTTTGTTGTTTCAATTCCAAGAGACACTTATATAGGAGCAAATAAATCAAAAGCTGGTGGTTCAGATAAAATAAATTCTTTATATCAAATTAATGTAAAAAAAACAGTTTCAGCTGTTGAAAAACTAACAGGAGTTAAAATAGATAACTATATTGTTGTAAAAACTTCGGCTTTAATTGATATTGTTGATGCAATAGGTGGTGTACAATTTGATGTGCCTATTGATATGAAATATGATGATCCAACTCAAAATTTACACATTGATTTAAAAGCAGGTATGCAATTAGTTGATGGAGATAAAGCAGAGCAATTATTAAGATTTAGACATTCAAATCCAGATGCAAATGGGAAGATGACAACATATCCAGCTTCTTATGGTTTGGACGATTATGGAAGAATGAGGACTCAAAGAGAATTTATGCAAGCAACTGCAAAACAGCTTGTTAATTGGAAAAATATTACTAAGTTAAAAAATATTGCCACAGCAGTTTTCGATAATTTGGAAACAGATATGAGTCTTTCAAAAATTATAGGATATATACCAAGTGCTTTGAAATTGGATGTTGATAGCTTGAGAATGGAACAGTTACCAGGTGTTTCAGACAAAATAAATGAATTATGGTTTTATGTAGCAAATTCAACAGATACATGTAAACTAATGAATGAATTGATGGTAGGATTAGAACTTAGTGAGACAGAATTAGCAAGTATGTATACTCCTATAAAAAAAGATATACCAATAGTAGCAAAAACGGAAAATACTTATATTGAGAATACAACCGTTGAAAAACAAACAGAAAATTATGTGGTAGAAAATAAAGTAAATACAACTACTGCCTTAGCAAATTCAGAGCCAATAAAAAAAGATGATGAACCAAAGGTATGTACACATAATTGGGCTGTAACTAGTAGAACAGATGCAACTTGCACAAAAGCAGGGGTTATAAATTATACATGTACAAATTGCAGTGCAACAAAATTAGAAACAATAAAAGCATTAAAACATGATATGCAAAAAATTTCCGAAACAGTAGCAACAGAAACTAAACAAGGATTAATTGAATATAAATGTACAAGATGCTCTCATACAGAAGTAGAATATTTACCAGTACTAAGTTTGAAAAATCAATAATATAATAAGAAAGACTTTATATATAAGGTCTTTTTTTATTGCTTGTTTTATGAGAATATTATTGATTGGATTAGAAAAATTATACAATTTTTTGTTATGAATAATGGAAATAATAAGTTTTGAAAATTATTAAAAAAATCTTAATGTGAAATGACAAATATTTACAATATTTGCAAAATATGATATAATTTACAAGTTAAAAAAGTTAAAGGAGCAAAATTAATGTTTAAAGATAAGAAAAAAAGAAAGAAGATTATAATAATTACTATTTTAATAGTAGTAGTTTTAGCTTTAATATTAACAAATATATTTGGCAATAAGGAAGAAGAAATACCAAATTTTGATATAGCAGATATAGAGACTAAAACTCTTACTACTTCAATAAGTAGTACAGGAAAAATTGCAACAGAAAATTCAAAAACAGTTACAAGTCAACTTGTTAATTATAAAGTAACAGGTGTAAATGTAAAAGTTGGAGATAAGGTTAATGTTGGGGATGTACTTTGTACATTTGATACAGCAAATCTAGCCAAAAATGTAAGTGATTTATCAGCTACAATTAATGCTGGAAATGTTACAGGAAGTGTTACAGTAGCTTCTGCTGAAAGAGCAGTACAAGATGCAGATAGAAGTAGAAATTCTGCATTAGATCCATTAAGACAACAAACAGATTTAGCTAGACAAGATTTTCAAAATCATGAAGCAGCATTAAATACCGCAAGAGCTAATTTACAATCAAATCAAGATCAAGTTAAAAGTTTAGAAGCTCAAATACCAGCTTTAACAGCTTCAATAAATGCTGCCAAGGTTGAAAGAGATGCAGCATCTACTGTATATACTCAGAAGGAAAATGAATATAATACTGCAAAAGTAGCTTTGGATGCTGCAAAGGCTGATCCAAATCAATTATCAATACTTACTGGATTAGAAACAGCTTTAACAGGTGCTGCACAATTAAAAGAAACTGCTAGAAATGAACTTTCTGTTAAGGAAAATACATTAGCAGGAGAACAAAATAAATTAAATGAAGTTACAGGGAAAATAAATGAGTTAAATACTCAAATAGCACAATTAAATCAATCTATACCAGCACAAGAACAAGTAGTAAATCAAAAAAGAGATATTTATACGACTACACAGAAAAAATATGATGATACATCAGCATCATTAAATAATCAAGTTGCAAATGCACAAGGACAATTAGAAAGTGCAAAAGCACAAACTAGCGTAAGTAATCTAACTGTACAAGAACAATTAAATGTTTATCAAAAGCAATTAGAAGAGACAAACTTAAAATCTACTGTTGCTGGGACAGTTACATCAGTAGTGGCAAAGGCAGGGGATTATTATGCAGGTGGAGCATTACTTACAATAGAAGGTGTCGAAAGTTTTATTGTAGAAACAGAAATAGATGAATATGACATAGCAGATATTAAAGAAGGAATGGAAGTTGTTATAAAAACAGATGCAACAAGAGATGAGGAATTAGCTGGTAAAGTAATTTCAGTAGCTCCTGCTTCAACTGCAAACGCAGCTACATCAGCAATGACTGGAATGGGTACAGCTACAACAGGAAGTTCATCAGCAACATATACAGTAAAAATTGAATTAACTACTCCAAATGATAGATTACGATTAGGAATGAATGCTAAATTAAGTATTATAACAAATAAAAGTGAAAATGTACTTGCAGTTCCATATGATGCTATAACAGAAAAAGAAGATGGAACAAAAAGTGTAACAATAATAAAAGATGATAATTCAGAAGAAGAAATTAATGTAACTACTGGATTGGAAAGTGGATATTATACTGAAATTTCAAGTGATAAATTAAAAGCTGGAATGAAGGTTAAACTTCCAAAAATAGATGGAAGTAGTTCAGTTGATGAATTATTAAATTCAATGGGCGCAACAGCTGGAATGTAATTTAAGGAGTATTAGATGTCAGAAACAATAATAAAATTAGATAATATTATAAAAAAATTCTATGTTGGCAAGCCAAATGAATTAGAAATTTTGCATGGAATTTCTTTGGAAGTAAAAAAAGGTGAATTTGTTTCAATCGTAGGTCCATCTGGTTCAGGAAAATCAACACTTATGAATTTAATTGGTGTTCTAGATAGGCCCACTTCTGGAACTTATGTGTTAGATGGTATTGATATATCAAAAGCGCAAGATAAAGAATTGTCTAATATTAGAAATAAAAAAATAGGATTTGTTTTTCAAACATATAATTTGATTTCAAGAACAAATGCAATTAAAAATGTAGAGCTTCCAATGCTGTATGCAGGTATTCCAAAGGATGAAAGAATTGCAAAGGCAAAGGAACTTTTAGAACTTGTTGAAATGGGTGATAGAGCTAAACACTTGCCAGAAGAATTATCTGGTGGTCAAAAGCAAAGAGTTGCTATTGCAAGAGCTATGGCAAATAATCCAGCAATACTTCTTGCAGATGAGCCAACAGGAGCATTAGATTCGAAAACTGGTCGTTTGGTTATGGATTTATTTCACAAATTGAATAAAGAAAAGGGAATAACAATTGTTTTAATTACCCACTCTAATGAATTGGCTAGTGAAACAGGTAGAATAATAACAATAAAAGATGGAAACATTTTGTCAGAGTCTAAGGGAGGTAAAAAGTAATGGTTATGTTATGGGAAAATATAAAACTTGCTTTTACTTCACTTTTAGCAAATAAAATGAGAGCATTGCTTACAATGTTAGGTATTATTATAGGTATAGCATCAGTTATAGCTATTATGACTGTTGGCGATTCACTTATTAATTATATATCAGAAGAAATGAATTCTATGGGTGCAAACAACATAATGGTATCTGTACAACCTAGAACTGATGAAGATAATATGTTTAATAATATGATGGCTGGTGCAATGATGATGGATCCTATAAGTGAACAAGATAAAATAACACCAGAAATGTTAGAAAAATTAGGTGAGCAATATTCAGATGAAATAAAGGCAATTACAATTTATGATGATCCATCAAGTGGTCAAGTTACACAAGATAAAAAATATGCAAATGTATATGTTACAGGAATTAATATTGGATATTTTGTTTCAACAGAAGTTGATATGATTGCTGGTTCAATTTTTTCACAAAGAGATTTAGAAGAAGGAAGACCAGTTACAATAGTTTCAAGTATAGTTGTAGAAAATATATTTGATGGAGATATCGATAAGGCTTTGGGCAGTACAATAGAAGTATCCGTAGATGGTAGATATGCAGAATATACTATTATAGGAGTATATGATTATGTTGTACAAGATATGTCTGCTATGATGCAATCAAGACAAGACATTACAACTAATATGTACATTCCATATAGAACATCAATAAATCAAACACACAATGATAATTTTACAAATTTTTATGTTGTAGCAAATAATGGAGTTGATTCTGATTTATTAGCTAAAAAGATAGAAAGATTTTTTGAAGGATATTATAGAAATAATGAAGATTATCAAGTTGGAGCTTTTAATATGCAAACTATGGTAGAAATGGTTGGTAGCATGGTAGGTATGGTAACAACAGCTATTTCAATAGTTGCAGCTATTGCATTACTTGTAGGTGGTATAGGTGTTATGAATATAATGCTTGTATCAATTACAGAAAGAACACGAGAAATTGGTACAAGAAAAGCTCTTGGTGCAACAAATGGTTCTATTAGGATTCAATTTATAGTAGAAGCAATTATAATTTGTTTAATAGGTGGTGCAATAGGTATTCTATTGGGAATATTAGGCGGTGAGGCTGCTGCTAGTTTGCTTGGCTATCCAGCAACACCATCGATTTCAGGAATTATAACATCACTTGTTTTCTCAATGATAATAGGCGTATTCTTTGGATATTATCCAGCTAACAAAGCAGCTAAAATGAATCCAATTGATGCTTTAAGATATGAATAAAAATTAAGAGCAATTTAATAAGAATCTTAAATCTTATTAAATATGCTCTTTTTTTTGAAACCAAATCATATTTTGAATTGTATTATATGTAGAGGAGATAGAATTATGAAAAATCAAAATGAAATAATAGATGTAATTAATCAATATTCTAATATGGTATATAGAATTGCTTTAACCAGAACAGGAACGGTAGAAAATGCAGAGGATATTTTTCAAGAAGTTTTTTTAAAGTATAGTGAAAAGATGCCAAAATTTGAAAATGAAGAACATAAAAAAGCATGGCTTATTAAAGTTACTATAAATTTAACTAAAAATTTTCATAATTCTAGTTGGAATAAAAAAGTTGTAAATTTAGATGAAGCGATTGTATTAAAAACAGAGGAGCAAACAGAAATTTTTTCTGTTGTTTGTGAATTGCCGACTAATTATAAAACTGTGATTTACTTGATGTATTATGAAGGCTACAAAGTAAAAGAAATAGCAAGCTTTATGAAGGTAAGTGAAGGAACAATTAAAACTTGGGCTTTTAGAGCACGAGAAATTCTAAGAGAAAAATTAGAAGGAGGATTTGAAGATGAATAATAAAGATAATTATAAAAATGCAATTGAACAAATTCAAGCACGAGAAGAACTAAAAGAAAAAACTATTCAAAAAATCAGAGATAATAGAAACAAAAAGAAAATAACTTATTTGAAATATTTATCAGCATGTGCAGTTTTTGTTATAGCTATAACATCAGGAAAATTCTATTATGATAGAATAAATAATGATATATTAAAAGAAATAGAAGAAAAGCCTTTATATACTGGTGATACAAACAAAGCACCTTTGATTGCTTTAAATAAAAACTTGCCAAGATTTTCTAGTATTAAAGAGTTAGAAGATGTTATAAAAGAAAATACTTATTTTAATACAGATGGTGGCTTTATGAAAGAATCTGCTGTGGAAGATGTTGCATTAAATGTAAAAGCGGAATCAACAAATGGTAAAAGACAAAATGTTACAGACTATTCAAAAACTAATGTGCAAGTGGAAAATGTAGATGAGGCAGATATAGTAAAAACAGATGGAGAATATATTTATTATACAACTCAAAACATTGTATATATTATAAAAGCAGACAATCTTCAAATAGTTAAAGAGATAGATTTATATGGAGAAAAAGAACGTTTTTTACCATTCGAATTATATGTAAATAAAGATAAATTAATAGTAATAGGAAATTATTCAAAAATAGAAGAGGTAGAACAACAGAATAAATTAAGATATTCAAGTAGAATCTATTCAGAGACTACTACACAGGCAATGGTATATGATATTTCAGATAGAGCAAATCCCGTAGAAAAAAGAACTGTAAGACTAGATGGTGGGTATCGAAATTCTAGAATGATTGGAGATAATATATATTTAATTAGTTCAAAAAGTGCATATTATTATGATGGTATGAAAGAAAACGAAATATTACCTAAAATATATGATACATTAGGTGGTGAAAAAATAATTTCTGCGACAGATATTGCATATTTTGAAGGAACAAATAGTTATTCTTTTATGACAGTTGCTGGTTTCGATATAAATAACAATGAAAATGTTTGTACAGAAACTTTTTATGGTGCTAGTGATACAGTTTATGCAAGTTTAAATAATTTATATATAACACAAATTGAATATAATGATAGATGGGATGTTAGTGAAAACATTATTTATAAATTTAAGTTAAATGGTTCAAAAATAGAACTTCTTTGTAAGGGTGAAGTAAAAGGAAATTTAAATAATCAATTCTCTATGGATGAATATAATGGCAATTTAAGAATTGCGACGACTTCTGGATATGATGAAAAGGCAACAAATCAATTATTTATATTGGATGAAAATTTGAAAGAAATTGGAAAAATAGAAAACATGGCAGTTGGAGAAAGAATATATTCAGTAAGATTTATTGGAGAAATAGGTTATGTAGTTACTTTTGAGCAGATAGATCCTCTATTTGTAATAGATTTGTCAGATCCAAGAAATCCTCAAATAAAAGGAGAATTAAAAATTCCAGGTTATAGTAGTTATTTACATCCTTATGATGAAACGCATATTATTGGTATTGGGTATAATACAAAATCAAATGGATATGGTGGAGTAACAAATGCTAATATGAAAATGTCTATGTTTGATGTATCAGATTTAGAAAATCCAAAAGAATTATTTAATATAGATATTGGTGATTCTTATGCATATTCAGAGATAATTTATAATCATAAAGTATTATTTGAAAATAAAGAAAAAGGCTTGATTGGTTTTCCTGTAACATTAAGAGAACATAGAGCTTCTGAGGATAGAGATACATTTTCTATTTTTCATATTGATTTAGAAAAAGGATTTGAGAGATATGGAGAAATTTCACATAAAATTGATTATAGAACTAATATAGATAGAGCAATTTATATAGGTGATACATTATATACATTAGCTGATTATGAAATTAAATCATACAATTTAGAAAATTTAGAGGAATTGCAAACACTTGAATTTGAAGAGAGAAATTTTGAATATGATACTAGTACAATAGACTTAATAGAAGAATAGTAGAAAATACAGACTTAAAATTTAAGTCTGTATTTTTGTATTGACTTTTGAACTAAATCGTATTATAATCATACTACTTTTATTTCTAAATTATCTTTTTTAAGTTACTCAATTTAAAAGAAAATCAAATGTGAAAATCTAGTATGGGAGGTGATGGTTTAATAATAACTGATGTGTAAGTTATACAAAAAGTTTTATTGACACTAAAAAAACTAACTTGTATAATTAATTCAATGAGATAGGGTAAATTTTAATAGACAGGAGGTGAGACAATGAACATTGAAGAATTATACGAAAAATTGAAGCAAGATCAAGTAACAACCAAAGAAGAATTATACGAAAAATTGAAGCAAGATCAAGTAAGAACCAAAGAAGAATTATATGAAAGATTAAAACAAGACCAAAAAGCAACCAAAGAAGAATTATATGAAAGATTGAAGCAAGATCAAGAAAAATTCAAAGAAGAATTGAAGCAGGATCAAGTAAAATTCAAAGAAGAATTAAGGCAAGACCAAAATGAATTGTACGAAAAATTAAAAATAGAAATATCAAATGTTAAGAAAGAATTAAAAGCAGAGATAAGACAAGTTCAAGATGAAACTAATAATAGATTTGACAAATTAACAGAAGAAATTTCAACTGAAATATTAGAAACTGGTAAATTGCTATATAATAAATTTGAAGATTTAGAAAGTAAAATGCAATCTAAAAAGGTATCTTAACAGTAAATAATTCAAATAAAAAGTAATACATCTTATTTAAACTAATCCATTGTAATTGTATGGAAAGTAATAAAATAAGATGTATTTTTTATATTTTTGTTCTAAAATAAAAAAAAATGCATATATAAATATTATACTAATGAAAAAGGAGATTTTTATGGAGGAAGTATTAAATTATTTACCAGATAAAATAAGAGAAAAGATATTAGAGAATTCTTTGGACAAGTTAGAAGAAATAGAAGAGATTAGATTAAGATTAGAAAGACCAATTATATTAAAATATAGTAATGGAGAAAAAGTTATAAAATATTCAGTAACTATTGAAGAAATGATTTCTAGTTTACAAGAAATATGTGAAAATTCAATATATACATATCAAAATCAGATTGCAGAAGGATTTGTAACAATAAAAGGTGGACATAGAGTTGGAATAAGTGGATCTGGGGTTATGGAAAATGAAAAAATAATAAACATAAACCACATATATAGTTTGAATTTTAGAATTGCTAGACAAGTTCTGGGAGCTAGTAATAAAATTCTAAAATATATTTTAAATTTAGAAAAAAATAATATTTTTAATACGCTTATTGTTTCAGCACCAGGGGTTCGGAAAAACTACTATTATAAGAGATATTATTAGGCAAATTTCAACAGGAATTAAAGAAATAAAATTTTTAGCTATTAATGTTGGGGTAGTGGATGAAAGAGGAGAAATAGCTAGTTTGTTTCGTGGAATACCACAAAATGATATTGGCATAAAAACAGATGTTATAGATAATGTTCCTAAAAATCTTGGAATGAAAATGTTAATTCGTTCAATGGCACCAAAAGTAATTGTAGCAGATGAAATTGGTAGTAGTGAAGATATTGAAGCTATTAAATATGCAATTTGTTCAGGAGCAAAAGGATTATTTACAGCACATGGTGCAAATTTTGAAGATATATCATTAAATCCAATTATTAAAAATTTAATTGCAACCAATATTATTGAAAGAATTATATTTTTAGATGAAGAAAATAAAGGAAAAATAAAAGATGTTTTTGTTTTAAATAAGAAAAATGGAGAGTATGAAAGAAGTGTAGATAAAATATGATTGTTAAATTTATTATATCAATTCTTATTATATATATATGTACATATTTAGGAATCTATAAAGCAAAAACTTATGAAAATAGAGAAAGAGAATTAAAAAAAATAAAAAATGCTTTGGCTTTTTTTAAAAGCAAAATTGAATTTACTTATGAGCCAATACAAGAAATTTTTATGCAAATTTCTAAATCAGTATATTTACATAAAGATAATATTTTTTTGAGAACAACCAGATATCTTAGAGATACAGATTTGAGTAATTCTTGGAATAAATCTGTTGATGAATCAATAGATTTTAATAAGGAAGATAAAGAAATTTTAAAAATGTTTGGAAAACTCCTTGGTAAAACAGATAAAAAAGGTCAAATTAGTGAAATTGAAATAAGTCAGAGTTTTATAGAAAAGCAAATTGAAAAGGCAGAACAAGAAAAAAATAAAAATTCAAAATTATATAAATCATTGGGAGTGAGTCTAGGTATAGGAATTGTAATAATTTTAATTTAGGAGGAAGTTTATGGACATTAATATTTTATTAAAAATAGCAGGGGTTGGAATTTTGATAGCTGTTGTTCATCAAATACTTTCAAAAGCTGAAAGAGAAGATCAAGCAATGATGACAAGTCTAGCTGGAATGATTATTGTTCTTACAATGGTAGTTAAAGAAATAGGCAGTTTATTTGAAACTGTTAGGACGGTGTTTGATTTATAATGGAAATTGTCAAAATAGTTGGAATTGGTTTTATGACTTTAATTATTTCATTAGTATTAAAAGAATATAAAAAAGAATATGCAATATACTGTTCTTTAATTGGAGGAATTATATTGCTTACATATTCTTTTGGAACAATTAGAGAAATAGTAAAGTTTTTAACTAAAATTGCGGATAAGACAAGCTATAATTCGGAATTTATAGGTTTATTGTTAAAAATTACTGGAATTGCTATTTTAGTAGAATATGCAACCAGTATATGCAAAGATAGTGGAGAAACTGCAATAGCTAGTAAAATAGATTTTGCAGGAAAAATAATAATTATATCAATGTCAATTCCAATAATTAGCCTAACATTAACTACTCTTCTAGAATTGCTACCATAAGAGGTATATATGATAAAAAAAGTTTTAATTATTTTTATAATAATAATTAATTTGATAGGAGTATGCTATGGAACAGAAGAACTTTTGGAGGAAGGAAAAAAGACTTTTGGTGTAAATGATTTTGTAAAAGAAGCAGAAACTTATACAAAAGATGTTTTTCCAGATTTAGATTTAGGAACACTTTTTAATGCAGGAACAAAGGGCGAAATAGATCTAGGATTTTTTAAGAAAATTATTTTTAATTTAATAGGTAGTGAAATTTCAGGAGCAATAAAACTAATGATAACGGTTTTAGTAGTCATTATAATAAATAGTGTGTGTAAAGCTATTTTAGAAAATTTAGGGAATGAAGATACTGTTAAAATAGTTTATCTATTGCAATATTTAATAATTATAATTGTAGTTACATCAAGTTTTGTTAGTATTTTAAATGTTACAAAAGAAACAATTAAAAAATTAATAGATTTTATGAATTTATTAATACCACTTTTTACAACCTTAGTTTTAACAACAGGTTCGATTGCAAGCACAAATGCAATTCAACCAATTCTATTATTTTCAATAAATTTTATTGGAAATTTTTGTGAAAGTTTTTTGATTCCAATACTTTTAATTTCAATTACTTTGAGTATTGTTTCCAATATTTCTGATAAAGTGCAAATAGCAAGTTTAGCAAAGTTTTTAAAATCTTCTATTTTGTGGTGCTTAGGAATTATTTTAACAATTTTTACTTGTCTTATATCGTTAGAAGGAACATTAGGAGCATCAGTAGATGGTTTAACTGCTAAAACTACCAAGGCAGCAGTTACAAATTTTATACCAGTAGTAGGAAAAATATTAGGTGATACAGTTGAAGCAGTAATTGGATGTACAAATATTTTGAAAAATACAGTAGGATTTATTGGAATAATAATTATTATGGGAATAGTTTTACTTCCAATTATAAAAATTGCAGTGTTTACAATTTGTTTTAAATTAACTTCTAGTATTGGAGAAACAGTTGCTGATAGTAAAATAACTAAGCTAGTTAATGAAGTTTCAGATGGGTATAAAATATTGCTTGGAATATTAATATCAGTATCAGTAATGTTTATTATTGGAATTACATTAGTTTTGAAAATTAGTAATAGTTCACTTATGTATAGGTAGGTTATGATTGAGTTTTTAAAGAATTGGTGCGAAGGAATAATGATTAGTGTTTTTATAACAGTAATTATAGAAATGCTTGTACCAGAAGGAAATATAAAAAAATATGTAAGAGTAATTATTGGAGTTTACATGGTGTTTATCATTTTGAACCCAATAATTTCAGGTATAGATAAATTTGATATTGATAATATTTTAGAATTTGATAGAAACTATAAAACACAAGAAACTTCTGTGTCAAATGATGATATATTAAGTTTATACTCAAAAGCTATGGAAACAGATATTAAAGAAAAATTTGATAATATTAAAGATATAACAATTGTATTTTCAGAAAATTTAGAAGAAATTGAAAATATAGAAATTATAATTCATGATGGAGAAACGAAAGTAAATGAAATTAAAGATTATATAAAAGAGAATTATCAAGTTTCAGAAAATATAATTTCAATTATTTCATAAGGAGGAAAAAATGATTGAAAAATTTAAAGAAATATTTAAAAATAAAGATAAAAAAGTAGAAAATTTAATTTTTTTATTAATTATTCTAATTATAACACTAGTTTGCATAAACTATATTATGAGAGATGATGAAGGTATGGATGAAAAAGAAAAATATAAGAATGCAGTACTTGCAAGTAGTAGTGAAATTACTGGAACAGAATTAGAAAATAGAATTGAAAATATTTTGAACAAAATTGATGGGGTAGGTGAAGTATCTGTTTTACTTACATATGATGATGAAAAATTAGAAGGTATCGTTGTTGTTGCAGAAGGTGCAAATAATTTGGATATTAAAATAAATATTATTTCGGCAATAGAGGCTGTAACAGGTCTTGGAAAGCATAAAATAAAAGTTTACGAGATGAATGAAATTTATAATAAAGGAGGAAACTATGGAGAAAAAAATCAATATGGAGAAGGTTAAGCAAATGACTTTGGTTCTTTGTGGAGTGATATTGCTAGGTGTAGGATTTATGAATTATAATACCAACGAAGAAGAAACTTCTTCTGAAATTGCAGTTACAGATGTTGGAAATAGAGTTGGTGATGTACAGCTTGTAAGTGGTAATGCAATTGTGGAAAATGAAAAATCAAATACTAGTGCTCTTGTAGACAATGAAACCAATTCTACATCAAATAACGAATCATCAAATGACAATTATTTTACTAAAACAAAATTAGAAAGAGATGAAATGTATTCGAGAATGCTTGAAAGCTATCAAAAAATTATTGAAAATAAAGAATTACCTGAAACACAAAAATCAATTGCAGTACAAGAAATAGATAAAATAAATAAAGCTCAAAATTCTATTATGATTTCTGAGAATTTAATCGTTAATAAAGGTTTTGAAGATGTTGTTGTTTTGGTAAATAATAATGTGGTAAATGTAGTGGTAAAAAGCTCATTTTTGAGTAATGAGGATATTGGAAAAATCCAAAATGTAATAGAAAGAGAGTTCGAAGTAGATCTAGAAAAAGTGAATATAAGCAGTAAAGTGTAAATAATATGCTGATATATGTGGTTGTAATTTCAAATACATATATCAGTTTTTTTTCATTTTTGTATTATTTTTCACTAAATTGTTGAAATTTGCATAATATAAATATATAATAATAAGGACTAAAATTAGATACGAGATACAGGAGGTTTTAAGGGCATTGAGAAAATATTTTGGAACAGATGGTATTAGAAGAATAGCTAATACTGAGTTAACACCAGATTTAGTTTTTAGAGTGGCAAAAGCAGGAGCTTATGTACTTGCAAAACATTCTACACATACACCTACAATTTTAATTGGTAGGGATACAAGAATTTCTGGTACACTTATTGAAAGCGCTATGACATCAGGTTTTTTAAGTTATGGAGCAAATGTCAAAAATATAGGAGTTATACCTACTCCTGGTGCTGCATATTTAACAAGAGAATTAAATGCTGATGCTTGTGTGGTAATATCAGCATCACATAATACTTTTGAATTTAATGGTGTAAAATATTTTAGTAATAAAGGAACAAAAATATCAGACAGTATAGAAGAAGAAATAGAAGAAATTATGGATTCTGATAAATTATCTTCATTAACAGCAGTTGGAAAAAATATTGGCGTTGCGGAAAATGGAGAAATTTATACAGAAAAATATATAGAATTTTTTGTAGATTTATTTAAAGATGATTTCAAAAATTTGTCAAAAGACTTTTGTATAGGAATAGATACTGCAAATGGAGCTACATATAAAGTTGCAGAAGAAGTATATAAAAGACTAGGAATCAATTTCAAAATAATAAATAATAATCCAGATGGAATAAATATAAATGAAAATTGTGGTTCAACACATATTGAAAAAATTTCTAAATTTGTAAAAGAAAATAAATTATCTTTTGGTGTAGCTTATGATGGTGATGGAGATAGATGCTTAGCTGTTGATGAAAATGGAGATACTGTTGATGGAGATATAGTAATGGCTATTTTAGCTAACTATTTCCAAAAAGAAGGAAAATTAAAAAATAACACACTAGTAGCAACTGTTATGAGTAATTTAGGGCTTAACAAATTTACACAAAGTCAAGACATAGACTTTAAACAAACTAAGGTTGGAGATAGATATGTATTAGAAGAAATGCAAAAAGGTGGATATAATCTTGGTGGAGAGCAATCTGGACATATTATTTTCTTAGACTATAACCCTACTGGTGACGGAATTTTAACTTCTTTAATGCTTATTAAGGCTTTAAATGGGCAAAAATTATCAGAAGTAAAAAAAGTGATAAAAATTTATCCACAAGTGTTAATTAATGCAAAAGTTGCAAATGATAAGAAATTTGATTATGACAAAGATGAAGAAATAAAAAACGAAATTGAAAAATTAGAAGAAGAATTTTCAGGAAATGGTAGAGTTCTTATCAGAACATCTGGAACAGAGCCAATTGTTAGAGTCATGATAGAAGGAGAAAATCAAGAATACATAACTCAAAAAGCAAAAGCTTTATCAGATTTAATTGAAAAGAAATTAAATTAAGCTTATGAAAGGATTTTTTATGGAAAGAGAAAATACAAATTTTGGTTTAGTTGGTGGTGCTATTGAAAGAACAAAAGCTTATCATAATTCTAACACAATAGCTAGATATGATGGAATTTTAGTACCAAATACACAACAGACATTAGATCATTTTGCTAAAAAACATAATATAGAGTTTGGTAAAAGTACAGATACTTTGGAAGATGATAGACTTCTTAAATATACAGTTCAGAAGATGAATCCAACGAAGAGATTAGAAGAATTTTCAGATTCAACCCAAGTATATATAATTACTGATGTATCTGGATTTGATATTGGAACTTATGATATGTCAACTGGCGAGTTTAGACTGAGCCCAGCAATTATCGAAAGAAATAGATATATGATAGATAAATGTGGTGCTCAAGAGTTAAAAGAAGAGTTTGAAAATCCAAATTTATCAAAAGTTATAGAGAAATTAGCAAAAGGGGAAACGTTGGTGCTTGCTAATGAAGAACAAATTAAGAAAGAAAGACTAAAAAAGGCTAAGGAAAGCTTTAAAAATTCTGGTCAAGACTTTGAACTTGAAGATGATGAGCGAGATTTAACCGAAGAAGAAAAAGCACTTAATACTTTACCAGAGGGTGCAAAAGCACAAGTATTAAAACTTAGAGATACAGTTGGAACAGAGATTGAAATAAAAGATATTCTTATTGTTAATTCGCCAACTTCTATATCTGATGAATTAGGTGGAGAAAATAATGGTATAAGCCCTGATGGTGGTCCAGTCATTATGATTAGGGCAAGTTCCAAAGGAGCAGACAAATTATCAGATGATATGTATGTTTTTCAAGGTGATGAATTATTACCAATTGATGAAAAAAACGAAGATAGATTTGGAACTTTAATGGATTCACATCAAGGTGAAGGTGTTGTTGGCGAATTACAAGACACAGAAAAAGAAAAAGTTAAAGATGTAATCGCTGATCTTATGGAACAGCGAAATGTGGAAGTTGAAAGAATGAAAGCTGAAAATCCAGAAGCTGACATTTATGAATTAAAAGAAAAAGAAGTACAAATAAATTTGAAATTATTAGGAAGTGTACAAACATATATGAAAGAAATTGGATATGAACCAGATGAAGAAATTGGACAAATTGTTGAAAATATTCAATATGAGGCAACCCCAGATAGAATGGATGATTTAGATAAAGCCCAGGAGCAAGTCTTAGATGGTATGGCTGCTACTGGACGAGTAGTTGCAGGCGCTGCAATAGGTGCAGTAGCTGTAACAGGAAAATTAGCTTCTGATTTAATAAATGGCGAAGAGGAAGTAGAAGATGATGATTATATGATGAATAGATGGGATAGTGCAAACCCATATATGCATAAATAATATACAAAGGAGAAAGAATATGAATGCTTTAATGATTGTATTTGTAACTATTGCAATGGTTGCTATAATAGCATTGTCAATAAAAATCGAAAATTCAATGTTACCAGGAGGTTTAATTTTAGTAAATTTGCTTCTTTTAATATACCATACTTATGTTTTAAATAACATACCAGCAGGTTTTGAAGAAGCTATTTCATCAACATATTTATGTATTGCTATGGACTTTTTATGGTTGTTAATTAGTTTTTTAGCTTACTTATGGGTAGATGGTATTACAGCAATTAAATTTAATAAAAAAAGCTATGATGATAGCATGGCGTGGTTCTGGGACAAATTATAAGGAGCGAAATAATGGAAAAAAGAAATATTGTTATAGGTGGCGCATGGCCATATGCAAACAGTTCTCTACATTTAGGTCATATAGCTGGCTTAATATCAGGGGATGTATTAGCAAGATATTATAGATTAAAGGGAGATAATGTAATTTATGTATCTGGTTCAGACTGCCATGGTACGCCAATTACTGAAAGGGCAAAAAAGGAGAAAAAGGATCCTTCTGAAATAGCTAATCATTATCATGAAGAATTTAGTAAAATGTTTAAAGATTTGAATTTTTCTTATGATTTATATAGTAAAACAGCTACTGAATATCATAAAGATCGAGTAGAGCAACTATTTAGAAAATTATATGATAATGGTTATATATATGAAAAAATAGAACCACAAGCTTTTTGTGAACATTGCAATCACTTTTTATCTGATAGAGAAATTAAGCTTACTTGTCCAGTGTGTGGGGAGGAAACTAAGGGAGATCAATGTGACAAATGTTTACATGTTCCTACAATGGATGAATTAAAAAAAGGTGTATGTATAGATTGTGGCAATAAAACAGTTGAGAAAGATAATAAAAATTTATATATAAAATTATCAGCTTTTCAAAATGCAATTGAAGAACATACTAAAAAAGTAAACAGCGAATGGAGAGTAAATGCTAGAAATGAAACAGAAAAATATTTAAAACAAGGTTTATTAGATAGAGCTGTTACTCGTGATTTATCTTGGGGTGTTAATGTACCTGTTGATGGATATGAAAATAAAAGATTGTATGTTTGGATAGATGCAGTTTTAGGATATCTTACAAACACAATGAAGGTATGTGAAGAAAGAGGCTTGAATTGGGAAGACTTTTGGAAAGAAGGTCATAATAATAAAATATATATGTGTCATGGAAAAGATAATATTATGTTTCATAGTATAATATTAAATGCATTACTTATGGGACAAGAAGATAATTATCATTTAGTAGACACAATAGTTTCAGCAGAATATTTGAATTTTAATGATCAAAAATTTTCAAAAAGCAAAGGAATTGGAATGACAGCTATTGAAGCTATTGAAAAATACAATTCTGATTCTTTAAGATATCATTTAATAGCAAATGGTCCAGAGAAAAAAGATACAAATTTCACTATTCAAGATTTTGAAGCAACACATAATAGTGAAATTGTAAATAAATTTGGAAATTTAGTAAATAGAACACTTAAATTTAAAGGACTTGAAGAATTACCAATAGGTCAAATTGATGAAGATATTAAACAAGAAATTATTAAAACTTATGAAAATGTTGGAAGTTTAATTGAAAAATTAGAATTTAGAGAAGCAGTAAGAAAAATAGTTGAATTAGTTGAAAAAGCTAATAAATTTTATGATGATAAACAACCTTGGGTAGCTAAAAAAGAAAACATTGAAGAATTTAATAACATTATATATACCTGTGCGGTTGTAATTGTTAATTTATCAAATTTATTCGAACCAATTATGCCTAATGCTTGTGCAAAAATTCGTGAATTTTTAGAAATTGAAAGTCCTTCTTGGGAATATATAGAGCCAAAAGCTAATTTGAAATTGGACAAAGTAGAACCTTTATTTAGCAGAATATAAATTAAATATGAGTTTAAGGAATGAAATAAAAATGGGAAATTTATTTGTTATAGATGGCACAGATGGAAGTGGAAAACAAACTC
>ERZ777011.1011-NODE-1011-length-35002-cov-4.482445_pt1 | contig 35002 bp, 33 predicted proteins | sample MGYA00374964_ERZ777011 | MGnify/ENA primary metagenome ERZ777011 (study PRJEB29310, sample SAMD00008975) | mouse gut metagenome | study: EMG produced TPA metagenomics assembly of the Metagenome analysis of fecal microbiota from mouse which was promoted...
ATAACTGCCACCAGCCAGGAGTATGCAAGCATACTCCTGAACTGATAGCAGTTATCTTGGTTACTACAAGCCATGCCTATCTCGCCTGCGCTGTGCTTTGGCTCGATAGACGGCTGTCGCCGCATAAAAATAACTGCCACCAGCCAGGAGTATGCAAGCATACTCCTGAACTGATAGCAGTTATCTTGGTTACTACAAGCCATGCCTATCTCGCCTGCGCTGTGCTTTGGCTCGATAGACGGCTGTCGCCGCATAAAAATAACTGCCACCAGCCAGGAGTATGCAAGCATACTCCTGAACTGATAGCAGTTATTTTTGCATGGCTTGTAGCTAGCCTACATGCCTTCGTGGAAGGTTCTGGAGATTACGTCGTTCTGCTGTTCTGGAGTTAACTTAATGAAGTTTACAGCGTATCCAGATACACGAATGGTCAACTGAGGATAGTTCTCCGGATGCTTCTGTGCATCTAATAACGTATCCTTGTTCAATACATTAAGGTGATATCCGCCCTTTGTAATGTATCCGTCTAACATGTTTACTAAGTTATCAACCTGTTGTGTTGCTGCCATAATAATTACCTCCTTAAATTAATAATATAAATGATGGTGAAATGTGTTACTGTTTTTGAAGTTCCTCGTCCATGCCTTCCATTAAGGTCGGTACCTGGCAGGCAAGGTCACCCTTGGCACAATCTGTACAGCCTAAGGTTTCAATGCCCTTTTCCAGGGAACCCTCCGGGCCGTCCACGGACACATTTACATGTCCGTGGCCACTGCCCATCATATCGTCTAACATTGTTACAATGTCATCCACTGTGCTTAATTTATCGCCCATATTAACCTCCTTATTAGATGTTACCTGCGGACCATAAATAACGGTGCTTATTTACTCAGATCAACGTCAATATCGCCGGCGAAGATCCGGTCTTCCTTACCAAGCGCACCAGGAATGATAGTAAAGGTATTGGAAATACCATCCTGAGCATCACGGAAAGGAATCTTAGCAACAGAAGAAAGGGAAGCAACTGCACCATGAGTATCTCTCTGGTGAAGCGGATTTGCACCAGGTGCAAATGGTGCACCATGCTTTCTTCCGCAAGGGGTATCACCGGTATTCTTACCATAGGTTACGTTAGAAGTAATGGTAAGGATAGACTGTGTCGGAATACCATTTCTATATACATGGTTCTTCCGGATCTTATCCATGAAGGTGGTTACAATGTAAGTTGCGATCTCATCCACACGGTCATCATTGTTACCGTATTTCGGGAAGTCACCTTCAGTCTCATAGCTGACTACGATACCATTCTCATTACGAACCGGTTTAACCTTTGCATACTTGATCGCTGACAGGGAATCCGCTACGATGGAAAGACCAGCAACACCGGTTGCAAAGTAACGCTTAACATCTCTGTCATGCAGTGCCATCTCGATTCTCTCATAAGCATATTTGTCATGCATATAATGGATGATATTCAATGCACTTACATAAACCCGTGCCAGCCAATCCATCATATCATCGAACTTCGCCATTACATCATCGTAATCCAGAACATCGCCAACGACCGGACGGTACTTCGGACCAACCTGAACGCCGGTACATTCATCCACACCACCGTTGATCGCATACAGCAGGCACTTTGCAAGGTTTGCTCTTGCGCCGAAGAACTGCATTTCCTTACCGATAACCATGGAAGATACGCAACATGCGATACCATAGTCATCACCATGTAACGGTCTCATTAAGTCGTCATTCTCATACTGGATGGAAGAAGACTTGATAGACATCTTTGCACAGAACTGCTTCCAGCCCATCGGAAGTCTGGTTGACCATAATACGGTCAGGTTCGGCTCCGGTGAAGTACCTAAGTTATTCAGGGTATTCAGATAACGGAAGCTCATCTTAGATACCAGGGTACGTCCGTCAACACCCATACCACCTAAGGATTCAGTTACCCAGACCGGATCACCGGCGAAGATCTGATTGTACTCAGGAGTACGTGCGAACTTAACCAGTCTCAGCTTCATAACAAAGTGGTCAACCATTTCCTGAATCTCTTCCTCAGTAAAGGTACCATTCTTTAAATCTCTCTCTGCATAAACATCCAGGAAGGTAGCGGTACGTCCCAGAGACATTGCAGCACCGTTCTGCTCCTTAACAGCTCCTAAGTAACCGAAGTAGGTAAACTGAATTGCTTCCTGTACATTCTTAGCCGGCTTGGAAATGTCAAAGCCATAAGAAGCAGCCATCTTGGTCAGCTCCTGTAATGCACGGATCTGCTCGGAAATCTCTTCCTTGCCACGGATTACATCATCGGTATATACGTTACCAAAAGATTCCTTCTGTGCCTTCTTGTCTTCAATCAGGAAGTCAGTACCATAAAGAGCAACTCTTCTGTAGTCGCCGATGATACGTCCACGACCATAAGCATCCGGAAGACCGGTAATGATGTGGTTGGTACGACACTTTCTGATCTCTGAATCGTATACGTCGAATACACCTGCATTGTGTGTCTTTCTGTGAGTGGTAAAGAACTCAACGATCTCCGGATCAACGGTATATCCGTTATCCTCGCAGGCCTTCATAGCCATACGGATACCGCCATATACATTCATGCCTCTCTTAAAAGGCTTGTCGGTCTGGAAACCAACGATCTTTTCCTTGCTCTTGTCAAGATAGCCAGGACCATGTGAGGTTAAGGTAGAAACAACCTTGGTATCCATATCCAGAACACCGCCTGCTTCCCGCTCCTTCTTTGACAGATCAAGTACCTGATCCCATAAGTCCTTTGTTGCCTGTGTAGGTCCGCACAGGAAAGCGTCATCTCCCTCATATGGAGTGTAATTTCTCTGGATAAAGTCTCTTACATCGACAACCTTTTCCCATTGCCCGCCTACAAATCCATTCCATTCAGAACCCATTTTGTAAAATCCTCCTTTAAATATAGTGTATGAAATAAAAGGGAAAAACCCTTTTGATTCCGGTATCATCATTATAAATGCATATTGTATACACGTCAATTCATTTCACGGAAAAACAGTGTACTTTTTTTCGTACATTGATATAGTAAAAACCTTGAAAAACCAGAGAGATTTGACATATAATATAATTTAAAAATAACAGATATTCCTATCTGAAAAGACAGATATACTTTTGAAGCAGTCATACCGGAGGAAATCTGAATAAAATCATATGTTTTATAAGACGGTTTATAACAAAAGCCTGACTGTATTTGCTATGTGGAATATTGTGACCGGGTGATTGATGATGAATATGCAGACAGACGAATGAAATGGGAAGATATAAAAAATGAATGGATCCGCAATCCATTTAATCCAGCAATCTGACAGAGGCGGGAACCGAGATGAAGAACACAGAAAAGAAACAGAACTATAAGATGGGAAAGATCCACCGTTTCTGGATCCTTGTACTGAGCATCATGGGTGTATTGAGCCTCGGCTACTTTTTATTTATATTCAGCCGGCTGGGGCCTGCCAGCACGTTTAATTATGTATGGCTTTTCCTTGCCATTGCCTGCGGGATATTGGACGGGCTGGTATTATTTTTTGCAAAGCGGCGGAAGGCTCTGCCCAAGTGGGTGGCAATACCGATCCAGGTCTTTGTAGGAGGGTGCTTTCTCCTGTTTATCATAGTTGAAGCAATGATTATTCACGGAAGTCTGGCAGCACCGCAGGAGGGTGCAGACTATCTGATCATATTAGGTGCCAAGGTAAATGGAACCCGGCCTTCTCTGATCCTTCGATACCGGATCGAGGCTGGAATTGAATATTTGAAGCGGAACCCGGACACAATGGTAATTGCAAGTGGCGGACAGGGAGCGGATGAAGGGATTTCCGAGGCACAGTGTATCTATAATGAACTGGTGGAGGCAGGAATTGAACCGGAGCGTATCCGGCTGGAGGAGAATTCTACCAGCACGAAGGAGAATCTGGAATATTCCTCCGGGTTTCTTCAAAAGGAAACAGATTCTGTTGTTCTGACGACCACCGATTTTCATTTGTTCCGCGCCACTCAGCTTGCCAGGAAGAGCGGTTATCAGAATATAACCGGCAACAGTGCAAAGTCCGTGTGGTGGCTGATCCCCACCAACTACACCAGGGAGTTTCTTGCTGTCATAAAGGAATTTATACTCGGAAATCTGTAATTCCCTGCTTGCACGAAAGACAAGGGTGTATTATAGTTAGGATTGAACTGAAATTTAAGGAGGAATGAAACATGGCACAGGTAACAAAGGATATGATCATAGCAGATATTCTGGCGATCGACCCGGGAAACGCAGCTATTTTAATGGCAGCAGGTATGCACTGCATCGGCTGTCCGGCATCGCAGGGCGAGCCATTGGAAGAAGCATGCCAGGTACATGGCATGGATGTAAATGAGGTATTAGTACAGATTAATGACTATCTGGATAAGAAGGCAGAAAAATAGTTGTTTTTACTAATTGGTTTTGTGAAAACCGCCTAAAGATAAAGTCTATAATTATCTTGAGATTTTTTCCGATTTGTGGTATATTTTTTATATACTATCTGTTTTGGTCTGGAAAGATAAAGGAGGAGCGGAAGGATGGGAGAGAATCAAACGGGCGGAGGTTTTAATCTGGCAAAAGGCAGTACCGGGGTTCTGAAGGGAACGGATCCGGATGATATTGGCAGTACCGGGGTTCTGTATACAAGTCGGACGGGAGAGACCGGTGTATTAAAAGGAAGTATTGCACCGAATGTTTATAATACAGAATACAATTATGAAAAGGAGCATCCGGCCAAGAGCGAATCCAAGACCGGAAAGGTATTGGTGCTGGTATTGGTTGGAGCATTGGTTGTTGTGGCAGTCGTAGCTGCTCTGGCATATTTTGGAGTATTAAAGTAATCCGCACAGAAAGCAGTTACGCTTAAATGGAAAAAGACAGGAAGACGGTTTTGATTCAGAATAATGAACCAAAACCGTCTTTTCCTGTCCTGAGGGTTGCTATCTGCATGCTTTGATGCTAAAATGGACACGCACATGAAAGATTATAAGGATTAGAAGCAATAAACAGTATTTGTGAGTAGTAGATAAGGAGGATACCTTGTTATGAGTATTGATATGAAATCTGTAAATGCGATCCGGGTTCTGGCTGCGGATGCGATCCAAAAGGCAAATTCCGGTCATCCGGGACTTCCGCTTGGTGCTGCACCGGCCGCTTATGAGCTGTGGGCAAAGCACATGAAACACAATCCGGCGGATCCGGAATGGGCAGACAGGGATCGGTTTATCCTTTCCGGCGGACATGGTTCTGCACTATTATATTCTCTGCTGCATTTATTCGGCTATGGTCTGACCATGGAGGATATGAAGAGCTTTCGTCAATTAGATTCTCTGACACCAGGACATCCGGAGTACGGACATACGACAGGCGTGGAAGCAACGACGGGGCCGCTGGGGGCAGGAATGGCTATGGCAGTGGGAATGGCTATGGCAGAAAATCATCTGGCGGCTGTATTTAATAAAGATAATTATCCGATCGTAGATCACTATACTTATGTACTTGGCGGGGACGGGTGCATGATGGAGGGCATCTCCTATGAAGCATTTTCTCTGGCAGGTTCTCTGGGGCTTGGTAAGCTGATCGTATTGTATGATTCTAATAATATTTCCATTGAAGGCGATACAGATATTGCGTTCCGTGAAGATGTTCAGAAGCGGTTCCAGGCATTTGGATTCCAGACGCTGCTGGTAGAAGACGGAAATGATCTGGAGGCGATCGGCAAAGCGATCGAAGCGGCCAAAGCAGATACCACGCGTCCATCTATGATCGAAATAAAGACAAAGATCGGCTTTGGCTGTCCGGCCAAAGAGGGAAAGGCATCTGCCCATGGTGAGCCGCTGGGGGTTGAAAATGTAGCAGCCCTGAGGAAGAACCTGGGCTGGGAGACAGAGGAAAGCTTTACAGTGCCGGAGGATGTTTATGCGAACTTTAAATCCATTGCAGCAGCGAATGCCGGGGCAGAGGAATGCTGGAATGTCATGTTTGAGAAATATCAGGCAGAATATCCGGAGATGAAGACGCTTTGGGAGCAATATCATGATAAGAATTCCGGGCGGTTGCTGGAGCAGTCTGAAGATTTCTGGGCAATTCCGGAGAAAGCGGAAGCAACCCGGAACCTGTCCGGCAGGCTGATCAACATTATAAAGGATGTAATACCGAACCTGTTCGGCGGGGCAGCGGATCTTGCACCTTCCACGAAAACCTATATGAATGATGCAGGCGACTATTCCAAAGAGAATCCGGCAGGCCGGAATATTCACTTTGGCATCCGGGAGCTGGCTATGGCGGCTATCGGAAACGGTATTGCCCTCCACGGCGGACTGCGTCCGTATGTTTCCACCTTCTTTGTATTCAGTGATTATGTAAAGCCGATGGCACGACTTTCTGCATTAATGGGCTTACCGGTCACTTATGTACTGACGCATGACAGCATCGGGGTAGGAGAGGACGGACCGACGCATGAGCCGGTCGAACAGCTGGCAATGCTGCGGTCTTTGCCGAATTTTACCGTATATCGTCCGGCAGATGCTACAGAGACTGCGGCAGCATGGTATCATGCCATGAATTCTACGGATACGCCGACTGCACTGGTATTATCCAGACAGAATCTGCCACAGCTTGCAGGCTCCGGCAGAGATGCGTTAAAGGGCGGTTATATTGTAGCAGAAGCAGGAAAAGAGATACCGGATGCCATCGTTATGGCTACCGGCTCCGAGGTTCAGCTGGGTGTGGAGGCCAAGGAGCTTCTGGCAAAGGAGGGAATCGACATCCGGGTAGTCAGTATGCCATCCGTGGACGTTTTCGAGCAGCAGTCCGAGGACTATAAGGAACGGATCCTGCCAAAGAGTGTCCGGGCAAGAGTTGCAGTAGAAGCTCTGTCTGATTTTGGCTGGGGTCGATATATCGGTTTAGATGGAGCGATGGTTTCCATGAAGGGCTTTGGTGCTTCCGGCCCGGGCGGTCAGCTGTTTGAACACTTTGGGATCACGACACAGGCGGTTGTGGATGCAGTTAAAGAGACACTGAAATAATTATAGAAGCGGGACAGATAAGAATAGGCAGTGCGGCCCTGAGGCCGCACTGCTTTTGATTGATATTCAGTTATAAATCACCTAATGTCTGTAATGCAGATTGCTTAATGATCGGTTGAAAATGCTCTGCAATATGGTATGGCATTGCATAAGTGGTTCTGATCTTTGAACCAAACTCGCATAAGGTATTGCATACCAGATTGAATTCATCAGATGTATGTTCCGAACGGTTCAGAATCAGATAGTATTGAGAATCCTTCGGATTCTTAAATAATGTATTCTCACCGTCATAGATTCCCCGCAGCTGCTCGGCAGCAGAGGTGACATTGCTCAGGGAAGAAAAGACAAAGATGCGGTAAATGTCATAGCCTGCCGGCTGTTCTCGTTCAGCAGAGGTCTTCTTTGCCGATGAGGAGGTACCGGTCTGCTTTTGTTCTGATGCGTTGCGGACAGCTTCCAGATTCTCTACGATATTACCAAGAACATCAAAGATGCTTGTGGATTCGGAAGAAGCATATTCCTCGTCTTCGTCCTCATCATTATCATCATCGTATTCATCATAATCTTCGGAAGTCGGTTTCGTAAACTTTGAAAAGCGTGTATCCAGTTCTTCCGGATCCTCCACCTTGGTAATAATAAGAATTAAACAGTCAGGGTTGACTGGAATTGCCTCTATCATTAAAGGAATATCTCCAACCTCAAATCCAACATCGTCAGAAGCCTTCTGCATCATATCACGAAATAATGCTTTTGCCCGGTCTGTACCATATGCAAGTTCCGTAAGACGTATATTATGATCTGCTAAATCTGATTTGTTCAAAGTACAACGAATTTGATTCTCATTTAATTTCTCAATTTTCATCGAATCATCTCCTTTTCGTTATAATACGGGTATAAAAACATTTCGTGCATAGGTGTACTCTTAGTTTATCACAAAATAGTCATATGTAAAGAGGATTTATACGGTAATTTTGTAAATTTTATTGAAAATCCTAAAAAAAGCGTTGTATTATGTCAAATTTTAGGTTATACTCTTACACAGAGATGACCTAATAATAAAAAAGGAGGTTTATTTGTAAGAATCCGGATCAGTTCTGATCTTCTAACGGGTTCTGATCTTGAGAATCAATTCTGTCTCGCATCCGGTCCGTCTCTGTTTTCAAAAAAGCAAATTAAAATACGAACACCATACACAGAACGGTATCCGGCTTATGTCTCACAATGTCTGCACCTGGATGAAAAAGGAAGCATGTACCATGCCTGTCCTATTCTGTGTATGATTCAGTGAGGTGATGCCCGTTTACGATTGATCAATAAATAAACCAGAATAAATAATTACACAGCTTATGACATTACAAGTAAAATCTGTGTGCTGATTGGCAAAGGGAAGCAGGTACCGTCCCGTTGGTGCCTGCTTCTTACTTTGCTTCTAACAGGTTCAGATAGGTTCTGACGCCTTTTGATATAGCATAGGCAATTCTGTCCTGATATATATCTGTATTCAGCAGAGCAGATTCTGTCGGGTTCGACAGAAAACCGCATTCCACAATGACCGCAGGGCAACTGACATTTTTTAAGATATAGTAAGAGTCATTGGATTTATGCTGTCTTGTGTTTTCCGGATCAGCGGTATCAACCAGCGCTGTCTGGATACATTCTGCCAGCTGCTGACTGTTATCAGAAGAGTGGTAGTAGAAGGTCTGTGCGCCATGCTCCTTTTTGGAGGGAAAGCTGTTCTGATGGATACTGATCATCAGCTCCGGATGATATTCTTCAATAAATGCGACACGATTCCGCATATCGGACTGTTTTTTGTTGCTGGCGCCGGGATCACACAGACTGCAGTCTTCCTCCCGGGTAAGGTATACCAGACAATCCTGGGCCTCCAGGTAGTCTTTTAGACGCAGGGCAATGGCAAGGTTAATATCCTTTTCCAGCAGATTATCAGCAGAAACCTTTCCAGGGTCAAAACCGCCGTGGCCTACATCAATGACAACAACCTTGCATTCCCTTGACTGCTGGAACACGTCGATAAAAGGAAGACGTATGCACAGGGTCAGCAAAAGAAGAAATAAAAAAACGATCAGCAGCGTATGGTTTTTTATTTTTTCCATGGAAAACCTCAAAAATTATAAAAAAACTGTCGTTATATTATATTCTTGTGCTATAATTTTCATGCATGGAACGTTCGATGCAAAATGACGATAAATTACGGGGTAAAAGAAAGAAAAAATGAATACAATAATTGCAGTGGCAGAACGCGATATTACGGAAGAACAGCCGAGTCAGGCATTGGAGCAGGCAGCCGGGATCCTTAAACAGGGAGGACTGGTAGCATTTCCTACGGAAACGGTATATGGGCTGGGGGGAGATGCGTTGCGCAGTGAGGCTTCCGAAAAAATATATGCAGCCAAAGGCAGACCTTCTGATAATCCGCTTATTGTCCATATAGCAAAGGAAGAGGATCTGCAGAGGCTTGCAAGGGAGATACCGGAGAAGGCATATCAGCTGATGGATGTATTCTGGCCGGGGCCGATGACTATGATATTTTACAAGCAGCCTGTCGTGCCGGACAGCACCACCGGAGGACTGGACACAGTTGCAGTCCGTATGCCTGCCCATAACGTGGCCTATGAGCTGATCCGGCGGTCCGGGATCCTGATCGCGGCTCCCAGTGCCAATCTGTCCGGGCGTCCCAGTCCCACCAGCGCCGATCATGTCCGGGAGGATCTGGATGGAAGGATTGACATGATCCTGGATGGAGGAGACTGCCGGTACGGGATAGAATCAACGATCGTCGACATGACCGGAGAGATACCCGTGATCTTGCGTCCGGGATATATCACAAAGGAAATGCTCGAGCAGGTGATCGGAACCGTGGAGGTGGATCCGGGTATATCCGGCCTTCTTCCGGAAATGAAGCCGAAGGCGCCGGGTATGAAGTATACGCATTATGCACCGAAGGGTATTATGTATATTGTAGAGGGCGATTCCCGGAAGAGTGTGATCCGGTGCATTAACCGTCTTGTCAGGGAGCGTCAGGCTGCCGGCTGCCGGGTGGGAGTGCTGGCAACCCGGTATAATGCCATGGCGTATGAAGCAGATGAAGTGCTGGTGGTAGGTGACCGGTCGGATGAACTGATGATCTCCTCTCGGCTTTATCGTACCCTGCGGGAGTTCGATCAGAGAGGCGTAGATTATATTTATTCCGAATCCTTTGCCGGAAGCGGCCTTGGAAGGGCGATCATGAACCGCCTGCTGAAGGCGGCAGGGTATCGGGTAATACAGGTGTAGGAAGTTAAGAAACCAGAGCAGAAAAGAGAAAAAGAAAAAAAGGAGCAGGAGAAGAAGCATGATAGCATTAGGAAATGACCATGGCGGATATGCGCTGAAGCAGGAGGTTATAAAATATCTGGAGGCGCAGGGAATAGAATATAAGGATTATGGCTGCTGCAGTGAAGCATCCTGTGATTATCCGGTTTATGCCAAAGCAGTAGCAGAAGCAGTGGCGGCCGGAACGTGTGAGAAGGGTATTCTCATATGCGGGACGGGGATCGGAATGTCAATCGCAGCCAATAAGGTGCCGGGGATCCGGGCCGCAGTCTGTCATGACTGCTTTAGCGCCCAGGCAACCAGGGAGCATAACAATGCCAATATTCTTGCCATGGGAGCAAGGGTGATCGGGCCGGGACTGGCAGTAAAGATCGTGGATATTTTTCTGAACACGGCTTTTTCTGAAGATGAGAGACATATCCGGAGGATTCAGATGCTGGAAGGATAGTAATCAGCAGTATAGTTTTATCGTTTTTATTATAGACATTTTTTAGAAGATTTAGTATAATTTACAACGAGGTGAGAGAATCATGAGGGAATACAGACAGGTATTTAAGATGATAGCATTGATTTCCCAGGTAGGAATCACGATGCTGTCTTCTGTTTTTGTCTGTGGACTGATTGGTTATTTTATTGACAGCCGCTTTGGAACCCATACGTTTATTGTATTTCTGATCTTTGGGATCGCAGGCGGTTACCGGGCAGTTTATTCCCTGATCAGGCAGTTTATTGAGAAGAAGGAGGATCAGGAGCATGAAGAGACTGAATCCCACCGTTAGGGATATGCTGGCTGGCGCCTTGTTATATGGAATTATTGTAGAGATCATTGGATTAATCTTTGTAGAGAACCGGCTGAGCTACAGCCTGGGGGTCCTTGTGGGTTATATCTGTGTGGCCGGCATGATCTGTCATATGTATCTGGTACTGGAAAAGGCACTGGACATGGAGCCGGACTCTGCATCAAAGTATAGTCTGCGAAATAATATATTGCGGTATGTGATCCTGGCGCTGGTGCTGGTGCTGGCAGCGGCGATACCGCAGGTAAGCGTTATTTCGGCAGTGATCATGATCTACGGTATGAATATCTCGGCATTTCTACAGCCGCAGATTAACAAATACATTACCTCAAAAATCTTTAAAGAAAGAAGGTGAGCGTATGGTGAATATGGCAGCCAATGCCCCAGGGCTACTAACGGGTATTGGTGGAATGCAGGTTGTATTATCCGGAGAAAAGACAGTAGATTTCTTCATTCATGAACTGGTCCCGATCAATTTTTTCGGACAGACAGTCTATATAACGACAACCCATGTCTGCGAATTGATTATCATTGTGGGAATCATTATTTTTGCATTAGTAGCAAGGCATAAGATTATGCATGCGGAAGAGATTCCAAGGGGATTTCAGAATGTGGTGGAGCTTCTGGTGGAAACACTGGAGAAGTATGTACATGGAACCATGGGAAAGCATGGGACGAAAGTCTATGTGAACTATGTGGGCACCATAATGCTGTTCATTCTGCTGTGTAATATATCTGGTCTGATAGGACTTCGAGCGCCGACAGCGGATTACGAGGTTACCCTGTGTCTGGCAGTGATTTCAGTGGTCATGATACAGTATAACAATGTAAAATGGAACAAATTTGGAGCAATTACGAATTTATTCCAGCCAATACCGCTATTGTTCCCGATCAATCTGATCGGTGAAGTGGCCACCGTCGTTTCCCTGTCCCTGCGTTTGTTTGGTAACGTAATGGCAGGAACCGTCATGATCAGCTTATACTACACGTTGATGCCGGTGTTTGCGACCATTGGTATACCGGCAGCATTGCATGCATATCTGGATGTGTTCTCAGGAGCGATCCAGGCCTATGTATTTACCATGTTGACGATGGTATTCATTACCAACAAAATAGAAGGTTAATATTATGAAAATGGAGGAAATTTAGAATGAGTCAGATCACAAACGAAGGTTTAATTTTAGCATGTTCCGCACTTGGTGCCGGTATCGCGATGATTGCCGGTGTTGGTCCTGGTATTGGACAGGGTATTGCAGCAGGCCATGGTGCAGCAGCAGTCGGACGGAATCCGGGAGCAAAGGGTGATATCATGTCAACCATGCTTCTTGGACAGGCAGTAGCAGAGACCACAGGTCTTTACGGTCTGGTTATCGCCCTGTTATTAATGTATGCAAATCCGATGTTAAGCAGATTCCTGAAGCTGTAATAAGGATGTATTTCCTAAAATAAGCTGAAAGGAGGCTAGGACGTGTTAGATTTGTGTATTGGAATGAGCAGTACAGTTGCTGTACTGGAAGGACGTGTATTCGGTCTGGATGCCCAGCTTGCAGTTGGTATTCTGGTTCAGGCGATCGCAATTTTCCTGTTGTTTGCGTTTCTTTCTTTCATACTCTTCGAGCCGGTTAAAAAGGTTCTGAATAACCGTACCGAACGGATTAAGAATGATATTGAAAGTGCCAGACGGGATAAAGAGGAAGCAGCGAAGCTGAAAGAAGAGTATGATGGCAAGATTCAGTCTGCGGATACGGAAGTGCAGGAGATTTTAAGTGAAGCACGGAAAAAGGCGAAGAAGCGGGAAAATGATATTATTGATGAAGCCACGGAAGAGGCGGCAAGGGTAAAGAACCGTGCCAGCCAGGAGATTGAGCTTGAGAAATCAAAGGCGCAGGACGAGATCCGTCAGGAGATCATCAAGGTTGCGACTGCCATGGCAGCGAAGATCATAACCGTTTCTCTGAGTGAGCAGCAGCAGAATGATTTGTTGGAAGAGACCTTGAAGGAAATGGGTGATGACACATGGCTAAGCAGGTAAATTCTACTTATGGTGATGCACTCTTTGACCTGGCAGTGGAAGAGAAGCAGGTGGACTCTATTCTGGAGGAGCTGACAGGGCTGCTTCAGATCATGGAGGAGAATGAAGAGCTGCTTACGCTTATGACGCATCCTGAGGTTCTGAAGGATGATAAGCTGAAGATGCTGGAGAATATCTTCAAGGGCAGAGTCAGTGATGCGGTCATGGGTACGCTGCTGATCGTCGTGAAGAATGACCGGAGTGCAGAACTCCCGGCAATCTGTGCATATGTCATTGGCAGATTGAAGGAATATAAACGGATCGGGATCGCCTATGTGACCTCGGCAGCCCCGCTGACGCAGGAGCAGAAGGCGAAGATAGAAGAACGATTGATTGCTACGACAGATTATGTAACCATGGAAATGCATTATAAAGAAGATGCTTCCTTGATTGGCGGCCTGATCATCCGTATGGAAGACCGGGTTGTGGACAGTAGCATTAAAAGACAGTTAGAGAGAATGTCTGCAACACTCTCTCAGGGCTAAGGAACGTCATAATATAATCAAATTGCAGGTCAGGATGCGCAGATGCGCATGCGGTTCATAAGGCGTCCTCCACATGAGATGATTCCTTATGAAGAGAATAAAAAATACAGAAAGAAGGTGCCGAGGCTCCATGAATTTAAGACCAGAAGAGATTAGTTCTGTCATTAAAGAGCAGATTAAGAATTATTCCGTTCAGCTGGAAACCGCAGATGTTGGTACGGTCATCCAGGTGGCAGACGGCGTTGTTCGTATTCATGGCTTGGAAAGTGCGATGCAGGGTGAGTTGCTTGCATTTCCGAATGACGTATATGGAATGGTCATGAACTTAGAGGTTGATAATGTTGGTGCTGTATTACTTGGTAACACCAGTAATGTTAATGAAGGCGATACGGTGAAGACGACTGGACGGGTTGTTGAGGTTCCGGTTGGAGATGCGATGCTTGGCAGAGTAGTCAATGCATTAGGCCAGCCGATTGATGGCAAGGGTCCGATCCAGTCATCCAGAAGCAGACAGATCGAACGTGTGGCTTCCGGTGTAATCAGCCGGAAATCCGTTGATACACCGTTACAGACCGGTATTAAGGCGATCGATGCGATGGTTCCGATCGGAAGAGGCCAGCGTGAGCTGATCATTGGTGACCGTCAGACCGGTAAGACTGCGATCGCTATAGACACGATCATCAATCAGAAGGGACAGGGCGTTAATTGTATCTATGTTGCGATCGGTCAGAAGGCTTCTACCGTTGCATCAATCGTAAAGACTCTGACGGAATATGGTGCTATGGATTATACGACGATCGTTGCATCCACAGCGTCAGAACCGGCTCCGTTACAGTATATTGCACCATATGCAGGATGTGCGATCGGTGAGGAATGGATGGAGGAAGGAAAGGATGTACTGGTCGTATACGATGATCTGAGCAAGCATGCAACCGCTTATCGTACACTCTCCTTACTGCTCCGCAGACCACCAGGACGTGAGGCATATCCGGGTGATGTATTCTATCTGCACAGTCGTCTGTTAGAGCGTGCAGCAAGATTATCCGATGAATTCGGCGGCGGTTCTTTAACCGCGCTTCCGATCATTGAAACACAGGCCGGTGACGTATCTGCGTATATTCCGACCAACGTTATTTCAATCACGGATGGACAGATTTATCTGGAAACAGAGATGTTCAATTCCGGTTTCCGTCCGGCGGTAAATGCGGGTCTTTCCGTATCCCGGGTTGGCGGTTCCGCTCAGATTGGCGCCATGAAGAAGGTTGCGGCTCCGATTCGTGTGGAGTTAGCACAGTATCGTGAATTAGCAGCGTTCTCTCAGTTCGGTTCGGATCTGGATGCAGATACCAAGGAACGACTGGCACAGGGTGAACGGATTCAGGAGATGCTGAAGCAGCCACAGTACGGGCCAATGCCGGTAGAGCGTCAGGTGGTCATTATCTATGCGACCACGAAGAAGTTCCTGCTGGATATTCCTGCAGAGGAGGTTCAGCGGTTCGAGAAGGAGCTGTTTGAATTTATTGACACCAAATATCCGGAGATCTTTGAGACGATCCGTACCAATAAGAAGCTGGATGAATCCTTAGAGGAAATGATGATAAAGGCAATTACTGAGTTCAAGGCTGAGTTTGTAAAGTAGTGGAGGTGACGAATTATGGCATCCATGCGTGACATAAAGCGAAGGAAAGAAAGCGTCACCAGTACGCAGCAGATAACCAAAGCGATGAAACTGGTTGCCACCGTCAAGCTACAGAAGGCGAAGGCAAGGGCAGAACGGAATAAACCGTACTTTAATACCCTGTACCGGACGATTTCATCCATCCTTTCCAAGACAGAGCATCTGGAGCATCCCTATCTGTTAGAGAATGGAAGCAGCCGCAAGGCGATGCTTGTCATAACCTCGAATAAGGGTCTGGCAGGCGGCTACAATTCCAATGTGATCAAGGAAGTGATCGGAAAAGGCTTCCCGGCAGGTGATGTGGATATCTATGCGATCGGCAGAAAGGGTGCGGAAGGACTGGCAAGAAAGGGTTATAAGATCGTGGAAGACGATTCGGAAGCGATTAATGAGCCTTTATACAAGGATGCGATCGATATTACAAACCGGGTTCTGGAATCCTATACAAAGGGAGAGGTCGGTGAGATCTACATGGCGTATACGAACTTTAAGAATACGGTATCCCAGGAAGCGAAGCTGATCAAGCTGCTTCCACTGAATATAGACGAGCTGCCTGCCGGTGAGGATGAGGATCAGGTATTGATGAATTATGAACCGGAAGCAGAAGAAGCATTAGATGTTCTGATTCCAAAGTATATCGGCAATCTGTTATATGGTGCGTTTGTAGAAGCGCTGGCCAGTGAAAACGGTGCCAGGATGCAGGCAATGGATTCGGCGACCACCAATGCAGATAATATGATTGCAGATCTATCATTAAAATATAATCGGGCAAGGCAGGCTTCTATTACACAGGAATTGACGGAGATCATTGCCGGTTCCGAAGCGATCAGTTAGAAATATCAGGAAAAGGAGAAAGTGATGGCAGATAAGAATATAGGTAAAGTTACCCAGATTATCGGTGCCGTACTGGACATTAAGTTTGGGGAGGGCGAGCTTCCTGAGATTAATGATGCAATCCAGATTACACGGGAGAACGGTGAAGTTTTAACTGTAGAAGTATCCCAGCACATGGGAGACGATACGGTGAAATGTATTGCCATGGGACCGACGGACGGTCTGGTGCGTGGTATGGAAGCCGTTGCGACCGGTGGTCCGATCATGGTTCCGGTTGGCGAGAATACCCTGGGCAGAATGTTCAATGTACTGGGTGAACCCATTGATAATAAGCCAGCGCCAGAGGTGGAGAAGCATTTTCCAATCCACAGACCTGCGCCAAGCTTTTCAGAACAGGCAACAGAAACAGAGATGCTGGAAACCGGTATTAAAGTCGTCGACCTCTTATGCCCTTACCAGAAGGGTGGTAAGATCGGTCTGTTCGGCGGTGCCGGTGTAGGTAAGACGGTGCTGATTCAGGAGTTGATCCGTAATATCGCAACCGAGCATGGCGGATATTCTGTATTCACCGGTGTAGGAGAGCGAACCAGAGAAGGAAACGATCTGTATCATGAAATGACAGAATCCGGCGTTATTAATAAGACGACCATGGTGTTCGGACAGATGAACGAGCCGCCTGGAGCAAGAATGCGGGTAGGCTTATCCGGCCTTACCATGGCAGAGTATTTCCGGGATGAAGGCGGTAAGGACGTATTGCTGTTTATTGATAATATTTTCCGTTTTACCCAGGCTGGTTCTGAGGTATCCGCATTGCTTGGACGTGTGCCAAGTGCAGTAGGTTATCAGCCGACACTGCAGACGGAGATGGGGGCTTTGCAGGAGCGTATTACATCGACAAAGAAGGGTTCTATTACTTCCGTACAGGCAGTTTATGTGCCGGCGGATGACCTGACAGACCCGGCTCCGGCAACCACGTTTGCCCATCTGGATGCAACCACCGTATTGTCCCGTTCCATTGTGGAGCTGGGTATTTATCCGGCGGTAGATCCGTTGGAGTCCACTTCCAGGATCCTGGATCCAAGAGTGGTTGGTGAGGAGCATTATAAGGTAGCCAGAGGCGTACAGGAAATCCTGCAGAAGTATAAGGAATTACAGGATATTATTGCAATCCTTGGTATGGATGAGCTGTCTGAGGAGGATAAGCTGGTAGTATCCAGAGCCAGAAAGGTTCAGCGGTTCCTGTCCCAGCCATTCTTCGTAGCAGAGCAGTTTACCGGTCTGGATGGCAAGTATGTGCCGATCGAGGATACGATCCAGGGCTTTAAGGAAATTCTGGAAGGAAAGCATGATGATATTCCGGAGAGCTATTTCCTGAATGCAGGAAGCATTGAGGATGTTCTTGCCAGAGTACAGAAGTAAGACAGGAAAGCAGGTGCAGTATGGCAGATAAGACATTTCGATTAAAGATTATAGCACCGGAACGTATCTTCTTTGAGGATGACGTAGCATTTGTCGAGTTCCGTACAACGGAAGGAGATATCGGTGTATATCCGGGGCATATTGCGCTGACATCCATTGTGGCTCCGGGTATTATTAAGATCCATACCGTTTCCGGTGAGATCAGGGAGGCGGCATTGCTGGATGGCTTTTCAGAGATACTGGCTGATCAGGTCGTAATTCTGGCAGAAGCGGTGGAATGGCCGGAGGAAATCGATGTGAATCGTGCAAAGGAAGCACAGATTCGTGCAGAGCGGCGGATTCAGTCCGAGGATGGAGATATGGATCGTGCAGAGCTGGCATTAAAGCGTGCGATCGTCAGACAGAGGATTGCGAAATAAAAGGGAAAAAGGAAGACTGTCACGGCTCCCGGAATGGGCGGCCATGGCAGTCTTTTTTTAATAGAATTCAGCAAAATCAAAAGGAGTCGGAAAAACTGTTGCCTCATCCGGGTATAACCGGAAAAAACATTGTCTATACTACAGATACGAACGTCTGAAGGCTATTAAATCATTAGCAGCAGATAATGGAAATGGAGGCATTTGTATGAAAACATCGGGAAAGATATCGTTAATTGCGCTGGTCTGGCTGGCAGTAGCGGCACAGCTTTTTATTAATCAGGGAATTCACCGGCGGGGAGATGTCGTTGAGGCATTCAGCAGCAGTGAGGTGATTCCGGTTGAAGCATGTGTCAGTGTATATGGGGATTTTGGTGATATGACACTGACCGGCGAGACCAAGGATATCATGCTGCGAAATCTGGCAAAAAAGCTGGGGATCACGGAAGGATATGAAATTACAGCTTCCGGCGGAGACTCTTATCAGGAAAGTACGCTGACCAAGGATGGAAAATATGGCAGGACGGTAATTCAGATCGTCAGCATGGATGTAAAGAATCAGGATGATGAGGCAGCAATACAACAGACAGTATTAAGCGATATTACCATATATGACGACCTTGCATATGCAATGGAATGTAAAGAGCAGATAGAAGAGATTTATCATGAAATCGGCATGGAACCTAATGTAAATATCTGTCTGAAGGGAAAGGTTGCCGGCGAGCTTTCTGCCAGCCGCCGCCAGGAACTGACCGGGGATATCCTGGAGAAGCTGAATGCTTCTGTCGTACAGGAGATTGACAATGAAAACTATTACTGTCTGTACGGATATACCAGTCAGTTTGAGCGGGTCATCTATCAGAATGGTAAGAAGATCAATGTCAATCTCGCAATTACCTACAATGAGGAGGAGAACATGAGTTATCTGCGTCTGGCAGTGCCGTATATCAGCCAGTCGTTCTAATAGCCATATTCCTCTCCGATCAGAATGACCTTGATCCTTCCCTTGATACGGGAATAACGTGTAATGACCTCCTGGCAGCAGATGGTTTCCGGCGAAAGACAATCGCCGCAGATTCCGGTTACTGCGCAGGGGGTTTTGCAGTTTAATCGAACCGTATTCGGAGGCGTGGCACAGTTCTTCACGCGTCTGATCGCACTTTCTACATCCGGACAGACCTTATTCATGCCCGCTAATATGATCACATTCTCCGGGCCATGGATCAGACAGGCCACCCGGTTTCCTGCACCATCAATATTCACCAGTTGTCCGTCCAGGGTGATGGCGTTGGTACTCATCAGGTAATAATCCGCCAGTGTTGCCTTTGCATATAACTCCCGGCGTTCCTCCGGTGTGGAAGCAGTCATGCGGTCGATCAGGGTGTAATCCCGCTTTTGTAACTGCTCCATCAGACCGGTTTCATTCAGGGTCATGGAACCGCCCCAGCTGATAACGGAATGCTCCGGCATCAGGGAGAGGGCTGTCTGGACTGCAGATGCCCCGTCCGGACAATAATAACCCTCCATATTTCTTTTTTCTAAGTTCTTGATGATTGTGGCTGCCTGATTTTCATAAAAGATTGCTTTTGGTGTTGCCATAGGTTCTCCTTTCCAACTACGTTTTTTCTTTGCTACTATAAGTTGAAAATAATTATAGATAAGACAGAATCGCTCTGTCAAGGATTTCAGATTAATATAGTAAGATCTGCCGGATAGTTTTCCTCAATTAAAATGTAATTGCAGCCATATGTCTGACACATGGATAAAAAATATGCATTATCCTCCAGCACGAAATCCATCGTGCAGTCGGTATCATCCAGACGCTGTTCGATCACATTGGCATATTTTTTTATATCTTCAAAATGTCCTTCAATATAGTTCCTGCTCATTACAAGACAGCAGTAACGGATATTCTTCCGGTATTCGTCAGTAAAATCCTTCCTCCAGTCAAACGGAATGTAACAGCCTTCTATGATCAGATTCTGATTGTTTTCAATGGCGGTCTTTATGATCTCTCGGACGATCGGCCATAGATATGATACCAATGCTCTATCGTTTTCAGGTGTCAGATCCGTATTTCCGCTTCGGATCAGTCCCATTTTCAAGAGATCCAGAGATAAGCAGGGGTATTTGTAACTTTCAAGAAGCTTCTGTGCCAGCAGGGTCTTGCCGGTATGGGAAGCTCCTGTGATCAGTAGGATCATGCTTTTTCCTCCTTTAAGCCCGGGTTTTACTCTGACTGTATCACAGATGTTCCGATGATTCAATGTGCGGTGTACAATACTTTACAAGCATGAAAAAATGGGGTAAGATAGAGGAACAGTCAGTTAGATTACCCAGAGGAGGTTTATAGTATGGAGAGAAGAGCGATCAAAGTAAATGCCCAGTACAATAACCTGTTATACGTTCAGATTATTCCCGGACATTTTGCCACCAACCATTCCCATATTAATTTTTATATGGATATGACAACCCTGAAGACCAGACAAAGCATGGCAATGGCAGCGGCCAGATCTATTGTGCATGAGTATGTAAACAGTACGGTTATTGATACCATTGTCTGTATGGATGGAACCGAGGTTATCGGTGCTTATCTGGCAGAGGAACTAACAGCAGCAGGCTTCATGTCCATGAACGCGCATAAGACCATCTATGTGGTCTCACCGGAGATGAATTCAGTAGGACAGCTCGTGTTCTCCGATAATCTGCAGCCTATGATCCGGAATAAGCATGTCCTGCTGTTATTAGCAACTGCAACCACCGGACGCACCATTGAACGGGCGCTGGAGTGTATTGACTATTATGGAGGAAGCATAGCAGGAGTATCCTCTCTGTTCTCAGCCGTAGAAAAAATAGGTGATCATGAGATTCATTCCATATTCAAGATGAGTGATTTCCCGGAGTACAAGACCTATGCGCACAACGAATGCCCTTATTGCAAAGCCGGCCAGAAACTCGACGCCATCGTCAATAGTTACGGATACATGAAACTATGAGCCTTGCAAGGATAAAAAAGCAGGAGCCTGCGGAGAGCATGAAATGTTCTCAAGCAGGCTCCTGCTTTTTTAGACTTATTGGGCGAAGCCCAACATCGAGCCGCAGCGAAAGCGGAGGCGAGATGAGCAAGGCGGAACAGGGAAGCGAAGCCCAACGCGCAGCGGAGGCGAGATGAGCAAGGCGCTCTCTATTATACATATTCCTTCGCCAATGCCTCAAACACCGGAATCGACCGCTGCACCTTCTCTGTCGGGATGCAGTAACAGATCCGGAAATGACCCGGACAGCCAAAGGTATCACTCGGCACCAGAAGCAGATCATGCTGCTTGGCCCGTTCACAGAAGGCTCCGGCATCTGCTTCCAGTGCCTTCGGGAACATATAGAAGGTTCCGCCCGGTTCCACGATCTCGAATCCGATCCGGGTCAGCTCTTTATACAGAATGTTCTTATTTTCTTCATACACAGAAATATCGGAGGTCATATCCAGCACACTGGTTATGGCCAGTTGGATCAAAGATGGCGGGCAGTTATGACCGATTCCCCGGGAAATCTGTCCGCACATATCGATGATCAGTGCAGCATCCTCACATGCCGGATTGACTGCCACATATCCGATCCGTTCCCCCGGCAGAGAAACGGATTTGCTGAAGGAATAGCAGATAATGGTATTATCATAGTGCTTTGCCACAAATGGGGAGTCCGCTCCCTGGAAAATAATCTCCCGGTATGGCTCGTCCGAAATAATATATATAGTGTGACCGTATTCCCTGGACTTTTCAGACAGAATGGCCGCCAACCGGTCAATGGTAGCAGTCGAGTATACGATACCGGAAGGATTGTTCGGCGTATTGATCAACACAGCCATTGTCTTCGGCGTGATCATGGATTCAAAGGCTTCAAAATTAATCTGAAAGCTGGTGACATCCGCAGGAACTACATTTAATACGGCGCCGGTCTGATTTACATAATGATAGTATTCCGGAAAAAACGGGGCAAACGTAATGACCTCATCTCCCGGCACCGTAACTGCACGCACTGCATGTGCGATCGCACCGGCGGCGCCCACTGCCATGAAGATGTGTTCAATTTTAAAATTCATGTCAAATCTGCGATTCAGGGAATCAGCGATTGCCTGGCGTACCGAAGGAATGCCCAGGCTCGGGCTGTACCCGTGGAGGGCAACCGGATCGGTATTCTGGATCAGGTCAACCAGAGCATCACTGAATGCCTGCGGGGTCGGGACGCTCGGATTCCCCAGACTGTAATCAAAGACATTCTCGTAGCCGATCTCTTTTGCCCGTCTGGAGCCATAATCAAATAGTTCACGAATGGCTGACTTCTGGGAAGTCATATCAATATAGTGTTGTGACAGCATGTTTACTCTCCTTATCTGTATTTAAATATTACATTTATGTACTGTGTTCTATTGTATCGCTATTGAGGAAATAATGCAATCCCGGGGGTGTTTTAGGAATAAAACACTAATTAGAAAAAAACGGTTGCATTATATAATGTTAAATGGCATAATTTATTTTAAACAATACTAAATAGAAATTGACAATATATAGACAATGAGATTATAATAAACTAATTAAAATATATTGAAAACAAAGAGGTGATGGATATGACTGAGGCAGGTATGGTAATGGATCGGTTTATGGAACGATTAGGCAATAATGAGTTTGCAAAAGAGAATCAGCCAAATGATGGCCCGGAGATTAGTCTGGATTTTATTGATGAGCAATTGCAGTTATATTCCGAACTTTTGAAATCCGGCATTATAGAAGCAGCTTTGGGTGAGTAAAGGATGGATGCGTTATGCTGAATACGGAGAAGGAACAGACTGATTTTTGCAAAGAGTTTAATATATCAGATGACAAATTCAGAGATTCTCGACTAACATGGATGGAATTGGAGCAGATTGCAGAGGACTTTGAAAGCAAAAGGAATGAACATCAAAACACTTTAAAACGGTACGCAGAGGTATTACAAAAGTGTTCGGGTGTTCATTCTTTCCGTTACAGGGTAAAAGATACGAAGCATTTAATTGAAAAGATTATTCGTAAGAATCCTAAATATCTGGAGATGGGAAATGTGTTATCTTTAAATAATTATGAGCAGGAGCTTACTGATCTGATGGGTATTCGTCTTTTACTTCTGTTTAAGGAGGATTGGCTTGAGGTTCATAATTATTTAATGGAAATGTATAAGGCTGTACTGATAGAGCCGCCATTTGCATATGTGCGGGAAGGCGATGATACTCATTTATATGATGGCAGAATTGAAGTAAGAAAAGAGAAACCATATAGATCTGTTCATTATGTGATTCGCTCAGATAAAGAATTAGCAATTGAAATACAAGTTCGAACTTTATATGAGGAGGCATGGAGCGAGATTGATCATAAACTGCGCTATCCGTATAATCTGACCAATGAAATGCTGGCGAATTATATTAATATTATGAACCGTCTTACCGGGATGGGAGATGAAATGGGAACTTTTATTCATAGTTATATCCGGAATTTTCAAGAGAATTTACAGAATGGCATTTTAGATGATAATGAAGTATATCAGTTTGTTTTGCAAGAAATTAAGAAATGTGATAATGAAGAAATAAAGCAAGCGATAGCGGATAAAATTAAACAGGCTGATAATTATCATGAAATGATGAAAATGTCAGATTTACTAAAGGATACTTTGAAATACAGATAGAGGGGGAATTATGATGGATAAGGAACAGGCTAAGCAACTAAAAGAAGAGTTAAATGAATCATTTACGGATGCGTATATACGTAATGCGGGCGTGCTTATTCATAAATTGGCGGAGCAGTTTTATAAAGAGAATAATCTGAACGGAAAAATTTACTTTAATGATGATATATTTAATCATTGCTTAATTGATATTTTGGTGGATTTAGCACGATTAAAATATTTTCATGATATAAGCAGAGTAAATTATGTTAAATTTATGGCATATACTGCTTCATGGTGTTTAAAGAGAAAACCGTTTCAAATAATAGAAGGTTGTAAAGAAGAGCTTATATATGTCAATGAGAGGTTTGCTTTGACATTGCTTTTACAGGCTGTTAGCTGCTATGATGAAAAAGTGTATTATTGTATGGAAGATCACAAGGAAATTTTAAAGGGTATTGGACAGATTTATTATCATCTTAAATATAGAAATACGAATCCTCAAACGCTAGAACTATTTTTGATAGGATTGGAAAACGGAAAGAAAATGCATTCCCGTTGATGTTTTACCTATGAATTAAGAACTATATTTTATTTTGCTGTTATCCTGGCTGACAGGATACTTGCAGACAAAGTGTATAACATAACAGAAAGAGGAATTGCCATGTTGCATGAAAAGAACAACGATCCGAGAAGCATCATACTGGCCTCCCAGTCACCAAGAAGACGGGAGCTGTTAACACAGGCAGGCTTTCAGTATACGGTAGAGCCTTCCCGGATCGAGGAACAGATTACAGAGCGTCAGCCCTGCAAGGTAGTAATGGAGCTGTCAGAGCAGAAGGCAGAGGATATCTACCAGAGGCATATGGGAGAGGGAAAGGCGGCTGCCGGGACGGTTCCAGTTCATTCTGATCCGGATACGCCAATCCTGGTGATCGGCGCAGATACCATAGTAGCATATCAGAACAGGATACTGGGAAAGCCCCGTTCGGAGGCAGAGGCCTTTGAAATGCTGGAGTTGCTCCAGGGAAATACGCATCAGGTATATACAGGAGTGACCCTGGTCTGGAACGAATCAGACGGAAAGCATAAGCATGTATTTTATGAAAAGACAGAGGTCATATGTTATCCTATGACAGAGCAGGAGATTTCCGGTTTTATACGAACAGACGATTGCATGGATAAAGCGGGAGCCTATGGGATACAGACCCGGTTCGGAGTATATATCCGGGAGATACATGGAGATTATAATAATGTGGTCGGGCTTCCCATTGCAAGGCTCTACCAGGAAATGAAAAAGATCAAAGGCTGAAGGAGAACAGATTATGTATTATGTACCAGATGGAACGACCCGTTGCGGGTTTTATGAATGCAGGGAATGCGGTTACCGCTTTTTGGATCTGTCTACAGAGGAGGCAGTCATCTGCCCTGCCTGTGCAGAAGAGATCGACCCGGAGATCGGGCCGGATGAGGTCATGCCGGAGCCGCGAAAGGACGCCCGTCTGCTTCAGATCGCAGAAGGGGAAGACGTGGAAAAGCTGGACGCTCTCTTAAGTCTCGCCATAACCGGCGGTAATTACGAATGGATATAGAAATAACAATAGGAACAGCCGGTCATACAGCTTCCGTATCTATCCCGAACATGGTATAGATCGCAGCCAGATCCTTGCTCTTATCATCATCGTCGAGCTGGTCAAAGGGGATCAGGTCGGTATGGATCTTTTGCAGAGGATCCTTGGCCTTTCCGTTATCCGGAACGCCATGTCTCCAGTTATTCAGATAATGATACCGGCACCAGCGGATATGCTCCAGCTCTGCCAGCAGATCCTTATTGCGAATCACGGCATCGGCAGTGGTTTCTCCCGGCTGACGAAGTATCTCAACCATTTTTTCCCGTACCTTCTGATAATCGGCAGAGGCGATATTGGAATAACGGGTAAAGCTGTCCAGGGAACGGAAGGCTTCTTCTTTTGCCTCCTCCGTATCCGGGCAGTTCTGATATTTCATGGCATAATAATGATTGAAGGCCTTGGCATCCGCCAGCATGGTTTCCTTGAATATCTGTTCCACATTTACGATCTCTTCTGCGGAGCCAAAGATACAGACGCCCTCCCTGGCGAACAGGGAAGAAATGACCTGGTTCAGATAGTCATTGACGTGAATGCTCCGGCAGGTGCTGAAGGTCAGAAGGGTGCTGAGATGTTCCAGATTCTGTTCTGAATCCTGACAGAGTATCAGTCGATCCAGTCCGTTGATGATCTCCATGTCAGCAGTCCAGTCCGCCTCATGAAAAATGACCTGATCCGGCGTCATATGCTCGAGCTGTGTATGAATATTCCGGTATTCCGAATAATTACCCCAGATATGATATTCGATGTGCTGCTCCGGCGAGTAGATATTATTCAGTAATCCATAGGTCAGAATATTCTGTCCCAGGATATCAAAGCCGATGATGCCGATCCGGATATTCAGCATCCCCCTGGCGTAATGATCCGCAAGACTGTATTGATCCCAGTACAGTCTTGCGGTATTTTCTTTCAGATTGAAAATGGTCAGATTCGAATCCTCAAGACTCTGGGGCATGATATTTTCCAGGCACAGATAGACCTGTCCCTGTTGAAAGTCCTTCTTATATTTCTCATAAAAGGCCAGACCCTCCTGCTCATTCCGGAACAGGATCACATACCGTCCGGCCCGGTCGATCCCATCGGACAGGTCGTCCATACCGCCCTGGATTCCCAGCTTTCCCAGTTTATCAATTAAGGTATCGATATAGATGCTGTCACCATAGATCGCTACAGAATTGGGATTCTTTCCCTTAATCCGGTTTGCCACAGAACGACGGATCTGCTGAAAGGCCACGAAGACACCGCTGGCAGTCATAAGGGGAGCTGTCCAGCGGGCAAGTTCCGATAACAGATTTTCCGGCTGAATCTGAAGCTCCATCACATATATGCAAAGGGCCGCATATAAGGAGTTCAGGACGGTATTCCCGCTCTTACAATTTCCGATAAACCCCAGGATAAACGGGAGACAGAATAAAATGAAATAAAGTATTTTGGTTCGCTTCATCCTCATATGTATACTCCTTCGCCGGCATTTGATTTTTTCATCCGGTAAACCGGCAGATATGCCTGTATAATTATTACACTGCTTATAGTCAGTATACAATATCTGATCCGGATATGCTAATATTTTTTGAACGTTATTTAGGAATGAAGAGATTGTATTGATATATATTGTAAAATCTGGTAAAATAACATCAAATATTGTCGAATCAGACAGATGGTTTACTAAAATAGCTTCACTAGATTTATGATTTTAAGCAAAAAAGAAGAAACATGTATAAAGTACGAAAGAGAGAAAAAAATGAAAATGAAATCATGGAAAAAACTGACAGCAGTTGTATTATCTACTATAATCCTGGTTCAAAGCGTGGATCTGTCCGGATTCAGCAGTCTGGTGGTTCCGGCATATGGTTCGGAGGTTCCTTCCGGCCAGGAGGCTTCAGAAGCCGCCCCGGAAACGATCGGGAAGGAAGAAGAGGCCCCGGCAGACAGGGAAGAACAGTCATTGGCAGCGGATGAAGAGGAATGGATTCCGCAAGGAACTGCGCTTCGGTTTGAGAATGGGATCTGTACACAGAGTCTGGACATCATTGATTCCTCCTATCTGACAGACGACCTGATCGTGGAAGGGAATCTGAATCTAAGGGGCAGGCTGCAGTTAAATCAGCATTCCCTGATCGTGAAGGGAGAGGTACGACTTTATTCAGGAGATGTGATCATAGATGGAACCCTGGAAGCGGAGCAGGGAATCAGCTTCTATGGCGGGAGCGTGAACCTGGCAAGGGGAACCCTGATCAGTCACACCTCTCTGCATCTCGAACGGAATGATACAGTGATCCGGATGTCTCATGAGGAGGACAGGATAAGGGTGCAGGGCAATCTCTATGTTGCCGGTGCTTTTACAGGCGGGCTGGAGTTTGCAAAGGGAACGCTGGAGCTTTCCGGTGATTACCTGGAGCTGCCGGACAGCAGAGGCACATTTTCCGGAACCGGCATTCAGGGCGGGGAGGGATTCCGCCTGGTATTAAACGGAGCGGGCAGCCAGATGCTGGATATCCAGTCAGAGGAAACCATGATCCATACCATAGAAATGACGGGAGAGGAGATGCGTCGCCTGTATCTGCCGAAGCGGAATACCGTGGAGGAGTATAACGCTGAAATCTGTGAGATCTATACGGGAATCTACCGGCTGAATCAGGAGATATTTGACTTTGAGGAGGAGAAGAATACCCGGTATGGATCCTATTATTATGATACGGTATATCTGGAGTCCGGAGATTTTAGCAACAAGAAAGCGTATATTAACATTTATGGCGATTTTTTCCTGAACGGGAATCTGAAACTGGAATCCAGTTTAACAGTAAATGGAAATTTTAATGTACAGGGACTGGAGCAGCAGGACGGTGTCGTGGCAGCGACTGCCTCTGAAGGTATCCTGGATATGACCTGCAGCAGATATGCCGTATTGAGTATTCATGGTGATTTTTTAATGAATTCCATGCAGGATCAGACCGGACATCTGACCACAGGCAATATGGCACTGTACGGAAGCCTGTATCAGTATGGGAGCGGGATATCCAACTTTGTCCCGGAGGGAGACTTTTACCTCGATTTCCGGAGATACGCAGACGGAAGCAACTGTAAGATATCCTTTGAGGACCCGGAGCATAACTGGCTGCCGAAGATGTATGCGAACCAGGGAGTGGTTGAGATCCTGAATGAAATTCCCGTAAAAGGGGAATGCTTTGGCAGCTATCACGGGAAGATACGGGTCACCAGTGAGACGATCTCCATGCTGGATTATGTTTCCGGTTCTCTGGAGGTGCATATGGCAGGGGATATCGTTCTGCAACAGAACGTGAATCTGCCGGCTCATGCTGTTGTACTGGATGGAAGCCTGAATCTCAATGGACATACCTTCATTTGTAAGGAGCTTACGTTACCGGATTCCGGCAATGGCTGTCTGGTGATGGAGCAGGAGTCTGATATTCTTCATATCATGGGAGATTTCTATACCGGAAGCCTGCATGCCTGTGAAGGTCTGAATCGGGGGACGATACTCTTTGGCGGAAATGTGACCCAGAAGGACATGGGGACACCGGACAATCTGGTGACAGGAGAGGGCCTGAAGGTTGTATTCAATGGTGCGGGTACGGTACAGGAGGTTTCCTTTGACAGTGAGGAATCCGGTCTGCATACGGTCGAGATCCGGAATGGAACCGGAGGACATACCCGTTTTCTGACTGCAGTTTCTATTGTAGATCTGACCGATGTGAATGGAACTCTGATTCAGCCGACAGAAGGCGTGACGGGATATACTCTGACAGAGGATACCGTCGTCAACGGGAATCTGTGGCTGATCGGGGGAACCCTGGATCTGAACGGTCACAGCCTGCGGGTAACGGGAGACATATATGCAGAAGCAGGTGATATCAGCATTAATAAGGGTGTATTACTGGTCGAAGGCGACCTGCGGATACAGGGCTGCTCCGGCGGGGAAGGGGAACCTGCATTCTGTGGCAGCTTTGCCAGATTACAGATGAACGATGCAGAGGATACCGTTATCGTGCAGGGGGATTTCTATGAGCAGCGGGAGGATCGGCATACCATTACCTCGGGTAGTCTGAAGCTGGCGGGGGATCTGTATGCTCTGTCCGGCCTGCAGTCCTTTGGAAGGAATTGTAATCTGATCCTGAATGGAACGCAGGCCCAGACCCTGGATGGCAGCAGCGGTGCATGGAATATCGGTACCCTGAGACTGGAAAACCCGTCTCAGATCCGGTTTGCAGGCGATGTTATCGTGAACGGCAGCTTATATGATTCCGGCTGCGGGAAAACGGGAACCGTTCAGATTACCGGACTGGGGGTGCTGGCATCCGATTATACCGGGGATGTTCAGATCAGTCCGACCGGTAACGGTTCAGTAGTCCTGAGGCAAAACACCAGAATACAGGGAAATCTGTATATGAACCAGTCCTCCAGTCTCGACCGGTATACGTTACAGGCAGACTGTGTGGAGATCAACCGGAGCTGCAGTATCCAGAGGGGAACGCTGCAATGTAATACCCTGCATATGAATGCCCCGATTTCCATGACGGAGGAGCAGGGAAGCATCCTTGTGCGGGACTTTTATGTAAACCTGAAGCAGAATGCGCCGGATCTGCGGGCGGGAACGATCCTGCTGCAGGGCAGCTTCGTAGAAGAGGGCAGCCTTTATTCCTTCTGTCCGAACGGAACCCATAAGACGGTTCTGCAGCTTGCAGAGGATTATACGGAAGAACCGAGGCTCGCATTCAAACGGAGTGGCAGCCGCTTTCAGATTCTACAGCTGGATACAGAGCTTTCTGCATATGCTTATGACCGGGAGGCCAGAGCCCTTGCAGTCGAGATAATCGGAAATTATGGCGATACGGAACCGCCTGTGGCGCCGGAGGAGTGTTCGGTATCAAAGGTCTCCTACCGGACGGCGACGCTGAACTGGTCTCCGGCAGCAGACGATTCCGGTATTCTGGAATATCGCATTTATGAAAACGGTATATTGCTGGCGGCAACCGCCTCCTGTGATTATACAGTGAAAGATCTTCTTCCGGGCAGCACCCACATCTATCAGCTGCAGGCAGTAGATATGTGTGGAAATACTTCGGAATACAGAGAGCTTATTGTGGAAACCCGGAAGGATGTCATACCACCGAAGGCAGCAGGTTCCTTTTCCTGTGGCAGTCAGCTCACTGCGACCACTGTACCCTTAAGCTGGCGGGCGGCATCCGATGATGATGTCCTTCTGCATTATAATCTCTATCGGGATGATGCGCTGTTATGCGAGGTGACCGGCACCTCTTATGTAGACCGTACAGTGGAGGAAGGGGTAACCTATACCTATTCCATTGAAGCGGAGGACTGGTCGGGCAATGTATCTGCAAGAACATCCTGTACCGTAACGCCCCTGGCTCCGCCTGACCCGGTCACCGGCCTGAAGGCGGTGTGTGATGAGGGCGTTCTGACCGTATCCTGGGACGGAAATAACCGGAATGTATCGGTATACCGGCTGGATATTTATATGGATGGAAGCTTCTGTGACAGTAAGCGGATTGCCGCAGGAGAGGAGAAGCATTATACGCTTTCCTCGATCTACGGGTTCAAAGCAGGCACCTATGTCTGCACGGTCTATCCGCAGTCTGCAGCCGGTCAGACGGGCAGGGAGGTTTCCGTCAGTCTGGATCATCCGGGCGATCTGCAGCCGCCTGCTGTTACGGTTACCGGCTTTCACAGCAGCGGAATCGTAAATGAGGATACCAGGATACAGGTGAAAGTCCGGGATAACTGCGTGATCCGGGATGTCAGGGTGGAGTATGCACCAGCTGACAGCGATAACTGGATTTCGTTATATAGCGTCTATGATCGAAGGCCATGGAGCGGAGATATGACCCGGGAGATTCTGTTTCCTGTCTCCGGCCTGAAGGGAGATTATAACCTTCGTATTACGGCTGTAGACAGAAATGAGAATACAACAACAGAGGTTATTCCGCTGGCAGTCAACTATAAGGACGTCAATATTATAACCGTTACCAAAGCGGAAGCGAAGGCAGGAGGGATCCATCTGGAGTGGGAGGCAATGCGGCCGGATGAGATCGCCTGTTACCGGGTGAAGGGAACCGCAGAGAATGGCAGTGTGGTAGAGAGGCAGGTAAGCAATGCCTTGTGTGATCTTTATGGTTTATATCCGGATATGAATTATAGCATTCAGATAACACCGTATAAGTCTGATGGAACGGATCTGCTGCCGGCAGATCCTGTAGAAGTGCGGACCCTGCCGGATGTTACCCCGCCGGGGATTATCCTGTATACGACAGGAAAATATGTGAGCCAGACCTGTATCTTCTCAGCTTCTGTCAGAGACGATATTGGAATTCAGAGGGTGGAGTTCTCCCGCTCTCAGGATGGAGAAAACTGGGAAATTCTGGATGAAAAGATTTATAGCGAACCGGAGCAGGAGCAGGAGATCCGATTCGAGATTGATACAACGAAGCTGGAGGACGGGATCTGTTATTTGCGGGTGGTTGCTTATGATTTTAATGGAAATGCCAGTGACAGTGCGGAGGGAAGCCGGGAATATCAGATTGATAATACACCGCCCGCAGCTCCGGCCGGCATAACCGGTCAGTTAAGCAACAGTGCTATCCATCTGCGCTGGGAAGCCGATCCGTCAGAGGATATCAGTTATTACAACCTGTATCGAAAAACTGCGGAGGAGGAATGGACATCCTATGCGCAGATCAATAAAAACTGCAGCCATACGGATAGCAGGATTGAACCGGATCAGATCTACACCTATCGGATCACGGCAGTGGATGAGGCGTGCAATGAATCCGGCTATTCTATGGAATATTCCGTATCCACGAAAGAAGATACGGAGCCGCCTTCCATCCCCCGGAGTGTGGTCTGTACCGGAAAGACCGGCAGCAGTATCCGGCTGGAATGGTGTGCTTCTTCCGATAATATTGGTGTAAAGGAATATCAGATCTATCGGGATGATACACTGGTTCAGACGACAGAAAGCACCGGCTGCCAGGATACCGGACTGCAGACAGGGAAGTATTATACCTATACAGTACGGGCGGTTGACTGGCGGGGAAATGTATCCGGATCCAGCGAAGCGCTCCTGGCCAGCACTGCTGTAACAACAATACGGGATATAACACCGAAGAATTATGAAAGCCTGGGAGCGGAGTCTGTCCAGGTTACGTTCGGGTGGAACCGCTATCTGCCGGACGGAGTCTATCAGCTGACCGGCGAGTATTCCCGGGACGGTCATAGCTGGGTACAGATCGAAGCGCAGAGAAGCATTTCTGCTGCCGCTGTAAACCGATCCTCCTTTGGATGGAGTCTGAAGGATCTGGAGGAGGGAGAGTATCAGCTTCGCATCCGGATCACAGACCCGGAGGGAAATGAGGTCAGTGCGGTTCAGACTTACTATATTGACAAAGAGGCACCGGAGCCGGTCCGCCAGCTTCAGGTAAAGGAGGAGAGAAATACAGTCCGGCTGTACTGGGATAAGTCTGTCAGTGCGGATCTGTACGGATACCGGATCTATCGCAGGACAGAAGCGGATGGAGAATGGCTTCCGGTCCGTGACGTGGAAGCGGAGGTTACAACCTGTACGGATACGGACGTAACGGAAGAATACCAGTATCAGTATGCCATTGGAGCCTATGATATCTATGAACATATCAGCGGGCTGACAGAAAGCGAATGGATTACGGTGGGGGAGGATACCATTGCACCTGAGGTGGTATCGTTACTGCCGCAGAACCAGATTCTTTCCGGCAGGGCAGCTCTGCAGGTAAAGGCGGCTGACAACCGGAGCGTAGCGAAAGTACGGGGAGAATATTATGACGAGCCTGCCGGCCGGTGGCTTCTACTGGATGAAGTGACAGCAAGGGAGAACCAGGCAGAGCTTATATGGGATACGTCTGCACTCCATGGACGCTATAAGGTACGGATATGGGCGGCAGATAAGGCCGGTAATGAGAATGCGACGGCATTTGAACAGTATTATGATATTGATAATGTAGGAATATCAAAGGTTCCGAATTTCCGTGGGACAGCCCTGACCAATTCTGTGGTGCTGGCCTGGGATGCAGTTCCGGAGGATGATTTTGGGTATTTTTCGGTTGAACAGCTTACAGAGCAGGGCTATCAGGAAATCGGCAGAAGCACCACTATATTGGGTTATCAGGCAGACGGGCTGGAGGCAGAAACCGAATATACCTTCCGGGTTGTGGGGTATGACCTGTGTGGAAACCGGGGAGAGGAATCGGAGCCGGTAACGCTTGTTACAGCTGCGGATACTACAGCCCCGGTGGTAACAGCCATCCGGACAGCGGATGGAAGGATGGTCTGTCATGACCGGCTTCCGTTGTTCCTGCAGGCATCTGATAATACAGGGCTTGCATCTTTCCGGCTGGAGTATTCTCTGGATGGGGAGGACTGGCGCCTGCTGGCAGAAATGGAATGCGGTGGTTCCAGAGTATGGAGCGGGAGCTATGACTGGGATGTGAGTGGACTGCCCGAGGGATCTGTTCATATACGGGGAATCGTGAAGGACAGCAGGGGCAATGCAAACAATGAGGATCAGTATGTTGTAGAATACGGGATCGACCATAGTGCGCCGGAGCAGGTAAGCGGGGTCCGCTGGAAGGAAGCGGAGGGAATCCCTGTTCTGGAATGGAATCCGGTGGCAGACAATGATATACAGGCCTATCGGGTCATCATTACGGATGGAAACGGAGGAGAGATCCAACAGGACTGCCGGTCATTGTTCTATGAGCATCGGCAGGCAGGTGTCGGTCAGACCTACATCTATCGGGTATGTGCGATCGATCAGGCAGGTAATGCAGGCGCAATGTCTGTACCGGTTGCCGGGACAAGAGGAGCCGATACGACTCCGCCGCAGATACGGAGCCTGACTCCGGCTGCGGACAGACCGGTTTGCGGAAGTGTTACGCTGTCTGTCATGGTTACGGATAATACAGCTGTTCGGGAGGTAAGCTTCTATTATCAGGAGGCGGATGCACAGGATGGTTCTGTACAGTGGATCGGAACCGTAGAAAGTGAAGACGGGAACGGAACCCTGACCTGCAGCTGGGATACTGCAGAATATCCGGATGGAATGTATCGGATCCTGGTACAGGCAACCGATACATCCGGCAATAAAAGCGACTGGCTTACCGCGGAATATCAGCTGGATAATACTCCGCCGGAACGGGCAGTCCTGTTGGGGACTCCGGGAAACTACAGCTGTATCCTGGACTGGAGTCCAAGGGGACTGGCAGCGGAGGAGCTGACCTATGAGCTGTATCGGCGTTCCGGAGCAGATGAGACGTTCCAGTGCTTGTATCAGGGAACGGAAACAACTTATACAGATTCTGATGTATCACCGGATTTTGAATATGGATATAAGGTTTGTGCTATTGATGCAGCGGGTAATACGTCCGAAACCTATGTGACCTGTATCCGGCCGTATGACATTGATGATACAGCGCCTGTTGCGTTTATTGCTGCGAATACCGTAACCGTGGAGGGATATGAACAGCTCCTGGATGGTACCCAGTCCATGGATAATCAGGGAATAAAGAG
>ERZ777011.1013-NODE-1013-length-34943-cov-102.796578_pt1 | contig 34943 bp, 34 predicted proteins | sample MGYA00374964_ERZ777011 | MGnify/ENA primary metagenome ERZ777011 (study PRJEB29310, sample SAMD00008975) | mouse gut metagenome | study: EMG produced TPA metagenomics assembly of the Metagenome analysis of fecal microbiota from mouse which was promoted...
AGAGTGTAGAATCTCCCCGCGTGGCGCTGCAATGCACCACGATTAAGTTGATAATTCGCATGTTAGTGGATGATTTTTAGTTTAGTTAAAAGCCAAATGTTCAGTTATAAGCCAAATGTTCAGTTAAGCCTACGAAGTCTATCGTTTACATTTTGTGTACGCTACACTGCCGTGACGTCATTTATGCAGCCGGATCGGGCGTTTCTCCGTCCCCTCCATTACCGTCTCCACCGGGCTTGTCGCTTCCACCGGAGTTGCCGCCTTCCGCGCTACCCGCATCGGAAACAAGCTTATCATAGCGGACACACTTCGCACCGGTCACCATCGAACGGGTAGCCGTAGTGCGGTCGAGGTTCTTGGTAGTCGCCGGCTGGAAGCGGACGGTAAGCGTAGCCTGTGCAGCCGACACTTCGTCGGAGGTTTCCACGCCTCTGCCACGAGCCACCATCACCATGCGGAAGGTGCCGAGACCGTCGACGCTTACGCTTTCCGAAGATTGCAAGTGCTGCGTCATCACCGTCACCAGGTTGTCGAGCGTGTTTTTCACGTCACCAGGAGAGAGGGAAGAGTAGGCGGCTATTTCTTTCGAAAGTTGGGCGGAATCCACGTTGCCCGAACGAACGACACGGGGATAGAAGAGTTTCTTTTGGCTCTTTTTGTCTTCCAGAGTTGACTGGAAGGGTTTGTAAAGTACTGGCATAATTGTAATAGTTTTTTAGTTGTTAATAATTCTAGTTCGTCTGTGTCTTTAAGCTTATCGACAATGCAAATATAAGGCCTTATTTCCGATTGGCAAAGGGATTTTGAAAATGTGCGTTAATAAATTCGTTAATATGAAGATTTGCCATATACCACTTATTTACAACGTATTACAAACACCAATGGCATCATAGTCCTTATTCATTCAGTTATTCAGGATACTCAACAGATAATGACCGGGCAGTTTGATCTTTCCGGCACTTGCCCGGATGACGCTGAAACCCTTCCAGACCTTGCCGCCGATCTCACCGTAATTACTTTTCAGTACGATTGCATACTGTTCGGAGGGAGGGATACGATAAAGGCGAAGGTTGTCCAACAGTCCGGAAAGGTTGCGCGGATGCCCGTCGGCAGGAGCTTGCATCCGGTCAATATCCGACTGTGTCAGCTCACGTTTCTTCTTCGCCGGTTTTCTGTTAGAAGAATCTCCTCCCTTTTCTTCCTCATCCCCTCCTTTGGGCAAAGGAGGGTTAGGGAGGATGTTTTCTTTCCTTTCCTTTTCTTTTCTTTTTAGGAGGGTGCTTTTTGTTACAGTATCCGGGGATTCTGTTACAGTATCGGGGGTTTGCGTTACAATATCCGCGGTTTCTGCAACAGCATCCGGGAGGGTAGGGTGTACGTTTTCCTCATCCGGAAGCAGACAGTAGTCCGGAGAAATATGACGGCGGCTGCGGCGTTTAGTGACAAAAAGGAACTGCCGCTGAATGTCGGCGGAAGTCAGGATGCCGTAACGTTCGTAGAGCGAAGAATCGAAGAAACCGTACTCCACAAACAGACGAAGCACCTGGCGGACACTATCGTTGTCAGTGCTGAAGAGCTGGTCGGAGAGTTCGTCATAGAAGTCATCGTCGACATGAATATAATAACCCTCGCCAGAATATAGATAAGACAGGGTATAGAGCAGGATTGTGAAGGTGGAATCGCCTTCACGCTTCATCACACGGCGCACGACACGGTCGTGCATAAAATCGGTATTCAAAGGGAAATAGTCAAGCCCTTGTTTTATTCGTCCCATACTATTGATTGTTTTTATAAATCAGTCGGCCAATTCTAATTCTGGTTTTGGTCCTGATTTTGATTGTAATTGTAATTCTAATTCTAATTCTAATTCTGATTTTAATTCTGACCCCGATTCAAAGGCTGAGCCGGACCGGGGATTCGGCATCCGGTTCGCATTCAAATTCCGATTCGCGGACTTTCCGCCTTTTCCGTTCGATGCTGGCAGCTACGGTTTCAAGGGCATGCAGAATAAGCTCCCGCCGCAACGTGGGATCTTCCGTGGAGGTAATTACCGGATAATTGCTTTCCCTGTCGTATGCCAAGGAGCGTTTCTCGTTTTTCCGGTGGTTCCGGCTGACAGTTTTACGACATTCCTTACAGTAGTTGCCGGGAAGACCGGTTTTCTTATTGATATAAAAGGCACTTGCCGGAAGAGAGCGTTTGCAACATCCGCAAACGAACAGTGTTTGCACTTCTGAGTTTTTCATTTTGTTATCCAATTATAAATTATAAATAGTAGTTTTTATCAGTCAAGCCTGTAATCATCCGAATACGGAGTACTCGTATACAATATGTTATCCTTTTGTTATCCTATTGCCAGGTATTAACATCTGACGTTTCAGGTATTAATGGTTAGAGAATTGGCTGTTAATACTTGAGAGAAGAGCTATTAATAGCTGATAGAAAAGCTGTTTACAGCTATCAGCAAGTTTTCCGCAGGTGGCGGACGAGAAATTTTCAGGGTTTCGGTGTTTTTCTTGAAGTTTTGCATGGCAGATCCGTTTTTAATTTATATTTTTGAAACGTTTTCTATGAATCAATGGGACAAAGATAGAACATTTTTTCATAAAGAAAATTATGATTTTCGTTTTTAATCTTAACTATTTTATAAGTCATTGATTATAAACATATAGAAAACGCAAAGTTTTTTTGTCAGCCATTTTATAGCTGACATTTATAAATCCGAGATTAGTCTTTTAAATAAAAAAACAGAATGGATACAAATTTAGATGTCACAGGCATCATCAAGCGTGCCAAACAGGTGTTAGGCCTGAAAAGAGACAGCGAACTGGCTGAATACTTGGGAGTTTCGAGAGCGACAGTTACTAATTGGGCAGCACGAAACAGCATAGATTTCAAGTTATTGCTTGATAAGTTCGGAAACAAGGTAGACTACAACTGGCTGCTGTTGGGAAAAGGAAATCCCGTGCACCAGCCGAGATTTTGCGAAAGCGAGCTGGCGCAGGGAGAAGTGGAGATTATACACAATCCTAAAGCAGTGGAACCGGTAGACGACCGGAGTGTGACGCTATACGACATCACCGCAGCGGCAAACCTGAAAACATTGTTCACCAACAAGCAGCAGTATGCGCTGGGGAAGATATTGATTCCGAATATTTCCGTCTGCGACGGGGCGGTGTATGTAAACGGGGACAGCATGTATCCCATACTGAAATCGGGGGACATCATCGGATACAAGGAAATCAGCAGTTTCGAAAACGTCATCTACGGGGAAATATACCTGGTGTCGTTCATGATTGACGGAGACGAGTATCTGGCTGTCAAATACGTGAACCGTTCGGAGAAGGAAGGGTGCATCAAGCTGGTGAGTTACAATACGCATCACGAGCCGATGGATATCCCGTTCGCGTCCATCAATGCGATGGCGATTGTGAAGTTCTCCATCAGGAGGCACATGATGATGTAAGTTTCAAGGTTTCACCACAGAGGACACAGAGGACACGGAGGAGATAAAGGGGACGGAGGAACACTGATTTTTCATATTCATTCTCAAAGTTCCCGCAGAATGTTGTATCGTACAGTTGCCACATACCGTACAGGCAGCTACGACTACAAAGCAGCCGCAACTACAAGACAGCCACAACCAAGAGAATAAAAATCTGTGTGAATCTGTATAATCCGTGGTGAAAAATCAATATCTTTGCACATTGCAAAACTGAAAGCAACAAAATTTGCAAAGCTGAAAACAATAAAATCACACTATACAATGGAAAAGAAATTCAAAAGAACCACCGTCACATCGGCACTGCCGTATGCGAACGGGCCTGTCCACATCGGTCACCTGGCCGGTGTATATGTACCGGCAGATATTTATGTGCGTTATCTGCGTTTGAAAAAAGAAGATGTATTATTCATCGGAGGTTCGGACGAACACGGGGTGCCTATCACGATTCGCGCCAAGAAAGAGGGAATTACTCCGCAGGATGTAGTAGACCGCTACCATACGCTGATAAAGGAATCATTCGAAGAATTCGGTATCTCATTCGACGTGTATAGCCGCACCACTTCGCCGACGCATCACCAACTGGCTTCGGATTTCTTCAAGACATTATATGACAAGGGAGAATTTATCGAAAAGACTTCCGAGCAATATTACGACGAGGAAGCAAAAACATTCCTTGCCGACCGTTATATCACCGGCGAATGTCCTCACTGCCATTCGGAAGGCGCTTACGGCGACCAATGCGAGAAATGCGGAACTTCACTCTCGCCGACAGACCTTATCAACCCGAAAAGCGCCATCAGCGGCAGCAAACCGGTGATGAAGGAGACCAAACACTGGTATCTTCCCCTCGACAAGCACGAAGGATGGCTGCGCCAGTGGATTCTCGAAGACCACAAAGAATGGCGTCCGAACGTGTACGGTCAGTGTAAGAGCTGGCTCGACATGGGACTGCAACCGCGTGCCGTGAGCCGCGACCTCGACTGGGGTATCCCCGTCCCCGTAGAAGGAGCAGAAGGAAAGGTGCTTTATGTATGGTTTGACGCTCCTATCGGATACATCTCCAACACGAAAGAACTTCTTCCCGACAGCTGGGAGACATGGTGGAAAGATCCTGAAACCCGCCTGCTCCACTTCATCGGGAAAGACAACATCGTGTTCCACTGCATCGTATTCCCCGCCATGCTGAAAGCAGAAGGCAGCTATATCCTGCCGGAAAACGTGCCGAGCAACGAATTTCTCAACCTCGAAGGAGACAAAATCTCCACTTCCCGCAACTGGGCTGTATGGTTGCACGAATACTTGGCGGACTTCCCCGGCAAACAGGACGTACTCCGCTACGTACTGACCGCCAACGCACCGGAAACGAAAGACAACGACTTCACCTGGAAAGACTTCCAGGCACGCAATAACAACGAACTGGTAGCCGTATATGGCAACTTCGTGAACCGTGCAATGGTATTGACTCAAAAATACTTCGACGGACGCGTACCCGCACAGGGCGAATTGACCGACTATGACAAGGAAACGCTGAAAGAATTTGCCGACGTAAAAGCGGAAGTGGAAAAACTGCTCGACGTATTCAAATTCCGCGACGCACAGAAAGAAGCCATGAACCTGGCACGCATCGGCAATAAATATCTCGCCGACACCGAACCGTGGAAACTGGCAAAAACAGACATGGAGCGTGTAGGTACCATCCTCAACATCTCCCTGCAACTGGTTGCCAACCTTGCCATCGCCTTCGACCCGTTCCTACCGTTCAGCTCGGAGAGACTCCGCAAGATGCTGAACATGGATACTTTCGAATGGTCCGAACTGGGACGTGACAACCTTCTGCCTGTAGGCCACCAGCTGAACAAACCGGAACTGCTGTTCGAGAAAATCGAAGACGCCACCATCGAAGCACAAGTACAAAAGCTGCTCGATACGAAGAAAGCGAACGAAGAGGCCAACTACAAGGCTAATCCTATCCGTCCGAACATCGAATTCGAGGATTTCACGAAACTGGATATCCGTGTAGGTACCATCCTTGAATGTCAGAAAGTGCCGAAGGCGGATAAATTGCTGCAATTCAAGATTGACGACGGACTGGAAACACGTACCATCGTGTCGGGCATTGCCAAGCATTACCAACCGGAAGAGCTGGTAGGCAAGCAGGTCTGCTTCATCGCCAACCTTGCTCCGCGCAAACTGAAAGGTATCGTCAGCGAAGGCATGATTCTGAGTGCCGAGAATAACGACGGCAGCCTGGCAGTCATTATGCCGGGACGTGAAGTGAAGCCGGGTAGCGAAGTAAAATAAACAGGAACTCATTTTTTACACAACCGTCACTTGAAGATATAGAAATTCCACAAGTGACGGTTGCCTTCTATTTCAACGATAAAAGAAAAGAATGAAATGAGCGAAGAGCAATCGCTGAAACAGAAAACAGCCAAAGGATTATTCTGGGGTGGACTCAGCAGCAGCATACAGCAGTTGCTCGGCCTCATCATAGGAATCATCGTGACCAGAATGCTGTCGCGTGCCGACTACGGTATGATTGGCATGCTGGCCATCTTCTCATCCATAGCCTCCATCTTGCAGGAAAGCGGCTTCATCGCCGCGCTTGCCATCCGGACGAAAGTATCCGACAAAGACTACAATGCAGTCTTTTGGTTCAGCATACTATGTAGCACGGCACTTTATGGGCTGCTCTATCTCTCCGCTCCGCTTATTGCCCGTTATTATAGCACACCGGAGCTCATTCCTTTGTCCCGTCTGGCATTTCTGGGTTTCTTCATATCCAGTTTCGGAATAGCGCCGCGTGCCATCCTTTTCAGAAATCTGAGAGTGAAAGAGAACGCCATCATCTCACTGACGGCCCTTGTAGCTTCCGGCATCGCATCCATCATCCTTGCCGCCAACGGATTTGCCTACTGGGGACTTGCCATACAATCTATCGTTTACGTAGCGGTAGTCGTCCTGCTCAACTGGTATTACGCCAAATGGAAGCCCAGCTTCCACATCGACTTCTCTCCTATCAAGGAGATGTTCGGGTTCAGCAGCAAGATGCTGATTACGAATATTTTCATAGCCGTCAACAACAACCTGTTCTCCGTGTTGTTGGGAAAATATTACAGCAAGCAGTCAGTAGGAGACTTCAGCCAGGCCAACAAATGGAACAATATGGGGCACTCACTCATCACGGGAATGATAAACGGAGTGGCCCAACCGGTACTGGCGAACGTAGCCAACGACCCACAACGGCAGTTGGCCGTATTCCGCAAAATGCTACGGTTCACAGCTTTCATCTCTTTCCCTGCCATGTTCGGCCTAAGCATCGTTTCCAAAGAATTCATCGTAATCACCATTACAGACAAATGGATTGAATCGGCCCAAATGATGCAATTATTATGCATATGGGGGGCATTCGTACCTGTCAACAATCTGTTGTCGAACCTCATTGTCAGCCGGGGACGCTCTTCCATATTCATGTTCAACACCATCACGCTGAGCCTGCTACAGATAATAACCGCCTGCATCAGCTATCCCTACGGCATCAACATCATGATTTACCTGTTTGCCGCCATTAATATCCTGTGGATGTTTGTCTGGCGTTTCTTTGTCAGCAGGGAAATACCACTGACGCTGTTCAGCATGCTGAAAGACATCGCCCCCTATTTTTTATTATCCGCCACACTGACAACTACCGCTTATTATATGACGCTTGGCATCAGCAACCTGTATCTTTCGCTCATCATAAAAGTTGTATTCGTTGCCTCCATATATGCGCTCGTCCTGTGGAAAATGCAATCTGTCATCTTCCTCGAGTCGATTCAGTTCATCCGCAAAAAGCACAAGTCCTGACAGGCAACAACATAAAATACCACAACCATGAATATCCTAATCCTACAATCCAAAGCATTTCCACATCGGGCAAACAGTTTCTGCTACTTCTACACCCAACTGACGGAATGGCTGACAGCACACGGAGCTGCAAGCCGACTGTTCTTTTGCTACTTGAGAGTGGACGACAGCGGGTTTGAAAACGGACTTCATCTGCCCGACGATTATGAAGGCTTCTACACCCCCCGCAACATAGAAGCTGCCTGTACCTACATTGCAGAAAAAAGAATTGATGTCATACTCGACTATTCGCACATCATCACAGGAGATACACGCAGGTTCTTCCTCGAAATAAGGCGAAGGAATCCACAGGTTAAGTTGTTCACCATGATTCACAACTGTCCCAAGCACACCACCCAGTTGAAAGCCTACGTACTGCCCAAGCTCAAGCTGAAAGACGCGCACGGGCCAAAAGGGTTATTCCAATGGATGTTTCCCCGGCTTTATCTCTTCCTGTTGAAGAGAGTGGAAAGCTATCAGAATATCTCCGCCTACAATACGATGGACGAAATCGTTCTGCTCTCTCCCTCCTACATTCCGGAATTCCGACGGTTGATAGGAAAGAAAGACGCCTCAAGGCTGTCCGCCATTCCCAATGCCATCAAACCCGTTGAAAGCAATATCCCGATAGAGCAGAAGAAGAAAGAGATTATCTTCGTGGGAAGGTTCGACCCCGAGAAAGGATTGCCCAAACTGCTCAAAATCTGGGAGATGGTTCAGGACGAACTGCCCGAATGGAACCTTATCATGGTAGGCGACGGCGGAAAGTATAAAGAGTGTGCACAGATGATAGCCGACAAGAAACTCAAACGCGTCCAACTGACCGGACATCAGATGTCTATCCCTTATATAGACCGGGCAAGCATCCTCTGCCTCACCTCTGTCATCGAAGGGCTGCCCACGGTATTTGTAGAAGCCATGAGCCTGGGAGTAGTGCCCATCGGATTCGACTCTTTCCGAGCCATTTACGACATGATTGATAATGGGAAGAACGGCATCGTCATCCGCAACAATGACTATAAGGCTTACGCAAAAGCCCTGATTCGCCTGGCTACGGACGACACCTACCGGCAACAAATAGCTGCCGCCGCCAAACAGCAGGCAGGTCGCTATGACATAGAACACATAGGCCCGTTGTGGTTGGAAGCATTCAGAAAACACGGAATCGTCTAAATATAAAAAAACAGCTATGAAGGTAACCATATATCCCCGCAATCTCGACAACGGAAGCATACAAGTCAACCCGTATATAAAAGACTTTGTCAGCGCGCTGGAGCAAGAAGGTATCGTAGTGGCAAATCCGCCGCATAAGAACCCCTTATTCAGCCTCATCGGCAGACAGACAGACAGTGACGCCTATATTTTCCATTGGCTGGAGAATGTGCCCGACTACAAATATGGCATGCTGCAAACGCTGGCCGCGCTCTGGCTTCTCATCACCATCAAGTTCAACCGGAAACGCATCATCTGGTTTTTACATAACAAACAACCGCACGTGGCCCGCCACCAATGGGCAAAGAAATTGCTGACCCATCTTCTCATCAGCAAATCCGACCTCATCGTGACTCACGCCACCGAAGGGGTAGCTGTCATCCGCAACCGATGCCGGGATGCCGAATCGAAAACGCTATTCCTGCATCATCCCACCAAGAACAGGATGCCCGCGGAAGCGGCGAACGCCCAAACGACAGACACCGATTTGTTAATCTGGGGAAACATATCCCGATACAAAGGTGTAGCCGAATTTATACGCTTTGCCAACGAGCACTCTTTGAAACTGAAGATAAAAGTGATAGGCAAATGTAGCTCTGCCGACCTGTTTGAGGAATTGAAGCAACAGGCCAACCCATATATTAGTATAGAAAACAGAAGTATCCGGTTTGACGAGCTAAGCAAGGAAATACAGAAAACGCGTTATGTTTTAGTGCCTTATGCAGCCGAATCAGTGCTCAGTTCGGGCATCCTGATGGATTCACTTTCGTTCGGAGCGCGAGTAATCGGGCCCAACATAGGTTCATTCAAAGACTATGCCAATGAGCCGTTGCTGTGCGTGCATACATTCGACTCATTCTCCGAGATAGCTCCCATTGCCAATCATGCCACCCGACATGCCAATCCGGATGACTACCGTCTTTTTCTGGAAAAGCACTCATGGAAAGAGTTCGGCAAAGCGTTTCATTACCAACTTCAAAAACTGACACAACAATGAAAGTACTTTTTACATTTGGCGGCATCCCCCACTACCTGAACGCCATGCTCAACAAGATTCAGGCGAAAGGAGCAGACATAACCGTAGTCAGCCCCCGGAAAGGAAATACGACGATTGGCAAAGGGGTGAAGATGGTAGAGGGCGGAACCTACAAGCACCTCACTACGTTTGAAAAGAAAGCATTCTACGGAAAAAGTTCCTTTCCGGCACTCCCGCGCATCATTGCAGAAGAGAAGCCGGACATCGTAGTAATGGGATGGCCCTACTTCCTGCAAATATTCTTTCAACCTGCATTGAGAAAAGCGATGAAGGCCTGCAACGCACGGCTGGTAATTCGCGAAATACCTTTCCAGACACCTCCATACGGCAAAATCACGGAGTATTTCAAGGAGCACCCGATGTATGACGAAGCGATGCGTCTGCTCAGTACCGGAGCCGGGTTTTATCTCCGCCAATGGATGACGGCCGGGATACGCAAGTACTGCTACTCCAAAGCCGTCGGCACTCTGAACTACTCGACAGCCGCCTACGACATCCTCCCGTCTTACGGAGTGAAGAAGGAACAGATACACGTCACCTACAACTCTACAGACACAGAGGCTCTGCTCAAAGAAAAGGAGTCTGTACTGGCATCGCCCGCCATCCTCCCCCCTTCCGAACGCCGCTTGCTACACATCGGACGACTGGTGAAATGGAAACGGGTGGATTTACTGATTGATGCTTTCCGGAAGGTAACGGCAGCGTATCCCGACGCAGAACTGGTCATCGTTGGCGACGGGCCCGAGCTGGAAAACCTCAGGCAGCAGGCAGCCAAGCTGCAAATCGCCGATAAAGTACGATTCATCGGAGCAGTCTACGACCCGAAGATACTGGGAGCTTATATGAATGAATCGAGCATCTATGTGCTGGCCGGCATGGGCGGGCTTTCAATCAACGATGCCATGACGTATGGAATGCCCGTGCTCTGCTCCGTATGCGACAGCACCGAACGCGATTTGGTAATAGAAGGCAAAAACGGTTTCTTCTTCAAAGACGGAGATGCCGACAGCCTTGCCGCAAAGATTGAAATGATGTTTGAATCTCCCGAACAGTGCAGACGGATGGGCGATGCCTCCGAACGCATCATTCGGGAAAAGATTAATATCGAGATAGTCAGCGAACGATATATGGCGGCTTTTCGGGAATTCATGAAAGTGTCCAAAAGCCTGTAACACACAGCAGCAGCGGCTATAACGCCGCTATTATTCTCTCGCATGCCCGGCCGTCTCCGTAAGGATTGTGCGTCTCGGACATACGCCTGTAAAGTTCCTTATCTTTCAGCAATGCCGTCACATTGTTTACGATATCGTCGGCATTGGTGCCGACCAGTTTCACCGTACCCGCCTGCACTGCTTCAGGCCGTTCTGTCGTATCGCGCATCACCAGCACCGGCTTTCCCAGCGAAGGCGCTTCTTCCTGCACTCCGCCGCTATCCGTCAGCAACAAAGCGGAATGTTGCATGGCATAGATGAATGGCAAATAATCCAACGGAGAAGTCAGATATACATTATCCACCCCCGAAAGCAACTCATACACGGGCTTCTGTACATTAGGATTGAGATGGACAGGATACACAATATCCATCTCGGGATGGAGCATAGCCAATTCTTTTATCGCCTTACAGATATGCAGGAAACCGTCGCCAAAGTTCTCACGCCGATGCCCGGTGACAAGAATATATTCACGCCCGCCCACTGTATAGCCCTTCTCCTGAAACTCCACCGCCATCTTCTCTTCCATGCCGGGAGTCGAAGAAATTATATCCACCGCCATCAGCAGCGCATCTATCACAGTATTGCCCGTAACGAAAATCTTCTTCTCGTCTATATTCTCTCGCAGCAGATTTTTCTTCGACTGTTCGGTCGGCGCAAAGTAGTAGGTGCAGATTCGGTCCGTAACCTGACGGTTCATCTCTTCAGGCCAGGGAGACAACATATTATAGGTACGCAGACCGGCCTCCACATGCCCCACGGGAATCTGCATATAGAATGCGGCAAGCGACGCGGCCATCGAAGTGGTGGTGTCGCCGTGAACCAATACGGTATCGGGCCGATAATCCTTCAACACCTCCCTCAACCCCATCAGCACCTTAGCCGTGATGTCATACAAGTCTTGATTGGGCGCCATGATATTCAAGTCATATTCGGGAGTGATGCCGAATACCTCCAGCACCTGATCCAACATCTGCCGGTGCTGTGCCGTAACGCAAACACGCGTTTCAAAATGTTCCGTATCTTTCTGAAGTGCCTTTACAAGCGGCGCCATCTTAATGGCTTCGGGGCGGGTGCCGAAAACAAGCAATATCTTTTTCATCTACCTTATTTATCTCGTTCAACGTCTCACCCCGCAGAAATCCAGTTCCGTCTTTCCCTCTTCCCTCGGCAATGCCACAAACACATCGTGGCGTACAAGCCAGACGACAATATCCGCCTTCTCATAGGCTTCCCGATAATCCGTCAGATGAAAACTCTTATGACTGCTGATGTTCGGTTCCACAATCAGCACATCCGCTCTCGACTCGGAGATGATGCGGGAAGCGATGTACTTGGCGGGAGATTCGCGCAAATCATCAATATTCGGTTTGAAGGCCAGCCCCATACACGCGACAATGGGTTCGCGCTCATTCTTCTCCACAAACTTCTGGCAGGTTTCCAACACTTTATTGGCACACCAGTCGGCCTTATAGTCATTGGTTTCACGGGCACGTTTTATCAGTTGTGCCTGTTCCGGATAGTCGGACACGATGAACCAGGGGTCCACTGCAATGCAATGTCCGCCCACGCCACAACCCGGTTGGAGGATATTCACACGCGGGTGCTTGTTTGCCAGTTCAATCAATTCCCAGACATTGATTCCCGCTTTATCGCAAATCATGGACAATTCATTGGCAAAGGCAATCTGCGAATCACGCGAGGAATTCTCCGTCAGCTTACACATCTCTGCCGTACGGGCATTGGTGCGGTGCAACTTGCCTTGCACAAAAGCCGAATAGAACTCGACGGCCTTCTCCGTAGATTCAGGGTCTATACCGCCAATCACACGGTCATTGTGCACCAGTTCGTAGAGCGTATTGCCCGGCAGCACACGCTCGGGACAATATGCAATATGTATCTTTCCTTTCAGTTCGGGACGTTCTTTATAGATTACTTCCGCCATGCGCTCGGTAGTATAAACAGGAGAAGTAGATTCGATGACAAACAAGTTGCCTTCCTGCAAATAAGGAAGAACAGACCGTGTGGCAGCTTCCACATACGTTATATCCGCCCGATGGTTCTGCTTGAAAGGTGTAGGGACCACGATAAAGAATGCATCCGCCGGCTCCGGCTTCGACACCGCGCGCAGGTTTCCTTTCTGCACCGCATCTTTTACAATCTTATCCAAATCCGGCTCAACGATGTGTATCTTGCCTTGATTGATAGTTTCCACTACCGAAGGATTGACGTCCACCCCTATCACTTCATAACCATGACCGGCAGCGACCGCCGCGGTAGGAAGCCCGATATACCCTAATCCTAAGAATACCACTTTTTTCATTTTGATGCTCCTTTTAATAAGTGGTGCAAAAATACATATAATCCGTAACTTTGAATGATGTTTCACTGAAAATCATTACTTTTGCTCTATAAAACAAAAGACATTCACCGCCATCGGCGGACATAAAAGATAAGGACATGAATGGTATCAAGCTGTTTATTAACAAAATAAAGTTATCCCTGCAAAAACATACGGGAGTGACCCAGAACAAGAAATCATATGAAAGCTGGCTCAGCAAAGGATATACCAATACGCCAACCGTCACCGTCATTATCCAATCGCACAACAAGAGCCTGCAAGTGAGCCACATTGTTGCCAAATTGCGCGCATATCCATCCATCGAGCTCATTGTCATTGATGACGGTTCCGACTTTACGCACACCCGCACACTAGCCCGGCTAATGACAGGAGCCAACGAATTCCTGATCCATTCCAACGACCTGTATGAAAACATCATGTACGACCGCACCCTACGTATGGCCAACGGCAAATATGTCGCCCTCTTACAGGATGATGATGATTTTGACAACCTGGAGTGGATACAGGCCGCCGTCCGTCTTTTCGAGCAATATCCTGCACTGGCTATCCTAGGAGGAAAAGATGCGTTGGAGTTTGTATTCCAGTCTCCCAAAGCAAACGGAAAGATCATACAGGCGACCCGCCCGTTTGACTTCGTTCCGGCAGTAAACAGAGCGCCGATGTGGATAAACAGGGAACTGTATATGCAAAAGCTGCATCATATTGATTTTGCCTTTGCCCCTTTCCAGTATGATGATTATGAGTTATGTGCACGAGCATGGCTCAACGGGTTACAGGTAGGATGGTACGATGCCGGATTCAAATCACTGAGCGCAGGTGGCATGAGGTTGTGGAACCAATATTTTGCCCAGCAACAATACGAGAAAAATAGCCGTCAGTTATATTCCCTTTATAATAAGCGCCAAGCCGAAATCGAGCGTTTGGTCCAACAATCCCATCGGCTATTTTTGCAGAAAAGTAAAGATTGAATAAGGCTTATACAGCTAAAAAACGTAACTTTGCAAAAAGTCAAATAACCATGAGAGTCCTGATTATAAATACATCCGAACGAATCGGCGGTGCAGCTATCGCAGCAAGCCGGCTGATGGAATCACTGAAAAACAACGGTATCAAAGCCAAAATGCTGGTGCGCGACAAGCAGACTGACCAAATCAGTGTGGTGCGCCTGAAGAGTAATTGGCTGCAAGTATGGAAATTCATGTGGGAACGCATCGTTATCTGGAGCGCCAACCGTTTCCGGCGTTACCATTTGTTCGACGTGGACATTGCCAATACAGGCACAGATATTACATCGCTCCCGGAATTCCGGCAGGCTGACGTGATTCATCTGCATTGGGTCAACCAAGGAATGCTCTCATTGAATGATATACGAAAGATACTGGCATCCGGCAAACCTGTAGTCTGGACGATGCACGATATGTGGCCGTGTACAGGTATCTGCCATTACGCACGGGAATGTACGAACTATCAGCAGGAATGCCACAACTGCCCTTACATCTACAAAGGTGGCGGACGGAAAGACCTGTCTTACCGCACTTTCCGCAAGAAACAAAAACTATATAGCCAAGCTCCCATCCATTTCGTCACTTGCAGCCGCTGGCTGAAAGAACAGGCGAAGACCAGCGCCTTATTTGAAGGGAAAAGCGTCACGAATATTCCGAACGCCATCAATACCAACCTGTTCAAGCCACAAGACAAACAGAAGGCACGAGCTAAGTTCATGCTGCCGGAAGACAAGAAACTTATCCTGTTCGGCTCACTGAAAATCACCGACAGACGAAAAGGGGCTGACTATTTGATTGCCGCCTGCAAACTGCTGGCGGAGAAGCATCCCGAATGGAAAGATTCGCTGGGAGTCGTCGCATTCGGCAAGCAGTCGCAACAACTCCAGGAACTGCTTCCCTTCCGCGTCTATCCGCTGCCCTATATCAAGAACGAACACGAAGTGGTAAATATCTACAATGCCGTAGACCTTTTCGCCATCCCGTCGCTCGAAGAGAATCTTCCCAACATGATCATGGAGGCAATGGCTTGCGGAGTGCCCTGCGTAGGATTCAACGTAGGCGGTATCCCCGAAATGATAGACCATCTGCACAACGGCTACGTGGCACAATATAAATCTTCGGAAGATTTTGCCAACGGCATACATTGGATATTGACAGAGCCGGAATATAAGGAACTCTCCGCACAAGCCTGCCGCAAGGTATTGGGCAATTACTCGGAAAGCACCATCGCAAAGAAATATACAGATGTCTACAACAAAATAACGGGAAAATATGCATAGTCTCCACCCTACTCCCAAGTTCTCGATTATCACAGTGACATACAACGCTGAGAAGGTATTGGAAGACACCATCCAAAGTGTCATCTCGCAGACGTATCATCACGTGGAATATATCATCGTGGACGGAGCTTCCAAGGATGGAACTTTAGCTATCATCGACCGCTACCGCCCGCGGATACACACCGTAGTGAGCGAACCGGACAAAGGACTGTATGATGCCATGAACAAAGGAATCGCCCTTGCCGGCGGCGATTATCTCTGCTTCCTGAATGCGGGCGACTGTTTTCACGAGGATGACACCCTGCAGCAGATGGTACACAGCATCCACGGCAACGAACTGCCCGATGTCCTCTACGGAGAAACAGCCATCGTAGACAAAGACAGGCACTTCCTGCGTATGCGCAGGCTCTCCGCCCCCGAAACACTGACATGGAAAAGCTTCAAAGAAGGAATGTTGGTCTGCCATCAGGCGTTCTTCGCCCGCCACACCCTGGTAGAGCCATATGACCTGAAATACCGCTTTTCCGCCGATTTCGACTGGTGTATCCGTATCATGAAAAAAGCACGCACACTCCATAATACACATTTAACGATTATCGACTATCTGGACGAAGGAATGACCACCCGAAACCGGAAGGCATCCCTCAAAGAAAGATTTCGTATCATGGCGAGACACTACGGGCTGATTGGCACCATAGCGCGCCATGCATGGTTTGTCCTGCGGTTAGTGACCCGACACTGACGGCTATTCAAAAGAACAAACCGGTGAACCTAAAAACCTTCCGGCATATAGAGCATCACCTGCTCCAATATCACTCCTTCGTCCAATGCCTTAATCTTCTACCGAATCCGTTTCACATTTACCGAAAGAAAAAGTCAATGCAGCAATGCTGTCATAAGCAAGGTCACTCTGTCCCCAATCCGCTTTTAAAAGGCTACCGGCAATGTTAGTAATTGATACATTAATGTGCGTGCCATGCGTTCCTGTCCTTTCGTGTTAGGGTGCAGACGGTCGAAACCCGAATCATAAAAATAGATAAGTTGTTCCTCTATCATCGGATTCAGCCCCGTCACAGCGTGAAAGTCTATCACAGGCACTCCCCAAATATTACCGGCTTCTTTGACTGCCTGCACATAAGCATCCACATATTCACCGCAACTATTCTGATAGTTTTCGTCGGGCTGCACATTCGTTTCTCCGAAATCGGCAAATGCGCGATGCAACGGAGTCAGCATATACGAAAGGACAGATTACAGGTATCGACCTTTTTCCCGATTTTATCGAGATATTCAACAGGAATGCAGCTAAATTACATTGTGATGACAGAGTAAAAGGCATTGTCGATTCAATGGATAATCTGCCGTTTCAAGATGAAGAACTCGATCTAATCTGGTCGGAAGGCGCTATTTATAATATAGGATTCGAACGCGGAATGTATGAATGGAACAGATTCCTTAAAAAGAACGGATTCATCGCTGTAACGGAAGCATCCTGGTTTACTCCGGAACGCCCTGCCGAGATAGAAGACTTCTGGATGGCCAATTATCCGGAAATCGATACGATTCCGAATAAAATAGCACAAATGGAGAAAGCAGGATATACGCTGACAGCCCATTTCATTTTACCGGAAAACTGTTGGACCGAGCATTTCTATGCTCCCCAGTTCCCCGCTCAGGAAGCTTTCCTGAAAAAATATCCGGGAAATGCCGCGGCCGCAGACCTCATTGCCGGGCAACGGTACGAAGAGAGCCTATATTATAAGTATAAAGAATACTATGGCTACGTATTCTATATAGGACAAAAAAGATAATTACCATCTGCCGGAGAAGTTAGCAAGATAAGATAACTCTCCGGCACTTATAATCCTTTACTTTGCAAAAAGATATGGAAACGAAAGAACTAAATAGACAAGAATACCAATACGGATTAACAAAGTCACAGAGTGTATCCATAATAATATAGACCAGCCGACCTCCTTACAGACAATGGCCGGTATCGCATGCTTTTCACCCTTCCACTTCCATCGTGAAAGGCTCAGACACCCAACAGCTGTTTCAACTCAGCCACTCCTTCAGAAGCTCCTTTCTGAATCACATGTATCGGACGGGAAGTATGTGTATCTACCGGTTTCGGGTCAATGAGGTACACCTCTGCTCCTCCCGGTACATAATGAAGCAACCCCGCAGCAGGATACACGTTGAGCGAAGTGCCGATAATTACGAAAATATCCGCTTTCTCCACATATTGAATGGCTGTCTCTATTTCGGGCACCGCCTCACCAAACCATACAATAAAAGGCCGCAGTTGCGTCCCGTCTCCTGCCTTGTCTCCAAGTTTCACCTCGTACTCTTCAGGCTTCAATTCCTTTATATAATGGGAATTATAAGGGTCACGGCTGGAACATACTTTTGTCAATTCTCCATGCAGGTGAATAATATGACTGCTCCCGGCTCTTTCGTGCAAGTTATCAATATTCTGTGTCACTACCGTCACTTTGAAATCCTTTTCCAGTTCCGCCAACAATTCATGCCCGCGATTCGGCACGACATCCAATAACTGTTTCCGACGTTCATTATAAAAGTTTATTACCAATGCCGGATCCCGCTGATATCCTTCCGGCGTAGCGACCTGCTCCACCGGATACCGGTCCCACAGACCACCCGCATCCCTGAACGTACTGATTCCACTCTCGGCACTCATGCCTGCTCCCGTCAAAATTACCAGATTCTTCATATTTGTTCCTCCTTCTGTTCGTTTTAAGATATACAAATGTAATCAGAATCATCGGAACAAAAGAATAAATTCTCCAAAGAAAAGGAGCCAACTTTTACGGATATAAGAATTTTTAAATACCAAATGCTAAATCATTCAAATAAAACACGTACTTTTGCGATTCATAAATTTGCAATTGATTGGAAGCTAAAACTATGAAGGTGACGCATTTCAATCGCCAACAAGAAAAATTATATGGATAAATTCAGTTACGCTATTGGCCTGGGAATCGGTCAAAACTTATCAAGTATGGGGATTGAAAATCTCTCAGTAGAAGACTTTGCACAGGCTATCAAGGATGTATTGGAAGGCAACCAGACGGCTATCAGCCATCAGGAAGCCCGCGAAATAGTAAACAAGTATTTCGAAGAATTGGAAGCCAAGATGGGCGCTGTCGCTATCGAACAGGGAAAAGCTTTCCTCGAAGAAAACAAGAAAAGAGCAGGCATAATAACTTTGCCCAGCGGATTACAATACGAAGTTATCAACGAAGGTACAGGTAAAAAACCTCAGGCTACCGACCAAGTAAGATGTCATTACGAAGGTACGCTGATTGACGGTACACTGTTCGACAGTTCTATCCAACGTGGCGAACCTGCCGTATTCGGTGTTAACCAGGTAATCCCGGGATGGGTGGAAGCACTGCAACTGATGTCGGAAGGCGCAAAATGGAAACTGTACATCCCGTCAGAACTCGGTTATGGCGCAAGAGGTGCCGGAGAAATGATTCCGCCTCACAGCACACTTGTATTTGAAGTAGAATTACTCGAAATATTATAAATAAAAAATTTCAAAGCAAAATGAAAAAAGTTAGTATTTTTATGGCAATCGCCGCTGCTGCAAGCCTTGCTTCTTGTACAGCTCAAGCTCCTAAAGCAAATCTGAAATCAGACCTCGATTCACTGTCTTATTCTATCGGTATGGCTCAGACTCAAGGTCTGAAAGGCTATCTGACTGGTCGTCTGGATGTAGATACTGCATACATGGCAGATTTCATCAAAGGTTTGAACGAAGGTGCAAACAAGACTAGCAAAAAAGACATCGCTTATATGGCAGGTCTGCAAATCGGTCAGCAAATCAGCAACCAGATGATGAAAGGTATCAACCAGGAATTGTTCGCAGGTGACTCTACCAAGACTATCAGCAAAGACAACTTCATGGCCGGTTTCATCGCAGGTACTTTGGAAAAAGGCGGCATGATGACTATGGAAGAAGCTCAGACTTATACCCGTACAGCTATGGAAACTATCAAAGCAAAAGCTCTGGAAGAAAAATATGCTGACTATAAAGCTGAGAACGAAAAGTTCCTTGCTGAAAACAAAACTAAAGAAGGTGTAAAAACAACTCCGAGTGGTCTGCAATACAAAATAATCACTGAAGGTAAGGGTGAAATTCCTGCTGACACTTGCAAAGTGAAAGTAAACTATAAAGGTACTTTGATTGACGGAACCGAATTTGACAGCTCTTACAAACGTAACGAACCGACTACTTTCCGTGCCAACCAAGTAATCAAAGGTTGGACAGAAGCTCTGACTATGATGCCCGTAGGTTCTAAATGGGAACTTTACATCCCTCAAGACCTTGCTTATGGCGCAAGAGAATCAGGCGGCCAAATCAAACCGTTCTCTACCTTGATTTTCGAAGTTGAATTGGTAAGCATCGAAAAAGATAAGAAATAAGAAAGTTTCTTTCTAAATAGAAAAAGGAAAGAGGTGCAAAGCATTTGCACCTCTTCTTTTTGCTTTTTCCTATTTTTTTTCTCAGAAAAGAAGAATAATTAAAATAAATTTCTATATTTGCTTACTATTTGATAACAACAGGAAATTATAATTTATTATTATGGAAAGAATAGACAACCTCGACAGGCAGATCCTAGAGATTATCTCCCAGAATGCCCGCATCCCTTTTAAAGACGTAGCAGCCGAATGTGGAGTATCACGTGCAGCTATTCACCAGCGTGTGCAAAGACTGATTGACCTAGGTGTCATTGTAGGCTCAGGTTACCATGTTAATCCGAAATCTTTGGGTTACAGAACGTGTACATATGTCGGTATCAAGCTGGAAAAAGGCTCTATGTACAAATCTGTTGTAGCAGAACTTCAGAAGATTCCCGAAATCGTAGAATGTCATTTTACTACAGGTCCGTACACCATGCTGACCAAGCTATACGCATGTGACAACGAGCACCTGATGGATTTGCTGAACAACAAAATGCAAGAGATACCGGGTGTAGTAGCTACCGAGACATTGATTTCTTTGGAGCAGAGCATCAAGAAAGAAATTCCTATCCGCGTAGAAAAGTAAAATACGATGGAATTTCTAAATGAATATCATCTTGCAGGGTTATTCATCGGAATTTGCACCTTTTTGATTATCGGCCTTTTTCACCCAGTCGTGGTAAAGGCCGAATATTATTGGGGCACAAAATGCTGGTGGATATTTTTAGTACTTGGAATAACCGGTGTAATAGCTTCATTAAGTATTGATAATGTGATACTGTCTTCTTTGTTGGGCGTCTTTGCTTTCTCTTCCTTTTGGACAATTAAAGAAGTTTTCGAACAAGAAGAACGAGTACAAAAAGGCTGGTTTCCCAAGAATCCGAAGCGGAAATATAAGTTCAGAAAATAAAGAATGGCAGTTTTTTATTGAAAGAATTTGCATAATTCGACAGAAAACACTACTTTTGTCACCGCATTCAGTAAATGGATACATCGGACTTGTAGCTCAGTTGGTTAGAGCAACAGACTCATAATCTGGAGGTCCCTGGTTCAAGCCCAGGCTGGTCCACAAATAAAAAACCTCATAAACAATAGTTTATGAGGTTTTTTATTTTGATATTCCATCCTTCCTTGAAATATGGGGCCAAGCCGAAATATGGCTAAATTGGTGGAAAATCACCTCGAAACACATCACTATTGATCTATTGTTGACCTCAAATCGATAGGTCAAAAGATAAGATTACATAGAAAAACTCCCATAAGTATTCAGCTCACAGGAGTTTTTCTATGCAATCCCATTCAATTCTTTTACTCTAATACCTATTAATTTAATATCAACTGAAAAGCTATAAAGTTTAGCGGAAGTCTTTCAACTCTTCCTGTAATTTCTGGCGAGTAAAGAAAATACGGCTCTTTACTGTACCCAATGGAAGATTCAGTTTATCTGCAATCTCACGATATTTGAATCCGGCTACATGCATAGCAAACGGCACTCTATATTCTTTAGGCAAAGCGTTGACTACGCGGCGCATCTCCTTCAAGTCATAAGCCCTTTCTGTACTCTCATATGAGGAATCCTGTGGCAGGTTGATATGATAAAGATTATCGGTCTGATCAACAAATGTCTGATCGCGTACAACCTTGCGATAATTATTAATAAAGATGTTCCGCATTATCGTATACATCCATCCCTTGAAATTTGTGTCAGGGGTATATTTATCTTCGTTATCCAACGCCTTTAATGAAGTTTCCTGTAACAAATCGTTTGCTTCTTCACGATCGGTCGTCAGTTTGTATGCGAAACGGAGTAATTCGTCCTGTACTCCCACCAGGTCTTTTTTGAAGCTTAAACTTTTCATATGCGTTACTTTTAATATGTGAATACTCAGCGTAATAATTTTGATGGTGCAAGTTTACGGGAATTCAACAGAAGTGACAGGTCAAGAACAAATATTGTTTAGGGGAAAATCTATCAGCGGATAGTTTTTAGGTCATTTTAGATAGATTTCGGGTGGTGCTTGGAGTATTTTATAATAAGAAAATCCCATTTTGATGTCACACTTGACTCAAAATGGGATAACACAAACAAAACAAACAATATTAGCGATTTTCACAAACAGCTGTTTCTTTTATATTCTAAAGATTTATAAGACTTATTTAGATTATGTCGCCAAGACATTAACAAAAACAAAAGTATTACTTTATTGTAATATAGTAGATAGGATCTAAGAATAGTTATAAAGAATAATTGTTTTATGTATAAATAATCGTATTGGACTATAAAAAATAATTTTTTATGATCTGTTATACAAAAGGATAATCCATTTATTTTCTTATATATTGCAAGCTGTACTTTTTAAAAACAATATAATTCTCCCAGGACCTCTTTTCTTACAAAAAATAAATTTCCATATCTAGGCAATATACAATCAAACACCTATTCTTTTTATCTATGGCTGAGAAGGGCAGAACGTCCGAATCGTCAATAAAGGGAAATATAACGAGAGAACAGAGTATCACCCGCGCACTCCACATCCGTTACTGGTAGAAATATATTATCCTCAGGGAAAGTATTTCGACGGAAAAGGATGCATAGACAACTCACGCATAAGCAGGATTTCCATGCTCACACCAACGCACAGGATGGGGGCCGCCGAAAAGGCCAACCGACCTGATACTGCAACAGATGATGAACGTCAGTCCACTGCATAATCGGGAGTTGGAGAAACAGCTTGTCGCATTACTCGCCGAACTTCCCGAAAAACCAATCAAAGACTTAAAGAAGTTATTGGAAATCTATGCGGAACGGCTATCAATCAATAACAGCAAAGCCGAAGATGAACGCGTCCGACACCTATTGGATGTATGGAAAAGCGTAGCCAATCTGAAGAAAGCAGTAGCTAAATATCAGGCGATAGAAAGAACTACAACAAACGCTTATTGGAGTTAAAGCCAAAAAGAAGTATCTTTGGCGCACTAAATACAAAAGCCCGAATGAGATTTCTAAAATACAGTTTGCCCATTCTCTGCCTGCTACTAGCAGAATGTACTTCCGTTTCCGGTCACAAGGAAAAGGGAAGCCCCGACATAGCGGAATACGAGCATCCATCGGATGACATACAACTCCGGAAAGAATATCCTCCTGCTCCGCAACCGGCGAAAAGCGCAATGGCTCTCTATATGGACTCTTTAGGACTGGTGAACGTTGCCGAACTAGACAGCAGTCTGGCCGTTAAACTGATGTACACACAAGCCGACAATTTCACCGGGGAAGTGCTTTATGACAACCTGTCGGAAGCCTATCTGCATCCAGACGCGGCATATGCCCTTGTGAAAGCACAAAGAGCATTGAAAAAACTACACCCGTCTTACAGTCTCCTCATTTATGACGCCGCACGCCCGATGTCCATACAAAAGAAAATGTGGGATGTAGTGAAAGGAACATCTAAATACAAATACGTGTCCAACCCGAACCGTGGCGGAGGACTCCACAATTACGGGCTGGCAGTAGACATCAGTATCCAGGATTCTTCGGGACAACCATTACCAATGGGTACAAAAGTAGACCATCTAGGCGTAGAAGCGCATATCACCCAAGAGAACGAACTGATACGTAACGGAAAAATGAGCGAGGCAGAGCGACAAAACCGGATACTGTTACGAAAAGTAATGAAAGAAGCTGGATTCCGTGCATTGCCCAGCGAATGGTGGCACTTCAACTTTTGCAGCCGTGATGTAGCCAGGCAGAAATACAAGGTAATACCATAACCCAATGTTCAGCAATAACCGTACTATCACTGTTATACGACATAATAATACCCTATACAACGTAACAATACGCATATGCAAATCTCTCCCGAAACCCAACTATTCATTCGTAAACACCAGTCGGACGATATACGCGCCTTAGCCTTACAAGCTAAAAAGTATCCGAATGTAGACATGCCGACTGCCATCACCCAGATAGCCGGACGACAGGTTGCCGCCGAGAAAATCCCATCATGGAAAGAAATAGAAGACATATGGTATCCGAAACATTTGTCACTGGAACAATGCTCTTCGGAAATCACCGCCCGCTACAAGGCAAGCCTCCTGCAAGGTGAATCTTTGACCGACCTTACCGCAGGCTTCGGGATAGACTGCTCTTTCCTTGCCAGCAATTTCAAATCGGCCACTTATGTAGAACGTCAAGAAGAACTTTGCGAAATAGCCACACACAACTTTCCCTTACTCCATCTGAATCACATTACCGTCAGAAATGAAGATGGCATAGCCTACCTGCAAGCAATGTCTCCCGTAGACTGCATATTTCTCGATCCTGCCCGCCGCAACGAGCATGGCGGCAAAACCGTAGCCATCTCCGACTGCGAACCAGACGTAGCCGAGCTGGAGGAACTTTTACTAAGCAAAGCCAACCGGATAATGATAAAACTCTCTCCCATGCTCGACCTTTCATTGGCACTGAAAGAGCTGCGACATACGCAGGAAGTCCATATCTTGTCCGTCAACAACGAATGTAAAGAGCTATTGTTATTACTCGGACAAAACCCGCCGGCAGAAGTCCCAATCCACTGCGTAAACCTCTTCACAAAAGGAGAACAGGAAGAACAACACTTCGTATTCACCCGTGAACAGGAGCAGCGCAGTGAATGTGCCTACACGGATGCATTAGGCAACTATCTGTATGAGCCGAATGCGTCTCTCCTGAAAGCCGGTGCTTTCCGAAGTACCGCCACAGCCTACCCGGTAAAGAAACTGCATCCCAACAGCCACCTTTATACTTCCGATACGCTGATTAGCGGCTTTCCCGGAAGAATCTTCCGTATCGTCAACCAATGCAGTTTCAATAAGAAAGAAATAAAAGAAAGCCTGGCAGACCTTAAGAAAGCGAACCTCACCGTCCGCAACTTTCCGGCTACCGTGGCCGAACTACGCAAACGCATCAACCTGGCAGAAGGGGGAGATACCTACCTATTTGCCAGCACATTAAATAATGGCCAAAAAATTCTGATTCGTTGTGAGAAGTTCTAATATATTTTCTACTTTTGCAAAAAGGACGTATTATCTAAACTAATCTATATGAAGCGAACACTGATAAAAGCGATTTTATTATTCATTGTGCTCACTTGCCACTCTTCCCTCTTCGCACAAAGGGATTTCAAGAGACACGAGTTCACCTTTCATGCGGGCTATGGTGTTATGCTCCATAATCCTCCCTCACTGACACTGACCACCCATAGTTACCAACGCGACCTCGCACAAGGCGTAAGCTGGAATGGGCAATATACTTTCCGCCCTCTCAAACGCTTTGTTTTCGGCGCAATCTACTCCGGATTCTCCTCCAAAGGCAGTCATCCGGAAGGAAAAGACCACTTATGGACTCATTTCATGGGCGCCCAGATTGGTATGTGCAATGCTTATACAAAGCATTGGCAGGTTCGTGTGGAAACCGGCCCCGGTGTCGTATTTCTACGAAATAACAGTCAGGTATTCGGTAAAACACGAAAAGTCAACGCCTGTAGTATCGGACTTCTTACCCAAGCCGATCTTACCTATAAACTGACTCCCAATGTAGGAATCGGACTGGGAGTGCAATATATGTTCAGCGGACTTTTCAAGATGAGGTCTCATTATCATGGAGAAACGATTGATGTAAAATTCAACTCAAATAATGACTCAAACCTCACACGACTAAATATAACGACGGGATTATCCTATTATTTCTAACATTTATTGTAATAGCCATGAAGAAATCAATACTCATCCTTCTCACTATTCTCAGTTTTTGGAGTTGCATGGAAGATGACACAGTCGATATCACAGTCCTGCCCTCCGCCACAACTACGGGTGCCGATACATTCGGCTGTCTTGTAGACGGCTGGATTTATGTAGGTGGGCGGTACCTTGGATGGGGACACTCAAACACATGGACTCACGACTCATTCCGCTATAATGAAGAAGAGGATAAACTATCCGTTTCCGTCACTGTGAAGCCTGCAATCAGCATCTATTTCACCCTGTTATCCCCTAAAGAAGGTAAAGAATCAGTGATTACGGACGTGCGGTTCGAAGGGGAAGAGTTGGAAGACGGAACAGCCTTTATAAGCCGCTTCGATACGAATAAGCGAATAATCAGCGCGACATTCGGCAATGGCGAACGTCTCACTAACGGACGTTTTGATATTCATTACACTATACCCGGAAGCGATTAACCGTTCAATCCGATAGCCCCTCAAAAATGTTGTAATACAAACGTAGCATATTTGTTACGCGTTATTCAAGCAACTGTAAAGAGTAAGAAACCTTAACTCTCTACTTTTGCGGCAAATAATTAACGCACGCTAACATTTATGAAACGACTTTTAAAATTACTCCCATTCGTTCTTTTAGTCATGAGCACCGGCGGTAACACTTTTGCAGAAGAAAAAGTGAACGTAGTGAAGCAAGGTACTATCCGCGGACGCATTGTGGATACTTCCAAACAAATTCTTCCGGGAGCATCCATCTACATCGAAAAGCTACACACCGGAGTGACCAGTGACATCAACGGTTACTACACTTTCGCCAATCTTACTCCGGGCACATACACAGTAAAAGTCAGTTACGTAGGCTACTCGCCTGTCGAAATGCAAATCACCATCCCTGCCGGAAAGACACTCGAAAAAGACGTGATACTCAATGAAGGGCTCGAATTGCAGGAAGTGGTGGTAGGCGGAGCTTTCCAGGGACAACGCCGCGCTATCAATGCGCAGAAAAACAACCTTGGAATCACCAATGTAGTTTCAGCCGACCAGGTCGGCAAATTCCCCGATTCCAATATCGGCGATGCCCTGAAACGTATCAATGGTATCAATGTGCAATATGACCAGGGCGAAGCCCGTTTCGGACAAGTGCGCGGTACTTCCGCCGACCTTAGTTCCGTCACTATCAACGGAAATCGTCTCCCTTCTGCCGAAGGCGATACACGCAACGTACAACTCGACCTTATCCCTGCCGATATGATACAGACAATCGAAGTCAGCAAAGTGGTTACTTCGGACATGGATGGAGACGCCATCGGCGGGTCTATCAACCTCGTTACGAAAAGTACTCCCTACAAACGAATGTTCAGTGCCACAGCAGGAACCGGATACAACTGGATAAGCGAAAAAGCCCAACTAAACCTGGGATTTACCTACGGTGACCGTTTCTTCAACAAGAAGTTAGGAATACTGGCAGCTATCTCTTATCAGAATGCTCCGGGAGGTTCTGACGATGTAGAGTTTGAATACGACGTCAACAAGCAAGGGGAAGTAGTCATGGTGGAAGCACAAAAACGCCAGTACTACGTGACCCGCGAACGCCAAAGCTATTCACTGGCTTTCGATTACGAGATAAATCCGAATCACCGGCTGACACTGCAAGGTATCTACAACCGCCGCCATGACTGGGAAAACCGTTACCGGGTGACCTACAAAGACCTGGACAAGACCGGACTGGACGACAAAGGTAAAATGCAGCAAGCCGCCCAAATAGAAACCAAAGGGGGGACACCCAACAACAGGAACGCACGCCTGGAACTTCAACAGACTATGGACTTCAGCCTGGGTGGAGAACACCAATTCGGCAAGCTGTCTGTGGATTGGGGCGCATCCTATGCACGTGCCAGCGAAGACCGTCCGAACGAAAGATATTTCAACCTGAAACAGGACTTTCTCGGATTCAACGTTGTAGACGCAGGCGGCCGTTTCCCGTACGTGACAACAGACGTAAGCCTGCACAACGGAGAAGTGGATGGTGAAAGAGGAAAATGGAAAGTAAAGGAACTGACCGAAAGCAACCAGGAAATCTATGAAAATGACCTGAAATTCAAAGTCAACTTCGAGCTGCCACTCACAAACGGTATCTACGGAAACAGCCTAAAGTTCGGAGCCAAATACGCATCCAAGACCAAAGACCGTGACGTAGCTTGCTACGACTATGCGGACACATACAAAGATACGTACAACACTGAATACATGAATAACCTCAGCAGTCAGATTCGCGACGGCTACATGCCGAGCAGCCAGTATAAAGCAACTGATTTCGTATCCAAAGAATACCTGGGTTCACTCGACCTGAAGAATATGGAAGGAGAACAGGTGCTTGAAGAGTCTTCCGGCAACTACCACGCCAAAGAGAACATCACTTCCGCCTTCTTCCGCTTCGACCAGAATCTTGGAAAGAAGATAAAACTGATGCTGGGACTACGTATGGAAGCTACCCATATCAAATACAACGGCTGGAACTGGAACGTGGATGAAAACGAAGACGAAAGCCTTGAACCTACCGGAAACCACAAGAACAACTATGTCAACTGGCTTCCCAGCGTATTATTCAAATATGATGTAACAGATGATTTCAAAATCCGCGCTTCTTTCACCGAGACATTGAGCCGTCCCAAATATTCCGCGCTGATTCCATGTGTCAATATCAACCGCAGCGATAACGAGTTGGTCATGGGTAACTCCGACCTGACACCCACCCTCTCTTACAACTTCGATTTAAGTGCAGACTATTACTTCAAAAGCGTCGGACTGGTCAGCGCCGGTATTTTCTACAAGAAAATCAATGACTTTATTGTAGACCAAGTAATTGGCGACTATATGTATCAAAATAACGAGTACAAGAAATTCACCCAGCCCAAGAATGCAGGCGACGCCGACTTATTCGGTGTAGAACTTGCCTACCAACGCGACTTCAGCTTCATTGCTCCCGCACTGAAATGTATCGGATTCTACGGCACATACACCTATACTCATACCAAAGTGAACAACTTCAACTTCGAAGGGCGCGAAAACGAGAAAGACTTTTCACTGCCCGGCTCTCCCGAACACACAGCCAATGCTTCACTTTACTTTGAGAAAAAAGGTTTCAACGTACGTCTCTCCTACAATCATGCATCAAGCTTTATCGACGAGATGGGCGAAGTTGCCGCATTAGACCGTTATTACGATACCGTAGATTATATGGACTTGAACGCCAGTTATACATTCGGCAAGAAAATAAAGACAACGTTCTATGCAGACGCTACCAACCTGTTGAATCAACCGCTTCGCTATTATCAGGGAACCAAAGACCGCACAATGCAGTCGGAACACTATGGTGTAAAAATAAATGCCGGCGTAAAAATCAACTTCTGATACTCTCCGGACACCGGATTCATTCCTTTAAAAGGAAACCCTCGTTCCTTTAAAAGAAACGGAGCATTGGTTTAAAAGGAACAGTCCTTTCCTTTTAAAGGAACAAGCCGAAAGTCCGGGAGTGACAAGCATTATATTATAAATCACTAATTATCAATAGAATATGAAGATTAAAAGTTTATTGATTCTCGTACTGATTTCCATTTGCAGCTTCGTCCAGGCACAATTGGACTACTCTATATTTGACAAGAAGTTTAACTTCTATGTGGCGAATGATTTAGGACGCAACGGATATTACGACCAAAAGCCCATTGCCGAATTAATGGGTACGATGGGGGAAGAAATCGGCCCCGAGTTTGTAGTGGCTACCGGAGATGTTCATCATTTCGAAGGAGTACGCAGTGTGAACGACCCTTTGTGGATGACCAACTACGAACTGATTTACTCTCACCCGGAACTAATGATTGACTGGTTCCCCGTCTTGGGAAATCACGAATATCGCGGCAACACGCAAGCCGTACTGGATTATACCCATGTCAGCCGTCGCTGGACAATGCCCGACCGCTACTACACCCGGACATTCGAAGACAACGGCGCCACTATCCGCATCGTATGGATAGACACGGCTCCGCTGATTGACAAATATCGTAATGAAAGTGATAAATACCCCGATGCCTGCAAACAGGATATCAACAAGCAATTATCATGGTTGGAGTCCGTGCTCGCCAATGCCAAAGAAGAATGGATTATCGTAGCCGGACATCATCCCATCTATGCCTATACTCCGAAAGAAGAGAGCGAGCGCCTGGATATGCAAAAACGTGTGGATTCCATCCTGCGGAAACACAAGGTAGACATGTACATCTGCGGACACATCCATAACTTCCAGCACATCCGCATTCCGGGAAGCGACATCGACTATATCGTTAATTCCGCCGCATCCCTGGCGCGCAAAGTGCAACCTGTTGAAGGGACAAAGTTCTGTAGTCCCGAACCGGGTTTCTCCGTCTGCTCCATCGACAAGAAAGAACTCAACTTACATATGATAGATAAAAAAGGGAATATACTCTATACGGTCACCCGGAAGAAATAAGTTTCCTTGATGATATAAATTCTACTCTCAGTGAAAAAACACACGACACAAGGTGTCTCTTTCGTGATGAAAGGGACACCTTATACTTTATCGGTCTTATCTCCCTGTCCCGTCTGATTCGCTGAATCGCTATTTCTCAAATCATCTTTTGGAATCGTCGTCTCGTTTCCATCACGTACAGCCATGTAATGCGGTGACATGATTTCTATTCCCGCTTCATTGAACTTATCCTGGATATTCTGATACAAATCCGAATAAATTTGCGACATCCGGTTGGCATCCTTGATATAGGCATTGATCTGATAGACCGGATACCAGTCGCTCAGTGAAGTTTCAAGTACGAACGGACGCGGGTCGTCCACTACACCCGGGGTATTCAATGCCGCTTCAATCAGCAAAGGATTCACCCGTCGCCAGGGTACATCGTAACCTATGGATACTTCAGTGTGGATAATCAAACCATATTCACGCGCCGAAGTACTGTAATTCACTGTATGCGATGACATGATAAATGAATTAGGCACGGTGACCACTTCATTTTTAGGCGTACGAATACGGGTGACAAGGGGAGTTTTCTCTATAATATTTCCGATGGTATCGTTCAGCTTAATCCGGTCGCCCATCTTGAACGGACGCATATAGGTAATCACCAGTCCGGCAATGATATTACCGATAACCGTGCTTGAACCGAGCGAAACAATCAATCCGACAAAAACGGAGATTCCCTGGAACACACCGGAACTGGCTCCCGGCAGATAAGGGTAAATCATCGCAATCATAAATGCATAAAGCAGGAATCGGATGATATGGAAAGTCGGCATCGCCCAGTCCGAATAGAAACCGTTAATTTTAAGACGTCCAACTTCCACCTCACGCGCCAGATAAAGTACCAGACGCACCAGATACTTCACCGCATACCAGATAACGATAATAGTAAACAACTTGGGAATATAATCCACGATACTGACAAAGATACTCCGAATCGGATTCCATATATATCCCAGCAAGCGATATGCCAGCCCTTCTGTCTGCGGAAATATGATAAAGATAAGAGGTACGGTAAACAACAGTTGCAACGCCATCAGTATATACCGCCCTACACTGGCGAGAAAAACCAGCAGGTTAGCCTGCTTCTGCGTATCAAGCAATTCATATCCTTGAATGGAGACAGGCTTTATCTTCGTATCCTTCAACCGCAGGATTCGTGCTTTCACTTTACGGAACAACCAGTTCGTGAGACGGAAAAGTAAATACTGACCGACAATCACCAGCACGAAATAAAGAATCCGCCTTACCATCCGCCAGATACTATGTTCAGCTTTCATCTCATGCAGTTTGGTGACAACATTCTCCCGCCGCTCTTTAGCCAGAGAGTCACGGGAAACACCTTCCCATAGCGCATCCTGGTCTGTGAGGGAAAGCAACACCTTATTGCCGTACATCAAATCGGAAACAATATCCGAATGGTCGATAGAAACGGAATCGGGACGGAGATTGAAGCGTTTTCCCAGTTCCTCAACTGCCATGCCTGTCATTTGCGCCCGTTGCTGGGGAGTATATCCGCCACGTTTGGTAAAAAGATAGAATAAGGTATCGCCATCCGCCACTACAGGTATTCCCTTCGTGAACTGGCGCAAAGAATCAATGCGCTGTCGTTGCTGTGCGTATTTCACGGAATCGGCGGTAGCCATCTGGAGTTTCATTTGCTCCATCTCCATACGCATATTCGCTTCATTGAGCCGGGCTTCTTCCAATGTCTTTTGCAAATTTGCCACATAAGCCGAGTCTGAATCCCGCTTCAAGGCGGGATGTGTCTCGGCTATGGTATCTCCGGCAAATATCTTTTTGACAGCTTGCTCCAACTGTGCCTGCGCCCCTATTGCCCCCAAAGACATCAGCAACACCAACACCATTTTTTTCATTCTATTCATCTCCATATCCTATTTATTCGCTGAAAGTGAATTAAGGTTAATCCTTTTTTATTCTAAAAACAGAACAAACATACGGATTGTTTTTGACATATCAACTTCCAAAATGATTATCTTTGCAACCAAACAGAAAAAAGTATGAATATATTATTTCTTATAGGAGGACTCATCCTCATTCTTTTAGGTGCCAACGGACTGACAGACGGATCGGCTTCGATAGCCAAACGCCTTCGTATCCCACCTATTGTTATCGGACTTACCATTGTCGCATTCGGCACTTCTGCCCCAGAACTGACAGTCAGCGTCGCTTCCGCCCTCAAAGGCAGTGCAGACATAGCCATAGGCAATGTGGTGGGTAGCAACATCTTCAACACATTGATGATTGTAGGTTGCACCTCCCTGTTTGCCCCGATTGTCATCACCCGGAATACGCTCAGGAAGGAGATACCGCTCTGCATTCTTTCTTCTGTCGCCCTGCTGGTATGCGCCAATGATGTCTTTCTTGACAAAGCTTCGGAAAACATCCTAAACAGGGTGGATGGCCTATTATTGCTTTGTTTTTTCGCCATCTTCATGGGATATACCTTCGCGATTGCCCGTACTCCGTCCACGCCTCCCACGGGTGACTCCCAGCAATTCGCTCACCCCACCGAAGAAGATGAAATCAAATTGCTCCCCTGGTGGAAATCCAGCCTTTATATTCTTGGCGGGCTCGCCGCACTTATTTACGGCGGACAATTATTCGTCAATGGAGCTACAGGTATTGCCCGCAACCTGGGTGTCAGCGAATCGATTATCGGACTGACGCTGGTTGCAGGAGGTACTTCTCTTCCTGAACTGGCAACGTCTATCGTTGCCGCATTAAAGAAAAATCCGGAAATTGCCATTGGAAATGTAATCGGCAGTAATCTCCTCAATATTTTCTTTGTACTAGGATGTAGTGCCAGCATCACCCCTCTCCATCTTAACGAAATTACCAACTTCGACCTGTTTACATTAGTAGGTTCCGGTATCCTGCTCTGGTTCTTCGGGCTGTTCTTTGCCAGACGGACGATTACGCGAATAGAGGGAAGTATTATGGTGCTTTGCTATGTGGCATACACAGTGGTGCTGATTTATAACGCATAAATATAGAAGAAAGCTTCCGGAATTGAGCCCGACTTGGGACGGGCGAAATAAAGACGTGACTTATATGGAATGTTTCGGACGATTAATGGCAGGGCTGGCTCCCTGGCTGTCATTAGCGGACGACGACACTCCGGAAGGAATCAATCCGACGCAGACAACTCCGCGAATGGGAAAAGGGCAAGTTCGTGCCGGCATGACGGCTGTCATCAAACGTATGTTTGGAAATAACCGCAATTTCAACACGAAAGATTTCCTCACGCTAGGCTTCAACGGTTCCCAAGCCGGCATTTCGGATTATTATACCAATAATGGAAGCCTATATATGGCGTCACTCGCTTTCCTGCCGCTAGGTCTTCCCGCAGACGATCCCTTTTGGACAGATGCTTTACAACCCTGGACTTCGAAGAAAGCATAGGATGGAGAAATTTTTCCGAGAGATCATTCTTATCAGGAGGAATAAAGAGTAATCAGTACTAAATAATAGTCCTACCTTGTATCTATTATCGTTAGCTATGACCTCACATTAAACAACGAATAAAACATTAACCATATAAATAAAAATATCATGAATAGACAGACGCTCTTAACATTACTTACTACATTTGCTTTACTCTTCAGTCTCAGTTTCTCTTGCAATGCCAAGGGAAAAGACAAAGCCAAACACGTTGTCTTTATCGGACTGGATGGCTGGGGTGCATATAGCCTGCCCAAAGCAGACATGCCCAACGTCAAGAAACTAATGGAAGACGGCGCCTACACACTCAAGAAACGGTCGGCACTTCCTTCTTCCAGTGCCATCAACTGGGCATCCATGTTTATGGGAGCCGGACCGGAACTTCACGGATACACCGAATGGGGCTCTAAAACTCCGGAGCTTCCGTCACGCGTATTGAACAAGAACGGAATCTTCCCCACTGTCTTCCAATTGCTGCGCGACGCCCGCCCAGAAGCGGAAATCGGCTGTTTGTACGAATGGGAAGGAATCAAATATTTAGTAGACACCCTTTTGATGAGTTATCATTACCATGTTGCCGATTGCAACAAAGCTCCCAAAGAATTAGGCAATGTAGCATCCTCCTATATAAAGGAGAAACATCCGGCTCTCGTTGCCATCTGTTACGACAGTCCCGATCATACGGGACATACTGAAGGACATGACACTCCCGCCTATTATGAAAAACTCAAAGAGTTGGATACCTATGTCGGACAAATTGTCCAAGCTGTAAAAGACGCAGGAATCCTTGATGATATTATTTTCATATTAACTTCCGACCACGGTGGCATTAACAAAGGCCATGGCGGCAAAACAATGCAGGAAATGGAAACAGCTTTCATTATTTCCGGCAAGAATATTAAAAAAGGACTTCGTTTTGATGACATGAGCATGATGCAGTATGATGTAGCTTCTACAATAACATCTATTTTCAACCTTGAGCAACCACAAGTGTGGATAGGCAGACCGATGAAGATGGTTTTCAAATAATCACTCCGGAATTATTCTATACTGGAAAGGGAAAGGAGAAGTTGGAAACCAGACTGATTTCTCCTTTTATTGTCCTGCTCCTCAAACATCCTTAACTTTGCCTCATTATTTAGAGCCTGTTTAAATTTTCCTGAGATTATGTTAGATAGGCTTTACCGACCTGT
>ERZ777011.1014-NODE-1014-length-34911-cov-4.380193_pt1 | contig 34911 bp, 32 predicted proteins | sample MGYA00374964_ERZ777011 | MGnify/ENA primary metagenome ERZ777011 (study PRJEB29310, sample SAMD00008975) | mouse gut metagenome | study: EMG produced TPA metagenomics assembly of the Metagenome analysis of fecal microbiota from mouse which was promoted...
CTATTATCCTATGGCGAGGGGCGTTTTGAAAGGCACTATCTTATTAGGCGCTTACTGTTGTCGCCCCTATACTGGCAACAGAAAGGGGGTATACAATTTGTTGGCATCCTTTGTTATTTCCATATTGGCGAGTGTAGCTGCCTACTACATATGCAAATGGTTAGATGGAAATAATGACAACAACTAGCCTCGGGTCGCTCTCCGTAAAAAGAGAAGAAACTCCAGTAGTTGCACCTGCTGGAGTTTCGATTTGTATACAATTTGTACACTGGCATCCTTTTGCCTATTGGCATTATAGCATATGCAGAATAAGGATTCAATATGCGAAAATGAGCAAATTTCAGGCTTTAGCCAGTCGAGGGGACTTTTTAATCCAGCTATAAATTGAATGTTAGATCATATAGAAACGAGGGATGAACCATGCCATTTACCGAACTATGTATTTATCAGGTCAAACCACAGAAGATTGAGGAGTTTGAAGCGATCATGTTTGAAGCGCAATCCTTTCTGGAGAAGCAGGAGGGACTTCTGTTCCTTCGCCTGATCAAAAGAGGATATCACATCGATATGGAGCAGATTAAGGAGGGACTTCCTCCGCTTAAGCTCACCCGCATTGTGAAAAGTGTCAAGTACATGCTCTATTGGGAATTTGATACAAAGGAAAATTATGGACTGGCACAGAAAAATCTTTACGACAACTACTGGAAGTCGATTGAAAGGTGCCTGATCGTTCCCCATGACAAATATCTGGGAGAAAGGCTATTTTGATGCAGCAACAGAATCCTCCGGATCTGGCCGGAAAGGAAGATATGAAAAAAAGAAAGATCAGTCTGGTTACTATCCTATTCTTTCTTTTGGTAATTGCTTTATTTTTCTGGGCAATCTGGAATGCTTTTTTAAATTCCTTTATTCCCAGACACAGAACCTCATTCGGGAATTATGACTCTTTTCGTAAAAAGGCTGAAAACTCCGGCCTGGCTTTGCAATTACCAGCGTCGGCATGTGATACAAAGTATTATTGGGGCGTGGACCGGTTTGTGACGGTTGCAGGATATGGCACATCTTTATCCGATGAAGATTACGAGAATGAAAAGCTGGAGATCATAAAACAATACCAGGAAGCATATGCAGAACATGCAGGGACAGCCTTGTATTTAAATTCGGAAGCTGTTTCAAAAGAGTGGGTTCAGGAGGAATGGTTAGAAAAATACAATATTGAAGAAACAGAAGAACTATTGTGGAAGGATGATATAAGCGATTACTATGTTCTGGCATACCGGTATACGGATAGTGACCGTATTACATACTTTAACTGTATGCTTTGTAATGATTCTTCCCAAAGGATCATGGAAATAAGCTGTATAGACCGGAATGCAAAAGCAAGGAAAAAGTAAAACCAATGATTCTTCTTTTTAGAGTAATACAACCACCGTTCTTTGCATAAGTTGTAAAAACAAAGATACGAGGTTTTGCGTGAAAGCTTATATTGAAGAGCGAGCGATAGAGGTTGCCCAATATATTGTAGAGGAAAATGCGACAGTCCGGCAGACCGCAAAGAAGTTCGGCGTATCCAAATCAACCGTACATAAGGATATTACAGAACGACTCATTCAAATCAATCCATCGCTGGCAGCACGGGCCAGAGTGGTATTAGATATCAATAAGTCCGAGCGGCACATTCGGGGAGGTCTGGCAACCAAGGAAAAGTACCTGCACCAGAATAATTAATTTAGGAGGCTGGCGCTTCCCGAAGATCGGGAGCGTCAGCTTTCGTGGTTTTCTTTCTGAATCTTCATATTGGAACGGATCGCAAGCCGGAAGAGAATGAGGCCGATCAGGATCAGCACAGAGATAATACTGACCCCGGTGCCGATATTTCCCGTCATCTGTGTAAGCAGGGCGACCAGTCCTGTTCCAACGAAGGAAGCCCCCTTGCCAAAGATATCCAGGATGCCAAAATATTCCCCTGACTTTTCTGCCGGAATGATTTTCGCAAAGTATGAGCGGGACAATGCCTGAATCGCACCCTGGAAGATACCCACACAAATTGCCAGACACCAGAACTCCCATTGCCGGTCCAGCTGAATGGCAAAGAGTGCAATAATCAGATACGCAACAATGCTTAAGGTGATCAGCTTCTCCGTTGCAACATGTCTGGCCAGCCGGCCGAACACCAGGGCGCAGGGGAAGGCGATTACCTGTGTTAAAAGCAGGGCCAGCAGCAGACCGGCGGTATCCAGTCCTAACGCTTCCCCATATGCGGTTGCCATGTCAATAATGGTATAAACACCATCAATATAAAAGAAAAATGCCAGAAGGAACAGAAAGATCTGTCGATTCTTAGAAATCTCTTTCACGGTATCCCAAAGCTGTCGGACACTGCCCCATGCCGACAGTCTTCCTTCATTTAGAAAGTGCTTTTGCTTATAATCCTTTAGAACAGGAACCGTAAGCAGCAGCCACCAGAGAGCAGTGATCAGGAATGTCAGAACAGCCGCCCATGAAAGGGGAATATGAAGGCGTTCATATCCCAGCATCAGGCCAAGGCTCAACAGGAACGGAATACAGCTTCCTATGTAGCCCCAGGCAAAGCCCTTCGAAGATACAGAATCCATACGATCCGGCGTGGTGATATCCGGCAGCATGGAATCATAAAAGATCAAAGAGACTGAATAGCCGATCTTGGCTATGATGTATATGACGATAAAGATCAGCCAGTGACGGGCTGAGCCAAGCAGCAGACAAGCGAGACTGCCCAGCAGGACACTGCAGAAAAACAGGGGCTTTTTATGATCAGCGTGATCCGAGACCGTACCAAGGACAGGGCCCAGCAGAGCGACAATGATCGTAGAGATGGAGGCGGCATATCCCCAGTACGCCATATAATAACTGGAAGAAATGCCCGCACTGCCGGCCAGATGCTTAAAATAAACAGGCAGAATGGTAGCAACCAGAAGTACAAAGGCAGAGTTTCCGATGTCATATAAGATCCAGCTTCGTTCGAGCTTCGTTAATGGTTCTTTCATAATGTTTCATTTCCTTTTCTAATTTCATTTTTTCCCTGACATCTGCTCCGAAGGTCCGGCGGAACCGGTCAGACAAAATATCCATTTCCGTATAAGTGTTATAGAAGTTTTCGCATAACCGGACTGCAACCGGTATGGCGGCCCGGCTTCTCCGGATTAATTCAAGGGTACTGTCCTCACAGCCCTTGCGCGGGAATTTCGGCATCAGAAGTCCATGCATTTCTTTGTAATTGCCGGTGATCCGCAGCAGCAGCCGGACAAATCTGCGCTTCCACCTGCCGGGCGTAAGCAGCAGCCTGTTATAACGGATCATGGAGGTTAATGCTTTTTCAATCTGCTTCCGCTGAAGCTGGGGAAAGAATCGGACAATGATCTCCGCATCCCCGTGTCTGGGATGGATGTGTGTGGTCAGACAGGTACGCTCCGGCTGACAGCCGGCATCGCGCAGAAGTCTGCGGTCAAAATCAGATTCTATTTCCGTATGGGTCATGGTGCTGTGCTGTATCTTATATTCAATATAAGTATGACATTCACTGTCCAGGGAAAAATGACATATGAATCCCAGGATGTAGGCGAGTCCCGCTTCCGGATCGGGCATTTCTTTTAAGGCGGACAGGGCATGTTCAAAAAAGGAGATCGCTTTTCGTTCATGCAGACGGTAACCAAGCTGATTTACCGGGTGACGAAACAGGGGATGATAATAGAATAAAAGATCCGGCCCGTGCAGACCGATATGATACAGAGGAAGATGATTCTCGATCACGTTCTGTAATTCTTCCGGCAGACGTTGCAATACATCCTGTCCAAATTTGTAATGTGCATATGTGGATGGCATCCTGATCCCTTCTTTCTTCCATAATAAGTCATCTATATGTTATAGTATCCAATTTTGGCAAAGCAATACTATACAGAGAGATAAAAGAAAGCAAAAAGACAGAAAAGCTAAATAATTCAGTAAAAGGAATGTAATTAATTAGTGGTAGACTAAGATCAGATATCATTCGGAAAAGCGATGTAGAAAAGGAGCGAAGGAAGAAACGCAATGAAACTGAAACAAGATGATATTTATAAGGGGAGTCTGATACTTGTAAATGCCAGTTATCCTGTCAGGCCGGAGTATCTGCCGGAGCTGGTACAGGTTGAAAGCAATTATGCACGGATTCAATTAGAACAGAAGACCGCGGCAGTGCTGAATGGCGTCCTGCAGGCAATTTGTGCAAATGGCCGTATTCTGCCTGTCAGCGGCTATCGGACAATGGAGGAGCAGAAGGCGATTTATGCCGATTCCCTACAGGAGAATGGAACGGAATTTACAGAAAAATATGTGGCCCTTCCCGGTCATAGCGAGCATCAGACCGGACTTGCCATTGATCTGGGACTTCAGAAGGAGGTTATTGATTTTATCCGTCCGGATTTCCCCTATGAAGGAATATGTGAAAGCTTTCGCAGACGGGCAGTCAAGTATGGATTTGTAGAACGTTATGAGGAGGGAAAAGAGGCTGTTACCGGTATTGCGCATGAGTCCTGGCATTTTCGTTATGTAGGCTATCCCCATTCCGAGATCATGAAGGAACAGGATCTGGCATTAGAGGAATATATTGGATATATGAAGCAGTTCTCTTTTGATGGGTCTCATCTCAGGCACAGAAGGAATAACAGGGAAATGGAACTGTTTTATATTCCGGTGGAAGAGGAGGTATCACTCCGTATGCCGGCGCAGGCTGTCTATCAGGTATCAGGAAACAATGTGGACGGATGTATCATAGTCATATGGTGCTGAGCCTGGAGGTAACATTTGTCTGTCATACAAGGCTTGACTTTTCGATCGGATTCCCTTAATATTATTTCATATTATACAAACAGCTATGACAAGACCAGTAGAAAGTTACCGATTCACAGAGAGAATCTTACAGGCTGAGAGAGATTTGTTGCAGGTGCTTTTGAAAACCAGCTTGGAGCTTCTTCCGGGAGGATGCATCAGGAGAGCAGTAAGATATTGTTACGGTTTTCCACATCAGAAAGGAAGACGGTGAATCCGTTATCGTCAAAATGAAGAGTCCTGGATGTTCCAGGGAATCAGGGTGGAACCGCGAATGATCGTCCCTGACGTATAGAAAACCTATGCGTCAGGGATGTTGTGCGTTAAAGCGAGCCATGCGAGAAGGCGAAGCATTCGATACATAAGTTTTCGGACGCAAATTTAAGTTTACTTAAAATTGCGTTTGAAAACTTGTGTATATGAGAAGCTGCAAGCAGCTTCTCATATGGCGAGTGTCGTAACACCGAGTGGCGTTAGCCACGAGGTGAGAAGGCCACGATCATATCAGACCGGAATGCATAGTAAGAAGGGAAGTAGGAATATGAAAATCACATTAAAAGACGGCTCCGTAAAGGAGTATGCACAGGCAATGTCAGTTATTGACATCGCATCTGACATCAGCGAAGGACTGGCGCGCATGGCCTGCGCCGGAGAGGTCGATGGCAGGGTAGTGGATCTGCGAACAGTCATTGACCGGGATTGTGAACTGAGCATTCTGACCTTTAACGATGAAGAGGGAAGAAAGGCATTCCGGCATACTGCCTCCCATATACTGGCGCAGGCAGTAAAGCATCTGTATCCGGATGCTAAATGTACCATTGGCCCGGCCATTGACGAAGGATTTTATTATGACTTTGATATGCCATCGCTTTCCAGAGAAGATCTGGATAAGATAGAGGCTGAGATGAAGAAGCTGGTAAAGCAGGGGGATGCGATCACCTCTTTTACCCTTCCGAGAGAGGAAGCCATTCGTTTCATGGAAGAGAAGCAGGAGCCATATAAGGTAGAACTGATCCGGGATCTGCCGGAGGACGCTGAGATCAGCTTCTATACGCAGGGGGACTTTACGGATCTTTGCGCCGGCCCGCATTTAATGAATACGAAGGCAGTGAAGTTTTTCAAGCTGACCTCCTCCTCCGGCGCATACTGGAGAGGCGATTCCAATAAGAAAATGCTGACCCGTATTTACGGAACTGCCTATACCAAAAAGGCGGATTTAGAAGAACGTCTGGAGTTTTTAGAGAACATTAAGCTGCGAGATCATAACCGGCTGGGACGGGAGATGCAGTTGTTTACAACGGTAGATGTAATCGGGCAGGGGCTCCCGTTATTTATGCCAAAGGGAACCAAGATCATCCAGACACTGCAGCGCTGGATCGAAGATCTGGAGGATTATGAATGGGGATATGTGCGGACCCGGACACCATTAATGGCAAAGTCCGATCTCTATAAGATTTCGGATCACTGGTATCATTATAAGGAGGGCATGTTCGTTCTGAATGATCCGGGAAATGATGAAGCGGATGTTACTGCAGATGGTAAGGAGGTAATGGCGCTCCGTCCGATGACCTGTCCATTCCAGTATTATGTCTATAAGGCAACCCAGCATTCTTACCGGGATCTGCCTTATCGCATGGGAGAGACCTCAACATTGTTCCGGAATGAGGATTCCGGCGAGATGCACGGTTTGACGAGAGTCCGGCAGTTTACTCTTTCCGAGGGGCATTTGATCTGTACACCGGAGCAGATCGGAGATGAATTCAAGCGGTGTGTAGAGCTTGCGCAATACTGCTTAACCACCCTTGGACTGGAAGGGGATGTAACCTACCGGATGTCGAAATGGGATCCGAATGATAGTGAAAAGTATCTTGGGACTGCTGAGGAATGGGATAAGGTTCAGGATGCTATGCGTGACATACTGAATGAAATAGGTCTGGATTATACGGAAGAGGATGGAGAGGCTGCGTTCTACGGGCCGAAGCTGGATATTCAGGCTAAGAATGTATACGGAAAAGAAGACACCATGATCACAGTCCAGCTGGATATGTTCCTGGCAGAACGGTTTGATATGTATTATGTTGACCAGAATGGCGAGAAGAAACGCCCATACATTATTCATCGCAGCTCGCTGGGATGTTACGAGAGAACTCTTGCCTGGCTGATCGAGAAATATGCCGGCGCCCTGCCGACCTGGTTGATGCCGGAGCAGGTACGGATTCTGCCGATATCCGATAAATTCATGGACTATGCAAAGAAGGTATTTGCAGAACTCCGGAAGGCAGACATTAAAGTAACGATAGATGAACGCGGAGAAAAGATCGGTTATAAGATCCGGGAAGCACGTTTGGAAAAAATACCGTATATGTTAGTGGTTGGTGCAAATGAAGAAGCAGAAGGAACCGTATCCGTCCGCCGACGCGGAGAGGACGGAGATCTGGGCGTTATGCCGCTGGATCGGTTTATTGCCGACATCACAGAAGAGATTCGGGAAAAACGACATGATTAATTCACGATCATGACGTACACTGGAACGAGAACCGTATAGGGAAAACAAGAGACGGAATGAAAATGAAATGATAAAACGGAAAGGAAGGAACAAATGGAAAAGAAGATTATGTTAGGCAACGAGGCCATTGCCAGAGGTGCCTGGGAAGCCGGAGTAAAGGTATCCTCCGCTTATCCGGGAACCCCGAGTACAGAGATCAGTGAAAGCCTGGTACAGTATGATGAAATCTATGCAGAATGGGCGCCCAATGAGAAGGTGGCAACTGAGGTTGCCATTGGCGCGTGTATCAGCGGCGTTCGTTCCATGTGCTGTATGAAGCATGTAGGTGTGAACGTGGCAGCAGATCCCCTTTATACCATGTCCTATGGTGGTGTGAATGCAGGCATGGTGCTGGTGGCTGCTGACGATCCGGGCCTTTACAGCTCTCAGAATGAACAGGATACCCGTGCTGTCGCCCGTGCCGCCCATGTACCGGTATTGCAGCCCTCTGACAGTCAGGAAGCCAAGGAATTCATGAAATACGCATTTGTATTAAGTGAGAAATATGATACGCCGGTTATCGTAAGGACGACCACCCGCCTTTCCCATTCTCAGGGGCTTGTGGTATTAGAGGATCGGGTTGAGCCGGAGGATAAGCCATACGAGCGCGATCCGTCGAAATTCGTCATGATGCCGGTCAATGCCAAGGGCAGGCATATATATGTGGAGCAGCGGGAGCAGGCGATGTCAGAGGCAGGAGCCGATATGCCGGTAAACCGGATCGAGATGGGAGATGCCCATATCGGTATCATCACCTGCGGCATTGAATATCAGTATGTAAAAGAGGTGCTGCCGAATGCCAGTATCTTAAAGCTTGGAATGGTAAACCCGCTGCCGAGACAGATGATCCTGGACTTTGCTGCACAGGTCGACGATCTCTACATTGTGGAAGAACTGGATCCGATCATCGAAGAGCAGGTACGTTCCTGGGGAATACCATGCTACGGGAAAGAGATATTTACCGTACAGGGAGAATACAGTGCGAATCTCTTACGGAAGGCCATTCTTCATGAGGAATTGAATCTGGATACACCGGCACAGGTTCCGGCCCGTCCGCCGATCCTCTGTCCCGGCTGTCCGCACCGCAGCGTATATTCTGTTTTAAAGAAGCTGGGCATTCATGCCGCAGGCGATATCGGCTGTTATACACTGGGAGCGGTAGCACCATTAAACGTGGTTGATACGACCATCTGCATGGGAGCATCCATTTCCTCCCTGCATGGTATGGAAAAGGCTAAGGGAAAGGATTATATCAAGAACTGGGTTGCAGTCATCGGTGACAGTACCTTTATGCATACCGGTATCAATTCCCTGATGAATATGGTTTATAATCAGGCCACCGGTACGGTGATGATCCTGGATAACTCCACGACAGGCATGACCGGACATCAGGATCATGCTGCCACAGGAAAGACTCTGAAGGGAGAGCCTACCTATGCTATTAATATCTACAAGCTCTGCAAAGCGATCGGCATTGAACATGTGGTAGAGGTCAATGCATTTGATATTAAAGAGCTGGAACGGATCGTAAAGGAAGAAACACAGCGCGATGAGATATCTGTCATTATTACGAAGTCTCCTTGCGTCCTTTTAAAGGGTACAGTATTCCCGAATAAGTGTGTTCCGGTTCCGGAGAAGTGTAAAAAATGCGGACTCTGTCTGCGTCCGGGCTGTCCGGCATTGACAAAGAACGAAGATGGCACGATTTCCATTGATGAAACGATGTGTAATGGATGCGGTCTGTGTAAGCAGTTATGTAACTTCGGTGCGATAGAGGAGGTGGCAAAATAATGGAAACAAAGAATATTATGATCGTAGGTGTCGGGGGACAGGGAACCCTGCTGACCAGCCGGATCCTCGGCGGAATCGCATTGCATGCCGATTATGATGTAAAGCTGTCCGAGGTGCACGGTATGGCGCAGCGGGGCGGCAGTGTTGTTACCTATGTCCGGTATGGAGAAGAAGTGGCGGAACCGATCGTAGAAGAAGGACAGGCGGATGTATTGATCGCTTTTGAACGCCTGGAAGCAAAACGGTATGCACATTTTCTGAAAAAGGACGGAGTTCTGATCGTGAACGATCAGCGCATGGATCCCATTACTGTTGTGACCGGAGCGGCAGAGTATCCGGAGGGGATCATTGAAGAACTGTCAAAAAAGTATAAGGTCTACTCCGTCGATGCGATGGGAGAGGCAAAGAAGCTTGGAAATTCCAGAGTATTCAATATTATTGTATTAGGAGTTGCTGCCCAGCACATGGATTATTCCAGAGAAGACTGGCTGGAGGTAATTGAAAAGACCGTCCCGCCAAAGACAGTAGAGATCAATAAGAGAGCCTTTGAAACAGGCTATATGCTGTCTTAGCAGGAGGTCTGTCCGCATACAGCATGATAAGAAAATCAATCCCCCGCTCTTTACGACGGGGGATTGATTTTTACAGGAGTTCATGCGGACAGAATTGTCTATTTATGTCGTATTATGTAGAAATATGTCGATATTGAACATATCATCTTATTACGACAAAATATATTGTAAAATAACAAAAAGAATATATTGATTTTTCGTTGACATTTCGGATTTTTTCCTATATTGTATTCTAAAAGAGTGTAAGATTGGTGCGGAATTTGTACACAGGTGAACGGGAGGAATACGATCATGAAACGAAATCTTTGTAAGGCATTTATTTGTACACTTGGTTGTGGACTTGCTATCAATGCTTCGCTTCCAGTGTACCCTGTTTTTGCGTCACCCCTGACGAAGCAGGCAACTGAAATTTCCTGTGGCCAGAATGTCAGGATGGAAGAAATACCTGCATCTCTGTTGGAAGAAGGTACGCGGATTGACGGTGTGGAAAGCCGTGCCAATGGAAATGCGATTGAATATCAGGTTGCCGATTCCGGGGCCTTTGCAGACTTGCTGTCCGGTTCTGTAGATGGAAACTGGTCGGGCGGCTGCTATAACGGAACAGATGATGTTACCATCTGTCTGGATGCTGATATTGTAACAGATCAGTCCGGAATCAGTATGTCACAAGAGAATGTAACCCTGACGCTGGATCTGAACGGGCATCGCTTTCAGAGCAGTAATGATACGTTTGAGATCAAGAGCCGTTCTGCTGACGGGAGTTTGCGTAAGGTTAATACGGTTATAATACAGAACGGTACGATTGACGGGACGGGACTGGATTTTAGCGGAGGATTGGATTCCGCTGTTATACAGTCCGTTGGTATTGTAAATTGTAACGGGACTGCATTAAATTACGATAATAATCCGTCCTTAAAGATTTTTGACTGCACGTTTTCGCATACCGGCGCTGCCAATGGGGATACGGGTATCGTCTGTTCTCATTCCGGCAGGGAATTTGACATTCAGAACGTGGTGATCCGGGGCTTTCATACCGGAATTGATGCAGGCTATACTTCCGGCGGACAAAAGGGGGTGTTAAACCGGATTACGATCACAGGTGCGTTTCTGGGTATGGATTTAAGCTCCTGCCGGAGCGATATCCGGGTTCAGGGTTCTTCCATAACCGGAACCGGAGAGGCCGGAAGTCAGGGAATATATATTTTTTACGGAACCGGAAGATATAATCTTTCAGATTTTCTGAATGGAGCTGCAAATGTTGATCAGGTTGTAATTGATAATTTTGATACCGGCATCTACACATATTCCGGTTCGGTTCTGGTTACGAAATCGAAGATCAGAAACGTACATACCGCTTTAACCGGCAGTGCCTGCGGATTATATGTCAGGGACAGTATTCTGTCTGCAAGTCCGGCAGTCGCAGATGCCTCTTATAGTGGGGATTCCTATGGAATCCGGGGGACAGCAGAAGGCTTTACCTGCATCAATACGCAGGTGTCCGGATTCCGGATCGGAGCATATAATTCCCTGTCCAGTGCCAATATGATGAATAGCATTTTTGATAATCTGGAAATTAATGTCAATGTACAGACCGGTATGATATATAACTGCCTGCTGAAAAATGCCCGGATGGGAATCCAGCAGGATACCTCGACGGTAGATGTGATCGACACTACTATCCTTGGTACCGGGGAATCAGGCAGTATCGGAGTATATGATAATGGCGGTGCTGCTCTGAAGCTTTACGGGACATCAGATGCCTATCCTGCATATGATACCTATTACAGTCAGAATCTGGTTGCATATGCGGCGGCTGCTTATCCGGATGCGGAGCATTATTCCATGCTGATCGATGGTTATGATACCGGTATCGGAATGGGTACAAGAAGTAATAATGGTGTTTCGGCACAGAATCTGGAAATCCGAAATTGTACAACAGGTGTAGATGGCGATACACATACCATTAAGTGCAATGAGGAGAGGGGAACGGAACCGACAGAAATAAGGATTTATAATTGTACCGACGGGATTCGCTGTGCAACTATAGAATTGCGCAATGGTAACCTGATCGTATATGATTGTACAAGAAATGGTATAATCATTCAAAATGCAGTATGCCTCTCAGGAGACGGTAAAATAGAAGTGTATGACTGTGTCGGAACCGGTCTGGAGGTTTCCAGTCTGACAGGAAATACGACTTATCGGTTTGAAACATATCGTTGCGGGATCGGAGTTAAACTGACAAACGGATTAACGTCTCCATTTCGTATCTGTTCTCACAATAATACCGGAGATGGTATTCAGATTATAGGCGGCAGAAATCTGACCGGCATATTATCTTCCTATGATAATGGAGGATGGAACATTAATATGAAGGCCCCTCTGAATTCTGTTATGTTTCTTACGGAATGCAGGTTAAGCGGTGGAAAGATCGGAAATATGAATGTAAGTATGTCTGCTTCGGCTGCCGGCAATGCACTTATGTTTAATGGTACTACATTTATTTGTGATAATTCGCCGATTTATCTGCCGGCTGACAGGGCATTGACGCTTACGCCAACCATAGGGCCGGACTGGACGTTTCCTACAGACTGGCTGAAGGGAACGATGTGCTTTGATGTTCCGGATGGAAGCTATGTGGACGGGACGGTATTGGTGAATACAAGTGAGGATTTTGTCCGGGACCGGGCAGATCGTATGAATAATACCTATTTATTTGTACGGACACATTTCTTTGCAAATAAAGAGGGATGGATCGTTCAATATCATGATAATAAAGCAACGATACCAAGTGGACCGGGATCGGTGCAGCTGGTTCTGTCTGAGGGCAGTAACGTAACGTATGATTATATGACCAATGGCGGTGATTCGCTTGACAGAGATTATAACATTATCTCTTATCCGGCCGGTGACAGCATCGATCTGTCACTTCGGGCATCCCGTCCGGGTTATGAATTCCTTGGATGGAATACCGACCCGGATGCACATATCGGCTTATCAGCACTAACTGCACAGAAAGAGGATATTACCTTATATGCGATTTATCGTAAGACTGTAACCTTTACTTATCATACCTATGATACAGCTCTGGATTATACTCAGGATGGATATATCTTTAATCAGAGCGGTGTGCCTTATGCAGACGAGGCCGGCAGCCAGGCATTGCATGTCTTATCCTACGCGGACCAGGTACCGGCAGGCCGTTATGTATTTGCTGGTTATAGTTATGATGGCAGGGATACCACAGGCTTGTTTAAAGAAGGGATCATTGCATCGATCGATCATATGGATATCTATTGTGTATATGTCATGAACGGATCATTAAATTATCTGGGGCCGGACGGGACTTCCTGTGATCAGCAGACAATGGAAGCCTTTTGCACCGTACTGGATACATTGCCGTATCAATTCTCCTATGTGCTGCATTCCTATCAGCCGCAGCGGGGATATACGTTTAGCGGCTGGAGAGATCCGGATGGTACGCTGTATGCACCGGGCAGCATCTACAGGACAATGCAGGAATCAGCAGTCCTTCAGGCAGAGGTGAAGCCGATCCTGGTATCTGCACTTACTGTTTCGCCGAAGCATGCAACAATGAATATCGGAGATATCCTGCAGATGTCAGTACAGATTCAGCCGGAGGATGCCCTGGATCAGACTGTAACATGGACAAGCTCAGATCCGTCCATTGCTGCAGTCGATGCAAACGGTCTGGTAACGGCATATGCAGAAGGTACAGTAACAATAACTGCCACTGCAAACGATGGAAGCGGATGCTCAGATACAGCAACTGTTGAGGTGGTGATCGGACGGGAAGAGCCGGGTACCGGTTCCTCGCAGGCGGAACCGTCAACGGGATCGGAGCATAAGCCTTCCGGTCAGCCAAAGACTGGAGATGAATTCCCGTTGTTCCCGCTTCTGTTACTGGGATGTCTTGCAACACTGGCGGCAGCTTCTGGTGTGGCGGCCCGTCGGAAGGACAGATGATCCGATTGCATTTTGCGCCATATGTGATAAGATAGTCCTATCATTCATCCGGAATCGGGAGGGAACAATTTGACCAGAGAGGATATTACCAGAGGATTATTTGAATTACAGGATAATGACTATCGTACATTTCATGCAAGGCTGATGCCGGAGATTGATCCGGAGCGGATCATTGGCGTTCGCACCCCGCAGTTAAGAGCCTTTGCAAAACAGGTAATAAAGGACTCCTGCGCAGAAGAATTCCTGCAGGAGCTGCCCCATTATTATTATGAGGAGAATAATCTTCATGGGGCTTTATTAAATCTGCGATATAAAAAGGAATCAGAACTGGAAGACTTTCTGAAAGAACTGGAATGCTTCCTGCCTTATGTTGACAACTGGGCAACCTGTGATATGCTGTCGCCAAAGCTGTTTAAGAAGAATCTGCCGCTTGTTTATGAGCGGGTAAAACATTGGCTGAACAGTGAGCATACCTATACGATCCGGTTTGGTATCGTAACCCTGCTGGGATATTATCTGGAGGATGCGTTTGAATCCGGGATGCTGAAGCTGGTATGCGGGGTGAAATCTGAAGAATATTACGTCAGGATGGCTGTCGCCTGGTATTTCAGTATGGCACTGGTAAAGCAGTATGAGGAAACCATCCCGTACTTTGAACAACCGGTACTGGAGACCTGGACACACAACAAGGCGATACAGAAGGCAATTGAAAGCCGCCGGATTGATGAAGGAACGAAGGCATATTTAAGGAGCTTAAAAATATAAGATGTTTCAGGACTTCAGATTTTTGAAAAGTACGGATCTGTTGAACCTGTTCTTCTAAATGAAGAACGAATGTCGATAAATATCGAAGTTTCTGAACGAATTATTTTGACATCGAAACAATAATAATATAGAATGATTACGGTGCCAAGCGGACTGGCAATATGACGGATTAAGGTGATATTTCCAGACAGGGGGCATTGGCACTACAAGGGAATGGCGGGATCAAAGCCGGAAAAGACTTCCGGGCAGGGAAAACCCGGTAATCATCAGTAATCAGACAGATACAGGGAGTTGTGATTTTATACCATTTGCATGATATCCTTGAGGGAGGGTAGCTCTATGGGATACGGAGAGAACAACGGATGCAGAGAATCAGGCTGCTCTATAGCAGCAGGATTGACACAGCTGCTCTTCGGGGAAATCATTTACAGGATCGGATTTGTTACAAGACAGAACGGTCTATGAGAGTATCAGAATGCGAAGCATTCATCCTGCCGTTCTTTTCCTGGTTACAGACCGTTTACTTTTTTACTTTACTGTGATAAAATATTCATAGATTTTGGGGACAGAGTCCGAGTCGAATCGGATTCTGTCTTTCTTATGTATAGGAGAATAAAACGTATTTGTACAGGAGGAAGAAAGAATGCCAATTACGGAAGTATTAGAGCGAAATGCCAGAGAGTTTCCCAATGATGTGGCTCTGGTAGAGATCAACCCGGAGATTAAGGAACGCCGGCGGGTGACCTGGAAGGAGTATGAACTGATCGAGCCGAACCCGTTAGAGCATTACCGGCGGGAGATCACATGGAATGTATTTGACGAGAAGGCCAACCGGTTTGCCAATCTATTGATCAGCCGGGGAATTAAGAAGGATGATAAGGTAGGTATCCTGTTAATGAACTGCCTGGAATGGCTGCCGATTTATTTTGGTATCTTAAAGACCGGAGCATTGGCAGTGCCCCTTAACTTTCGGTATGCTTCCGATGAGATCGAGTATTGTCTGGATCTGGCAGATGTGGACATTCTGGTATTTGGGCCGGAGTTCATCGGACGGGTGGAGGAGATCGCAGAGGAGATCGGACGGAACCGGCTGTTATTCTATGTGGGAGAGAACTGCCCTACCTTTGCAGAGGATTATAACAGCATGACAGCTAACTGCTCCAGCCGGAAGCCGGAGATAACCATAACCGATGCAGATCATGCAGCCATTTATTTTTCATCTGGTACGACCGGGTTTCCGAAAGCGATCCTGCATGATCACACCAGTCTGATGCATTCCTGTAAGGTAGAGCAGAATCACCACGGACAGACCAGAGAGGATGTATTTTTATGTATCCCGCCTCTGTATCATACCGGTGCCAAGATGCACTGGTTCGGAAGTCTGTTATCCGGCGGAAAAGCAGTTATCTTAAAAGGAACAAAGCCGGAGTTTATATTAGATGCGATCTCTAAGGAGCATTGTACCATTGTCTGGCTGCTGGTTCCGTGGGCGCAGGACATACTGGATGCCCTGGATCGGGGCGATTTAAGCTTAGAGGATTATGAGCTGGATCAGCTCCGTCTGATGCATATCGGAGCCCAGCCGGTACCGCCAAGTCTGATCAAGCGTTGGAAGGAATACTTTCCGCATCATCAGTATGACACGAATTATGGCCTGTCGGAATCCATTGGGCCGGGCTGTGTACATTTAGGCGTGGAGAATATACATAAGGTAGGTGCGATCGGTATCCCGGGCTATGGCTGGGAGGTTCGGATCGTAGATGAGAATGGTCAGGCTGTAGCACAGGGAGCCGTAGGCGAGCTCTGCGTAAAGGGCCCTGGTGTTATGCTTTGCTACTATAAGAATCCGGAGGCGACCAATGAGATCTTGAAGGATGGCTGGCTCTATACCGGAGATATGGCAATGCAGGACGAGGATGGTTTTATCTTTCTGGTTGACCGGAAGAAGGATGTTATTATCAGCGGCGGCGAGAATATTTATCCGGTACAGATTGAGGATTTCATCCGTTGCCATGCGGCAGTAAAGGACGTGGCCGTGATCGGTCTGCCGGATAAGCGGTTAGGGGAGATCACGGCAGCGATCATCGAGATTAAGGAGGATTACCGCTGTACGGAGGAAGAGATGAATCAGTTCTGCTTAAAGCTCCCGCGTTATAAGCGCCCGAAGAAAATCATCTTTGCAGATATTCCGCGGAATCCAACCGGTAAGATTGAGAAGCCAAAGCTGCGGAAGATTTACGGAGCGGAACGCCTGGTAGAAGAACAGAATAAAGCTTAATGAGAATGTATCAAAGCGCAAAGGTACAGAAAAATCAGAACCATCGAAACCTGTCTTACTTTGTCGAACGATAGGAATTGTAAGAATTACGTCTCTTTGCTAGAATTATGAAAGAAGGAATTTTTCTGGAAATAATAACACAACGCAAGGAGGACGATCTACATGAAGAACAAAGTAACGACAGGATTTCTGGTTTTATTTGTAGCAGTGATAATCGCCAATATCGGAGTGCAGTATGCGGAAGCAGCAGGAAATTATACGGATACGAAATATTTGATCGAATATGCAGGGGATGGCTGTGATTTGGCGACAGCTACAAGACTGAAGATGGATGCGACCTCTTCTTATGCAAAGAATCAGTCAACGCATTGTAACCACAGGATTTGGGTTGCAGGAACCCATAGCCATAAAAATAACACACCGCTGAGCTTCAATGACTGCAGCTGCAATAGCGGCGGCTATATAGTTCCGATTGGTGAATATCGCTATTTACCGAATCTAGTCTATGAACGGGGATATGAATATGCCTTTCTGGTGATCAGGCCGGAATCACATCAGCCTTGTATCGTAGAAGGACTGTGGAGTCCGGACAGCATATAGGGAGGTAGCAGGATGAAGCATACAGAACGCTGGCTGACGATCAGTCTGATCGTGGTCGGTCTTACCATTCTCCTGCTGGGCTTCCGGCTGCTTCGGAATTATTCTGCTGAGGTCAGCCGGGCAAATGCCACCACGGAGCCGGTTAGCACGGATACCGCTTCGGAGGATTCTGATCCCGCAGACGGAACAGAGGGATCAACGGAAGAGTCTCCTGATCAGGAGCTCTGCAGAGCATTAAATATTTCAGAGACAGTGGAGATGTCAGAGCCTCTGTACTGCGCCGGCTATAAGCTGGAGGTTACCGGTGTGGATGTAACCAGGGAAAATGAAGGCTGGATTATGATTGATGGTCTGCTGGAAGGTCTGGCTGATCTTGCGGAGAATGGGGACATTCTGTCAGAGGAGCAGTATATCGTGGTACATTTCAGCCTGACTCCCTACGAGGAATATCTGCCCTATGTGGAAGCGGGAAAGGCAACGGAGATTTATCTGAATACTTTAAAGTTGTATTTATTGACGGAGGAACTGGAGACGGAAAATCTTTGTTTTGAACCGGTAGGATTATCCGCATCTGACGGGACGGATGTCAAAAGTACCTATCTGGTTTCACTGGAATATGGCGTACCCAGGGAATTTGACCTGATCTTTATCGATACACCGAAGGTCCTGGCAACAGAGGAGAACTTGACTGCTGTGCTGACCTTTAATCCTTCGGGAGATGAAATGGGTTCGTCTATCGATGTGAGAAAGGGAGTGGTGCTGGATGTTTCGGATTGAAATGAACCGGTTATTTAAGTCCCGGGGACTCTATATTTCTTTGTTCATTGGCTGCGGACTGGCGCTCTGGCACTTTTTCAGATGGATCGCTCCGGTCAGCCGATCCTGGGATATGATAAATGTATATGGTAAGAGTACAGGGATTACGCTTAAATCCGCATATGAAGTCTGGATGCATAGCAGTCTTTTTCCCACGCCAAGCTTTCTGTTTCTGATGGTCCTGCCGATCCTGGCAGTTCTGCCCTATGGCCTGACCTATGATAATGACCGGAAGTCCGGCTGGATCAAGAATATCTATGTGCGGGCAAAGCGGAAGCGTTATATGAAGGTGAAGCTTGGGCTGGCCTTTTTAAGCGGGATGCTGGTGATCATGCTTCCCCTGTTGTTCAATTTTATGCTGGCTGCCGCCAGCCTTCCCTTAAAGGTTCCGCAGCCATGCATTGGACTGATGCGGCCGCGGAATATCTGGTGCGGTCTGTTTTATCAGAATCCCATGTGTTATGTAGCTCTGGTTACCCTGCTGAACGGAGTGTATGGTGGCCTGATGTCCATGCTGGCGGTGCTTTTGTCTCACAGTACGGATTATGGATTTCTGGTTGGCATTCTGCCCTTTTTATATCATATGTTCCTGTTTTCGTTATTTAATCTGGCGCATTATGCAGATTACGCTCCGGCACACTTTTTAAGCGGCGGTGTCTTTCTGAATTATTATGCAGAGTATGTGATCATGGGGATCGTAACGGTAGCTATAGCTTTGATCGCGTACAGGAAGGGAACGATATCTGATGTCTATTAAGATCATACGAAGGAATCTGCTGCTTATGACCGGTCTTGTGATCGGGATCGAGGTACTTTATTATCTGTTTTTCTTTATCCGCCGCGAATACAGCGCTTATGCGTGCTGGATGGATCTGTTCCGCTATGAGGGCGAATTTACATATCGGATGTTCTTTTTCTTTCCGATCCTGGGTATGGTGTATCACTTTATCTTTGAAAGAACCTCCGGGGTGAACTGGGTGATCCGCTATGCGGATTCCCGGCGGCTGTTAAAGGATCAGGGAAGGCTCGCGTTCGTTGCGACCGTCATTATGATCGCTGTGGAATGTGCCAGTATGTCGTTGCTGTGTTATTGCACCGGTCTGCCAGTCATGAACTGGAACGAGGGCAGGAGCATGTTCTGTGCGATCTATCGATTTACTCTGGACTGCTCTGCGGCAGAGGTAATATTGGATTTTCTGGCGCTGCGTTTTATGAACGGTGCCCTGCTCTGGATGTCTCAGCGGATCTTCCGGAAATACGGAGGCCCGCTTTGGCTCTGGTATCTGGTCGTCCTGATACTGGGAGAGGTGGAGTACAGGTTTCCGGTCTTTTTGATCTTCCGGACAACGAATCTGAATATTGCCCTGCTTCAGCAGCCCTGGCAGTGGTGCTGGAGGCTATTGATATTTACAGGAATGGGGATCATATATGTTTGGTTGGAAAAGCGTACTGTCAAAAAATAAAACGGGCTTTCTCCTGTTTTTCATCATATCTGTGGTTCTGGCCGGCGTGATCCGCTGGCGGGGCACGGGTACCGGACTGGGGATTGGAGATATTCTGCTTGTATGCTGGTATGGCAGTGAGCCGGTTGTAGAGTTTACTCTGCGGAGCGTGCTGAAAATCCCCGGGATCTGGTTTTTTCTGCATTGCTATTTGTATGCGGCTATCTTATTTTACCCGCAGCATAAGCTGTACCAGTCGGATATAGTTACGATCCGGATGAAGTCCCGCCGTGCATGGTGGAAGGATATCGTCCTGTGGCTGGCAGGAAGCGAATGTGTCTATTACGGGCTGTTCCTGCTGGCAGTGGTACTGGTGAATCTGGATCAGGCAGGAACGGGCTGGCGGCCGCATGCCGCAGGACTGCTGCCGGGGTTTGAAGAAGCATTTCCGGGCATCAGCAGCTTTGGATTTGAGCAGGGATATGGTATCTTCTGGGTCCAGGTATTGCTGATGCCGGTTCTGATCGGGATCACGCTTGGATTATTCCAGCTGACCCTGTCGTTATATATCGGTTTTGAATGGAGTATCCTTGTTTCATTTTCTTATTTTCTGGTCAGTCTGTACAAGGAGGACTGGTGGCTGATCGGAAACGGTACCATGCTGGTAAGGAGTGAGCTGGCCGGTTATCCGCATCAGACATTGCGGATATTCCTGATGTGCGGCGGGATCATTTTGTTAAGTGTCTGGCTGGGCTATTGGAAGCTGTCCAGAATGGATATACTTCAGAGAAGGAGGTCATGATATGCAGGTTGCGGTAGAGCATTATACGAAGGAGATTAAGAATGATATCATACTGAATGATATCAATTACATATTTGAAAGCGGGCGGATATACGGTCTGAGGGGAAAGAACGGTTCGGGAAAGACCATGCTGATCCGGGGGCTGTGCGGTCTGATCCATCCGACTGCAGGGCAGGTATCCATTGACGGACAGGTATTGGGACAGGATATTTCCTTTCCGCCCAGCGTAGGCATACTGATCGAGGAACCGGGGTTTATTCCCGGCTATTCCGGCTTTGAGAATCTTTCTGCCCTGAGCCAGATCCGAAAGCTGGCGGGAGCAGAGGAGATCCGTGCATTGATGCAGGAATTCGGACTGGATGCAGCGGATAAGAAGAAGTATAAGAAGTATTCTCTGGGCATGAAGCAGAAGCTGGGGCTTTGTGCCGCCTTCATGGAGCAGCCGGAGCTTATTCTTCTGGATGAGCCGACCAATGCGCTGGACGAGGGCTCCGTGGAGATATTGCGGCAGATGCTGCTTCGGCATAAGGAGCGGGGGGCATTGATCATTATCGCTTCCCATGACCGGGAGGAGCTGGATCTGCTGGCAGATGAGATCGTGGAGATCGCATCCGGACGGATTAAGGAGGCGGTCAGATGAAACGGATGATCATAGGAGCGGCGGCAGTACTGCTCGCGGGGCTGGCAGTCTTTTGGGGCATTCGGGTATATCAGGTGAACCGGAAGTATCCGAAGGATATCATTCACTGGATCGCTTATGGTGATCCACAGTTCCTTGCAGAGGATATCTCCATGCAGATCCAGGATCTGCAGTGGATCTCCTTTGCAGAGGCGAAGGACCGGTATGTGGAAGAGGAAATGTCGGAGGACGGATATTATTGTCTGGTAGAGGTGCTTCTGGAAAATGTGGGAACACAGGAGGCAAGCCCGGATCTGACACAACTGAATCTGGAGACAAGCGGATATTCCAATGCGATCGCCCTGGATGTATATTTATATGCAGAATCTACCACACATCCTGTGCTGCAGCCGGGAGAGAAACGCACCGTATTATTAGCCTATACCATATATGATTTTCAATGGAAGCCCGGGGACTGGAAGCAGATACGGGAACAGGACTTCTGGCTGGGCCGGTATGATTATCCGGATAAATGGTGCTGGGAGATGCAGTAATGAAAAAGAGAAAAAGAAAAGGACCGGAATACTTCGATTGAAGCATCCGGCCTTTTCAAATGAGGGGAGAGAGGATTCAAATATATGAAAAGCTCTTACAAGATTTAATATAAGGGTTAAGTGTGTTCATTTTGTGTTCAAATAATGATGAATTTCTAAAGAAAACAATAATTTCTGATAAACAAAGCGTTCTTATAGTCTATAATAAAAATATTCTCAAAAAAATTTAATTGGATAAGATATTTTGGGCTGCTGGATGGTTTTATCTATGTAAGCTTACAAAACATAAGGGGTTGTCTGGTTGGAAGAATTCGAGGCAAAGCATCTGTATGAACAGTTCTTTGACATGGTCTACCGCATCTGCTTCCTGTACATGAAGCAGGAAAGCGATGCCTGTGATATGGCACAGGAAACGTTCTTACGGCTGCTGAAGAAGAAACCACAATTTGATAACGAAGAAAAGGCCAGGGCGTGGCTGATCGTAACAGCTTCAAACTGCTGTAAGACCCAGCTGCGCAGGTGGTGGCGGAGCAAACGGGATACCTATGATGAGTCAGTCCTTGCAGATAGCAGTACCGGGACCGGGGAGCAGGTGCATGAACTGCGGGAACTGGTATTCAGTTTAGAGGAAAAGTACAGCCTCCCGATGTATCTGCATTATTTTGAAGGCTATAAGCTTGGCGAGATATCGGATATGCTGGGGGTCAGGGAATCGACACTGCAGACAAGGCTTGCACGGGCGCGGGAATTGTTGCGGCTGGAGCTGGAACAGGGATAGAACCGGAGGTTAATGTGTAATGAAGTTAGAGGATTATAAGAACTGTATGCGTCAGTTAAAGGTTCCGCCTGAAAAAAAGGAGGAACTTTGGGCGGATCTGGTGAACAGGAATCCGGTGAAAAGAAAGAGACGGTATTTTGTTCCGCTCCGGATCGCAGTGTGCGCAGGGGCATTGCTGCTTCTATTGATCATTGTGAACCGGTCTGATGCACTGGCAGAGCATTCTCCCGGCGGCCTTCTGGAACAGGTTCAGGAATTCTTTCACGGTCTGCTTGCAACGGAGGATGATCCGGCCATGAATCAGGAGGATTATAAGATGATGGACCTGGTGGAACGCAATATTTACTGTGAAGAGAATTCCCATGTCCGGATGGAGATATTGGAGAAGCTTTCTGATGGTGTGGTGGTATTGATGACTGTCCGATACACCGGTCTGGATGAGGCAGGACTCCAGTGGATCGCTGCAAATACAGAGAACGGATTTATCGAGCAGAATACCTGGATTCAACCGGTGTTTCCGGAGAATGATCTGGAGACCTATGGTGTGAATTATATGCCGAAGATAAACAGAATGCAGGACATGGATACTGTTACAGAGCGTTATTTCCGTGTGGAACTGTATGCCGCCAGCAGAGAATACATGAGCGACAGAGTTGTATTCCGGTATCGTATGCCGGAGGACGGGGTGAATGTTCTGATCCCTTCTCCAAAAGAGGTGGAACTGAATGCCAGTACAGAGGATGTAGATGTAGTTATATATGATATTGTGGACAGAGGTGAGTATCCCGGTTATGAATTAAGGCGGCTGTATGTTTCAGGATTGTCCTATGTGATCTATGCAAAGAAGCAGGAGGGAGAAGCGCCGGAGGGAAGCGATATCCGCTCCAGGTCAGAGGTCGGACTGATCTGCAGTGAAAACGGAGAAGAATACCGTCTGATGAATGCTGATTTTGCCGAATCGCCGGCGGCACCGAGAGAAGAAAACCGGTATTCCGATGTGGTGATCCAGGGCGGTTGTTTTTATGATACAGATCAGCTTGAAAGCATTAGAACCTTTGACCCCCATTCTGTGAAAAAGCTGGTATTTTATGATAAGGATGGGGAGTACACCTGTGATCTGATAAAGCTGGAGGAGGAATAATATGCAACTATACAGAAGGATCATGATAGTGCTGATGCTGGCCATGGTCTGCCCGGGCTGCAGTGGCTGTGTCCGGGAGGAGGCAGAGGGGATCAGCGTCAGTGATTATGCCGGTCAATATGACTCGGATGTACAGGAATTAATGAATGCAGAGACAGACGGACTACTGTTTCAGGATTGTGCATTTCAGCCGTTTCCTGGGATTGACCGGCTGGAGGTTCTTACCTGCTCGGATCGGGATATCACGGCAGAAGAAGGACTGGCAGTTATGGAGGAATGGATAAGGAAGATTGGTCTGGAGGGTCAGATTGATACAGGGATGGAGATCCGGGATGCCAGTGGACAGTTGCCCCGGGATGAAAGCAGGAGTTATCCCTATGACTATCCGGGGGTATACGAACATCGTTCCGAATTAAGCTCCGGACAGGGATTTTTTATCAATGCGGATCTGTGTTATTTACAGATGGGAAACGGATTCATGCAGATGAGTGACGGAAGGATCAGCAGGCTCTTAGGAGGAAGCGCCAGGCCGATGGAGGATGCCTTTGGTTTTAATCAGGAGGAAACAGTAGCAGAGGGAGACCTTCCGGAACTGGGGCAGGAGGAATATGAACTGCCGGGCGGCAGAATATCCGTTCAGGAGGGAGCAGAGGCGGCACGGGACTATTTCCTGGCAGGCACCCCTTATCCCTATGGAGAAGGAATTGATGTGGGAATATCCAGGGTGCGGGTCTTTCGGATAAAAGATCAATATGGATATGAATTCCATACCTTTCGTATTTATCAGGGAATTCCCTTTGCAACAACGGAACGTTCTGCTGTTAACATGTATGGAGCCGGATATGACATAAAGGAAGAGGCCGGTTGTGCGTATGTGATAGATGCTGACGGGGTTACGGCGTTTTGCAATTACAGGGAAGCACAGCAATTATCGGTTTTGGAATCACATACCCGTATGCTGGGCATTCAGGAGGCCGTAAACCGGATGAGAGAACAGCTTGCCCGAAATCTGACGATCCGTATGGAGAATGCCGGTCTGGTCTATTGTCCGATCTGTTATGGAGAAGAAGAGACCGGGGAAACGCAGGCAAGGGTCTGCTGGATGTTCGATGGAAGGAATACTGTGAATCAATGGCGGGTCAGGATCTATATCGATGCAGTTACAGGAGAATTATATTATTATGAGTATCAGGATCAGGAGGGATAACAGAGATGCTGCAACAGGAATTAAAGAAGCTATGGTATCCTCCGTTCATTCTGACGGCTGTGATCAGCATTGTGATCCTTTGTACCCTAGGAGAATGTTATGAGAACAGTGATGGAGGCTCCTGCACGGTGCTGGATGTGATCACAGGACGGGATGCACTTCTTCTGCACTCCATGGACTGGCTTCATATCTGGGAAAGCGGGCTGAATACCTGGAGCTATCTGTTCATCCCGGTTCTGTTAAGCATGAGTTATATTATTACATTATCAGAAGAAGGGAAAAGCGGGAATCTGCGTCTGATCCTGATCCGCTCGGGCGCTCTCCGGTATGGCTGGGTAAAGGTCATCAGCGGAGCGGTTACAGGCGGAGGGATACTGGTAATGGGATATGGTCTGTACGGGATTCTGATGCTGGGAATATTTCCCTTGCGCCTTACGGATGCATCCGGTGTGCAGATGTCAGCGGGCGGGCTGGTTTCCTGTGTGGTCATGCGTCTGCTTGGAATCTTTTTATATGGTGCAATGGTGAATCTGTTTGCATTATTCGTTTCCGTGTTCTTTCGGGATCCGTATATGCTGCTGTGCCTTCCCGTGATGATGAAGTACATATATACCCAGGTGCTACAGAGGATTGAGACGGGAGCCATGGAACAGGAAAATATGCTTGTGTTAGAGCAGGCCGGCCGATTTCGTCTGGAGAATATGATACAGATGTCCTTTGATAAAAGCTGGTGGCTGCTGGTAACAGCTATGCTTGCACTCTATGGTCTGCTTGGATTCGGTTACGGATTCTGGATAAGGGAAAGGAGGGACAGCGGTGCCTGGTAAGTGCTGGAGTGCGGTATATCGGATCGCGATCATGGATTGGAAGCGCTGGATTCGGAGCAGCAGATTGATCGTATGTGGGATTCTGCTGATATTTATTCAGATTCAGATCATAGATCCGATGCAGGAGGCGGCTGCTCTTATGAACAGTAAGCTGTCGGTCATGGAACCCTTTACTGCTCTTGGGAATTCCGGTGTGATCGTGCTGATCCTTCCGATCCTGTTTCTGGTATTAATGGCAGGGTTCCCGCAAAAGGATGATATAGAACTGTTTTATCTGATCCGTTGTAATAAAAGGGTATGGGTCTGGGGCCAGCTCCTGTTGGCGATCCTGATATCTGTTGCCCTGATCCTCAGCCTGCTGGTTCTTTCTGCGATAATGCTGGGAGGCAGCGGGGAGTGGAATCCGGATTACAGCGTGACGATCACACAGTTTACCGCAGTGTTTCCGGAACGGAGCGGCTCCTATGTGGTACAGCTGATCCCGGAGAATCTATATAATCATATGTCCTTAAGCAGTGCAGTTTTACATACCGGTCTTTTGCTGTTTCTGTACTTTATGCTGCTGGCAATGATTCTCCTGCTGTCTGCATTGATGAACCAGAGGCTGTATGGCATTCTTACGGATGGAGCGCTGATCCTGCTGGGTACGGTCGGCTGTGCCATGCGGACCGGATGGATGTGGGGGTTTCCAATGGCGCATACGATTCCCTGGCTGCATTATACCGCGTATTTAAGAAAGCCTGTTTTTCCATTGTCTGGTTCCTATTTCTATTTTCTGATATTGGATCTTTTGTTGTTTTTTGCCTGTATGCTGGCGGCAAAGCATTATCAGCCGGGAAGGAAGGGATGATATGATAGAGATAAGGGATGTTTCATTGATCATTGATAAAAGGGAAATATTAAAGCGTATTAACCTGGTGCTGGAAAAAAATCAGATTTATGGTCTGGTCGGGAAGAACGGAAGCGGCAAGACCATGCTGATGAAATGCATTTGCGGTTTTGTGCGACAGACCGCAGGAGAAATCCGGGTAGACGGGAAACGGATCGGAACGGATGTTGATTTTCCGGAGCATACGGGGATCATAATAGAATCGCCCGGTTTTATTCCATATTATACCGGCTTTCAGAATCTGCGGTTTCTGGCCGGGATCAATCACAGGATTCAAGATGCGGATATCCGGGATGCGTTGCTGCAATGCGGTCTGGATCCGGATCTGAAGTTAGCTGTGAGAAAATATAGTTTAGGCATGCGGCAGCGGTTGGGAATTGCACAGGCGATCATGGAACAGCCGAGACTTTTGATTCTGGATGAACCGACCAACGGTCTGGATCATCAGGGAGTAGAGGAGATCAGAAAGCTGGTACTCCATTTGCGGGAAACGGGTACCACCATCCTTATGGCCAGTCATAATGCAGAGGATATTCAGATTTTGTGTAATTCTGTCTGGGAAATGGCAAATGGTGAGCTAATAGAATACAGAAAAACTGTCTAAACTATTTCCTAGAACAGGAAATATGAGATGCGGGAGGAAATAGTATGGCGAATATTTTGGATTATCTGAACTGGCGTGGGGATCTGACATTTGAAGAAAGCCCGCTGAACGAGGTTGATGGACTGATCTTATCGAATCTTTCCTATGTGTCCTTTGACTCCATTGTAGCATCACCCTGGGAGGAGGAAGCGATCTCTCTTCGTCAGGCATCCAGGATATTCTGGCGGGAACGGGATGAAAAGGAGCTGCTGAAAGAATTTTCCCTGATCAAGATGACGCCCTTTGCCATGCGGCGGGTTGCAGCGTCAAAGCGGTTTGGTGATCTGCAGTTAATGTACTATCAGAATTCCGTCGATCCGGAGAAGGAAAGTCAGTTCAGTGCATTGTGCATCCGGATCAGCAGAGGGGAGTATTATATTGCATTCCGGGGAACGGATAATACCATGATCGGCTGGAAGGAGAATTTTCGCATGTGCTTCGAGACAGTTCCGGCACAGAAGAAGGCGGTGGATTATCTGAATTATGTGGGACGCAAGTGCAAGGGACAGTTATGGCTTGGCGGACATTCCAAGGGCGGGAATCTGGCAATCTATGCAGCGGCTAAGGCAAGAGCAGAGGTACGGAGCCGGATTATTGCAGTTCAGAATTATGACGGGCCGGGCTTTTCAAAGACCATGCTGAACAGTGCAGGTTATCGTGAGATCCGCAGCCGTATACAGAAGTATGTTCCTGCATCTTCTGTTGTTGGAATGCTGTTGGAGCATGATGGAAACTGTACGATCGTATGCAGCCATGTCCAGGGTTTACAGCAGCATGATCCGCTTACCTGGCGGGTATTCGGTACCCGGTTTTCTTCGGTTCCCAAACGGGGAGAAGAGAGCCAGATGATGGATCAGACCCTTCACGACTGGATTTATTCCCTTTCTCTGGACGAACGGAGAACCTTTGTCAATATGTTGTTCCGACTCATGGAAGAGACGAATATCCATACCATGAATGATTTTGCCGGAAGCCGCTGGCGCCGGAAGCTCTGGCAGATCCAGCGGAAGATACGGGCGGATTCCGGTTACCGTCAGGTGATGAAAAATGCAGGGCATCAGATGATGGAGGAATTCAGTAAATCATTGACGCATATGCGGCAGATGCACCATATCAGAAGAAAAGGATAGAGATCTTTGCATTCCTTATACATTCTTCATAAAAACGGGACGCTTCTTGCTGTTCCGGAATTGTCCCGGCGTCATACCGGTAATCTTTTTGAATACATTCTGAAAATAGCTCTGGCTGGAAAAGTAAAGGTAGTTGCTGATCTCTGTTAAGGATTTATCCGTATATGACAGGAGCAGGCAGGCCTCCTCTATTTTTGCATTGGTAATAAATTCCGATACGCCGACACCGGTTTCCGTTTTAAATCGTTTTAAAAAATAGGAGGTACTCAGATTCACATGAGAAGCGATCAATTCTGCCTGTAAAGGCTGGTTGATATGCTCTTTAATATAATGAATGGCAGAAATGATCGGCTGGGAGACATTTTTAAATCTGATCTCCCGGGCAACCCGTTCTGCAAAATCCAGGGGCATTCTACGGTGCAGGCGTTCCACGTCAGCAACACTGGTATAGCTTTCACTGGTCTGAATATAGATATCACTTAAGCTGTAGGCTTCTTCAATATCCAGTCCTCCGGCAATGGCGGCACGGGTATACATGGTGCAGCCGGCAATAAAGATATTTTTTGCCTGACGGAGTGCATCACCTCCAATGATGCCATATTTTCCGGGCAGCGGATTAAACATGGTTTTTTTCATTTCCGAAACATTGCCGCTTGCAATTAAATCCAGTCGATGCATTTCCTGAAGATAGGTATTGTGAAACACCTCATTCTCCCTGGATTCATAAGTTTTACTGGCAAATTTCGTTTGTATTCTGGTATCCTGATTGTGAAAATCCGGGTTATAATCAATATCTTCAATCGTTAACAATTCATGATTTAAGCTGTAGTTCAGACAGGACAGGTAGGATAAAAAATGATGCAGCGGACCGTAAGGCAGTTCGTTCAGAAATATTTTGATACGGTCTGCATCCTGTTCCGGAATCTCCATCGCTTCCAATATAAAAGGAACAAATTCTTTTCTGATAGGGGTGGTGAAATAAGGTCCTATAAAGATCCAGAGATCATGCTCGTTGATGCGGATCAATCCATAAAACGCATCGTAGGAGGTTGAAATATAGCTGACCTGGCGGTCACGCTTTTTCAGGCTGGTGATATAAGGTTTTGCTTTTTCGATAAATCCACCGATGGATGGAAGCTGCAGCAGTACCTCCTCGCCCTGAAACAGACAAAAGGGTATGTTCTCAACGTTAAACAGATAATTCATAAATACAATATAGTTGTCAGAATTCATGGTGCGCCTCCTTGTATCAATTTTTCAACTGTTTCCTTATTTGAAGGTAACATATTGTGGAAAAAATGGCAAGCCACAGTAGGTCGGTTGCAGATACACAAAAAAAGGAGTATACTATGCGTTGGATCAGACCCGGATCGTACCGTTTAGATATATAATGTATTACGAAAGCAGAGAAATGAGGTGGCGGAGGTTGGAGGAAAAACAGTTTATCCGAGCAGAAAGAAAGGCATTCATCTGGGTCAATGCGGGCTGTATCCTGCTTCTGGCAGGGCTGATGGTCTGGAAATACAGCCCGCTGGTTCAGAATCTGAATGCCCCTTGCGTATTTCATGAGATCCTGCATCTGTATTGTCCCGGCTGCGGAGGTACCCGGGCTGTGTATGCCCTGTTACGATTTGATCTTGTTGAATCCTTTGGCTGCCATCCGTTTGTATTGTTTGTGGCAGGAATTTTATTGGAATACTATATTGGAGCTGTTATCACGTTGATCCGCAACAATGGTAAGCGGTATTACTACCTTCGAACCTGGTTCTGCTATGTTGCACTGGGAATCGTAGTGGTAAACTTCATTCTGCGTAATATACTTCTGGTCCGGTTTCATTATGACTTTATCGGAGATCTGCTTCCGTACTGGCAGTAAGCTGAAAATGCAAATGCCATGGCAGAACTGTTATGAACCATGTATTTTTGGTCACCGGAGGCTTTGACTTATTCTGGAAAATGGGGTATAATATATGCGGACACAATGAGCCAGGCGGCTGCGGAGCAGACATTTGGCGAATGTACGCGAACTCTTGTTGTGTACAAGTCAGTATGACAATATGACAAATGGAGGATGAATTATGTTAGTATCAGCAAAGGACATGTTAACGAAGGCAAAGGCCGGCCATTATGCAGTTGGTCAGTTCAACATCAATAATCTGGAGTGGACAAAATCAATTTTATTAACCGCCCAGGAGCTGAACTCTCCGGTCATTCTTGGTGTATCCGAGGGTGCCGGTAAGTATATGACAGGTTATAAGACAGTAGCAGCTATGGTAAAGGCTATGATCGAGGAACTGAATATTACGGTTCCGGTAGCACTTCACTTGGACCATGGTTCTTACGAAGGAGCCAAGAAGTGTATTGAAGCAGGCTTCTCATCTATCATGTTTGATGGTTCTCATTATCCGATCGAAGAGAATATCGAAAAGACGAAGGAACTGGTTGAGACCTGTAACAAGTTAGGCTTATCTCTGGAAGCAGAGGTTGGCTCTATCGGTGGCGAAGAGGATGGTGTGATCGGTAAAGGAGAATGTGCAGATCCACAGGAATGTAAGGCGATCGCAGACCTGGGTGTTACCATGCTGGCAGCAGGTATCGGCAATATTCACGGTAAGTACCCGGAGAACTGGGAGGGCTTAAGCTTCGAGACACTGGATGCGATCCAGAAACTGACCGGTGATATGCCATTGGTATTGCATGGCGGTACCGGTATTCCGGAAGATATGATCAAGAAGGCAATTTCTCTTGGTGTTGCCAAGATTAATGTAAATACGGAGTGTCAGTTATCCTTTGCAGCCGCAACCCGGAAATATATTGAAGAAGGTAAGGATCTGCAGGGCAAGGGCTTTGATCCGCGTAAGCTGTTGGCACCTGGCGCAGATGCGATCAGGGCTACTGTGAAGGAAAAGATGGAATTATTCGGTTCGGTTGGTAAGGCATAAGCAGAGTCAGTTATAAATGAATTAAGAATGGATACCCCGTCGCTTTGCGGCGGGGTGTTTTAGTTGCCACTGTTCCTTCGTTGTGTTACTATATTGAATATACTAATTTATGGTACTGTGAGGAGAAAACCGTGGCAGAAACCTACATTATGATAAATGAGATCATGGAAGAGCATCATATCCGCATGCAGAATCTGCGGAAATACTATCCCTTTTTTGTTTTAAATGAAACCGCCTTTACGCAGTATAAGGAAGGGCGGTATGCTGATCTGGATATGGGTTATATCACTATGGCAAGTCTGCGGTTTTTCATCAATGAAAACCAGTTCAATGAACGATCAGTTCCCTATGAACAATATGAAACATTTCTGCTTGAACTGCTGCGGCGGGATTTTAATCTTCAGGCGCCACCTTCCGAGGAACAGGAACTGGTCACCTATATATTCGAGAAGCTGAAGAATGATGGAAGGCCATTCGAATTCCATTTCTTTGACCCGGAAGATAAGAAGCGGAAGATAGCACGGGTGAAGCTGATCGAAGGCGAGATCATAGACGGTACGGTGTCATACCGGATTACTGCGGAAGGGATCGAATTCTATCTGGATACCAAGGAAGCAAAGGATGAGAGCAAGATCAGCATACAGCAGTTATTGTTGGAGAAGATGATCGCAGCCAAGAATTTCAGGGGCGGGATTGATGTGGTACGCCGGATCAACAGCGAGGTGAAGCGTCTGGAAGCACAGAAGGAGGCAGTGATCGAACAGTTGAGCCATGATATCTTTCAGGGAGCAAAAGCCTGTAAAGATTATATGGCTACAGTTGCCCGCTGGTTTGATGAGGAGCAGAGGCTGTTTGTCAAGAATAAGACACTGATCGAACAGATGCTGACTAAGATATCCTTTGAAGGAAACGACAGACAGGAGGCTTCCGCTTTTTACAGGTCATTGGAGGAGATCAACCGGTTAGAGACCGAACTGAAAAAGACCATACACCGTCATGGACGGCTGATCACAGAGACCACCCGGCTCCAGGACACTGCGGATCAGATGATCCATCAGGCAAAGCTTCGGAGCCTGCGGAATGTATTTGATTTTCAGGACGCCTTGCGGAAGCTGAAGCAGCAGGATGATCCGGCGGGTATGCTTTACATACTGGCTCCGCTCTTTGCGCCGAAGCTGGAAAAATCCTTTTCTCTGACATCCGTTGACCATATGCTGACGTATAAATCGGGGCAGGCGGATGCAGGAGAACCGGTACTCCGGGAGGAACCTCATAAAGATTTCCGGTATGAGGATGAGCAGGAGGAGCTTCGGATCGCCTATAATTTCGGGCGCATATTCCAGGAGCTTCTGGATCAGCTTATGAAAAAAGGAAGGATTGAATTAAAAGAGTTCAGTGCGATCCTGGAGATAAAATACGGAGATACGTTCTTAAGTAACGGGGATTACTATTCCTTTCTTGTACATATCGCCCAGAAGGAACGCTATAGCATTCAGGATGTGTTTGAGAAGCCGGAAACCTTTCTGGAAAATCTGATCACAGGGGCCTGGACAACAGAGTGGAAGGAGCGGTACTGGAAGGATGGATTTACGCTGGAATTTCTGGAGCAGGAGGAGATTCCGATCCGGCGGGGAGAAACGGAATTCACCATAACGAATATTGTATTTCAGCGGATTACGGATGGAAAGCAGCAGACTTTGGTTGGCTGATAGCGAGGAAAGGATAAGAGTATGGACAGTCGGAATATGGATAAGGCGTTGGAACTGTATGCGAAGCTGACCATGGGTGAGGAGGTAACCCGTTCTCATCCGGAGAATGGCAGTCTTTACGAAGCATATTATCAGAACGCAGAGGTTTACGAGATATTCAATCAGATCTTAAAGAAGCTGAACCTGAGCATATATGAATATAAAGAAGCCCTGTATTTAAGTGCAGGCGAGGGTAACCGGGTCTTTGGATATACCAATGAGGAGCTGAAGCGTCTCATGGGACTGCGTTACAACAGGGAGCTGTATCTGGGGTATTATATCATGTATCAGCTTTTGCTTTGCTTTTATCAGGATTCTGCCTCCTATCAGATCCGTGAGTATGTCCGGCTGGAAGAGATCGTGAAGGAGGTAAGCGGTTCCCTTGCGGCGATCACCGCTGATCTGGGCATTTACAATATGGACGAGATTGAGGAGAACAGTTTTAAAAGCATTGCGCTGCTCTGGGAGGAGCTTCCTCTGGTGACCGGAGAGGAGCGGGAGCAGTTGCGTGCATCCAGAGCTTCCCAACTGGGAATCACAAAGCTGATCTGCAATTTCCTGATCAGCCAGGGACTGTTTCTGGAGGTTAAGGAGCGGTATTACCCTACTGACCGGATGCGGGCGCTGACGGAGCAGTATTTTGAAGAATACCGGGGACGGATCTATGAATTGCTGGAAAGGGGTGAGGAGCATGCCGAGTATTAACCGGATCCGGGTCAACAATGTAAAGTACAACTTTGGCACACAGCAGTATGATGATTTTACTATGCGGATGTACGGAAGGAATACTCTGTATGATCTGGCAAATGGTGGAGGAAAGAGTATCCTGATGCTGTTACTGCTCCAGAATCTGATCCCCAACTGTACCCTGGACGAGAAACAGCCTATTGAAAAGTTATTCCGTACCGGCAGTGGCAATACGACCATTCATTCTCTGATCGAATGGCGGCTGGACGATCCGGAGCTTCATGAAGGCTACCGGTATATGACTACCGGCTTTTGTGCCAGAAAAGCCAAGGACTCCCCGGATGAAGAGGAGGGCGGCAGGGAAATTGCCGCGATCGAGTATTTTAACTATTGTATCTTATATCGGGATTACAATGATAACGATATTATCAATCTGCCCCTGGTCAGCAATGGAGAACGGGTCAGCTTTACCGGGTGGAGGAATTATCTGAAAGAGCTGGGCAGGAGGGATCTGAAGCTGGAGGTACGGGTTTTTGACCGGAAGGGAGAATACCAGCGGTTTATCAGCCATTACGGATTATATGAGAGCTATTGGGAAATCGTCCGGGGCATTAATAAGACGGAAGGACATGTCCGTACCTATTTTGAAACCAATTACAAGACTGCCCGCAAGGTCGTAGAGGACTTATTGATCGAAGAGATCATTGAAAAGGCATATCTTGTGAAGATCGAGAAAAATGACAGCGGTGATGATATGGCACATACCCTTCTGGAGATTAAGGACAAGCTGGTGGAGCTGGCGAAAAAGAAACGGGAGATTGCCGATTATGATCGTCAGACCGAGCTGATGCATGTACTGGAAGCGCGGGTTGCCGCCTTTTTAGATCTTTATGAGACTCAGGGGAAGCAGAGTGAGACGATTGCCGATGTATGTGTGACAGGTGCGACGCTCGCCAGGAACCGGGAAGAGCAGATGAAGGAATTGGAACTCCGGCGGGAGGAGCAGCAGAAGCAGTTGAACCAGAGTCGCCTGGTACAGGAGAGCCTGAGGATCCGGCAGGAGCAACTGGCATACGAAGCGCTTCAGGCAGAAATCCAGAGCTTACAGCAGGAGCTGACCCGGGAGGAGGAGGCAGTGAATGCCTGTCAGCAGGAGTTAAACCGGAAGGAATGCATGAATGATTATCTGGATTACTGGAAGGATAAGACCCTGAAGGAGGAGCATGAGGCAGTGATCGAGGCATCTCTGCACCAGAACAAGGATCAGAGATCCGAGCTGCATGCGCTTGCCCGCCTGAAAAAA
>ERZ777011.1016-NODE-1016-length-34854-cov-4.508549_pt1 | contig 34854 bp, 30 predicted proteins | sample MGYA00374964_ERZ777011 | MGnify/ENA primary metagenome ERZ777011 (study PRJEB29310, sample SAMD00008975) | mouse gut metagenome | study: EMG produced TPA metagenomics assembly of the Metagenome analysis of fecal microbiota from mouse which was promoted...
GTAACTTATTAACTATATAGCTCTTGTGGCTATATCATTATTATACTAGGAGAGAGAGATATGAGCACATTTATTATGCCAAAGCAGATCATAAGCGGCGCAGGAGCACTGAAGCAGGCGGAGAGCAGTCTGGCGGGCCTGGGGAAAAAGGCGCTGGTGGTGACGGACGAGGTGATGATCCGTCTGGGGAATCTGGCGCATGTGGAGGAAGCTTTAAAGCGCTGCGGTATTTCCTATGTGGTATATTCCGGCATCTCGGGAGAGCCCACGGATGTGATGATCGAAAAGGGATTTGAGCTGTATCGGGAAGAGGGCTGTGACTTCCTGGTGGCTTTGGGGGGCGGCAGTCCCATTGATTCCATGAAGGCTATCGGGGCCCTGGCAGGAAACGGCGGCAGGATCACGGATTATCTGGGAAAGGTGATTGAAAAGCCCGTACCGCCCATGGCGGCGGTGCCCACCACGGCGGGAACCGGTTCCGAGGCCACCCAGTTTACCATTATCACGGATACGGAGCGGGATATTAAGATGCTGTTGAAGGGGGCGGTGCTGATGCCCACGCTGGCAGTGATTGATCCGCAGTTTACCATGACGGCGCCGCCTGCCATCACGGCAGCTACCGGCCTGGATGCCCTGACTCATGCAGTGGAGGCCTATACCTCCAGGAAGGCGCAGCCTTTGTCGGATGTGTTTGCCCTCTCGGCGGTGAAGCGAATCTTTACCTGGCTGCCGGAGGCATTCCGGCAGGGAAGCAATGTGCAGGCCAGGGAAGAAATGTCCCTGGCGGCCCTGGAGGCGGGCATTGCCTTTAACAATGCCTCGGTGACCATCGTTCATGGCATGAGCCGCCCCATAGGCGCTTTGTTCCATGTGCCCCACGGCATCTCCAATGCCATGCTGCTGGAAAAATGTCTCTCCTATGTGCTGGACGGGGCCTATGAGCGCTTTGGCCGGCTGGGCCGGGAGATCGGGGCGGCTGCCGGGGATGCAGGGGATCGGGAGGCCGGCGGTAGCTTTTTAAAAGCCGTGACGGACATCTGCAGGACCTGTGAGATTCCCACTCTGCAGGAATACGGGATTGAGAAAGCAAGCTATACCAAAGTGATTGACAAGATGGCGGAGGATGCCATGGCCAGCGGCAGCCCCTCCAATACCAGGAAGGAAATCGGCCTGGAGGATGTGAAGGCTATTTACAGAGAACTTTATAATACCTGAAATGCGGTTTTTTTTGTAAAAGGAAAGAAAAGCGAGGGAAGGAAAGGAATGCAGTATATTGAATTTGATGGAAACAGGCCCATGGATCTGGTACTGCTGGGGAGAATAGCGGTGGATTTCAACCCGGTGGACTACTTTCATCCGCTGGAGGAGTGCACCACCTTTAAAAAATACCTGGGGGGATCCCCTGCCAATATTGCGGTGGGGGTGCGCAGGCATGGGATGAAGACGGGCTTTTTTGCCCGGGTGTCCGACGATCAGCTGGGAGACTTTGTAATTCACTATTTTGAACGGGAGGGAATCGATACCTCCCGGATCCGCAGGTGTACGGGAGGGGAAAAGATCGGGCTGACCTTTACGGAGATCATTTCGCCGGAGGAAAGCCGCATATTAATGTACCGGAACTGTATTGCGGACCTGCAGCTTTGCGTGGAGGATATTGATGAGGACTACATAAAGAATACGAAGGCCCTGTTGATTTCCGGCACTTCCCTGGCAGAAAGCCCTTCCAGGGAGGCGGCCCTGAAGGCGGTGATGCTGGCGAAGAAGAATCATACCAGGCTGATCTTCGATATTGACTACCGGGAATACAATTGGAAGAACAAGGATGAAATATCCGTTTATTATTCCATGGTGGCCGGGGAAGCGGATATTATTCTGGGATCCAGAGAGGAATTTGACCTCACGGAAAGACTGATCTGCCCCGGCAGGAGTGATCGGGAGACGGCGGACTACTGGATGTCGAAAAATGCAAAGCTTCTGGTCATTAAGCATGGAAAGGAAGGCTCCACGGCTTACACGAAGGACGGAAAGAGCTATTCCGTCAAGCCCTTTCCCGTGGACTGTTTAAAGTCCTTCGGAGGCGGGGACGGCTATGCCGCAGGCTTTCTGTACGGCCTGTACCAGGGCTGGGAAATGACAGACTGCCTGGAATTCGGCAGCGCCGAGGCCTCCATGATGGTGGCCAGCCATTCCTGCTCCGACGACCTGCCCAATCCGGAGCAGGTAAAGCAGTTCATAAAGGAAAGCAAGGAAAGTGTGAAAGGAATGAAGATTTTCTAAGTCATTCCTCGAAGAATCTCAAGGCGAACAAGTTCGCCTAGCGATTCTTCCTGCGTGGTTTCATGGATTGTTTGTGCCGGCTGCAGGCGGCACTGCCGCCGTGGGCGGCGTTCTTCATCAGGCCGGCTTGCTGGCCTTGGGATTGTGAGATTCCGCGGAGCGGAATCATGGAGGTTAGTAATTATAGTATGACAGGAGGCGGAAAATGAAGACGACACATATGACAGTGGCCCAGGCATTGGTAAGGTTTCTGGATAACCAGTATGTGCTGAGGGACGGGGTGGAAACTAAATTTGTGGAAGGCGTGTTCACCATTTTCGGACATGGGATTGTGGTGGGCTTAGGCCAGGCCCTGGACGAAAATCCCGGGGATCTGAAGGTATTTCAGGGGAGAAACGAGCAGGGTATGGCTCATGCGGCGGCAGCCTTTGCCAAACAGAATAACAGGAAGAGGATCATTGCCTGCGCATCCTCCATCGGGCCGGGAGCCGCTAATATGGTTACGGCAGCGGCCTGTGCCACGGTGAACAATATTCCCCTTTTACTTCTGCCCGGGGATACCTTTGCCACCAGGCAGCCGGATCCTGTGCTGCAGCAGCTGGAGCAGGGGAGCTGCCCTTCCGTCACCACCAATGATGCGTTCCGGCCGGTCTGCAAATACTGGGACAGGATCATCCGGCCGGAGCAGCTTATGAGTTCCATGATACAGGCTATGCAGGTACTGACGGATCCGGCGGAGACGGGGGCAGTCTGTATTGCCCTAAGCCAGGATGTAGAGGGGGAGGCCTACGATTACCCGGATTCCTTCTTTGCAAAGCGGGTGCATAAGATTACCAGGGCCGTTCCTGCGGAAGAGGAAATCAGGGATGCAGTGGAAATTTTAAAAGGCAGCAGGCATCCCCTGGTGCTCTGCGGCGGCGGAGTCCGGTATTCCGAGGCAGGGAAGGAGCTGGAACAGTTCTGTACCGATTTCCGGATTCCTTTTGCGGAGACCCAGGCGGGCAAGAGCGCCTGCAGGAGTTCTTCGCCCTATAATTTGGGAGGCGTGGGGGTTACGGGTAATTCCGCGGCAAACGGGATTGCGGCCATGGCGGATGTGGTGCTGGCGGTGGGCACCAGGCTGACGGATTTTACCACCGGCTCCAAATCCCAGTACAGCCATCCCGACGTGAAATTTATATCCGTAAACGTATCAAGATTTCATGCCTGTAAGATGGATGCCCTCAGTGTCATCGGAGACGCCAGGGTGACATTGGAGGCTCTTTCCCGTGAGCTTAAGAACGCCGGCTATCAAAGCGCATATGGGGAGGAAATTGAGGAGGCAAAGCAGGGCTGGGAGGCGGAAATGAAACGCCTGGCAGAATATAAGTATGACGAGAGCTTTGAGCCTCTGATCAGTGCCCGCCAGGAAAGCTCCATCCGGGAGTTTGCGGCGCTGACGGGCAGTGCCCTCACCCAGACGGCGGCAGTGGTAAAAATCAGGGATATGATTCCCGGGGATGCCATAGTTACCGGGGCGTCAGGTTCTCTTCCCGGAGACCTCCAGCGTATGTGGACTACGGAAGTAAAGGACTCCTACCATATGGAGTACGGGTATTCCTGTATGGGCTATGAGGCGGCGGCAGCCCTTGGATGCAAGCTGGCGGAGCCTGAGCGGGAGGTCTATGCCATGCTGGGGGACGGCAGTTTCCTGATGCTGCACAGCGAATTCCTTACTTCCCTGCAGGAGGGGAAGAAAATCAACCTGCTGCTTTTTGACAACTGCGGTTTCGGCTGCATCAATAATCTGCAGATGTCCAACGGCATCGGTAATCTGGCCACGGAATTCAGATACCGGGATCAGAGCGGGCAGCTGCTGGGAGGCCTGATTCCCATTGATTTTGCAATGGTGGCGGAAGGATACGGGGCAAAGGGCTATACGGTCTGTACTCTGGAGGAGCTGGAAGCAGCGCTGGAGGACGCCGGGAAACAAAAGGTCTCTACCTTGATCGACATTAAGGTACTGCCCAAAACCATGACTGACGGCTATGGTTCCTGGTGGAACGTAGGTACGGCAGCAGTGTCGGAAAAGCCGGAAGGGCAGGCGGCTTATGCGCGGATTCTGGAGGGCAGGAACAGGGCAAGATTATATTAGCGAGGAGGTTAAAATGAGTGCTAAAATGTTTGAAGAAGGAAAAGTAAAGCTGGGGATTGCGCCTATCGCGTGGACGAACGATGACCTGCCGGACCTGGGGAAGGAGAATACCTTTGAACAGTGTATCAGTGAGATGGCGCTGGCAGGATACAGCGGTTCCGAAATCGGCAACAAATATCCCACGGACGAGGCGGTTCTGAAAAAGGCGCTGGAGCTGCGGGGACTGGAAATCTGCAATTGCTGGTTTTCTACCTTCCTGATCTCCAAGCCCTATGAGGAGACGGAAAAGCCCTTTTTGGAGAAGGTGGACTTTCTGAAAGCCATGGGGGCGAAGGTGATCGGAGTGTCGGAGCAGTCCTACAGCATCCAGGGGATGCAGGATGTGCCGGTGTTTGAGAAGAAGCATGTGATGAACGAGGAAGAATGGGGGCTGCTCTGCACAGGGTTAAACAGGCTGGGAAGGGCGGCAAAGGAGAGAGGAATTGCCCTTACCTTTCATCATCATATGGGGACAGTGGTACAGTCCGGGGCCGAGACGGAGAGAATGCTTGCAGACACGGATCCGGAATATGTGAGCCTGCTTTTTGACAGCGGCCACTTTGCTTACTGCGGGGAGGATCCCACAGAGCTGGTGAAAAAGCATGTGGCCCGGATTAAGCATGTACATTTAAAGGATATTCGCCGGGAGGTGGTTGACCGGGTGAAAGCAGAACATTTAAGCTTTCTGGAAGGCGTGCGGCAGGGGGCTTTCACGGTTCCGGGAGATGGCTGCATAGATTTTGATTCTGTTTTCAAGGTGCTGGCGGAAAATAAGTATCAGGGATATATGCTGGTGGAAGCCGAGCAGGATCCTGCCAAGGCTAATCCCTTTGAGTATGCTTTAAAGGCCAGAAGGTACATAAGGGAGCATACAGGGCTATAGTGTGAGAAGAATTTCTAAGACGCCAAAAAAAGTCGTCTAAGAAATTCTAAATCTCACACTGAAAAACGCAAGCGAGCAAGCTCGCTTTGGACAGCGTTTTTCTCATGGATTGTTTGTGCCGTTTCTGGCGGCATGTCGGGAAGTGTAAAGAAAAGGAGAATATGAATATGGTAACATTTGGGGTAATCGGTGCAGGGCGGATCGGCAAGGTACATACGGAAAGCATCTGCCTGCATATTAAAAACGCAAAAATCAAGACGCTGGCGGATCCCTTTATGACGGAGGAAACCGCCGAATGGGCGAAGTCTCTGGGGGTGGAGGAGACCACGAAGGATTATCATGAGATTTTAAATGATCCGGAAATCGATGCGGTGATGATCTGTTCCTCTACCAATACCCATTCACCTATTTCCATTGAGGCTATTCAGGCGGGGAAGCATGTGTTCTGCGAAAAGCCCATTGACCATGACCTGGGCAAGATCAAGGAAGTGGTGAAGGCCCTGGAAGGGAGTAAGCTGAAATATCAGGTGGGCTTTAACCGGCGATTTGACCACAATTTCGAGGCGGTGAAGAATGCCATTGCCGCAGGAAAGATCGGGGATCCCCATATTATAAAGATCACCTCCAGGGATCCGGAGCCTCCGTCGGCCGAGTATGCCGCGGTTTCCGGCGGCATGTTCCTGGATATGACCATTCACGATTTTGACATGGTCCGCTATCTGGCAGGGTGCGACGCGGAGGAAATCTATGTGCAGTCCGCGGTGCTGGTAGATCCGGCCATCGGCGAGGCAGGAGACGTGGATACGGCGGTCATTACCCTGAAAATGGAGAACGGGGCCATTGCGGTCATTGACAATTCCCGAAAAGCCGTGTACGGTTATGACCAGAGGGCGGAGGTCTTTGGATCAAAGGGCATGGCAGCGACGGCAAATGATACGGCATCTTCCGCAGTCATAAGCAATGCAGAGGGGATTACCGGGGAAAAGCCCCTGTATTTCTTCCTGGAGAGATACATGGAATCCTTTTCCAGAGAGGTCAGGCTGTTTGTGGAAGCCATCGAGAAGGATACGGAAACGCCTTTAGGTGTGATGGACGGCTTAAAGCCGGTGCTTATGGGGATTGCGGCAAAGAAGTCCGTGGAGGAGCACAGGCCTGTGAAGCTGACGGAGATAGAATTCTGAGGAAGGATTTTGAAACAACCGGTATCAGGAAATTTTTTCAGTATAAATGCAGCTGAACAGGAGTCAGACAACGCTTGCAGAATAAGAAAGCGGCGTTGTCCTTCCTGGCAGGATGGAGGAAATATGAGCAGGCAATTTGGTTATCCGCAGTATGACGAGCAAGGGAGGAAGCATCTGACCTGTGCCGGGGATGCGGAAAATGATATGATGATGGATATTGGCGTCTATCGGATGAAAGCCGGGGAAAGCACAGAGTTCTTCTCGGACAGGGAAGAAACGGCAGTGCTGCTGGTGCTGGGGAATGTGGTTTATGGATGGGAAGGCCAAGAGGCCGAAGGACACAGGGCTGATTTTATAAAAGAAGGGCCGTATTGCCTTCATGTGTGCAGGGGAAAGAAGATTACGGTCAAGGCGCTGGAGGACAGCGAGGTGCTGGTGCAGAAGACGGACAATGAGCGGGAGTTCGCTTCGGTCTTTTACACCCCGGATACCTGCAGGGACGAGACCTTCGGTTTCGGCCTCTGTGAGGATCGCATGGTTCGTACCGTACGTACGGTTTTTGATTATGAGAATGCACCCTATTCCAATATGGTAAACGGGGAGGTAATCAACCATCAGGGAAGCTGGTCCAGCTATACCCCTCATTCCCATCCCCAGCCAGAGGTATATTATTACCGTTTCCAGCGGGAAGAGGGCTTCGGCGCCTGTTTTATCGGGGAGAATGCTTATAAGATAACGGACGGCAGCTTTGCGGCCATCACTCCGGGGGAGACCCATCCCCAGGTGACGGCGCCGGGCTATCCCATGTATTACTGCTGGATGATCCGGCATCTGCCGGGCAAGCCCTGGACCACAAGAGACGATGATCCCAGATATGTGTGGATAAAAGTGTGAAGAGAATTTCTAAGCCCGCAAAGTACGCGGACTAAGAAATTCTAAAGCTTCACACCGAAGAACGCAAGAGTAGCGTTCTTCACGGATTGTTTGTGCCGGCTGCGCCGGCATGTCGGGAAGTATGAGATTCTGCGGAGCGAAATCATGGAGGTTAGGATGAAGTATTATCTGGCTCCTATGGAGGGGCTTACTACCTATCATTTCAGACAGATATACCATAAGTATTACGGCGGGGTGGAAAAATATTTCACCCCGTTTCTTGCTGCCAGGAATTTAAGCTCCAGGGAACGGGCGGATATTCTGCCGGAGCACAACGAGGGGATGAAGGTGATTCCCCAGATCCTGACTAACCGTGCCGACGTGTTTTTGAACATTGCCGGGGAGGCGGCTGCATATGGATACTCGTCAGTGAATCTCAATCTGGGATGTCCCTCCGGAACGGTGACGGCCAGAGGCCGGGGCGCAGGATTTTTAAAGTTTCCGGAGGAACTGGAGAGGTTTCTGGATGAGATTTTTGACAAATGTCCTTTGCATATTTCCGTTAAGACCAGGATCGGCGTGGAGAACGTGGAAGAGTGGGAAAGGCTGTCGGAGCTTTTCGGGCGCTATCCCATGGAGGAGCTGATTATACATCCAAGGCTGCTTCGGGAGGGCTACGGCGGCCTTGTGCATCCGGAAGCTTATGGAGCTGCCGCAGGACGGATCAAGGCACCACTGTGCTACAACGGAGATCTGCTCTCTTTGGAGACAACTGCTCCGGATGGCGGCGTTGCCGGATACGGGACACTGGGATGGCTTATGTCCCGGCTGCCGGAGGTGGATACCGTCATGGTGGGACGGGGGATTCTGCGAAGGCCGGGGATGTTGACGGGAGATTTTTCCCCGGTTACCCTGCGGGCCTTTCATGATGAGCTGTTGGAAGGTTATATGAGGATTATGTCCGGAGACACCAATGTCCTTTTTAAGATGAAGGATCTTTGGACTTTTATGGGAGAGAGCTTTGACAATGTGGAAAAGTATCTTAAAAAAATAAAAAAGGCAAAGAGTATTTCGGAATACAGGGCAGCCGTGGACGCTGTTTTCAGGGAGCAGGGGCAGGGCTGATGGCCCTGCAGAAGACACGGTATATTCAGGTACAGCTCCCGGAAAGCGTGATTGCTTTTTCGGGAGGAAACGGATATACTGTAAGAAAAGGAAGTATGACGGGACGGCTGCGGGAAAGCAGCAGGGAAGTGGCGGTATAAAGGCTGCGGGAAAGCAGCAGGGAAGTGGTGGTATGAAGGCTGCGGGAAAGCAGCAGGGAAGTGGCGGTATAACGGTTGTGGGGAAATGGCAGGGAAGGGGCAGGCATGACGGGACGGGTCAGTATCGGACATCAGGATTTTGAGACAATACGGACAAAAGGTTATTTCTACATTGATAAGACAAGGTTTATCCGGGAATGGTGGGAAAGCGGGGACAGCGTGACCCTTTTAACGCGCCCGAGGCGTTTCGGCAAGACCTTGAATCTGAGTATGCTGGAAAAGTTTTTTTCCGTGGAGTACGCAGGGAGGGGTGACCTGTTTGAAGGGCTTTCCATCTGGGAGGATGAGAAGTACCGTGAGCTGCAGGGGACGTACCCGGTGATTTTCTTAAGCTTTGCCAGTGTGAAGGAGACAAACTATGACTCTGCAAGAAAGAGAATCTGTCAGCTGATTGCCGAAGAATATGGGAAATATGTTTTTCTGCTGGAAAAGGGCGGGCTGACGGAGACGGAAAAAGAAAGCTTTCTCAGAAAAACCATGGATATGAGCGACATAGATGCCACCTATGCTCTTCACCAGCTTTCTCTTTATCTGTCCCGCTACTACGGTAAGAAGGTAATTATCCTTCTGGATGAATATGACACGCCCATGCAGGAGGCATATGTGAATGGCTTCTGGGAGGAGATCGTGGCCTATATCCGGAGTATGTTTAACGCCACCTTTAAGACCAACCCTTACCTGGAGTGTGCCATTATGACGGGCATTACACGGGTCAGTAAAGAATCCATCTTTTCTGATTTGAATAACCTGAAGGTGGTGACGGCAACTTCGGATAAATATGCGGACAGCTTTGGCTTTACGGAGGAGGAAGTGTTTGGGGCGTTGGAGGCCCAGGGGATGTCTGAGTGGAAGCAGCAGGTAAAGGAGTGGTACGACGGCTTTACCTTTGGAAACAAGACGGATATTTATAATCCCTGGTCGATTATCAATTTTCTTGACGAGAAAAGAATAGGCACCTACTGGGCGAATTCCAGCAGCAACAGCCTGGTGGGGAAGCTGATCCGGGAGGGAAGCCGGGAGATTAAGGTCACGATGGAGAAGCTGCTGAAAGGGGAGACTTTCCGAACCAGCTTTGATGAGCAGATTGTGTTCAGCCAGCTTGGGCAGACGGAGGAGTCGGTGTGGAGCCTGCTGCTGGCCAGCGGGTATTTGAAGGCGGTGAGCTATCATTATAATATAGAAGACCGTAAGGCGGAGTATGAGCTACGGCTGACGAACCTGGAAGTGCAGGCCATGTTTGAGCGGATGATTGACGGGTGGTTCGGCACCTGCAGGGGAGCGAGCAACGGGTTCCTGCGGGCGATGCTGGAGGATGATCCGGAGGAGATGACGGAATACATGAATGAGATTTCCTGCAGTGTGTTCAGCAGCTTTGACACGGGGAAGAATTCATCCGGGCGAACAGAGCCGGAGCGGTTTTATCATGGCTTTGTGCTGGGGCTGATGGTAGAGCTTGCAGACAGATATGTGATTACCTCCAACCGGGAAAGCGGGTATGGACGCTATGACGTGATGCTGGAACCCAGGGAGAGAGGTAAGCCTCCCAGGGAGAAAGGTGCTCCTGCCTTTATACTGGAGTTTAAGGCAGTGCGCACGGGAAAAGGGGAGACTCTGGAGGAAGCGGTGAAAACGGCGCTGGAGCAAATCGAGAAGAGGCAGTATGAGGCGGCGCTTATCGCAAGAGGAATACCGAAGGAATGTATCAGAAAATACGGTTTTGCATTTTGCGGCAGGGAAGTGCTGATTGGCAGGGGGCAGGCGTGACGGAACGGCTGCAGGAAAGCAGCAGGGAAGTGGCGGTATAACGGTTGTGGGGAAATGGCAGGGAAGGGGCAGGCATGACGGGACGGGTCAGTATCGGACATCAGGATTTTGAGACAATACGGACAAAAGGTTATTTCTACATTGATAAGACAAGGTTTATCCGGGAATGGTGGGAAAGCGGGGACAGCGTGACCCTTTTAACGCGCCCGAGGCGTTTCGGCAAGACCTTGAATCTGAGTATGCTGGAAAAGTTTTTTTCCGTGGAGTACGCAGGGAGGGGTGACCTGTTTGAAGGGCTTTCCATCTGGGAGGATGAGAAGTACCGTGAGCTGCAGGGGACGTACCCGGTGATTTTCTTAAGCTTTGCCAGTGTGAAGGAGACAAACTATGACTCTGCAAGAAAGAGAATCTGTCAGCTGATTGCCGAAGAATATGGGAAATATGTTTTTCTGCTGGAAAAGGGCGGGCTGACGGAGACGGAAAAAGAAAGCTTTCTCAGAAAAACCATGGATATGAGCGACATAGATGCCACCTATGCTCTTCACCAGCTTTCTCTTTATCTGTCCCGCTACTACGGTAAGAAGGTAATTATCCTTCTGGATGAATATGACACGCCCATGCAGGAGGCATATGTGAATGGCTTCTGGGAGGAGATCGTGGCCTATATCCGGAGTATGTTTAACGCCACCTTTAAGACCAACCCTTACCTGGAGTGTGCCATTATGACGGGCATTACACGGGTCAGTAAAGAATCCATCTTTTCTGATTTGAATAACCTGAAGGTGGTGACGGCAACTTCGGATAAATATGCGGACAGCTTTGGCTTTACGGAGGAGGAAGTGTTTGGGGCGTTGGAGGCCCAGGGGATGTCTGAGTGGAAGCAGCAGGTAAAGGAGTGGTACGACGGCTTTACCTTTGGAAACAAGACGGATATTTATAATCCCTGGTCGATTATCAATTTTCTTGACGAGAAAAGAATAGGCACCTACTGGGCGAATTCCAGCAGCAACAGCCTGGTGGGGAAGCTGATCCGGGAGGGAAGCCGGGAGATTAAGGTCACGATGGAGAAGCTGCTGAAAGGGGAGACTTTCCGAACCAGCTTTGATGAGCAGATTGTGTTCAGCCAGCTTGGGCAGACGGAGGAGTCGGTGTGGAGCCTGCTGCTGGCCAGCGGGTATTTGAAGGCGGTGAGCTATCATTATAATATAGAAGACCGTAAGGCGGAGTATGAGCTACGGCTGACGAACCTGGAAGTGCAGGCCATGTTTGAGCGGATGATTGACGGGTGGTTCGGCACCTGCAGGGGAGCGAGCAACGGGTTCCTGCGGGCGATGCTGGAGGATGATATAAAGATCATGAATGTCTATATGAACAAAGTGACCCGGGAGATTTTCAGCTATTTCGATACGGGAGGCAGTCAATCCGGTGAGGAGTCGGAGAGGTTTTATCATGGCTTTGTGCTGGGGCTGATGGTAGAGCTTACAGACAGATATGTGATTACTTCCAACCGGGAAAGCGGGTATGGACGCTATGATGTGATGCTGGAGCCAAAGACATCTGAGAACAATGCCATTATCATAGAATTTAAGGTGCAGGAGGAAGACGAAAAGGAGCTTTCCGCAACAGTGGAGAGAGCTCTGCATCAGATTGAGGATAGAAACTATGAGGCGGGGCTTATCGCAAGAGAAATACCGAAGGAGCGTGTCAGAAAGTACGGCTTTGCCTTCTGTGGCAAGGAGGTGCTCATTGGCAGGGGATGATTTTCCCGATCAGTTAATTTTATAGGAAGTCAATATTTAAAAACCGCTTTCCGGTTATCCGGAGGAGCGGTTTTTGCGGTCTATTTAAAAGATATTTTTTCGCAGAATATATAAGTCTGCGAAAAGAAATTTGTGACATATAAATACAAATGACATGTTACACAAGTTTTACAAACTTGTCAATACTAAATTTAAGCTCCCGGGAAAGCGGATTGGCTGCCCTTTATCAGGAAGAACGCATGGGAATGGCACATATTCTTGTGCTGTTCTTTTTTTTCGGGCAGACGTAACCTATTAACGAAATAGCGCTTGCAGCTATATCAATCAAAGCCCACCGGCAGACCGCGGAGCTTATGATTTCCGCGAGTAATGTTTGTCTGCGGGGAAAATACAGGAGGATAAAATTATGGCTAGAATTGGCAAGAATGTTTACTTTCGTCAGTCAACGGGAAAGTGGGAAGGCAGATTTGTAAAAGGCCGAAAAAGCAACGGGAGACTCTGGTACGGTTATGTATCCGGAGCCACCGAGGCGGAATGTACGAAGAAACGGGAGCTTGCGGCTAAAAACTATGAGGATGAACGGAAACAGGCCGGGATGGGAGACAGGCTCCTTTTCACGGCGGTGGCATCGCGTTGGCTTGCCTCAGAGGGCAGGACAAAGAAAGCCTCTACTATCTGCAGGTATCGCAATAATCTCAAACTCCATCTCAATCCAAGATTCCGGGACAGAAGATTCACGGAAATTACGCGGGAGGAAGTGGTGGAATACCTCACCGAGCTGCAGGTTAAGGGTGACGGCGGCGGGAACGGAATGTCTGCCAATACAGTAAAGGGTATTCTGTCCGTCCTCCGCTCAGTGCTGGAGTACGGCGAACGGCAATATCATCTCTCCGTTGCAAACCTTACCAGGGTTTCCGTCAGCGATACGGAAAATCCCCCTCTTCGCGTCCTCACCGAGAGTGAAGAAGGAATGCTGCTGGAGCATATCCTTTCCTCTCTTACGGATGACGGATTGGGTATCCTGCTTGTACTTTACACAGGGCTGCGCCTGGGTGAGCTCTGCTCCCTGCGCTGGGAAGACATTGATTTCCAGGAAGGTACGGTTTCCGTTCGTACTACAATGGAGCGTATCCAGATACCGAATAATCCGGAGCGCAGGACGAAGGTATCCATTACGCCGCCGAAGAGCAAAAAGTCAGTCCGCAAAATTCCGCTCCATGAGGACATTCTGGGACTTCTGGGGGAAAGAGCCGGGGAGAAAGGGACCTTCTTTCTGACAGGCAGGAAGGATGCTTACATAGAGCCTCGGACGATGGAGAATCGCTTTAAGGCAATCATTAAAACGGTAGGGATTGCAGACATAAATTTTCATGCCTTGCGCCACACCTTTGCCACACGGAGTATTGAAAACGGCGTTGACGCCAAGGTTTTAAGCGAGCTTCTCGGACATGCCAGTGTCAAGCTTACTCTTGACCGGTATGTGCATCCTTCTGATTGGCAGAAACGCAAAAACATAAATTCGCTGCCTGGGTTCAAAACGAAAATAGAAAAATCGTTTTCACAATGAGCTGATAAATTAGCTGATTGGCTGATTTTTTTCGCCGATGCGTCATCCGCGAAGGCGTCTGGAAACAGGGCCGGAACGGCTTTTTCGCAGACTTATATATTCTGCGAAAACCGTAATTGAAGATTCGTACAGGGAAACATCCCGGGACCATCTGGTTGGAGATGTACAGGGAATGGCATCACGGGCTGTTTATGCCGGCATACCTGATGGAAGGTGTGGTTGTGGAAGGGATGACGGGCTGATGGGAAACGGTGGTAAGACACGCTATTATGTGCTTTTTACACAGACATTGAAGCAGTGGGATGTGACAGAGGCGATACGCAGGACGCTTCCGGAGGGGCGGGGGACGGTTTTTTACCCCTGTGCCGAGCTTTGGATGGGAAGCCTGGGACAGACGGTGGTGGAGCCGCTTTTCCCGGGCTATGTGTTCATACGCTCGGACCTGGACCAGTATGAGATGCACGATTTCATCAGGGGCCGCCGGAGGGAGGTGCTTTCCTTTATCAAGGAGCTGCGCATCAGTGAAAGGAAGACGGCGGGAGAAACGGCGGCGGTGGAAGGGGACGGGGCAGTGGCGGACCTGAAGGAAGAGGAGGCGGAGCTGCTGGACTTTATGCTGGGATTCAGGATGGAAGGGAAAGCGGTGCCGCAGGCAGGCGGGGAAAAGGAAACCGGGAGCGGCGGAACGGAAAGCACCGGGGCCGGGAGCAGCGGGACGGAAAACGCAGGGGCCGGGAGCAGCGGGCCGGATGGCATAAAAGCCGCAGGGACCCCGGGGAAGAAGGTCCGGAGCAGGAAGCTGCCGTCCTGCGGGGTGCTGGGCATGTCCTATGGTTATAAAGACCGGGACGGCAGGTATGTGGTGATGGAAGGGCCGCTGAAGGGGCATGAGGACCGGATTGCGGATGTAAACCCCAGGGACCGGAGGGCATACCTGGATTTGGAGGTAGGGGGGCGCCGTGCCCGTGTGGGCCTGACGGTCAGGGGGAAGAAATACTGGTACCCGGGGGACAAGGCATCGCCTGACGTGCTGGGTGACGGGACGGTGGTGGACTGCCGGGAGGTTGCGGAAGCGATGATGAAAGGGCCCAGGGGGGCCGGCTGAGGTAGATGTTATGGGTTAGCGGGTAAAATGCAGACAAACGGCTGAAGGGGGGCCAGGCGCGGTATGCGCGGGCCTGCGCCGGATTCCGGGCATAGCGTGCGTCGGGGGCGTGGGATAAGGCAGGGGAGTTATGAAAAGGGCCTTTCCCACGGATGGCGGAGCTATGCCCGGAGAAGGCTGCCGGAAGGCAGGCCGTTTACTGTTTCGATTGTAACCCCGCAGGGGGCATACCGGGAGCGTCCATCGGGCGCGCTGCGGCTGCCGCGGGGTTGCGGGTTACGGAAAGTGCGCGGTGCTGCCGCGCTTTTTGTATTATAAGGGCAGTGGGGCAGGGGCATTGCAGCAGGGCGTCCGAGGGAGGCCGCGGGTGCTGCGGGCTTGCAGCCCGGAGCCGGCGGGGTTTCGGAAAAAGCGGGAACCGCCGTCAGGAGGGAAAAGAATTATAGTATGACGGAAGCCAGGAAGAAATGGATCAGGGAACAGGCCAGGTTCAGGGGCATCTTTGCCGGGGGGGCTTACCCCCAGGGCATGTTTGGGAGGAGGATCCCTTTGTCATCGTTCCCCGTATATGGGGAAGGGAAGGCGTTTGCAGAAGAGGCGCTGGAAGCGGGGCCCGGGGGCAGGCAGGGGGAGCGGTTTGAAGAAGAACTGGCGGAATATATGGGGATAAAGTACGCGGTGGCGGTAAGCTCCGGGCAGGCGGCGCTGCACCTGGCATTGAAGCTTGCGGGGGAGCGGCTTTACGGCAGCTCTTCGGGGGTTGCGGCCCCCGGGGGCCTGGGCAGGGGGGGCGCCCTGGAGGGGAAAAGGGTGTTCTGCCCTGACCTTACGGGGGCGGATATGGTAAACCCGGTGGTATTCGAAGGGGGCGAGCCGGTCTTCATAGATTCTGCTGACGGCGGCTGGTCCATGGACCCGGAGGTGCTGGAGCTGGCGTTTGCAAAGTACCCGGATACAGGGGTCGTCGTCATGGGCCATGTGTATGGCTTCCCGGGGGAGGCGGCGGAGATAAGGCGGATCTGCAGGGGGCATGGAGCGCTGCTGGTCGAGTGTGCCGGGGAGGCGCTGGGCGCGGAGTACCGGACCGGATGCGGCGGGCCGGACGGCAGGGGCGGGGATGCCCGTGCCGGGGAGGCAGCTGGCGGATGCCGGACGTGCCGTGCCGGGACCGGGGATGCCGGATGCCCGGAAGGAAGCGCCGAGTCGGACGTCGCGTGCCCGTCGGAAGATGCCGGGGCAGACAGGGTGCCGGGCAGTGCCTGGGCAAAGGCCGGAACCCTGGGCGACTACTGTGTGCTGGGCTTTGGCAGGGGGAAGATGCTGGGGCATACCGGCGGCGCCCTGCTTACGGGGGACTATTATTCCTCCGAAAAGGCAAGGTACTGGGCGTCCGGCGCCAGGGCAGCCACCCTGTGGGAGCAGCATGAGGAGCTTGGGTGCGGCTGTGCCATGGACGGGCTGGTGGCCGCCGCGCTCCGGGGGCAGCTCCTGCATTTGGACGAGTTCATGGCAGGGAAAAGGAGGATCTATGGCAGGTACTGTGAAAAGCTGGACGGGGCCATGGCCTGTGTGATCCCGGTTTTGGAGGGGACGAGGCCAAGCTGCTGCATCACGGCCATGACCTGTGAGAGCAATATCCGGTTCCGGGAGACCCGGGATGACAGGGGCTATACCTATGAGGACATCCATGGCCCGGCGGCGCCGATGGAGGTGTGGGAGGCGCTGGAGGCGTTCAATGTGGAAAGCAGTCCGGTATACAAGCCCATGAGCATGCAGCCGGTGTTCCGGAATTATGAGCATTTCACGCTGGACGGGCCCTGGAGGATGTACGAGGGCTTCCGGAACGACATGTTCTGGCAGAGGTGTGACATGGCGAAGCAGTATTATGAGAGCGGGATCTGCCTGCCCTGTGATGTGGGGATGACCCGGGAGGAGCAGGACAAGGTCATGGAGGTCGTCTGTGCCTGCTATGACAGGGCGGACCTGGACAGGATGGGGTGAGGAATTGTTTCAAAACAGCACGGGCATACAGCCCTTTGAAAAGAAAATCTGGCTCTCTTCTCCCACCATGCACGGGGAAGAGCTGGAATATATGAAAAAGGCCTATGACACCAACTGGATGAGCACGGTGGGGGAAAACTTAAACGAGCTGGAAAGGCTGGCGGGAACCCATATGGAAGGCAGGCATGGGGTGGCGCTGAGCAGCGGTACGGCAGCGCTGCACCTGGCGGTGAAGCTGGCGGCCCTGAAATTATACGGCAGCAGCTCCGGCATTTCCACGCCGGAGGGCCTGGGCAGGGGGGGCAGCCTGTACGGCAGGCGGGTGTTCTGCTCGGACATGACCTTCGATGCCACGGTAAACCCGGTGGTATACGAGGGGGGTGAGCCTGTCTTCATTGATACGGAGTATGATACCTGGAACATGTCGCCGGAGGCCCTGGAAAAGGCATTTGCCATCTATCCGGAGGTCAGGCTGGTGGTAATGGCGCACTTGTACGGGACACCGGGAAAGACGGAGGAGATCCGCAGGATCTGTGACGCCCACAAGGCGCTGCTCATTGAAGATGCGGCGGAATCCCTGGGGGCGGCCTATAAAGGGAAACAGACAGGCACCTTCGGAGATTACAGCATTATCAGCTTTAACGGCAATAAAATTATCACCGGTTCCTGCGGGGGGATGCTGCTTTGCCGGGAGAAAGAGGAAGCGGACAAGGCCAGGAAATGGAGCACCCAGAGCAGGGAGGACGCGCCGTGGTACCAGCATGAGGAGCTGGGGTACAATTACCGGATGAGCAATGTGACAGCGGGGATCGTCCGGGGGCAGTGGGGACACCTGGGGGAGCACATTTGCAGGAAGAGGGAAATCTATGAAAGGTACCGGGAGGGCTTCAAGGGGCTCCCGGTAAGGATGAACCCCTATGACGGGGAGGACAGCATGCCTAATTTCTGGCTGAGCTGCCTGCTGGTGGACAAGGAAGCCCTGTGCGGGAGCGTAAGGTCGGAGAAAGGGTTTGCCTACAGGAGTGAAAGCGGCAAGACCTGCCCGGATGAGATCCTGGAGGCATTAAAGGGCCTGAATGCGGAGGGCCGCCCCATCTGGAAGCCCATGCACATGCAGCCGGTCTACCGGATGAACGGGTTTATCACCAGGGAAGGGAACGGCCGGGCAGAGAGCAACGCGTATATTGAAGGGGGATCGGCGGGGAGTGACGGCAGGCCCCTGGATATAGGGATGGACATTTTTAACAGGGGGCTGTGCCTGCCCAGTGACATCAAGATGACGGAGGAGGAGCAGGGGAAGGTTATGGAAATCGTAGGAAGGTGTTTTGCATGAAGGAGACACACCACCCATATGGCCCCTATGAAGCATACCTGAAGCGTCCCCTGGATTTTGCGGCAGCATCCCTGGGGCTTCTTTTTTTATCGCCGGTGCTGGTGGTCGTGGCCCTGCTGGTAAGGGTGAAGCTTGGCCGGCCGGTTATATTTATCCAGGAGCGGCCCGGCAGGACAGACCTGAAAACGGGTAAAGAGAAGGTATTTAAGCTATATAAGTTCCGCACAATGACGGAGGCGAGGGACGGAAACGGGAAGCCCCTGCCGGATGAAACAAGGCTGACAAAGTTTGGGAAAAAGCTGCGGGAGACCAGCCTGGACGAGCTGCCGGAGCTGTTCAATATCCTGAGGGGGGAAATGTCCCTGGTGGGGCCCAGGCCGCTGCTGGTGGAATACCTGCCCAGATATAATCAAAGGCAGGCGAGGCGGCATGAGGTGAGGCCGGGCCTTACGGGGCTTGCGCAGGTCAGGGGCAGAAACAAGCTGTCATGGGAAGAAAGGTTTGAGGAAGATATAAAATATGTGGACCATGTGTCATTTCTTATGGACATGAAGATTCTTTTGGGTACAGTAGGGGCAGTCGTGGGGAGGAAAGGAATTCACAGTGATTCTTCCGCTACGATGGAAGCATTTATGGGAAGTGGAAACCGTAAGGAGGATCGGCCCTCTGGATGAGAAAATATCGGAAATTGAGATATTCCGGTAAACAAAAGGGGAGCAGAAAACAGCAGGAAAACAATGGAGTCAGAGGAGACTTGCAGCGAGTGAAGAAACTATTGATTATCGGTGCAGGAGGCCATGGTAAGGTAGCTGCGGATATAGCCATGAAAACCGGGTATGAAGAAATACTTTTTCTGGACGATGACGAGGCCGTAAAGGCGTGCGGCAGATACCCTGTCATCGGGAAAAGGGAAATGATTGGAGAAACAGAAGGGGATGTATTTACCGCAATCGGAAATCCTGCCGTACGGAAGGCCATACAGGAAAGCATAGGGGACGACCGTCTGGCCATCCTGATCCACCCGGATGCGGTAATCGGGGAAGATGTGCTGGTTGAAAAAGGGACGATAATCATGGCCGGGGCAGTGGTCAACCCTGGGAGCAGGATAGGAAAGGGATGTATTATAAATACCTGTGCCTCGGTGGATCATGACTGCAGGCTGGGGGAGTATGTCCATGTGGCAGTGGGAGCCCATGTCGCCGGACAGGTGGAGATAGGCAGCGGAACCTGGATTGGGGCCGGAGCCACGGTGAGTAATAATCTGAGGATCTGCGGCGGCTGTATCATTGGAGCCGGTGCGGCCGTGGTAAGGGATATAGAGGAAAGAGGGACGTATATGGGGGTTCCGGCAAGAAAGAAGTAAAGACAGCGGAATATGGAACAGGGTGGAGAGTGCATTGTGATGAAGGTCCTGATATTGGGTAACAGCGACACGGGATTATATAAATTTCGAAAAGAACTGATTCAAGCGTTGATTGAGGATCGAAAAGAGGTGTTTCTGGCTCTGCCGCAAGGACGGTATATTCCACTGCTGGAGAAAATGGGATGCAATTTTTGTGAGATCTCAATGGACAGGCGGGGAATGAACTTATTTAAGGAAATACAGCTTTTATTAAAGTATTTCAGGCTTATTCGCAGAATAAAGCCAGATGTAGTTCTGACTTATACGATTAAGCCTAATATTTATGGAGGTATCATTTGCCAGATATGTCATGTGAAATATATAGCAAACATTACGGGGCTGGGCACAGCCATTGAAAGGAAAGGGGTTCTGTCAGGAATCCTTTTATTTTTCTATCATATCAGTTTGAGAAATGCTTCGCAGGTTTTTTTTCAGAATGAAGCAAACAGAATGTTTTTCCGTGAGAAGCGGGTTGTAACAAAAGATCGGATTATCCCTGGTTCAGGGGTAAATCTGGAAGAGCACTGCTATGAGGAATATCCAAAAGAAACAGGCTTAGTCCGGTTTCTGTATGTGGGGCGGATTATGAAGGATAAGGGGATAGGAGAGTTACTGGACGGTGCGGAGCAATTAAAAAAGAATCATTCCGGTGTTTTCTTTGAGCTGGCAGGTGGATACGATGAGGAAAGTTTTCGAGACAGAATAGAAGAATTAGAAAAAAGAGGAATTGTAAAGTATCTGGGAGAGCAAACCGACATCCATTCTCTTATGAAAGCAGATCACGCTATTATTTTGCCTTCATATCATGAGGGATTATCTAATGTACTCTTGGAAGCAGCAGCTTGTGGCAGGCCCGTATTGACGACAAATGTCCCAGGGTGTCGGGAGACGTTCGAGGAAGGGGTTTCCGGGCTGGGTTTTCAGCCTAAAGACAGCGCTGCACTGGTCGGTGCGGTAGAAAAATTTCTGGGTCTGCCATATAACCAAAGAAGACAGATGGGTATTTGCGGGCGGAAGAAAGTTGAGAGAGAATTTGACCGCAGGGTCGTTGTCAGTGCATATATGCAGGAAATAAAAGCATCACATGGAAATACTTAGTGTACCATTTCTCAATCAACTACACTTTTTGCTTGGCGGAGTTCCCTTTTATTGCGTTGTGTTCGATCAATGATGCCACCGCATCACCTCTCTTCATACGCATTATTGTTGCATCTAATAGAGAAAACGGAGGAATCGGGATATGGATTTATATGAAAAAATTCTAAAGCGCGAGGAAAAGCTTTCACTTGTAGGGCTTGGCTATGTGGGAATGCCCATTGCAGTAGCATTTGCAAAGAAAGTGGAGGTGATCGGGTTTGATGTCAACGCGCAGAAGATTGCGCTGTATCAATCCGGCGTTGATCCTACGAATGAGGTGGGAAGTGAAGGAATCAAGGCTACAACCGTTCAATTTACCGCGGATGAGACGGAATTGAAAAAGGCCAGATTCCATATTGTGGCGGTTCCCACTCCTGTCAACGAGGATCATACTCCTGACCTTTCCCCTGTAGAAGGAGCCTCAACAATACTGGGCAGAAATCTAAGTGCCGGTTCTGTGGTGGTGTTTGAAAGCACAGTCTATCCAGGGGTGACGGAAGAGGTGTGTGTCCCGATTCTGGAAAAGGAATCAGGCTTAAAATGCGGGGTAGATTTTAAAATAGGCTACAGCCCGGAGAGAATTAACCCGGGAGACAAAGTGCACCGGCTCGAGACCATAAAAAAGATTGTATCCGGTATGGACGAGGAGACGCTGGATACGATAGCGAAGGTATATGAGCTGGTGGTGGAGGCAGGCGTACACCGGGCGGAAAGTATAAAGGTTGCGGAAGCGGCGAAAGTGATCGAGAACAGCCAGCGTGACATAAATATTGCATTTATGAACGAGTTGTCTATTATTTTTAACAAGATGGGGATAGATACCCAGGCTGTGCTGCAGGCAGCGGGGACGAAATGGAATTTCCTGAATTTTTCGCCGGGGCTTGTGGGAGGCCACTGCATCGGTGTGGATCCATATTATCTGACTTATAAGGCGGAGATGCTGGGGTATCACAGTCAAATTATCCTTTCGGGGCGGCGGATCAATGACGATATGGGAAAGTATGTAGCTGAGAATTGCGTGAAGAGCCTGATAGCAGCCGGCAAAGCGGTGAAAGAGGCGAAGGTGGCGATTCTTGGCTTTACTTTTAAAGAGAATTGTCCGGATACAAGGAATACAAAGGTAATTGATATAGTGAAGGAACTGCGGGAGTACGGTATTGAGCCGGTCATTGCCGACCCCGAGGCAGATGCTGCGGAAGCGGAAAAGTTATATGGGGTCAGATTCACAAAATGGCAGGACATTAAAGAGATGGATGCTGTGATTCTGGCGGTGGCTCATGAAGAATTTAAGAAGCTGGGTCAGAAAGACATGGACGGCCTGTTCGGCTCGGGAAAAAGGGTATTGCTGGATATTAAAGGCATCTTCTGCCGCAGGGATTATGAGGCTGCAGGATACAGTTATTGGAGGTTGTAGAAGTGGGATACGAAAATCTGGTTTTTTCAGAAAACAGTACTTTTCTGGTGACGGGCGGAGCAGGATTTATAGGCAGCAATCTCTGTGAAGCAATCTTAAATCAGGGACATAAAGTCAGATGCCTGGACGATCTGTCCACAGGGAAGCAGGAGAATATTGACATATTCGCAGATAATGCGAATTTCGAATTTATCAAAGGGGATATTAAGGATCCCCGGATATGTATGGATGCCTGCAGGGATGTAGATTATGTTCTGCATCAGGCGGCATGGGGCAGCGTGCCGAGGAGCATAGAAATGCCCCTTTTTTATTGCGCGAATAACATCACCGGAACCTTGAATATGCTGGAAGCAGCAAGGCAGAATGGGGTAAAAAAGTTTGTCTATGCGTCCAGCTCCAGCGTATATGGTGATGAGCCTAACCTACCGAAAAGTGAAGGCAAAGAAGGCAATTTACTTTCACCTTATGCGGTTTCAAAGCGTGCAGATGAAGAATGGGCGAAACAGTACACAAGGCATTACGGTCTGGATACTTACGGTCTCAGATATTTTAATGTTTTTGGACGCAGGCAGGATCCTGATGGGGCATACGCAGCGGTAATACCTAAGTTTATTAAACAGCTCTTAAACGGTGAGATACCAACCATTAACGGAGACGGAAAACAAAGCAGAGATTTCACTTATATAGAAAATGTAATCGAGGCAAACCTGAAAGCATGCCAGGCGGACAGCAGCGCGGCAGGAGAAGCCTACAACATAGCCTATGGCGGCAGAGAGTATCTGCTGGACATTTATTACGGGTTAGTAGATGCTCTTGGGCTCAGAGACAATAACGGTAAATGCCCTGAACCAAATTTTGGCCCGGACAGAGCCGGGGATATAAAGCATTCCAACGCTGATATTTCAAAAGCAAGAAAGAAACTGGGCTATGATCCCGAGTGGTCTTTTGAACGGGGGATTAAAGCGGCGATAGAATGGTACAGGGAGTATTTGTGATGTCAAATGACACTGTATTACGTATTCTGCATGTGCTGAATAGATTTGATAGAGGTGGACTGGAAAGCCGGATTATGGATTTGTACAGGAAACTGAATATCTCTAAATATCAATTTGATTTTTATATTGAATCCGGTGAACATGGGGAATTTGATGATGAAGCAAAACAACGAGGAGCTGTTATTTATTATGGAACTGGAAATCACATAAGGAATATTCCGGATTTTCGTGCATTTTCGACATTTATTGCTGTATGTGAATATAAATATATATGTGCTTATAATCAATGGAGCGGTTGGTATTTAAGAGAAGCCTATAAAAAGAAAATCCCGTATCGAATTGCAGGCTCTGTAACTTCACTGACAAACAGCAGTGTAAAAAACGTAGTAAAAAATATAGTCAAAAAAAATAGCAACAGATATGCAAACTGTCGTATGGCAGTATCCGAATTGTCTGCAAGGTGGCTGTTCGGAAACAAAGAGTATGACAGTGGACATGTCAAAATTCTTCCGAATGCAATTGACAGCAGGATGTTCGTGTATTCGGAAGAAATCAGAAGAGCTGTGAGAAAATCGTTAGGATTGACAGCGAAATTTGTCCTTGTACATGTTGGAAATATTCGAAAGGTAAAAAATCAGGAATTTATCTTAAGGGTAGTTGCTGAATTAGCCGACAGAGGGAAAAATGTGCACTTTCTATCAGTAGGAAAGGAAAGCGTCGGTGAGGGCAGTTTAGAGCAGTTAAAGTGTACTGCGGAGAAACTGGGCATATCCGGTAAGGTGAGTTTCCTGGGATACCGGGAGGATGTGTCAGACATATTGCAGGCAGGTGATGTATTTGTTTTCCCTTCCTTATACGAGGGATTTCCGGGTGCTGTGTTGGAAGCGGAAGCTTCGGGACTGCCCTGTGTAATATCTGATTCCATTACGCAGGAGGTAGTTGTGGCGTCAAATGTTAAAAGACTGCCTTTAGATAGAGGGGCGGCTTACTGGGCAGATGAAATTCTGAAGACGGAGAGCACAGATAGAAAAGAAGGGCATAAAAATGTCATTGCAGCCGGGTATGATGTAAATGAATCAGTTAAAAAAGTAGAGTCGTATCTGGAAAAAACAAAAGATTTTGCGCCTTTTGTTTGATATTGCAGAAAAAAGAGGAATCATTTCTATAATGAGAAAAAAGCGATTGGTTTTACGTCTGGATGATGCTGCGCAGAGAATGGATACAGATAAATGGAAGTGTATGGAAGACCTGCTGGATAAGTATCATATCAAACCGTTGGTCGGGGTTATTCCGGATTGTCAGGATCCCCTGATGGAGAAATATCCCGAGGATGAATTCTTTTGGGATAAAGTTCATGTCTGGATCGAAAAGGGATGGAGTATAGCACTTCATGGTTACAGACATGTATATGATTCTCGAGACGGAGGAATAAATCCGGTTAATCAGTATTCGGAATTTGCCGGGCATTCCTGTGAGCTTCAGGCAGACCGAATCAGCAAAGGTCTCAAAATATTGAAGTCTAAAGGAATTGAGCCAAAAGTTTTCTTTGCACCGGGACATACCTTTGATGAAAATACATTGAAAGCGCTTGAATTAAAGAGTGCTATAAGGATTATATCAGACACATTTGCCTGGGATGTGTACCAGAAGGGTGGTTTTACCTTTATACCGCAACAGAGTGGAAAAGTCAGGAAACTGCCCTGCGCAACGATCACCTATTGCTATCACCCGAATACTATGGATGAAGATTCTTTTTTTGATTTGGAGTGCTTTCTTAAGAAATACAGCAGGCTGTTTTGCCAAATAGAAGAAATATCCGGTATCAAGAGGAAGTATAGTATGCTGGACAGGCTTTTGAGTGTCGCATATTTTATGCGGAGAAAAATTCATCATTAAGTTGATGGCTATGACAGAAAGAAGGAAGTAAGGACAATTACCATGCGTGTATTCAGAAAGATTTTTGAAGTTGGATTCGTAAATTTTCTTGTGGGCTGTATAAAACGTGTGGAGTATACTGTGCTATTCCACAAATATGGTTTTGATAAATGGCATGTATCGCCTTATGAGCACAGGAAATATGCTATTGAGACGGGAAAATATATCAGCCGGTTTCGACCGGAACTGATGGTAGATATAGGCTGTGGTTTAGGAGATTTATTAAGGCATACGAAATTGGCGCACACGGGAAAGGGATTTGGATATGATTTGAGTGAAAGCGCCATCAAAGTGGCCAGAAAGTTATCTAAATCGGAAAAGCTTAATTTCCAGAAGGGATCCTTTGCGTCGATTCATTTCGAAAAGAGTATAGACTATCTGACTGCCTTGAACTTTATGCACGGAAGTCCAGAAGAAAAATGGAAACAGCAGTTCGATATATTGCTGAAACAAAACAAGATACATCATATTGTTGTGGATGTTTTTCCGGAAGCATTAGAAAAGGGACAGTATAAGCTGGATTTTTCTAAAATATTGCCGCCAAACTATGAGAAGAAACAGAAAATGGGACCGTTCCTGGGTGATAAGTATATTGAAATATGGAGCAACCGAGATATGGAGAATTAATTGCTGATGCAAAAGGTTATTTTATTTTATATCAATCAAATTTATGACGGTGGAGCAGAAAGAGTAATGGTTAATCTGGCTAATCATTTTGCCGAATCCGGGTATCAGTCAATTTTGCTTACATCATTTCGAGAGAAGGGGGAATATATACTGTCCCCAAAAGTAAACAGAATATCTGTTGAGGAAGAAGAAAGGAAAGACGGAAAATTTAAAAAAAATTTCAGGAGGACAGCATATCTTAGAAACACTATAAAAAGATACCGTCCAAGCATAGTGGTTTCGTTTATGACGGAACCAATTGTCAGGATGTTTGCTGCTACGGCAGGGATGAGTGTGAAACGAATGATTTCTGTCAGATCTGATCCCAAAACAGATTATAAATCCGGACTGAGGTGGTTAATAGGGAAATTGGTGCTTCCAATGGCGCAAGCGTGTGTATTCCAGACAGCGGAGGCCAGGGACTGGTTCCCCCGCAGGATGCAGAAGAGGTCCAGGATTATTTGCAATCCGACAGGTGACAGCTTTTATCACATAAATAGAAATCCGGTGAGGGGAAAGATAGTTACTTGTGGTCGGCTTGTAGCAATAAAAAATCATAAAATGTTGATAGAAGCATTCTATGAGGTACAAAAAAGATTTCATGAAACATCATTGGAGATATATGGGGAAGGAGAGCTTAAGCTGGAACTGCAAGCTTTCATTGACAGTTTAGGTATGTCCGACAAGGTTTTTCTGAAGGGCCAGACATCAAATGTGGAAGAAGTGCTATCTCAAGCGGAATTATTTGTTTTGTCATCAGACGTGGAGGGAATGCCTAATGCCTTACAGGAAGCACTTGCCGCAGGAGTACCCTGCATTTCTACGGATTGTCCTTGTGGAGGACCAGCCATGCTGATAGATGACGGGTATAACGGGATGTTATGTAAGCCAGGGGATACAATCGGACTTAAGGACAGTATTTTGAGATTACTCGAAGACAGGCAAAAGAGAGAAGCCATGGGCGAAGAAGCAAAGAAAAGAGCAAAAATGTTCTCATCAGACGAGATTTACAGACAATGGGAAGAGTATGTGGCTGAGGTAATCAGCGAATAAGACGAGTGTACTCCGGATGACGTCGGGTGGAGGGCAATGGTATGTGCGGTATAGCAGGATTTTTTAACAGACCGAAGAATTGGAAAGAAAATATTATACGAATGAATCGTCGTATGATACACAGAGGACCAGATGCACAGGAGTATTGGTCAGAAGGTGACTGCAATGTGGTATTGGGGCATGTCAGATTATCTATTTTGGATCTTTCGGAGGCGGGAAGTCAGCCGATGGTGTCACATGACGGACGGTATGTCATGGTATTAAACGGAGAGATTTATAATCATAAAGATCTTTGCAAAAAATTAATTTCAGAGGGAAAGGTACGCAGTTTTAGAGGACATTCGGATACAGAAGTGCTTCTGGAATATGCTTCCGCTTATGGATTTGAAACGGCACTGACTGCAAGCATAGGGATGTTTGCGGTCGGAGTATATGACAGACAGGAAAAAAAGTTTTTTCTCGGGCGTGACCGTATCGGGGAGAAGCCTTTATATTATGGGTTTTCGGGAAACTCTTTCGTTTTTGCATCGGAAATCGGCTGTATTTATGAATTTGCAGGACGGCAATTGGAAATAGACAGAGATGCGTTGGCATTGTATTTCCGACATGGCTATATACCTGCGCCATATACTATTTATAAAGGCATACGTAAAATGGAAGCAGGGAGTATCATAGAAATTGCGACGCCGTATACAGAAATCAAGGCTTATAAATATTGGGATATTATGGAGGTGGCAAAATATGGGCTTTCGCATCGATTCAGGGGATCGGAGGAAGAAGCTTCGGACGAACTGGAACGGCTGTTAAAACAATCTGTCGGAAGGCAGATGGCGGCAGATGTTCCAGTGGGAGCCTTTCTGTCCGGGGGAATAGACAGTTCGGCTGTTGCAGCTGTTATGCAGTCCCTTTCGGATGGAAAAGTTAAAACCTTTTCCATCGGTTTCGAGGAAAATGAATACAATGAAGCGTGTTTTGCTAAGAACACAGCAGAATACCTGGGGACGGATCATACGGAGCTCTATGTTACATCAAAAGACGTGACAGACCTTATTCCCAGGATGCCATATATATATGGGGAACCATTTGCGGATTCGTCACAGCTTCCCACATACCTTGTCAGTAAGCTTGCAAGGAATAAGGTTACGGTATCCCTGAGCGGTGATGCCGGGGACGAGTTGTTTTGTGGTTATAACAGCTATCTTGCATTTCGGAAAATCTGGGACTGTATCAAATATATCCCGATGCCATTTCGCAAAATGGGAAGCACAGTGCTGAATAACAGCCTGACGAAAAAAATTCCCAAACTGAAGCTGATAGGCAAATATCTGGATGCGGAGGGGGTTGAGGACATTTATGTACGGCAGACGAATGCTTATTTTGTTTCCCAAAGGCTTGTGCTGGGGGGAAATGTTCCAGGATATAAATTTGCAGAATACCCGTTGGGTTATCTTAAGGGAGAGGATATTGAGAATGTAATGCTGATGGATATGCTTGTTTACCATCCGGATGATATTTTAGTCAAGGTAGATCGGTCGGCGATGGCTGTATCGTTAGAATCAAGAATTCCGTTTCTGGACAAGGACATTGTAGAGTTTGCTTTTTCTCTGCCGCATGAATATAAGGCGGATAGGAAGACTGGGAAAAAAGTACTTCGCAATGTTCTGTATCGCTATGTGCCGAAGGTGATGATGGACAGGCCCAAAAAGGGTTTTGGTATTCCTGTTGATCAATGGATACGGAACGGACAGCTGACGGAGTGGGCGGAGAATCTGTTGGATGACAGCTGCATCCGCCGGCAGGGAATATTGGATCCTGAAACTGTGAGAACTATGTGGGGAAATTTTAAAAGAGGTGAAGAGAATGGGGCAAGGATCTGGTGGCTGTTGATGTTTCAGGAATGGATGATGTGCAATTAGTTTGATACTGCTTGGAGGGATGAAATGATTAAAAAAATATGTAAGGCTATTGTGAATAAAAGTTTTCGTAGAGACGTGCTTGCAAGTCGTGGATTTTACAGGCATCTTTCAGATGAAAAGTATTTAAAGATGCGGTTTCGTGATTTAGTGGGAGATGAGTTAAATTTGGATAATCCCAAAACGTACTGTGAGAAACTGCAGTGGCTCAAATTATATGACAGGAATCCAAAGTATACGACGATGGTAGATAAATACGAAGTTAAGAAGTATGTCTCTGATTTAATCGGCGAAGAACATGTTATACCGTTATTGGGGGTGTATGACAGTTATGATGAGATTGATTTTAATAAACTTCCGAATCAGTTTATCTTAAAATGTACACATAACAGCGGTGGTTTTGCTGTATGTAAAAATAAAGCCGATTTTGATGTCGCGGGTGAGAAAAAGAAGTTTGAGAAAATGTTGAGAAGAGATTTCTTTCAATCATCGCGGGAATGGCCTTATAAGAATGTTAAGCGCAGAATTATTGCAGAAAAGTATATCGATTCTCTTGGCAATTCGGATAGTGTGGAGTATAAGGCGACCTGCTTTGATGGCAGAGTCGGTTTTATCACAATATGCCAGGGGCCTGCACATGTGGAATATTGGAAAAGGACGAACGACCATTTTACTCCTGATTTTGAGTGGCTGCCATGGTGGGTGAATTATAAGCATGCTAAAGTGAGACCTGAAAAGCCGGAGCAATGGGAGGAACTGGTTGCATTGGCGGAGACACTTTCCAAAGGGATACCGGAGGTCAGAGTTGATTTTTATGTAATTGACGGAAAGGTCTTCTTTGGCGAGTTCACATTTTATACTTGGGGGGGGTTTATGCACTTCAATCCCAAGGAGTGGGACAGGAAGCTGGGAGATATGATAACGCTGCCCCAGAAGTGAATGGGAATGCTATTCTGAGATCTGAGGTGGAAGTAAAAGAAGAGCATATATTACAAGGCAGGCCCATACGAAATATATGAGGATAAACGGATGAAGGTAGTTTTTTTGATAGGAAGCCTGGAGTTTGGCGGCGCGGAACGCACAGTGCTATACCTATCCTCGTACCTTGCGGAGCATGGTGATGAAGTCACGGTATATGCGATGACAAATTCTGTTAATTATATGTTAAATCCCAAGGTTAAAATTGTATATGGGAATTTGCCGACGGAACATAACAGCTGCCTGAGGAGATATGTTAATATTGCGCAGCGTACAATTGCAATTAACCATGCCATCAGGAAAGAAAGGCCGGAACTGGTTTTTTGCATTATGGCTAGTATGGCAAAGTACTTGATGGTGGATAAATGCAGAAAATACAAATTGATTGTATCGGAAAGAACAAATCCCAAATATCTTCCGTCATGGCAGTTTGAACTGGAAAAAAAGATATTTAAAAAGGCTGACGGAATCATATTTCAAACGGAGCGGGTAAAGGAAAACTTCAGGGGATTGACAGAGGGAAAAAGTACGGTAATTCCCAATGCGGTGGGGAATGAATATGTGACGGAGGCTGAATGGAAAGCAGACGGCAGAAAAACGGTTGCCGCAATCGGACGATTGAGCAGGGAAAAGGATTATCCGGTTATGATAAAAGCGTTTCGCCATTTTTTGTCTACGCATCCGGGATTTACGCTTGAAATATATGGGGTTGGCAGGGAGAAAGAAATAATCGAAAGGTGCATATCTGAGTATGGCCTGGAAAATAAAGTTATGATGCAAGGTGTACGACAGGATGCAATCAAGGAAATCTCGGATGCCAGATGTTATCTGATGACATCTGTTTGTGAAGGAATGCCGAATACTCTTATGGAGGCAATGGCTATAGGAATGCCATGTATATCGACAGATTGCGAATATGGACCGGCTGAGCTCATCAAGGATGGGGAGAATGGATTGTTGGTGCCTGTTGGAGATGTGGAGGCAATCAGCAAGGCGATCAGTAAGATGGTAGACGATCGGAAATTTGCAGAAAAGTGTGGGCGAAATGCAGGGAAGATACGGGAGACAAACAGTATTGAAAAGATATGTTTGAGATATAAGGCTTATTTTAATAAGGTTGTGACCGGAGACTAGGGATGGAAAATGCGGGTAAAAATTGACCAGGATAAAAATAAAATAATAAAACAGTTTATAATACTTTTTGGAATGGAGTTTGACATTCCCCATATAGGTTTTATTTCATTCAGAAAAATATTATTTGTAATGTTGTTTATATATTTTTTCAGAAGCGGAAGTATACAGAGATATGTCAGAAAGAATGTGTTTCTGGCAACAGGCGCAATTATGCTGCTGCTTGTATATGGGTGGTGCGTACTCAGAATACGATTTGGCGGATATGTGCAGATGCCGCTTGAAGCGTATCAATTAAAGGAACCGATTTTGCTGATGCTGAATATGATTATATTTCCGATTCTGCTGATTGGAATATTCAGTGATGCAAAAGGCTTTATATTTTGTCAGTGGAAGGTTATCCTGCTTCAGGCTGTTATAGTCATTACAGGAAAAGTGTTTCTCCCTGTCCGCATGTTTGTTTTTAAACATTTTGCATATGAAGACGGACGACTGGAGGAAGGTATTTTAAAAGGATGGAGATCGGCAGGGATAGATTTGGCTGGTGCTGCAGGCTCAGTGATGCTTTTTGCGGGTTTGCTTTGCGGAATTTACCTTTTCTATCAAACAAAGGAAAAGGAGAAGAGGAAAAGGATTATTTTCGGTTGGATGCTAATTATGGCGGCCAATCTTTTCATGGGAAGGACGGGACTGTATTTTGGTGCAATTGCCCTGTTGATGGTATTTATTGACCAAATCCGCAGGTCTGGCAGGGCAGTTATATGGATTACAATTGGCGGGATTGTGATTTTTGCAGGATGCCTTATATATGTATATTGTGTGCCGGATACAGGGGGGCTGAAAACGTGGATAAACTGGGTTACGGAAATCGGAGATTTGTTTGGTGAAGCACAGACCGTGCGTGCAATTTTGGATATGAATATTCCGCCTTTGACAATGGAAACTTTATTTGGAACCGGGTTGTACAGCGGCATAACAAGAACAGGAGTTTCGTTTAATCACGATGCAGGATATATCAGGGCATATACATCTATTGGACTTATTGGAGGAATTTTCTATTATGGTCTGATCTACGCGTTTTATCTGCAGATGATTAATAAAGTCAAGCCAGGACAGAACAGGAGAATATACTTTTTTTCCCTGTTGGCTATTGTCATTCTTGAGATGAAAGAGCCGTTCATGGCGAAAACTCCGCTGACAATGGTTATGTCGTGTATGCTGATGCTGGAGACAAGGCGGGACAGCCTGTCTATAGTTAAACGGTAATGAATCCGGGTAAAAAGGTAAAATCATGAAAACCATTTCTGTGTTTAGGGCCACCTCGTGGAAGATACTTGAAAAGTTTGGGACGAAAGGGATACAGTTTGTCATTCAGATCATTCTGGCAAGAATTTTAATGCCGGATGATTACGGTGTCGTGGCTATACTGGCAGTGTTTATTTCATTGTCCAATGTATTTATACAAAACGGGTTTTCGACATCATTGATTCAGAAGAAAGAAGCAACACAGGAAGACTTCTGTACCGCATTGTTCAGTTCGCTGGGCATTGCGTTAGTGCTTTATATGATGTTATTTGCTGCGGCGCCCTTTATCGAATCATTTTATAAGATGGAACATCTGGCAGAGTATATTCGTGTTCAGTCTCTGGTGTTGTTTGCAGGTTCCTTTAACAGTGTTCAATATGCTTATGTGTCAAGAACGTTGAATTTTCGTGCGTATACTATAGCAACACTGATTGCCAGTTCCCTGTCAGGCGTTGCCGGGATTTTGTTTGCCATGAATGGCTTTGGGGTATGGGCACTAATATTTCAGCAATTGACAGCAAATTATCTGGCAGTAGTCACGTTGTACATATTGGTGGAATGGCGGGTAGAGCTGCTTTTTTCAGTTAAAAGGCTGAAAGCATTGTTTGGGTACGGCTGGAAAATATTAGCCAGTAGTCTAATAAACTCACTATATTCCAGTATGTATAACCTGATTATCGGCAAAGTATATACCCAGGAGCTATTGGGTCTGTACAGTAAGGGACAGCAGTTTCCTCTTCTTGTTACAGAGAACCTGAACGAGACCGTTCAAAGCATTACACTTCCGATTCTCTCCCAAATGCAGGATAATCCCGCCGGCATGAAGGCCAGGATGAAACGGGCTCTTACGCTGAATGCGTTTATTGTCGTCCCCTCTATGCTGGGGCTTTCCGCAATCAGTTATGAGTTTATCTATGTGGTACTTGGAGAAAAGTGGCTGGCTGCAGTGCCCTATATGATACTTCTTAGTCTGGTGTACAGTATGTATCCAATCCATACGATGAATATCCAGTGCATGAAAGCATTAGGGCGCAGCGATTTGTTTTTGAAGCTTGAGATAATAAAAAAAGTACTGGAAATCGTGATGGTGGTTATCACGGTAAGATCCGGACTAATTGCAATGGTCATGGGGCAGATTGTTCTTTCTTTTGTCGGGATGCCAATTAATATATGGCCGGCCAAGAAACTGATAGGGTATGGAATGGTTGAACAGATCAGGGATCTGCTTCCAACGATTATTGCCAGTTTGTTAATGTATGGAGCTGTAAAGATGGTGGGATTTATTCAGGTGGCTGTGCTCGCAAAAATGATTTTGGAAGTTATAGTGGGAGCAGGGGTATATGCCGGGATATGTTATTTGATGAAAAATGATGCAATGATGTACTTATTAGCGATATGGAAGAAAAGAAAGAGCGGAGAGTCCCAATGATTGAAGAAAAACAAATAGACGTTTCGGTGATTGTTCCTGTATATAATCATGAAAAATATGTTGCAAAGGCCTTAGACAGCATATTAGTACAGAAGACTAAATATAAGTATGAGATCCTGATTGGTGAGGATTGTTCTGTTGATAGATCAAGGGAAATAATCAGGAAATATGAGAAAGAACATCCGAAGATCATCAGGGCATTTTATAGAGCAAGGAATACAGGTGCAACAAAGAACGGATATGCACTGTATATGGCAGCAAGGGGAAGGTATATCGCTTTGCTGGAGGGAGATGATTATTGGTGTGATGAATATAAGATAGAACGGCAAATAAGTTTTCTGGATGCACATCCGGAATACATAGGCGTGGCGCACAATTTTCGCCGAATAGATCAAAACGATCGAGTGACGAAAGAAAAATGTATCAGTGATGAGGAAACAAACTGTGCTTTTACCTGGAGGGATTTTCTGGAGAAATCATTTCTGTTCCAATCGGCGACACTGATATATCATAATTTTTATTTGGAAGATCGAGACTATAGCATATTGTATAAGTCACATGATATTGTAGGTGACATGACCATTCTAACGATTTTGTTGAACAGAAGCAACATTTATGTAATGCCGGATGTTATGTCCGCATATCGGGAAGTAATCAGTAATTCGGCATCGAATGCCCGTTCCATTGCATTCAGGGATCCGGCGTTGTCGAACCTTAAATCGGTAAGGCAGCTCCATATGTTAAGGAAGTTTCTTCAAAATGAAAAGGATTTTAACAGGAAAATAGCAGAGATAAAAGCCGGATTTATCATAGAAATGCTGAGGCACAAATCCGGGTATACATTAAAACGGTGGAGACAATTAGCTGCTTTTGGTGACAGGGACACTAATACAAAAGCAATTCTGCTGATCGGAAGAATGATAAAAAATAAATTGTTGAAAAGGGATAATCTGTATGCGTGATCGAATATTGGTTACCAGGGCAGTGCTTCCTGAAATGGAAGAATACATTGATGAGATCCGGGAAATATGGGATACGCACTGGCTGACAAACATGGGACAAAAGCACAGGGCGCTTCAGGAAAGGCTGAAGGAGTACCTGGAGGTTGATAACATTGATCTTATGGTAAACGGACATATGGCGTTGGAGCTGTCGTTGCAGGCTCTGGATTTAAAAGGAGAGGTGATTACCACTCCTTTTACTGTATGACGGGCACGCCGTCAGTCTGTGGTGAAAGTCCACAAGGGGCGTAGT
>ERZ777011.1017-NODE-1017-length-34849-cov-3.881790_pt1 | contig 34849 bp, 29 predicted proteins | sample MGYA00374964_ERZ777011 | MGnify/ENA primary metagenome ERZ777011 (study PRJEB29310, sample SAMD00008975) | mouse gut metagenome | study: EMG produced TPA metagenomics assembly of the Metagenome analysis of fecal microbiota from mouse which was promoted...
TCATCGCTTCCTTAAGAGCCTCCGGCGGATGCGCACGGATTTGCAGGGGTTTTTGCTGCTTCGCAACGCAGAAACCCTAAGGTCATTCCTCGAAGAATCGCCAAGTCAGCATGCTGACTTGGAAGTTCTACGTGTCATACCGAGAAATGCCGAAAATATGGCATTTCTCATCAGGAGTTGTGACTCCGCGGAGGGGTTAGGGTAAGGCCTGTCAATTCAACAAGGAGGTAGCTTATGGAAGAGAAGGATTGGATGGAGCTTGCGGGACAGAAGAACCAGCTGACAAAGGTGATGGAAAGCAATCGTTATGGGGAACGGTTTGGCTTGAGCCTCACGGAGGAGGAGGCAAAGCTGCTGATGGAGGAGAGGGAGCGCTGCCTGAAGGAGCAGCACAGGGTGGAGTTTGGGGAGAGCATTCTGCCCAGGCTGATTCAGGCATTCTGTGATTCGGATTATATCCGGGGGGAGGATTACGCGGAGGTGCTGGGAAGGCTGCAGGAAATCTTCTACCTGTTTAAGAATGAATCCATGGATCTGCTGACGGATGACGAGCTGCTTACCTTTATGCGGGAGCAGTATGACGAGACCTGTTTTGGAGACCTGGAATATCTGGAGGGAACCTGCCTGCCGCTGTTTGCCGATGCCATCCGCGCCGGATACCAGGGCTACCGGCAGACAGGGGGGAAGGGAGAGTTCGGGCAGTTTGACATTGTCCAGAGGTGGGATAAGGACTTGTATCTGGCGGCGCTGGCGAATCTGTCGGATTAACGTGAGCCCTGAGTCGATAGGAGGAGAAGTGTATGAAACCTGTGCGTTATGAGATGGAAGAGCTGCTGCCGCTGGTGGCAAAGCTTGCGGCAAAGTATACCTCCGGTGAAAGTACCTCCGTTCCCTATGAAACGGCTAATATGCTGATGGAGGCTGTCTGCTACTGCATTGAGGAGAATGAGCGGGAGGGCGGCAGCGAGGCCGTGGAGAGAAGCGGCAGAGAGGAAGCCGGAGAAGGCAGAGGAGCCGTAAGGGGCAGCGAGGCCGTGAAGAGAAGCGGCAGAGAGGAAGCCAGAGAAGGCAGAGGAGCCGTAAGGGGCAGCGAGTCCCGGGAAGGCCGCGGCGGTAAGCCGGCAGGGGAGCTGCGGAAAGCGGAAAAGCTGCCGGCGGCGGAGAGCTACCGGCTGGGCTTTGAAAGGGTGCTGGAGAAGACCAGGCACACGCAGGAGCGCTACAATGAGCTGATTGCGGATTTTCAGGACTACGGCAACGGGAATTACCGGGATGCGGTGCTGAAGGCTCTGCCGGAATTTTTTATGAAATATGATCCCAGATTTGCTCCCCAGGAGACGATGATCGGCCTGGATTATCCGACGCTGCGGGCAGTCCGGGAGGAGACGGGAATTGACGCAGTGGAGCGGTATGTTGCTTATATTGCCCTGGAACAAAGGTTTTTCCGGAAGCTTCCGGAAGGAATGGCGGAGGAGCTGCTGACCAGGTTTCATGAGGAGTACAGGGAGCTGTATTTTAATCTCTGTAATATTCCCCTCCGGCATATGCTGGCGGCCGGATTGCTGGGAAGACAGCCGGGGCAGGCGCTTTCGGATCAGGAATATGCAGCCCTGGGGCGGCTCTGCGGTGAGAAAGGCCGGGAGGCCCTGACGGAAATTTTAAACCGGCTGACGGAAAAGCTGGTAGTAAGCGGCTGGGGGCAGGATCAGGAGTTGTTGTGGTATCTCCGGGGAGACACGGCGGATTTTGCAGCGGAGCTGACGGAGGGCTTGAAGGGGAACGGTTTGAAATATATAGTAGCGTGAGAAATATTTCTGACGGTCTTCGGCAGTTTACGATTGCGGCCCATAGCATACCTGCAACCGGCAGTTGACGGATTTTCAAGGCTGCTTTCTGGCATGTAACGGGCAAAAAGGGTAAGATTACAGTCATAACAAGCAGGCGGAAACATGCCGGAAAAGGAGATACAGGGTATGATATTGGCAGACAAGATTATTCAGTTAAGAAAGAAGGCAGGATGGTCCCAGGAGGAGCTGGCAGACCAGCTGGGAGTCTCAAGACAGTCGGTGAGCAAGTGGGAGGGGGCCCAGTCGGTTCCCGATCTGGACAGAATCCTGCAGATGAGCCGTATTTTCGGGGTGACTACGGATTATCTGCTGAAGGATGAGCTGGGAGAACCGGAATATGCGGATGGCGGGGATAAGGCGGTCCTGCGGCGGGTCACCATGGAGGAAGCTTCGGAATACCTCTCTCTGAGGAAAAAGGAGGCGCCGAGGATAGCGCTTGCCACCCTTCTCTGTGTGATTTCCCCTATATGTCTGTTGTTTCTGGGAGGATTGAGCGAGGGAGATCCGTATTTGTCGGAGGATGCGGCCGGCGGTATAGGTATGGTGGTGCTGCTGATGCTGGTGGCGGCAGCAGTGGCGATCTTTCTGTCCAGCGAGGCAAGAACGGCAGAGTTTGCTTTTTTGGAGAAGGAAGCCTTTGAGACAGAGTACGGTGTGACCGGGATGGTAAAGGAGAAAAAGGCGGCGTGGAAAACCAGTTATACCCGCCTGAATATCCTGGGAACCGTGTTGTGCATTCTGGGGGTGGTACCGCTCTTTTTCTTTGCGGGCGCAGGAGCCGATGACGTGGTGCTGGTGCTTGGAGTCTGCATGCTGCTGTTGATTGAGGGATTGGGCTGCGTAGCCTTTGTCTATGGCGGAGTGTACCAGGCGGCGATGGAGAAGCTGCTGGAGGAAGGGGATTACACCAGAAAGAATAAGGCAAGGCAGGGGATCAAAGGCGGAATCAGCGTCATCTATTGGCTTATGGTAACAGCTGTTTTCTATTGGCTTACCTATGGACCCTCCGGAAACGGCAAGCCCCAGTACAGCTGGCTTGTCTGGGTGATCGGCGGCTTACTGTACGGCGGGCTGATGGTGCTGCTGGATGTAATTGAGCGCGTAAGGAATGCCGGCAAAAATGACAGAAAATGAATACATTCCTATTGAATCGGAGAAAGCAGGTATTTTTTATGCCTGCTTTCATTTACTTTATGGAAGAAAGCTGGTAAAATGTTTCTGCCGGTGCAGAATGCAGGCCGGTACTTGAAGAGGATACAGGGAGGATGCAGATGAACGAGGAACATTCCTGCAGGTCAGGGTTTGTAACCCTGATCGGCAGGCCGAACGTGGGAAAGTCCACATTGATGAACCGATTGATCGGGCAGAAAATAGCGATTACTTCCAGCAAGCCCCAGACTACCAGAAACCGTATTCAGACCGTGCTCACCAGGCCGGAAGGACAGATTGTCTTTTTGGATACTCCCGGTATTCACAAGGCGAAAACCAAGCTGGGAGATTATATGGTAAATGTGGCAGAGCATACTCTGGAGGAGGTGGATGTGATCCTTTGGCTGGTGGAGCCGACGGATTATATCGGCGCAGGCGAGCGCCATATCATAGAACAGCTGAAAAAGGTAAAAACGCCGGTGATCCTGGTCATCAATAAGACGGATGCGGCAAGGAAGGAAGCGGTATTTTCTTCTATTGACGCTTACCGGAAAGAGCTGGACTTTCAGGAGATCGTGCCCGTGTCCGCCCTGAAGGGAAATAATACGGAGGAGCTGGTACAGTGCATTTTCAAATATCTGCCCTGTGGAAGGGCATTTTATGACGAGGATACCATTACGGACCAGCCCATGCGGCAGATTGCGGCAGAGCTGATCCGGGAAAAGGCATTGCGAATGCTGCAGGACGAGATTCCCCACGGGGTGGCGGTAGTCATCGAAAGCATGAAGGAAAAGGGAAAAATCTGTCATATAGAGGCCACGATAGTGTGTGAGAGGGAATCCCACAAGGGTATCATAATCGGAAAGGGCGGAAGCATGCTGAAGAAAATCGGATCCGCCGCAAGGCCTGAGATCGAAGAGCTGCTGGAGATGCAGGTCAATCTTCAGCTGTGGGTGAAGGTGAAAAAGGATTGGAGGGACAGTGATTATCTTTTGAAAAATTTTGGATATAATCCAAAGGGAGATTAAGGAATAGAAAAAGGGAAATCTGCAAACTCTACTTTCAGGCATGACAGAGTGCGAACCACTCTTTGCGAAGCACTCTTTTTATACAAATGGGATCGGGGGATATGCAGATGAACATGGAATACTGGAAGCGGTTTGAAAACAGTGGAAAGATAGAAGACTATTTATCATTTGTCTCCGGCGGGGGAAAGGAGACGGAAGCAGAACAAAACGCATCGGGAGCAGCTTCGCATGCAGGAATATATCATAGTAACAGGGATTATATTAAAACAGTCTCCGGTGGGGGAGTACGACAGACATATCAGCCTCTTGACTAAGGAACGGGGGAAAATCTCCGCTTTTGCCAGAGGCGCCAGGCGGCCGGGAAGCAGGCTTTCCGCGGCGGCGGCTCCTTTTTCCTTCGGAAAGTTCAAGCTCTACGAGGGAAGAAGCTCTTATACCCTGGCGGAGGCGGATATTCAGAATTATTTTGAAGAGCTTCGGACGGATTATGAAGGCGCCTGCTACGGCATGTATTTTGCGGAGGTAGCCGACTATTATACCAGGGAAAACAACGATGAAAGAGAAATGATGAAGCTGCTGTACCAGTCTTTGCGGGCCCTCTGTGCAAAAAGCCTGCCCAATCCGCTGGTACAGTGCGTTTTTGAGTGTAAGGCCATAGCGGTGAGCGGAGAGTTCCCGGGCCCGCCCTCTGACAGGGAGCTGGAAGAATCCACGGTTTATGCGCTGGGATACATAGCGGAAAGCCCCATTGAAAAGCTTTATACCTTTAAGGTGACAGATTCCGTCCTGGCAGAGCTTCGGCAGGTGGCGAGGGATTATATGAATAAATATGTGGGACACGCGTTCAAAAGTCTGGAGGTTCTGCAAACTCTTTGTTGAAAAAGAAGAGTATTTTTGATACAATAAATAATCACCGGGCAGGTCAGCATAAGCGCTGACAGAGGAATTGAGGAGTTTGGAATGAAGAGATGCGGGGTGTTTGCGGTTTTGGCCTGCCTGCTGGCAGCGGTGCTTGCAGGATGCGGCCAGGGCAGTGTGCCGGAAGCGGCAGGGGCGACGACGATTTCCGTGGACAGGAACGGCAGGGTCACTTATTATTGTGTGGGGGATTTTGACAGGGAGTATTACAGCCTGTCAGAGCTGTCCGACATGGTAAAGGGTGAGGTGGCACGATTTAACGGGAATGCAGGAAAAGAAGGCGCTGTGTCGGTAGAAAGGGTGGAAACACTGCCGGACGAAGGAGGAGAGCAGCAAGAAATACGGGCATGGGGCTGGCGGCGGGAAACACTGCCGGACGAAGAAGGGGAGCAGACCAGGAAGGTGCTGATTGAGTACCGGTTTGACGGATATTCCAGTTATAATCAGTTCAGCCGGGACTTCAATAAGGGGAACGGAAGATTTTTCTTCGGAACCGTGGAGGAGGCGCTGAAGCAGGGATATACCTTAAAGACATCCCTGAAAAGTGTAAAGGATGAAAGCCTAAAAACGGAAGAGCAATTGAAGCAGGAGGGAACCGGAAAGCTGATTATCAGCGAAGAAAAGGCTGTCATTCATTGTCCGGGAAAGGTTGCTTTCCTGAGCGAGGGAGCAGTTTTAATGGACGAAAGAAGCGTTGATGCTTCCGCCGCGGAGGGAACCGTGTACATTCTGATAAAATAGAAAAAGATATAAATGCGGGGCGGGAAGAAACAGCCTGTTGCAAAAAGGTACAATAGCAGAAAAATAAAGAAAAGAATGCGAGGGTAAAGAAAATGGAAAAGACAATGGATAAAATAGTGGCGCTGGCAAAGGCGAGAGGCTTTGTATATCCCGGCTCGGAGATTTACGGCGGGCTTGCAAATACCTGGGACTACGGCAATCTGGGCGTAGAGCTGAAGAATAATGTGAAGAAGGCCTGGTGGCAGAAGTTTGTGCAGGAGAACCCCTACAACGTAGGAGTGGACTGTGCGATCCTGATGAATCCCCAGACCTGGGTGGCAAGCGGGCATCTGGGCGGCTTCTCCGACCCTTTGATGGACTGTAAGGAGTGCCATGAGCGGTTCCGCGCCGATAAGCTGATAGAGGATTTCTGCGCCGAAAAGGGAATGACCCCGGAAGAGAGCGTGGATGCCTGGAGCCAGGAGCAGATGATGAAATTCATTGAAGAGAACCAGGTGCCCTGTCCCGGCTGCGGCAAGCATAATTTTACGGATATTCGCCAGTTTAACCTGATGTTCAAAACTTTCCAGGGTGTTACCGAGGACGCTAAAAACGTGGTATACCTTCGGCCGGAGACAGCCCAGGGTATTTTCGTGAATTTCAAGAATGTACAGAGGACTTCCAGAAAGAAGATTCCTTTCGGGATCGGGCAGATCGGGAAATCCTTCCGTAACGAGATTACCCCCGGCAACTTTACTTTCCGTACCAGGGAGTTTGAACAGATGGAGCTGGAATTCTTCTGTGAGCCCGGCACGGACATGGAATGGTTTCAGTACTGGCGGGGCTTCTGCAGAGACTGGCTGCTGTCCCTGGGGATGAAGGAAGAGGAGATGCGCCTGAGAGATCACAGCCCGGAGGAGCTTTCCTTCTACAGCAAGGGAACCACCGACATTGAATTCCTGTTCCCCTTTGGCTGGGGCGAGCTGTGGGGCATTGCGGACAGGACGGACTATGACCTGAAACAGCATGTGAATGCCTCCGGGGAGGATATGAGCTATTTTGACGATGAGAAGAAGGAGAAATACATACCTTATGTCATTGAACCTTCTCTGGGAGCGGACCGTGTGGTGCTGGCGTTTTTGTGCGCCGCATATGACGAGGAGGAGCTGGAGGGCGGCGATATGCGTACCGTGCTTCATTTCCATCCGGCCCTTGCACCGGTGAAGATCGGAGTGCTGCCGCTTTCCAGGAAGCTGAATGAAGGGGCGGAAAAGATATTTACACAGCTATCCAAAAAGTATAACTGTGAATTTGACGACAGAGGCAATATCGGCAAGAGATACCGCCGTCAGGACGAAATCGGTACGCCGTTCTGCGTTACCTATGACTTTGACTCGGAGACGGATGGCTGCGTGACGGTACGCTTCAGGGATTCCATGGAGCAGGAAAGAATTGCCATTGCGGATCTGGACGCGTATTTCGCGGACAGGTTTACATTTTAGAGGGCCGGAAGGAAATCGGGGAGCGGGAGTGATATTCTGCTCCCTGACTCATAGGAGCAGGAACGGAGCGGTAAGATGGACAGGATCGAGGTTTTCCAGATACTCGGAATCGAGATGACAAAGAATGAAAGAGACATTAAAAATGCTTACAGGGAGAAGCTTACGGTGACCAATCCGGAGGATAACCCGGAGGGCTTTAAGCGGCTCAGGGAGGCGTATGAGGAGGCCTGCCGCCTGGCAAAGCAGTCCGATGAAAAGCAGGAGGAAGCAAGAGATGAGTCGGTTTCCGGACTGTGGATGGAAAGGGTGGCTGCGGTCTATCAGAATATCCACAGCAGACAGGACATAAAAGCCTGGGAGGAGCTCTTTGCGGATGACTGCTTCCTTTCGCTGGAGGAAGAGGAAAACTGCCGCTTTAAGCTGCTGCGGTTTCTCATGGATCATTTCAGGCTGCCGGGAGAGGTGTGGAAGCTTTTGGACAAAAAGCTGGAGATTACTACAGGCGCGGCGGCCCTGAGGGAAAAATTTCCGGCGGATTTTATCCATTATATCCTGAACAAGTGTGAACGGGGCGAGGATGTGGACTTCTGCCGGTTTGAAGGAGAGGATGAGGCCCCCTACGACTTGTTCCTGCAGTATTATGACCGCTGCTGGCAGGCGCTGCAGAAGGATGATATGGAACAGGCAGGACAGAGTATTGAGAATGCGGATGCCCTGCAGATACGGCATCCCGTGATGGAGGTCTGCCGTGGGGAGCTCCTGGAGAAACAGGGCCGGACAAAGGAGGCGCTGGCGCTTCTGGAGAAAGAGATGGAAAGGTATCCCGGGGACGCCATGCTCCGTTATAATACGGCAGAGATGTACTGGCGTCAGGGGATGGCGGAGGATGGCGCCCTTCGACGGCGTTCCGTGGAGATATATCAGGCCCTCAGGGAGGAAAACGACGACCATTATATGGCGAACATGCGCCTGACGGAGTGGTATTATGACAACCGGCAGTTTAAGGAGGCAAAAAAGTGTGCCGAAAAGGTGCTTTCTGCCGGGATCGGAGATGAATTTCTGGAGCTTCTGGTCAAGGTAAACCAGGAGATTGAAAAGGAGCTGGAGGAGGACTGGAGGAGAAACGGCAGCAGTGAAGCGGCGCTGGAGCTCTGCTGGTGCTATCTTCAGGACGGGAAAATTACCAGGGGCATTATGCTGGCGACGGAAATTGAGAAGAGGCTGCCCCCCGGGAAAGACGCGGAGTGGAACGGTCTCATGGCCAAGCTTTATATCGAGGCGGCAGAGTATGAGGATTCCATCATCATGACCCGTGCCTGGGAGGAGGAGCTGCACAAGCGCCTGCTCACTGACGAAAGTGAAGAGGAGAAGGAGAAGGACAGGGACCGGCTGAGACAGGCATGTATGATCCGTATGCAGTGTTGTTATGCCCTTGGCTTTCGCGACGAGGCAAGATTTGCCGAGGCGGTCAAAGAGGGAGAGGCGGTCATGGAGGGAACCGCCAGGGATGCGGGGGTCCTTTATGAGACAGCCCAGATCTATGTTGAGATGCAGGAGTATGAGAAGTGCGAGGAGGCGGTGCGCAGGCTGACGGAGGAGTACCAGGTGTATGCCGCTTTTGCAATCCTGATGGAGGCATATCGGAGACAGCTGGACGCAGGCGGTGTGATCCGTACGGCAAGCCTTTGCATTCAATATTTTCCTGCTTTTGCAAAGGCCTATGAATATATGGCCAAGGTGTATCTTGACCTGGAGCAGCCGGGGGATCTGGATAAGGTATTGGCGGATGCGGAGAAGAACGGAATTAAGAGTGACGTACTGGAAGCTTACAAATATCAGAAATCACACAAGACCATGGAGCTTGAGATACTGAATAATAAGCTGAAAGTATTCCGCAGGGAATTTCGAAAGCCCCTGGAAGAGGGAAATCTGTGTTTTTATGAGGCAGGCCTTTCCCGGCTGACGGAATACCTCTATCAATATCCTCAAAGCTACATGTTTGTGGAGCGGGGAATTTTCCACAGGGATGCCCATCATTACAAGGAGGCCAGGGAGGACTTCGAAAAGGCATTGATTATGAATCCCACCAATCCTTATGCGCTGAACGGGCTGAGCTTTGTCTACAAGTATACCGGAGAGTATGAGAAAGCTCTCGTCTACATAAAAAAGGCCATTCTGTATATGGATCAGGATATGTCGCCCACTATCTACACGGATATGGCGGATCTGTACTCTCTGCTGGGGGACTATGAGAGGAAGCTGGCGGCATGCAGGCAGTACCAGGAGATCACTAAGGATGAGAGTATATGGTTCCTGAATCAGCTGGCGGAGGCCTATGACGATCTGGGAATGCCGGAAAAGGCCTGCGGGGTTTACGCCGGATATGCCCACAGGGACAAGTGGAGAAGCTATGAAGAACGGATCGGGGTTTATATCCACGGCGAAGACGAGGCCCATGCCAGGGAGCTGCTGGAAGAATGGTGCCGGGAGCTGAAACAGAGCGGCAGTGCGTATTCCGCAGTCAGGCTGGAGGCACAGGGAGGCCTGGGAATGCTGTTTGCCCGGCGGGGAAAAGTGTCCGGGGAAGAGGCCGGAGAATACTGCCGGATTTACGGGCAGGCCCTCTGGACGGAGCTTATGTTCGGAGAAGAGAAGGCAGTGGCCGATTCCGCCGCGAAGCTGGCCTATTACCTGCAGCACAGGGATATTTCCCTGGAGGTTGAGGGGGATCTGGCAGATATTGTGTATGCCTGCATTGTCCGCGGGATGGCCAGGCAGGGGAAGGAATATGCGGACCGGCTGCAAAAATGGCTGCGGGAGGAAACCTTTTCCGGGAAGAATAAATATTTTAACCGGGAGAAGGGGCATCTGCATCTGGAGGTTCTGGCGGCGTGGTACACTGAGGACGACCAGGGGATACAGAAGCTTCTGGAGAAGGATTCCCGGTGCGGTTTCTGCCAGTTCTGCGCCAATGCGGTCTGCAGTGAGCTGGAGTCGCTGCATATTCTGTTCCTGCTCCGGCAGGGAAAGCCGGAGGAGGCAAGGGCGCGCCTTGAGCGGGATATGGAGCTTCTTCCCGCGAATGCCAGCCTGTGCGCATTGAAGTGCAACTGGCCGGATCGGGGCGGGATACAGCCGAAAGGCGGAAGCAGACGGAAACAGGGGACAGACAGGAAGGAAGCTTTAGAATAATTTGACAGGAATGCGTGCCGGTACATATCGTGCCAAAAGCATGCAGGGAGTATGGACATGACAGTAGGAATTGATTTGGGTACGACAAACAGCCTGATCGCGTATTTCGGGGAGGACGGGCCGAAGATCATCCCTAACAGGCTGGGGAAGAATCTGACCCCGTCCGTGGTCAGCGTGGACGGGGACGGGAATGTCTACGTGGGGGAGACGGCCAGGGAGAGGATGAGCCTGTATCCCGATTCCGTGGCCCAGACCTTCAAGAGGAGCATGGGCACGGAGCGGGAGTATGTTTTAAGCGGCAGGCATTTTAAACCGGAGGAGCTTTCCAGCATGGTGCTGCGCTCCCTGAAGGAGGATGCGGAGGCTTTTCTGGGGGAGGAGGTCACCGAGGCGGTGATCAGTGTGCCGGCCTATTTTGACGATAAGCGCAGAAAGGCTACGAAGCGCGCAGGGGAGCTGGCGGGACTGAAGGTGGAGAGGATGATCTCCGAGCCCACTGCCGCTGCGGTAGCGTATGGCCTGTATGACAGGAACCAGGATACGCGTTTCCTGGTGTTTGACCTGGGGGGCGGAACCTTTGACGTCTCTATTCTGGAGCTGTACCATAATATACTGGAGGTGCGTGCCGTCGCGGGGGACAATTATCTGGGGGGAGAGGATTTCACCGCAGTGATGGCGAAGCTCTTTTTACAGAAATCGGAGCTGCAGCTGGCAGCCATGACGGAGAAGGAGCAGGTGCGCCTGTACCGCCAGGCGGAAAAGGCAAAATGTGCCATCAGCGATAATGGGGAGGTGGTGATGTCCTTTCTCTGCCATGAGGAGACCCTGGAGCAGCGCATCACGTACAGGGAGTATGAGGAGGCCTGTGAGGACCTGCTGATGAAGATCCGGGAGCCGGTGAAGAAGAGCCTTGCGGATGCCGGACTGAAATTAGGCGATATAGATGAGGTATTGCTGATTGGCGGAGCCACCAGATTGTCCGTTGTCAGGGATTTCCTGATCCGTCTGTTCCGGAAATTCCCGGACACAAAGATGAACCCGGATGAGACGGTGGCATTGGGGGCGGCCGTCCAGGCTGCCATGAAGGAGCGCCGGCAGGAGGTGAAGGAGGTCATACTGACGGATGTCTGCTCCTTTACCCTGGGGACGGAAGTGGTGGTGGAGTACGAGGAGGGAAAGTATGAGGACGGCAGATTTTGTCCCATTATCGAGAGGAACACGGTCATTCCCGCCAGCCACACCGAGCGTCTTTACACCGTGCGGGACAACCAGTCCTCGGTCCGCGTCCGGGTGCTTCAGGGGGAAAGCCGGTTCGCCAGAAACAATCTGTTCCTGGGGGAGCTTGAGATCGAGGTGCCAAAGGGTCCCAAAGGCCGGGAATCGGTGGACGTGACTTATACCTATGACATCAACTCCCTGCTGGAGGTGGAGGTTACGGTAGTGTCCACGGGACTGTCCAGAAAGATGATTATCAAAGGCCAGGATAACCAGATGACGGACGAAGAGATCAAAAAGCGCATGGAGGAGCTGGCCTACTTAAAGATCCAGCCCAGGGATTATGAGGAGAACCGGCTGGTACTGCTGCGGGCGGAACGTATGTATGAGGAGGCGCTTGGAGACAGGAGGCGAAAGCTGGATCATTATATTACGGCTTTTGAAGCCGCGTTAAAACGAGGCAGCCATGAGGAGATCATGGAGGCCAGGGAGTCCTTAAATGAGGTCCTTGAGGAAGAGGACGAATAAATCCCGCATTTGACAACGGGGATAACTGACTATATAATGGTTACAGTTTTGGATTTGCAGGATATGAGTGATAGAAAGGTATGGAGAGTAAAATGAGACAATTTACGGCGGAGGAGCTTAGAAAAACCTGGAAACAGTTTTATATTGACCGTGGGCATGTGGATGTGGGGGCGGTTTCCCTTGTCTCCGACGGATCTACGGGAGTACTTTTCAACGTGGCCGGAATGCAGCCGCTGATGCCTTATCTTCTGGGCCGGAAGCATCCTCTGGGAACCAGGCTTTGTAACGTGCAGGGCTGTATCCGCACCATCGATATTGAGTCCGTGGGGGACAAGAGCCACGGTACTTTCTTTGAGATGCTGGGAAGCTGGAGCCTTGGGGATTATTTTAAAAAGGAGCGCTGTCAGTGGAGCTATGAGCTTTTGACGGAGGTATTCGGCTTTGACGCGGACCACCTTGCCGCCACCGTGTTTGCAGGGGACGAGAATGCCCCCAGGGACGAAGAGGGGGCGCAGTACCGCATTGCATCCGGGTTTAAGAAGGAGAATGTCCATTATCTGCCGGCGGAGGATAACTGGTGGGGATTGGAGTACGGGCCCTGCGGTCCCGACAGCGAGATGTTTTATATTGAGGACAGGCCTGACTGTGGTCCGGACTGCGGCCCCGGCTGTGACTGCGGAAAATATACCGAGCTGGGAAACGACGTGTTTATGCAGTACGAGAAGCATCAGGACGGTACGCTCACGCCCTTAAAGCAGAAGAATGTGGATACCGGCTGGGGGCTGGAGAGGATTCTGGCATTTTTGAACGGGACCAAAGACGTATACCGGACGGATCTGTATGTCCCGATCATTGCTTATATTGAGAAGGTTTCCGGTACAAAGTACGAGCAGGATGAGAAGCTGACCAGATCCATGAGGATCCTGGCGGATCATATCCGTACCAGCGTCATGCTGATCGGCGACGAGGCAAAGCTTCTTCCCTCCAACGCAGGCGCGGGCTATGTACTGCGGCGGCTGATCCGCCGGGCGGTGAGGCACGGGAGAATTCTGAATGTCAGGACAGAGGACATTTTGAAAATTGCGGAAATGTTCATCCGTGATATTTATGGGGAGAGTTATCCCCTTCTGGTAAAGAATCAGGAGTTCATTCTTACCGAGCTGAAGAAGGAGATTGACCGGTTCGGGAGTACGCTGGAGAACGGTATGAAAGAGTTCCGCAAGATCCTGGATGTAAAGAGGGAGGAAAAGGCGCAGGCCATCGACGGGAATTCCGCGTTTTATCTCTATGATACTTTCGGCTTCCCCCTGGAGCTGACGGTGGAGCTGGCGGAGGAAGAGGGCCTGAAGGTAGATGAGGAAGGCTTTGCCGCCGCCATGGAGGAGCAGAAGCAGAAGGCAAGGGATAACCAGAACTTCTCGGCGAAACTGAACGGGGAGGCAGGGGCCTTTGACGGACTGGACAGCGGTATCACCAGTGAATTTGTTGGCTATGATACGCTGAAAGCGGAGGATACCATAGCCGCCCTGGCCTGCGGAACCGAACGCAGGTCTTCTCTGGAGACGGGAGAAACCGGTACGATCCTTGTAAGAAAAACGCCTTTTTATGCCACAATGGGCGGACAGAATGGGGACAGCGGTGTAATCCGCACGGAAAAGGGTGTATTCGAAGTGTCGGATACGGTAAAGCTTCCCGGCGGAAGAATCGGCCATGTGGGCAGGGTACTGAGCGGCAGGGTAAGCGTGGATGAAAAGGCGACTCTGGAGGTGGACGGGGAAAATCGCAGAAATACCTGTAAAAACCACAGCGCTACCCACTTGCTGCAGAAGGCCCTGCGGGAGGTGCTGGGCACCCATGTGGAGCAGTCCGGATCCTATGTAGACGGAGAAAGGCTTCGTTTTGATTTCAGCCATTCCGCTGCCATGACCCGGGAAGAGCTGGACAGGGTGGAGGCACTGGTAAATGAGAAGATCGCCGATAACATTCCGGTGACTACGGAGGTCATGAGCCTGGAGGAAGCGAAAAAGACCGGGGCCATGGCGCTGTTTGGGGAGAAGTACGGTGAGACGGTGCGGGTGGTCAGGATGGGTGATTTCTCCGTGGAATTCTGCGGCGGCACCCATGTGGCGGATACGGGAGCCATTGCCACATTCAAGATTCTGTCCGAAAGCGGCGTGGCGGCGGGTGTAAGGCGTATTGAGGCCCTGACCGGCAGCGGTGTCATGAATTACTACAGGAATCTGGAAAAGACTGTGGAAGAGGCAGGCAGGGCGTTAAAGACGACGCCGGCGGCGCTGGTGGAGAAATGCGGGCATGTGATGGCGGAGATCAAAAGGCTGAATGCCGAGCTGGAGTCCCTGAAGGCAAAAGCGGCCAAGGATGCCCTGGGAGACGTTATGGACCAGGTGAAGGAGGTAAAGGGCGTGAAGCTCCTTGCCGCCAGCGTGCAGGGTGTGGATATGAACGGCCTGCGGGATCTGGGAGATCAGCTGAAAGGTAAGCTGGGAGAGGGTGTTGTGGTCCTGCTGTCCGATCAGGAGGGCAGGGTAAACCTGGTGGCCATGGCTACGGAGGGCGCACAGGCAAAGGGCGCTCACGCGGGCAATCTGATAAAGGGGATTGCGGGCCTTGTGGGCGGAGGCGGCGGCGGACGTCCGGGCATGGCCCAGGCCGGCGGAAAGAATCCGGCGGGAATTTCCGATGCCATTGCAGAGGCAGTAAAAGTACTGGAGGGACAACTGTAAGCGGATATTTATAAAAAACAGTTGACGAATGGCACATTTGTGTTATAATACTAATTGTGTATGTGGCAGAGATGCTGTATTACATAATATAAGCCCAATCAGTCGAGACGCTTGTGGGACTGAAGGGAGGGTAGAGATGTCAAACGTAATAGTAAAAGAAAATGAGACTTTGGACAGTGCGCTGCGCCGTTTTAAAAGAAGCTGTGCCAAAGCCGGTATTCAGCAGGAGATTCGTAAGCGTGAGCATTACGAAAAGCCCAGCGTAAGGCGTAAGAAGAAGTCTGAAGCAGCGAGAAAACGTAAATATAACTAAAAACGTAAGGAAACCCTCGGTTGCACAAACTGGGGGTTTTCTGTTCTATCAAATGTGACAGCCTCATATCCTGAAATATGGAATGGAAATGGAGTGAGGCATTATGTATTTGAAAAAATCTTTGACAGCGCTGCTGCTTGCGGCGGCCGTCTGGATGACGGCCGCGCTGCCGGTAAGCGCAAACGTATCTGTTTCATCCCCTTCGGTAATTCTGATAGAAAGCTCTACGGGACAGGTCATCTATGAGTTGAACTCCACCGAACGGCGCAGTCTGGCAAGCGTGACGAAGGTCATGACGCTGCTTCTGACCTTTGAAGCCATAGACGGGGGCAAGGTGAAGCTGACGGACGATGTGCTGACCAGCGAGCATGCCAGTTCCATGGGGGGCTCCCAGGTATTTCTGGCACAGGGGGAGATCCAGTCCCTGGAGACCATGATTAAATGTATTGTCGTTGCCTCGGGAAATGATGCCAGCGTGGCGGTGGCGGAGCACGTGGCGGGCAGCGAGGAGGCTTTTGTGGAGATGATGAATCAGAAGGCACTGGACCTGGGGATGGTGGATACCCATTTTGTGGATTGCTGCGGTCTGACCGATTCCAGCGACCACTACTCCTGCGCCAGAGACATAGCAATCATGTCAAGGGAGCTGACGGTAAAGCATCCGGAGATCTTTAACTACACGAAAATCTGGATGGAGGATATTACCCATGTGACACCTCAGGGAACAAGCAATTTCACATTGAGCAGCACCAATAAGCTGCTGAAGCAGTACCAGTATACCACGGGGCTGAAGACCGGGTTTACCAGCAGGGCCAAGTATTGCATTTCTGCCACGGCCAGCAAGGAGGGCATTGATTTAATAGCAGTGGTTATGGGAGCGTCGGATTCCAAGGCCCGTTCCGCTGACGTGCAGACCCTTATGACCTATGGCTTCGGCGTGTGTAAAATCTACATAGACGAGAATGCCGACGCTTTACAGCCTCTGGCGGTGGAAGGCGGCGTGGAGGAGCGGGTGCCGCTGAAATATGAAAGCGAATTCCGCTATCTGGATACCCAGGGAAGCAACCTGGCGGCGGTGGAAAAGGTAGTGGACCTTCCGGAATCGGTGCAGGCGCCTGCCGAAGAGGGCAGTGAAGCGGGCCGGGCCAGGTACTATCTGGAAGGGGTAGAGATCGGAAGCGTTCCGATCCTGTATGGGAAGACGGTGGAGAAGGCCAGCTTTGCGGACTATATGAAGAAGGTGCTGGGGTTCTTCCTCCTGTAAAGACAGAAGCTGCATATCACCGGTTTGAGCCGATGATGCAATAGGAGTCGATGGAGAAATACAATGACGGATGTTATATTGACTGTTCTGGGAATTTTGCTGATCCTGCTGCTGTGGGTGATGCTGTATGACAGCAACCGCTTTGTGGTGCGCCGGCTGAATCTTTCGGACCGGCGCATCAGAAAGTCTGTGAGGGCGGTAGTGCTTGCAGATTTGCATAATAAGCGTTATGGAAAAGAAAATGAACTTCTTTTGAAGGCAATCCGGGAGCAAAAGCCGGATGTGATATTAATAGCGGGCGATATTTTAACTGCCCATTCCGGGAAAAGCATGGAGCCTGCAATTCATCTTCTTCAGGCGCTGGCGGGAGAATTTCCCGTCTATTACGGTAACGGTAATCATGAATACCGTCTGAAGCTTTATCCTCAGACCTACGGAGGGATGGCGGAGGAGTATGGACAGGCCCTGAAAGAGATGAGAGTCGATCCGCTGGTAAACAGTCATGTGGATCTGGAGGAATATGGGATTACCGTGTACGGCGCGGAGATTGACAAGGCTTATTATAAACGTTTTAAGCAGTGTCAGATGGAAAAGGGATATTTGAGCCAGCTTCTGGGAGAAGCGGATAACAATCGTTATACAATACTTCTTGCCCACAATCCGGACTATTTCCCGGAATATGCACAGTGGGGCGCTGACCTGACCGTATCGGGACATGTCCACGGGGGTGTGATTCGGATTCCCATTCTGGGGAAGGGGGTGATTGCTCCCAGCCTGTGCCTGTTTCCCAGGTATGACGGAGGCATTTTCAGGGAGGGAAGGGCAGTCATGCTCCTGAGCAGGGGCCTGGGGATGCACACGATCCCGATCCGGCTGTTTAACCCGGGGGAACTGTGGGTGGTGGAGCTTGCGCCGGAGGAAGATTCCGCTGCGGATCAATGACCTGTCTGGCCTGTCAGGTACATCATGGGAAACTGCACGCGCCTCTTAAGCGTCGGGAACACAAGTTCCTCTTGCGATTTCCGGGGGAAGTCTGCTACAATAGGGAAATGCGAGCAAATTTGTGAGGAAGTTATGGCGATACCTGTTAAGCTGGAAGTGTTTGAAGGTCCTCTGGATCTTTTGCTTCATCTGATTGATAAGAACAAAATTGATATTTATGATATTCCCATTGTGGAGATCACGGCCCAATATCTGGAGTATATCCGGCAGATGGAAAAAGACGATATGAATGTGATGAGCGAGTTCCTGGTGATGGCAGCCACATTGATCGACATTAAATGCCGTATGCTTCTGCCCAAGGAGGTAAACGAGGAGGGGGAGGAAGAAGATCCCAGGGCCGAGCTGGTGCAGAAGCTGCTGGAGTATAAAATGTACAAGTTCATGTCCTTTGAGCTCCGGGACAGGCAGGTGGATGCGGGGAGAAATCTGTACCGGGCGCAGAAGCTGCCGGAGGAGGTGGCGGCCTACCGGCAGCCTGTTAATTACGAAGAGCTGATCGGGGATATGACGTTAAACAAGCTCCATGAGCTGTTCAAGTTTATCGTGAGGAAGCAGGAGGACAAGATTGACCCCATCCGGAGCCGGTATGGCAATATAGAGAAGGAAGAGGTGGATATGGAGGCAAAAGCCCTTTACGTGGAGGCTTATGCCAGGGAGCACAGGAGCTTCAGCTTTCGCAGGCTGCTGGAAAAGCAGTCCAGCAAGATGGAGCTGATCGTTACGTTTCTGATTATACTGGAGCTGATGAAGACAGGCAAAATATCCATCAGCCAGGAAAATATTTTTGACGATATTATCATTACTTCGCAGTTAGCCAATACGCAATGAAGGGGGATTCCCCTGGAGCAAAGGTCGTTTGCGCGGCGGAATGAGAGGATATATGGAACGGACCAGAGCGGAGGCGGTACTGGAGGCAGTACTGTTTACTATGGGAGATTCGGTGGAGGTGAAGAGCCTGGCTGATGTCATAGAAGAGGATGTAAAGGTTACAAAGGAAATACTGGGGGAAATGGAACGGCGGTATGCCCGGGAGGATCGCGGGATTGCCCTTGTCTGGTTTGACGATGCCGTGCAGCTGTGCACCAAGTCGGAGATGTACGAATATCTGATCAGGATTGCCAAAGCGCCCAGGAAGATGGTGCTGACGGATACCGTGCTGGAGACCCTGTCCATCATTGCCTATAAGCAGCCTATCACCAGGGCCGAGATTGAGCGGATCCGGGGAGTCAGCTGTGACCATGCCATCAACAAGCTTCTGGAATATGACCTGGTAACGGAGCTGGGCAGGCTGAATGCGCCGGGGCGGCCCCTGCTTTTCGGCACAACGGAGCAATTTTTACGCAGCTTCGGGGTAAAAAGCCTGGAAGAGCTGCCGGAACTGAATCCGGTGCAGGTGGAGGAATTTAAGCAGCAGGCAGAAGCGGAAGTACAAATGCAGTTGGATATTTAGAAGGCAGGCCTCATATATTATTAGAAATCCATCCGATTGTTATGCCGCATGGGCGGCGGAATGAGAGGGAATGTGCGGATAAAGATAATATGGGGCTTTTTTTGTGCTGTTTTTCTGACGGTGCAGCTGGGCGTGCAGGCGAAAGAGGCGTATCCGGAGGCTGATGTTTCCCCGGAGGCCGGGCTGTCCCTGTATGCCGCGGCGGCGGTGCTCATGGACGGGGACACTGGAAGGGTACTATACGGGAAATCGGCGGATACGCCCATGCCAATGGCCAGCACCACCAAAATACTGACCTGTATCCTGGTGCTGGAGAATGTCTCCCTGGAGGAAACACTGGAGGTGTCCGCCTATGCGGCGGGGATGCCCAAGGTGAAGCTGAATCTGCAAAAGGGCGAGCAGTATACGGTGGAAGACCTGCTGTATTCCCTGATGCTGGAATCCCATAATGATTCGGCGGTGGCACTGGCCGAGCATGTGGGGAAGCGCCTGCTGGAGGCACCGCTTTCGGATAAGCCTGCGGGGGAGTATACCCGGGAGGAGAGTCAGGAGGCAGTGGCGGCCTTTGCCCGGCTGATGAATGAAAAGGCAGTGGAGCTGGGATGCAAGGACAGCTGGTTTATCACGCCCAACGGACTGGATGCCACCCAGGAATTTATCCTGCAGGACGGAACCGTCATACAGAAGGAGCATTGCACCACGGCGGCGGAGCTGGCGAAAATCATGTCCTACTGTGTCCTGGATTCGCCGGGCAAGGAAGATTTCTTAAGGATCACCCGGACGGCAAACCACAGCTTCCAGGCTAACGGGCGCAGCTTTTACTGCTCCAATCATAATGCCTTTCTGAATATGATGGAGGGGGCCCTGAGCGGGAAGACAGGATTTACCAACAAGGCAGGATATTGTTATGTGGGGGCGCTGGAGCGGGACGGCAGAACCTTTGTGGTGGCGCTCCTTGCCTGCGGCTGGCCCAATCATAAAACCTGGAAATGGAGTGATACAAAAGAGCTGATGAAGTATGGCATTGATAATTACTTTTACAGAAGCTTCGACGAGGCGGGGACCGCCTTTGACGAAACGCTGCTGAAGCCGGTGCGGGTCCTGAACGGGCAGACGGACATCCTGGGAGGAACGGCTTATACGGAGATTGCCGTAGCGGAAGAGGAAGCCCGAGAGCAGGAAGGCGGCGGATTGACGACACAGGATGCGGAAGGGCTGCTTCTGCGGGCGGATGAAGAAATCCGGGTGGATTACAGCTGGGAGAAGACGCTGGCGGCTCCGGTGGAGGGCGGAACCCAGGTAGGAGAAGTCCGGTACATGGTGGACGGAATTGTATACAGGCGGGAACGGATCGTCACGGTGGACACCGTGGAGGAGATAGGCCTTGCATGGTGCCTGCGGCAGGTGCTGGGGAGGTTCCTGCCCCTGGGGGATTGAATCGGGTTTGGCCAGGGGACATTCCCGGGGCTTTGTGGAATGTTACAAATATTGTTAGAAAAATGCAATTCGTGCTATGCGGATTGCATTTTTTGTGATATACTAAGATGGATAATCGGGGGAATTTGTTCCCCGATTCGGAATGTTCTGCATTTATATCTATAAACGGAGGGCTGAAAGCATGAGTAGTACATCAAAAGCGAGTCAAAGAATAGCAGCTTTGCTCGATGACAACAGTTTCGTTGAGATCGGCGGACTTGTAACGGCAAGAGCCACGGATTTCAATATGAAACCGGGCGAAACTCCTTCAGACGGTTGTGTAACCGGCTATGGGGTAATAGGTGGAAAGCCTGTGTACGTGTACGGCCAGGATGTGTCCGTGATGAACGGCACCGTCGGCGAGATGCACGCGAAAAAGATCACCAAACTTTATGATCTGGCCATGAAGACGGGGTCACCTGTCATCGGCCTCATTGATTCTGCCGGGTTGAGACTGCAGGAGGCGACGGATGCTTTGAATGCCTTCGGCGAGATTTACAGGAAGCAGGCGTTATGTTCCGGGGTGATCCCCCAGATTACTGCGGTTCTGGGCAGCTGCGGCGGTGGACTTGCCCTGTTCCCCACATTGACGGACTTTACCTTTATGGAGGAGAAGAACGCAAAGCTTTTTGTCAATGCACCCAATGCCCTGGACGGCAATGTGGTCACCAAGTGTGACTCCGCTTCCGCGGCATTCCAGTCCGAAGAGAGTGGTATTGTGGACGTGGTGGCAGATGAGGCTTCCATTCTGACAAAGATCCGGGAGCTGATCGCCTTCCTGCCTGCAAACAACGGAGAGGGCAGCGATATTGTCGAATGTACCGACGATTTAAACCGTCAGTGCGCCGATCTGGCTAACTGTGTGGGAGACACTTCCGTTGCGCTGTCCATGCTGGCGGACAATAATGATTTCTTTGAGGTAAAGGCAAATTATGCAAAGGATATGGTAGTGGGCTTCCTGAAGCTGGACGGGGTGACGGTGGGAGCCGTGGCCAACCGCAGCGAGATATATGACGGGGAGGGCAAGGTGGCGGAGAAGCTGGACGCCGTTCTTTCCAGACAGGGCTGTGAGAAGGCGGCTGACTTTGTAAGCTTCTGTGATGCCTTTGATATTCCGGTGCTGACCCTGACCAACGTAAAGGGCTACCAGGCAACCCTGTGCTCGGAAAGGGGTATTGCAAAGGCGGCGGCAAGGCTCACCTATGCGTTTGCCAACGCTACGGTTCCCAAGGTGAACGTAGTGATCGGCAAGGCGCTGGGGACGGCGGCGGTGGTCATGAATTCCGCGGCAATCGGAGCGGACATCACTTATGCCTGGCCGGATGCGGAAATCGGTACCATGGAAGGCAGGCTGGCGGCAAAGATCATGTATGACGGCCAGGGCGCGGACGTGATCGGCGAGAAGGCGGCTGCGTATGATGCCCTGCAGCTTTCGGCGGTAAGTGCGGCAAGAAGAGGCTATGTGGACAGAATTGTGGAGGCCGCGGATACCAGAAAGTATGTGATCGGTGCCTTTGAAATGCTCTTTACCAAGAGTGAGGACCGTCCCGTTAAAAAGCACGGAACAGTATAGAGAGGTGATTAGAGTAAGATGAAGAAGAAACTATTGGCTTATGTTTGTATGATTGCCTGTATTTTCGGACTGACTGCCTGCGGAAGCGGGGAAGAGCTGACAGCTTTCGAGCAGAGCAGGGCAGACAACGCCGGGGACGCGGCTAAAGCGGTGGTGTCCCTTTTCTCCGATTACCTCTGCCAGGGTAATCCCTTTGCCGTTGAGGAGTTGGAGACCAACGAAGAGATTGAATATCTGTGCGAGCAGTATTTCGGGGTAATGGCAGAAGGGAACGCAGTGGCAACCGGCGTCCAGTCCTTTGACTCCGGACTGGAGACCATAGGCGGCATTTCCGGGATGGGAGATGCAAAGATTAAGATTGACGGGAAGCAGATTATTGTTGAAGTTCCGATCACCGGGGAAAAACAGAATGCGGTGGCGGAGGTCATTTTCTCCAACGACCTGTTCATGCGTCTGCAATCGGCATCCCTGAACCCTACTGCATCCATGGGAGCGCTGATGGGCAAGGCGGCACTGAATACACTGATCGGCATGGGAACGGTGTTTATCGTACTGATCCTGATTTCCCTTATTATATCCTGTTTCCGCTTTATCAATAAGGCCCAGGATGCGGCGGCAAAGAAGAAAGCGGCGGCAGGCGCAAACGGCGGAGAAGCTGCCGGCAGTGGCGCAGTGGAGGCTGCGGCGCAGACAGCTGTGGACGAAACCGACGACCTGGAGCTGGCGGCCGTAATTGCGGCAGCCATAGCGGCAAGCGAAGGTGCAGCGTCTGCGGACGGATTTGTGGTACGTTCTATCAGACGGCGATAGCTGATGATACGGGAAACTGCGCCGTCAGGCGTGTTCATTCATAAGCCTGCAAAGCGGATTTCGCAATAGGGCGAAGATCAATTTTAAAAGAGAGGCAAATATAAATATAATTCTGGAGGAAAACAACATGAAAAATTATACCATTACGGTGAACGGAAATGTATATGATGTGACGGTGGAAGAGGGTGCATCCACGGGCGCTCCCGTGGCAGCCAAGGCTCCCGCAGCTCCCAAGGCAGCACCTAAGGCGGCTCCCGCTGCCGCACCCAAGGCGGCAGGCGGCGCCGGCAGTGTGAAGATCGAGGCAGGTGCCGCAGGAAAGGTATTTAAGCTGGAGAAGAAGGTGGGTGACGCGGTTAAGGCAGGGGATCCCGTGGTTATCATTGAGGCCATGAAGATGGAGATTCCCGTAGTTGCCCCTCAGGACGGTACAGTTGCAAGTATTGATGTCGCTGTCGGCGATGCGATAGAGGCGGGAGCGGTTCTGGCGACCATGAACTGAGGTTCAGGCGCACAGGAATCCTTTCCACTATAGACAACGACAACAGGAGGTCAACAAATGGAATATATAGGTTCTACGCTGAATAACCTGCTCCATCAGACGGCGTTTTTTAACCTGACCTGGGGAAATTACCTGATGATAGCGGTTGCGTGCTTTTTCCTTTATCTGGCTATCCGCCACGAATTTGAGCCGCTGCTCTTGGTTCCCATCGCCTTCGGCATGCTGCTGGTAAATATTTACCCCGACATCATGCTCCACGCGGAGGATGCCTCAAACGGCGTGGGCGGGTTGCTGTATTATTTTTATAAATTGGATGAGTGGGCGATTCTGCCCTCCCTGATCTTCATGGGCGTGGGCGCCATGACGGACTTTGGCCCGCTGATTGCCAATCCCAAGAGCTTTCTGCTGGGAGCGGCGGCACAGTTCGGTATCTTTGCCGCATATTTCGGCGCTATTGCGCTGGGCTTTAACGATATGGCGGCAGCGGCTATCTCCATTATCGGCGGCGCTGACGGCCCTACCTCCATCTTCCTGGCAAGTAAGCTGGGGCAGACGGCAATTATGGGACCCATCGCAGTGGCGGCATATTCGTATATGTCCCTGGTGCCCGTGATCCAGCCGCCCTTCATGAAGCTTTTTACCACGAAGGAAGAGAGAGCCATCAAGATGGGACAGCTCCGGCCGGTTTCCAAGCTGGAGAAGATACTGTTCCCTATCGTTGTTACGATTGTGGTATGCCTGATCCTTCCCACCACGGCCCCTCTTGTGGGTATGCTGATGCTGGGTAATCTGTTCAGGGAATCCGGTGTGGTAAGACAGCTGACAGAGACGGCTTCCAATGCGATGATGTATATTGTAGTCATTCTGCTGGGAACTTCCGTAGGTGCAACTACCAGTGCGGAAGCATTCTTAAACTGGGATACGCTGAAGATCGTGGGTCTGGGCTTGATTGCATTTATCTTCGGCACCGTAGCCGGCGTCCTGTTTGGTAAGCTGATGTGCAAGGCCACCCATGGCAAGGTGAACCCGCTGATCGGTTCGGCAGGTGTATCCGCCGTTCCCATGGCAGCCAGGGTGTCCCAGAAGGTGGGCGCGGAAGCGGATCCCACCAATTTCCTGCTGATGCACGCCATGGGGCCTAACGTGGCCGGCGTCATCGGAACCGCCGTGGCCGCAGGTACCTTTATGGCCATATTCGGGGTCTTTTAAGCAATGCACAGACAAGATCGGGTGCATGGCGACCGTGCTTGCACGAGAAGCCATGCGATCGAGCTTGTCTGTATATCGCGCATAGCGCGATGAAATAAGCCCGACAGGGCTTATGAATAGCATTGCTTAAAAGAGACAATACGGCGATGAAATAAGCCCGACAGGGCTTATGAATAGCATTGCTTAAAGAGACAATGCGGCGATGAAATAAGCCCGACAGGGCTTATGAATAGCATTGCTTAAAAGAGACAATGCGGCGATGAAATAAGCCCGACAGGGCTTATGAATAGCATTGCATAAAAAAGCGATGCGGCGATGAAATAAGCCCGAAATGATCCAGCAATGCACAATATAATTATATGGAGGAAATTCGCAATGCCAGAAATCACAAAAAAACCGATTAAGATAACGGAAACCATATTGCGTGATGCACACCAGTCTCTGATTGCTACCAGAATGCCTACCGAATTCATGCTTCCCATCGTGGAGAAAATGGATCAGGTGGGATACCATTCCGTAGAATGCTGGGGCGGCGCAACCTTTGACGCTTCCCTGCGTTTCCTGAAGGAAGATCCCTGGGACAGACTGCGCAGGCTGCGTGACGGCTTCAAGAATACCAAGCTGCAGATGCTGTTCCGCGGACAGAATATCTTAGGCTACAGGCCTTATGCCGACGACGTTGTGGATGCGTTTGTACAGAAGTCCATTGCAAACGGTATTGACATTATCCGTATTTTTGACTGTCTGAACTATCTGCCCAACCTGCAGGAGGCGGTGAACGCCACCAACAGAATGAAGCAGCAGGAAGGCAGGGGCCATGCCCAGGTAGCATTATCCTATACCCTGGGAGATGCCTATACCCTGGAATACTGGGCAGATATGGCAAAGAAGATTGAAGAGATGGGGGCAGACTCCATTTGTATCAAGGATATGGCGGGGCTGCTGGTTCCTTACAGGGCAAGCGAGCTGATTGCCGCCATGAAGGAAAATACTAAGCTTCCCATCCAGCTGCACACCCACTACACCTCCGGTGTGGCAGGAATGACCTATCTGAAGGCAGTGGAAGCGGGAGTTGACGTGATCGATACCGCCATGAGCCCGCTGGCCATGGGAACCTCCCAGCCGGCGACGGAGGTTATGGTGGAGACCTTCCGGGGTACGCCCTATGACACCGGCTTTGATCAGAATCTGCTGGCGGAGATCGCGGATTACTTCCGTCCCTTCAGAGACGAGTGCTTAAAGAACGGCCTGCTGAATCCCAAGGTCATGGGTGTCGACATTAAGACCCTGCTTTATCAGGTGCCCGGCGGCATGCTTTCCAACATGGTGAGCCAGCTGAAAGAGCAGAACGCGGAAGACAGGTATTATGATGTGCTCAGGGAGATCCCTCAGGTTCGTAAGGATCTGGGTGAGCCGCCTCTGGTTACGCCGTCCTCCCAGATTGTGGGAACCCAGGCAGTATTTAATGTACTGATGGGCGAGAGATACAAGATGGCTACCAAGGAGACCAAGGCAGTGCTTCGGGGTGAGTACGGCCAGACCGTTAAGCCCATGAGCCAGGAGGTGATCGACAAGGTTATCCCCGGCGAGACCAGGCTGACCGGACGTTTTGCCGATACGCTGAGCAATGAAATGGATAAGCTGGAGAACGAGATGAAGGAATGGAAGCAGCAGGATGAGGACGTTTTGTCTTATGCGTTGTTCCCCCAGGTTGCCATGGATTTCTTCAAATACCGGCAGGCACAGCAGGAAAAGGTAGATATGACCCAGGCGGATACCGCAAACGGGGCATATCCCGTATAATAGGAGTTTTCAGACAGAAATCCCCGCAGGAAGGCGGAAGCTTTTCGGCGGGGATACTTGCGTGATGCAACTATGAAACAACTGTGTGATAAATAATAACAAGAGTTCTTCTATTGACAATATTTCCGCAGAGGGGTTAAAATGGGTGAAATGTGCATGTTGTAGCGAGGCAGGAACGGGTGATGAGAAACGGTGATTATTTAACAAGAGCCGAACAGCAGGAATATGACCGGGAAATCTACAGGCGCCGGAGAGCCAGAAAAAGACGAAGGAGAGTCCGTTTTCTGCTGATCTGTAACCTGCTGTTATTCCTTTTGCTGGTGGGGGGAGGCTTTTACTCTGATAATCTGACATACGGTACATGCTACGTGGAGGCGGGAGTAGAGGTCAAAGCCCAGGACTTTTTTAAGAAATATAAGCCGGATGCGGTCTTTGTGGGAGAAACACCCAGTTTTGATATTCATACGCCCGGTAAATACCGGGTGACTGTCAGGAACGGCATTTTTATCCACAGATGTACCCTCTATATCCAGGATACCATTGCACCCCAGGCTGCGGTGGAGCCCATTGAACTGGGCTACGGGCAGTATTGCCGGGCGGAGGATTTCGTGAAGGACATACAGGATGCCACTACCGTGTCCGTGGTGTTTGACGAGGCTCCGGATTTCGGACAATGGGGAGAACAGAATATTGTGATTCTGCTGAGCGATTTGGGGGGCAATGTAACCCGGATGGAAACAAAGCTTTTTATCACTCCGGTTCTGGCAGACCTGCAATGGGAGGTGGGAGCGGTACCGCCTACGGTGGACGACTTTACGCTGGCAGGACAGGACAGGAAGCTTCTGGCGGCAGACATTGATACTTCACAGCCTTCCCGGCAGCCGGTGAGTATAGAGGTGGACGGGGTAGTCTATCAATCCATGCTTACGATTGCGGATACCGTTCCGCCGGTTGTGGAAGTAAAGGATGTGACAGGATTTGTTAATACGCCCGTGTCAGCGGAAGCGTTTCTGGTGTCTGCTCAGGACACTACGCCTGTGACGGCAGCCTTTGCACAGGAGCCGGATATTACGGTTGCGGGAAGCCGGGAGGTAGCGTTGATCTTTACGGATGCCGGCGGCAATACGGCCACCGCTTCCGCCATGCTGACACTGACGGAGGATACAGAACCGCCTGTTATTTCAGGCGCGAAAGACATAGCGTATGTTATGGGAACGACTGTTTCCTATAAATCGGGTGTTACGGTTACGGATAACAGTGGTGCGGAGCTGCCTCTTAATGTGGATAACAGTCAGGTGAACCTGGAGGCGGCGGGGGTGTACCCCGTGACGTATTCCGCCGTGGATCATGCGGGAAATACCGCATCGGTCACGGTTAATATTACGGTGCTGTCCACTACCTATGATTTGAACGAGGTATACGGCTATGCGGATAATGTACTGGCTTCCATTATTACGGAGGGCATGAGTGAGTATGACAAGCTGAGAGCCATTTACAGTTATGTAAAGACGAATGTGGGTTATATCAGCCATTCCGAAAAGGGGGACTGGGTGAGGGCGGCTTATGAGGGTCTGGTGAAGAAACAGGGAGACTGTTATGTGTACGCCAGTACCACCAAGGTCCTGCTGGACCGGGCAGGCATCACCAACATGGATATAGAGAAAATTCCGTCAAAGACAGAGCATTACTGGAATCTGGTTGATATTGGGGAGGGCTGGCACCATCTGGACACGACTCCGAGAACGGACCATCCGGATATTTTCTATTGGACGGAGGCACAGCTGATGGAATATTCGGGACAGCATCGCAACTCTCATAATTATGACCATGAGGCGTATCCGGAGGTACCATAGCGTGCCGGCTTGTTGGCCTTGAGATTGTGAGACTCCGCGGAGCGGAATCTTGGATTGTTTGTGCCGCCGGAGGCGGCGTCCTTCCGGGCTGCGGGGAACTATATGTGAGGTATACAGATGAAGAAGCTGGGAATTATCGGTGGGCTGGGACCCATGGCTACCACCTATTTCTTATATTTGCTGACGAGGATGAGCCAGGCGGAAAGCGATCAGGAGCATATGGAGATATTACTGCACAGTAAGCCGTCTATCCCTGACCGCACCCGGTATATCCTGGGAGTAAGCCGGGAGAATCCGGCGCCTCCGATGATTGAGGTGGGGCGGGAGCTGAAGTCCATGGGAGCCGGACTGCTGGCAATTCCCTGTATTACGGCCCATTATTTTCATGATGAGCTGGAAAACGGCATCGGCCTTAAGGTACTGCACGCCATACGGGAGACCGGGGAGTACTTAAAGTCCGCAGGGGTGGACCGGGCGGGAATTCTGGCCACCGACGGAACGGTAAAAAGCGGCCTGTTTGACCGGGTGTTTGACCAATACGGAATCAAGGTGGTATATCCGGACGAGGAGTCTCAGCGAACGGTCATGGATCTGATCTATCGGCAGATCAAAACCGGAGAACAGGGCAATATCGACCAGTTTGTGCGGGTGGGAGAGGAGCTTTTCGGACGGGGGGCAGAAGTCAACCTTCTGGGCTGTACGGAGCTTTCCCTGTTGAAGCGGGATTATGTGCTGCCTGCCGGGTATCTGGATGTGCTGGAGGTTCTGGCAAAATGTGCGGTGCAGGAGTGCGGCAGGTTTGATCCCCGTTGGAATAAGCTGATTACGAAATAGAAAGGCAGAGAGCAATGCAGAATAATGTTTTGGATTATCTGGAGGGGACGGTTTTGCGGGTACCGGACAAAATCGCGTTTTCCAACGGCACTGAGGGAATGACCTTTTCGGAGGTGGACAGGGAAAGCCGGGCCATCGGCACCTGGCTGCACAGGAAAGGCATCTATAAAAGGCCTGTGGTGGTGTTTATGAACAAGCATCCCAAAGAGGTTACCGCCTTTTTCGGCGTAATCAGGGGAGGCTGTTTCTATGTGCCCATAGATGAGGAGATGCCCAGAGCGCGGATCGACCTGATCCTGGACAACCTGCAGCCGGAGGTAATCCTTTGCGACGGGCAGACGGCGGAAGCCGCAGCGGGCCTTACCGGTGGGGCGGAGGTGGTTTTGTATGACGAGATAAAGGGTACGGAGATCGATCAGGCGGCGCTGGAGGAAATTCATGACAGGGCCATTGACACAGATCCCATTTATGTGGTGTTTACCTCCGGCTCAACCGGTGTGCCCAAGGGCGTGGCGGCATGTCACCGGTCGGTGCTGGATTACATTGAACATTTGTCCGAGGTACTGGAATTTGACGGGAACACGGTATTTGGCAATCAGACGCCCCTGTATTTCGACGCGTGCCTGAAGGAGCTGTATCCCACCATCAAGTATGGTGCCACAACCTATCTGATTCCCAGGGAATTGTTTCTGATGCCGGTAAAGCTGGTGGAATTTTTAAATGAGTATCAGATCAATACGGTATGCTGGGTGGTGTCTGCGCTGACCTTTATTTCCGCTTTTGATACCTTTAAGACGGTAGTTCCCCAATATCTGCACACAGTGGCCTTCGGCAGCGAGGTCTTTCCCATCAAGCAGTTCAGGCGCTGGCGGGAGGCGCTGCCCCAGGCAAAATTCACCAATCTTTACGGCCCCACGGAAGGTACGGGGATGTGCTGCTATTACAGGGTGGAGCGGGATTTTGAGCTGGATGAGGCCATACCCATCGGGCGGCCCTTTGCCAATACGGAGATTCTTTTGTTAAAGGAAGATAATACCCGGGCGGGCAGGGGGGAGACCGGCGAGATCTGTATCCGGGGCACTTCCCTGACTCTTGGGTATTATAATAATTTTGAAAAGACCCGGGAGGCATTTGTGCAGAACCCGTTGAACACGGCGTATCCGGAGCTGATTTACCGCACCGGGGACCTGGGGAGGATAAATGATGCGGGGGAGCTGGTCTTTGTATCCCGCAGGGATTATCAGATCAAGCATATGGGCCATCGTATTGAGCTGGGTGAAATAGAAGCCAACGTGAACATGCTGGAAGGAATAAAAAGCGCAGGCTGTATCTATGACTTGGCGAAAGGAAAAATTGTGCTATACTATGTAGGGGAGACCGAGGAGAAGGAGCTGGTGGCCCTTTTAAAGGAAAGGCTTCCCCGGTATATGATACCCAACCATGTCAGGAAGCTGGAGCAGATGCCTTTTACTGCCAACGGAAAGATTGACAGGGTGACTTTGACGAAGTATCATCAGGAAGGCAGTAATTGCTCACGGAGTGGGCAGTAACGGAGGTTACAGCGAAAGTACTCACGACGAAAGAAAAGAGGTAAAAGTATGGAAGAATTATTGGATATTTTGAAGGATCTTCATCCGGATGTGGATTTTGAGAAGGAAGAGCATCTGGTGGACGACAAGATTCTGGATTCCTTTGATATTATCTCCGTGATCTCGGAGATTGCGGAGCAGTTTGACGTGGTGATCTCCGCGGAATATATCCTGCCGGAGCATTTTAATTCGGCAAAGGCTTTGTATGCTTTGATTAAGCAGCTGGAGGATGAGGACTGAAATGCTGTTTACATCCTATGAATTTCTGGAATTCCTGCTTCTTCTTTTCCTGCTCTATTATCTTCTCCCGGCAGGATGGCAGTGGAAGCTCCTGCTGGGGGCCGGCTTTCTGTTCTATTTTTGCGCGGGCCCGGTGTACTGTGTTTACATGGGGGTGACAATTCTGACTACCTGGTTCACGGGGCGCAGAATAGAGGCGGCACGTGTAAAAAGGGACGGCTGGCTGCAGGAGCATAAGGAGGCTTTAAGCAAGGAGGAAAAGAAGAGCTATAAGGCGGCAGTAAAGCATAAAACCTGGATCCTGACGCTGTGCTGCCTGCTTCTGAACCTGGGGATTCTGGCGGTAGTCAAGTATACCAATTTTGTAATATCCAATCTCAACGGCGTGCTGGAGGCCATGGGAAGGGGGAAGCCCCTGGACTTTCTGAATATGATTGTGCCTTTGGGAATTTCGTTTTATACCTTTCAGAGCATGGGCTATATTATTGACGTATACCGGGGGACGGTGGAGGCGGAGAAGAGTCTTTTTCGTTTTGCCCTGTTCGTATCCTTTTTCCCCCAGCTGATTCAGGGGCCCATCAGCAGGTTCGGAGATCTGAAAAAGACCCTCTTTGCAGCCCATCCCTTTGACGGCAGGACCGTGAGCCGGGGACTTCAGCGGATTCTGTGGGGGTTCTTCAAAAAGCTGGTGGTAGCGGACCGGATTCTGGCGGGGGTGAATACGCTGATTCACAATCCGGAGCTCTATGACGGCGCCTGGGTGTTTGTGGGAATGCTGTTTTACGCCCTGGAGCTGTATGCGGATTTTACCGGCGGTATTGACATTACCATCGGGATTGCCCAGACGCTGGGAATCCAGGTGACGGAGAACTTTAACAGGCCGTATTTTTCCAAGAATATCAAAGAATACTGGAGAAGGTGGCATATCACCATGGGGTCCTGGTTCACGGATTATATTTTCTATCCCATATCCGTGTGCAAGCCTATGTTAAAGCTGTCGAAATTTTCCAGGAACCATTTCGGGGAAATCATCGGTAAACGGGTACCGGTATACCTGTCTTCCTTTGTGGTCTGGTTTGCCACCGGGATCTGGCATGGCGCAAGCTGGAATTTTATTGTCTGGGGTCTGGGAAACTGGCTGGTAATCATGGTATCCCAGGAGTTTGACCCTTTGTATAAAAGATTTCACGACAGGTTTGCTGTCAGGGGGAAATTTGGCTTTCGGCTGTTCCAGGTGGTGCGCACGGTGCTTCTGATGAGTTGCCTGCGTTTGTTTGACTGTTATCGGGACGTGCCCCTGACCTTTCGCATGTTCGGCAGCATGTTCCGCAGGGGGAACTGGAATATTTTCTTAAACGGGGAGCTGCTTGGGATCGGGCTGTCGGCAACGGATTATCTGGTGCTGCTGATGGGTCTGGTACTGCTTATCACGGTCAGTCTGCTGCAGCGTAAGGGAAGCGTGCGGGAAAAAATTGCAGGGCTGCCTTTCTGGGGGAGGTTCGCGCTCTGGTACGGATTGTTTCTGGCGGTGCTGTTGTTTGGCGCTTACGGCGTGGGCTATGACTCCAGCCAGTTTATCTACAATCAGTTCTAACGTGAAAAGTACTCCTAATCGCTCACAGCATAGGCTGTTTCGCGGAGAAGTACTAAGTTTCACGCGGAAGTATGGAGGTCAGGATGAAAGGGAGAAAGATCGGCAGGGCCGTTGCTGCCGCAGGCATTGTGGTGTGCAGCCTGGCCCTGCTGCAAAGATTGTTGACACCAAAGTATACGGACGGTATAATCGAAGGAGCACTGATAGCGGAATATTATGAGGAAGAAAAGGATCACGACGTTATTTTCATCGGAGACTGTGAGGTATATGAGAATTTTTCGCCGGCAGTCCTGTGGGAGGAATACGGGATTAACAGTTATATCCGGGGAAGTGCCCAGCAGCTGATCTGGCAGTCCTATTATCTGCTGGAGGATACCCTGCGCTATGAAACTCCCAGGGTGGTAGTCTTTAACGTGCTGTCCATGCAGTATGACAAGCCCCAGAAGGAAGCTTATAACCGCATGACCCTGGAGGGAATGGGATGGTCGGCTTCCAAGGTGAAATCCATTTACGCCTCCATGACCTCAAAGGAAAATTTTGAGGAGTATCTGTTTCCCATTCTCAGGTATCATTCCCGGTGGAGCGACCTGAAAACCAGTGATCTGGAGAATCTGTTCCGGGTGCCGAAGGTTTCCCATAACGGCTATTATATGAGGGTGGATGTGAAGGCAGCCGGCAGGATCCCTGATCCCGTGCCCCTTGCAGAGTATCAGTTTGGCAGCAATGCGTATCTTTACCTGGATAAAATAACACGGCTCTGTCAGGAGAAGGGAATTCAGCTGATCCTCATCAAGGCCCCCAGCCTGTATCCCCACTGGTATGACCAGTGGGAGGTCCAGATGGAAGACTATGCAAAGGAGCATGGGCTGCTTTACCTGAACTTCCTGGAGTGCGTGGAGGAGGCGGGGCTGGACTTTCAGACGGATACCTATGACGGCGGGCTGCACCTGAATCTGTCGGGGGCGGAGAAGCTCAGCAATTATTTCGGGCGAATCCTTACGGAGGAGACGGCGGTGAGGGACAGACGGGGGGAGGCGGAGCTGGCAGCGGCCTGGGCGGAGAAGCTGGCCGCATACGAAGAGGAAAAGCAAAGGCAGTATATGCAGTACGGAGTAAATTGACAGGAGGAGCAAACTTATGAAAAAATTTATTACAATGTTACTGGCGGCAGGTATGATATTGGCAATGTCAGGCTGCGGAAACGACGAGAAGGTTATCGGAGGGGACGTGTCAAACGCCCCCGGCAGTCCCGAACAGACGGCAGGCGGCAGCGGCAACACCACAGGGCAGGTTTCCGGTAAGGGCTATGTGTTCCTGTATAACGGAGTGACCGTATCTGTGGACGGGGACATGGCGCCGGTTCTGGAAGGACTGGGGGAGCCGGTTAATTATTTTGAGGCGGCCAGCTGTGCCTTTGAGGGGCTGGATAAGACGTATACCTACGGAAGCTTTGAAATCGTGACCTATCCTCAGGGGGAGAAGGATTGTGTGTCAACAATCATTCTGAAGGATGACACCGTATCCACGGCGGAGAATATTTCCATAGGCTCTTCCCGGGAAAGCGTGACCAATGCCTACGGGACGGACTACACGGAGCAGGGCAGTATGCTGGTGTATCATAAGGAGGGTATGAGGCTTTGCATCCTGGTGGAGAATGACACGGTGACTTCCATACAATACAATTCCACGGTGCTGGAGGAGTAAAGGATTCGGAGCAGGGCATTCCTGAGGGAATGCCCTTTTTAAAACTTGACAGACGGGGAAAAATTATGTAACATAACAGATGTTACCAACGAAAGGCTTTCCACAGGCACATGGGGGATGCCTGACAAAAGGGGGAGAGTGCCATGGCACGAAAGGAAACGATAACATTACAGATGATTTCAGATACCGCGTTTGCGATGACCAGGGAGGAGGGCTTTTCCAATGTGACTGCCAGAAAGGTGGCGGCAAAGGCCGGATGCTCCACACAGCCGATCTTCAGGGTATATAAGAATATGGACGAGCTGTGGGACGCGGTATACAGGAGGGCGGCCCAGTATTTTCAGGATTATTACAGTCTGTATCCCCGGATGGGCAAGGCACCCTTTACCAATCTCGGTATGGCGTACATAGCGTTTGCAAGGGAAGAAAAACACCTGTTTGAGTTATTGTTTGTAAACAGCGCGCCCGGGAGAAAAAGCATGTATGAGATCTTAAACGGCGGGGAAGGAAACGTGGTATATGAAATAAACCTTGCGAGATCCGCAGGCTGCAAGGATCCCGGCGGCCTGTTTATGCGGATGTGGATCTTTATACACGGGGCAGCCTGCATGTCCCTGACGGGGGACTATGACCTGACCGATGTGGAGACCCTTGAGCTGCTGGAACGCTCCTGCAGTTCCTTTATGGGCACAGTATGAAAGGAATGAAGATTTTCTAAGGCTGGAAAGTACCCAGCCTAAGAAAATCTAAGTCATTCCTCGAAGAATCGCAAGAGCGGCGATTCTTCCAA
>ERZ777011.1019-NODE-1019-length-34771-cov-7.274081_pt1 | contig 34771 bp, 33 predicted proteins | sample MGYA00374964_ERZ777011 | MGnify/ENA primary metagenome ERZ777011 (study PRJEB29310, sample SAMD00008975) | mouse gut metagenome | study: EMG produced TPA metagenomics assembly of the Metagenome analysis of fecal microbiota from mouse which was promoted...
ACTTTTAAAACAAGGGGGAGATATGAAAAGTGTAATAGATGCAGGAACCGTTCCGGAAATTTCATTTAAGAAAGTGGGGTAGTCCGGGAGGCTTATCTCCTGCTCTATGTTTTTATAATAAGAGAAAAATGTGTCAAAAGTGTGGCGGGATTCTAAAAGAAAATTTTATTTTCTTAAGAAAATATAAACGAAAACAAAAGAATCTCAAAAAATCCTGTCAAGCTGTCAGTTTAGGGCAAAAAAGGCCTCATACAGAGGTTTAAGAACCTGATAACTATTCTCAAACAGTTTCCGAAGAGGAGCATAGACAGTTTCGGTTTCCTTCCGTGGATAAATCGTGTCCTGTATAGTTAAGTATTTTTCCACCGCGGAGAAGTCCTGATAGACGCCGGTGCCTACGCCGGCGATCACTGCCGCCGCTATGGATGTAGCTTCCTCCACATGATCCGGACGGATCAGCTCCGCCTGCAGGACATCGGCGATGATCCGGGCAACGATAGTTCCCTTTGCCCCGCCCCCCGTAAAGATAAGCTTTTGCGCCGGAAGCGTTCTGCGGTATACGGAGAGGATGATTTCCAGATTCATGGCGATTCCTTCCACAACTGCGCGGACATAGTCGGCTTTCACATGGCACGGTCTGATGCCGAGAAAACTGCCGGAGGTGTTTGGATTCCATCTGGGACACCGTTCCCCCAGCAGATAGGGCAGGAAAATCAGGTTTTTAGCTCCGGCCGGGGAGGAGGCGATCAGTTCGTTCATCGCTTCGTAGGGATCGTTGCCGATGGCTTTGGCAGCATCCGTCTCCTCTTTACAGAGAGCTTCTTTGATGTAGGAATAGGAACTGCCCGCCGCCTGCATGGTGCCGCAGGGCATGTATTTTCCGGGAATCACATGGGCAAAGCAGGGGATGACTTTATCGTCGGTGGTAAATACGGTATCCGTAGTGCCGCCGATCCAAGCGGATGTTCCGAAGGTCAAGAAAAGTTCTTCCGGGTGGATGCAGCCGGCTCCCAGCGCAGAGCAGGGGCCGTCTCCGCCGCCTATGACGACTTTTGTCTCGGCAGTCAGCCCTAAGAGCGAAGCGGCCTTCCGGGTAAGCGTTCCCGCCACATCGGTGGAGGGATGCAGCGGCGGCAGTTTTTCCGGGGCTATCCCGGCTGCTTCAAGAATTTCCTCAGACCAGCAGAGGTTCTTCAGGTCCATGGCGTTGGTGCCGGAGCCGTCGGAATAATCGGTGACATAGGCGCCTGTGAGGAGATAGATCATATAGTCTTTTGCCTGAAGCATATATTTTGTCCGGGCGTAGAGCTCCGGTTCGTGTTTTTTGATCCACATTAACTTCGCCAGAGAATAGCTGGCGCTTACTCTGTGGCCGGTGATCTCATACATGCGGTCAAAGCCGATTTTTTCTTCGAGAAGATTTTTTTCCTCCTCCGCGCGCTGATCCGCCCAGATGATGGCGGGTCGGAGAGGGGTTCCGTTATCATCTACGATAAGGCAGCACTGCATCTGGGCGGAAAAGGACATGGCGAGGACATCCTGCGGAGGAATATTCCCGGTGATTTTTCTGGTGGAAGCGATGACGGCCTGCCACCAGTCTTCAGGATTTTGTTCGGCGCGGTTTCCGTCGAAAAAGTGAACGTCATAGGGGGCGGTATGGCTGCATACCAGTCTCCCTTCTGTGGTAAAAAGGGAGGCTTTATTGCCGGAGGTGCCCAGATCGTGGGCGATAAAATATTTGCACATGACAAAGGATCCTTTCTGAGTATTCTTACCATATATAATAAGATATTTTGGGCGGGGAAACAATGTCCGGAAAGAAAATATCAGGAAAATAAATTACACAGGAGACGGAAACTGTGCTATACTGACGGAAAGAGAAGGGCAGGAGGAACAAACGTTATGAAACTGTTGATTGATGATGCACATATCGATATCATTAAAAAATTATATGAATTTTATCCTATTGACGGTGTGACTACAAATCCGTCGATTCTTGCAAAGAGCGGCAGACCGCCCTACGAGGTACTAAAGGAGATCAGAGCGTTTATCGGGAAAGATGCCGACCTCCATGTGCAGGCGTTGGCGATGGACGCGGAAGGGATGGTGAGAGACGCCCACAGGATCGTAAAAGAACTGGGGGAGGCTACTCTTGTTAAGATCCCCTGTATCCCGGAGGGATTTAAAGCCATGAAGCAGTTGGCAAAAGAGGGGATCCGCACCACCGGTACGGCGATCTACACCGCGATGCAGGCTTATCTGGCGGCAAAAAGCGGCGCGGAATATACAGCGCCGTACATCAATCGGATCGACAACATGGGATTTAACGGCATTCAGGTGACGAAGGAGATTCAGGATATTTTTGAAAACAATGGTTTTAAAACCAGCATGCTGGCGGCGAGTTTTAAAAATTCCCAGCAGGTTCTGGAACTTTGCCAGTATGGTATCGGGGCTGCGACGGTTGCGCCGGATGTGATCGAGAGCTTTGTGAAAAATCAGGCAATCACGGCAGCGGTAAAAGATTTTGTGAAGGATTTTGAGGGGCTTACCGGCAGCGGCAAAACGATGAGCGACTGCTAAAGAGAAATATCCTTACGGATGCTGTTTTACCGGGACACCGTAAGGATATTTTTTATGTTCGGACGCCTGTGATGCAAAAGACGGTATATACAGGGAACGACAGGTTATAATTTCTGACATACCTCTATAATTTCTCTGCTTGGACCGACAATGGAAAAATAGCGTATGCCGTTTGTCCAAAAGGGAAGGAAAGTGATATCTTCAAAGAAAGTAAGGCCAAGTTCTTTGCAGGCCGCATAGGAGGTCTCGATATCCGTACTGTCTAAAGAGATATGGTCGATGGCGCCGGAACAGCCTTTGATAGGGCGATTACCGTAGAGCTCAATGACGAGGCCGCCCAGTTCCATGAAAGCTACGTTCTCTTCACCGTTAGGGGTCTCATAAATTTTGGTGAATCCTAATGATTCATAGAAAGCTGCAGATTTCTGCAGATCTTCCGAAGGGATGCCGACGTGTTGAAGTCCGTTGACGGAATCTGATAATTTCATGTGAAAACTCCTTTCGTGTATGAATGGGCAGTGAGGTATGACCTCTTATGACACCCGGAATAAATGGTTAAAAAAATCATATCATATTTTGAACGGAATGAAAACGGGGAGAAGCGGTTTGGAGAAAAAACAGTGAGAATAATCAGTTTGAGAGACAGGATGAGAGGAAGAAAGCGATGAAAAAGATATGGCTGAAAATACTATGTGCACTATGTGCGTTCTGCGCGGCGGGTATGCTTGCTGCCTGCGGCAGTGAGGAAGAAATGCAGATCGTGGAGAAGGAAAATATTGCGCCCGCTGCTCCGGCCCAGAGCGAGGAAGAAACGCGGGAGGATACGGAAATGTCCGGAGAGGAAACGGCGGCGCCCGAGGAAGCGGAGGAAACGACAGAAGATGAAAAGACAGAAGATGAAAAGACAGAAGACGGATTCGGGCAGACGGAGGCGGCAAAACCGGCGGTGGTATCGATAGAGACGGATAGACAGGAGTATAAAGACGGAGAAAGGACCATTTTAGTCACCAACTATGACGATGTGACGGTTTCCATAGAGGGAAATGAAGGGGCCGAGCAGGCAGTGATGGCTGAGTTCGCAAAACGAAAAAAAGATTTTGAGGCGGGCTTAATGCTGGAAGAGACGTTGGAGCTGGCTAAAGAAAATCCGGCTGTGGACGGCAATGTTTATTACAGCGAAGAGAAGTGGTATGCGGTAGCGCGCAATGACGGCAGGGTATTGTCCTTTTCTACGATGTGGGACACCTATGAGGGCGGCGCCCACGGACAGTATATGATATACGGCTTGAACTTTGACGGTGGGACCGGAAAACTTTTGGCGATAGCTGATATCGCTCGGGACAAAGGGGCCTTTCAGGAGATCTGTGTGCAGGAGATGTTGCGGCAGTGTGAGAATCTGAAGGCGCAGGGAGCCCTGTATGAGGAGGAAATGGTGATGCCGGGGCTTAGGGAGATACTGGAAGGCAAGATGGAGGGAGCCGAGTGGTATTTTACGGAAAATGGTATTCGGTTTATCTCCAATATTTATGAGATCGCGCCCTATGCAGCCGGGAATATTGATTTTGATATTCCCTATGAGATGATCAATGAGGTGTTAAAAGAGGAGTACAGAGGGTGAGGAACGATAGGAATTCGATAGGAGAAAGCGGGCAGCCGAAAGCGCTGATCGCCATGAGCGGCGGTGTGGACTCTTCGGTGGCGGCGGCGCTGATGCAGGAGGAGGGGTATCCCTGTATCGGGGCGATGATGCAATTATATGAAAAGAAGACCTTGCGGGGAGAAGAGGATGAGAGAGACTTAGGCAGGGACGATGCAAAAGATGCGGCGAAGGTGGCGGAGAAGTTGGGGATGCCCTTTCATTTGTTTCGATTTACGGAGGAGTTTCGCTGTCAGGTGATGGAGCGGTTTGTGGGCAGTTATTTGAACGGGGAGACTCCGAATCCCTGTATTGACTGCAATCGCTATATGAAGTTTGAAAAGCTGCTCGAAAAGGCAAAGCTTCTTGGCTGCGAAAAGATCGCCACAGGCCACTACGCGAGAATTGACTACGATGAGGCAAGCGGCAGGTGGCAGATGAGGAAGGCCCTCGATCAGTCAAAGGATCAGAGTTATGTGCTGTATTTGCTGACACAGGAGCAGCTTTCCTGCGTCTGCCTGCCGTTGGGGGAACTGACGAAAGATGAAGTGCGAATTCTTGCACAGAAATACGGTTTTCTTAATGCGGATAAACGGGACAGTCAGGATATCTGTTTTGTGCCCGACGGTCATTATGAAAAGTTTATCGAGGAGTACAGGAAAGAAGCAGTGCCGGAAGGGAATTTTGTGACGGAGGACGGAGAGATCCTCGGACGCCACAAAGGAATCATCCATTATACGGTGGGACAGCGCAAAGGTCTCGGTATTGCGGCGGCGTTTCCCTATTATGTGAAGGAGATCAGACCGGACAGCAATGAAGTAGTATTGTGCGCTCACGAAGAGCTCTTTCGGAGAACGCTTTTGGCGAAGGAAGTCAACTGGGTTTCGATTTCCGCACCTAAGGGGGAGATCAGGGGACAGGCAAAGATACGCTACAGGCACAGTCCCCAGCCCGCGACGGCGAAAGTGCTGGAAGACGGAATACTTCAGGTGACCTTTGACGAACCCCAGCGGGCAATCACAAAAGGGCAGTCGGTGGTGCTCTATGATGGAGAGCTGGTGCTCGGCGGCGGTAAGATATGCGGTGTTATGTAAACTGGATTGAGCTTTCTGCCGGTCCGGAAGGAGCGGATGAAATGAGGAGGAAAATTTTATGATGTCTGTATACAAAAATGTGACGGAACTTGTGGGAAGGACGCCTCTGTTGGAGGCTGGAAATTTTGGAAAAAAATTTGCGCCGGCGGCGACGATCCTTGCAAAGTTGGAGTATTTTAATCCGGCGGGCAGTGTGAAAGACAGGGTGGCGAAGGCGATCATTTTTGATGCGTTGGAGACCGGAAGGCTGAAAAAGGATTCGGTGATCATCGAACCCACCAGCGGGAACACAGGCATCGGTCTTTCCGCCATTGCGGCGTCTCTGGGGATCCGCATCATTATCACTATGCCGGAGACTATGAGCGTAGAACGCCGGAATCTGATGAAGGCCTACGGTGCGGAGGTGGTGCTGACGGAAGGGGCAAAGGGCATGGCCGGCGCTATTGAGAAGGCGGAGGAACTGGCGGCAGAGATTCCTGAAAGTATCATTGCGGGGCAGTTTGTGAATCCGGTGAATCCGAGGGTCCACAGAGAGACGACGGGGCCGGAGATCTGGGAGGATACGGATGGCAGCGTGGATATTTTTGTGGCAGGTGTGGGCACCGGCGGTACGATCAGCGGCGTGGGAGAATACCTGAAAGAAAAAAATAAGAAAGTAAAGATCGTCGCGGTGGAGCCTGCAGATTCGCCGATACTCTCGGAGGGCAGATCCGGCGCGCACGGAATTCAGGGGATCGGCGCCGGTTTTGTGCCGGAGATTTTGAATACGGAAGTGTATGATGAGGTCATCAAAGTACAGACGGAAGACGCTTTTGAGATGGGCAGGGAGTTTGCGAGATCGGAAGGCATTCTGGTGGGTATTTCCTCAGGGGCGGCGCTTTTTGCGGCGGTGCAGCTGGCGAAAAGGCCGGAAAATGCAGGAAAGGTCATCGTGGCGCTGTTGCCCGATACCGGAGACAGATACCTGTCTACGGAGATGTTCGGGGGGGAAGGAATAGACAGGAGGAGAGGACGGGGACCTGACGGCAAATTTTTAGCTCCTTTTAGCTGCGAAAAAATTTTGAATCCTTGCGAAAAACAGATGCACACCGTATCCGGCGTGGGGGAAGATGAATATCGCGTAGGGCAGAATATATCTTCCGCTGGTTTCCCACGCGAGGAAAAGGATGGCGCCGCCGAAAGCTGTTAACGGAAACAGATAAGAAAAAGCATCGTCGTCCTTTTTCCTATAGAAGAGTCCCCAGAGCCCGAGAGCAGCCATCAGATAGAGAATGGTTCGATGATGGTTTACATAAAATTTGAGCAGCTCATAGAGAGCGCCGGAAAACAGGCTTTCAGCGAGAGGAAGCCTTTCGCCATAGGAGTTGTAGGTGGCGGGAAAGACTGCCCAGCCGGTATCGATCCATTCCGCGCAGAATTTTCTGAAGAAAAACTGCAGGCTGAAGACAGGGTTATCCATGAAGTATGTAAGCCGTTCACGATAGGACGCCCATGCGATCTTCGCGGCGGCATCTGTATCATAGTCGGCGTCTTCTGTGAAAGTTTTAAAATTGGAGCCGTCATAAAATCCGGGACCGACTTCGGTTTCTGACAGTCCCATAGCAAGATAGCTGGCGGCGGGAACACCGGAGTTGACAGGTTCGCCGGTAATCGCAGCATAACGGTTTTGCACCAACGGAAGGATACTTAAGGAAAGGGAGAACAGGAGGATAAAGCTTACGGCATGAAGAGCCAGTTTTTTTGCGGAAATCGTATGCCTGTTATACATCAGCCATAAAAGGGCGGTGATGCCCAAGGCGATGATAAAAATAAGAGAGTTTTTCCGCACCAACACGCTGGCGGAGATGGAAAAAAGCGCCAGAATGCCGCAAAGCGCTCTGAGTACGGCCGATTTTTCGGTCGATTTTTTTGCAAGGCTATTCGACTGGTCGGAAACTTGACAGGGGCTATCCAGAAACGCAAGAAGCATCCATGCTCCGAAAAGTGAAAAAGTGATGGAAGGAATTTCACCGTAGATAAAGGAACTGTACATAAGAAAAGGCGCGCAGGAGCCGGTAAGCAGCAGGGTGTATATCTGCGCTTTTTTTTCGCGGAAAAAGCGTCCGCAAAGATGATACTGCGAAAGGGCGCAAAGGACAAGGAATAGAGCGTTTATACCCTGCAGAATATGGAAATTGTCGTTTCCGACGAGGCGAAAAATCATCTCGTAAAAAAAAGCCAGCCCATACTGAAAAGGATATACGGAAAAGTAGGATCCCTTGTAGGAGACGGCGCTGTAATCACCTCCTGCAAACTGCTTTGCGGCATAATAGACAGAGGCGCCGTCGGCGATGGGGCCGTTTTTGGAAAAATAGATCCAAAGGAGGGATACACCGAAAATCCAAAGGCAGGTAAAACCGAGGCAGAGCAGGTTTCCCCGCTTCCTGCGCGCAAAAAAGTTTCCAATCATAAACAATATTCCGAGATAACAGATGAAAAACAGGAGATTCATCAGAGGATTTTCAAACTTTAAGCGAATCACATAAGTATAGGGCTCTTCGATGGAGGCAGTCCACAAAAAAGAAATTACCGCCAAAATACCGAACAGGATGAGGGATGAAATTTGCAGAAAGCGGATGCAGAAGGTATAAAATTTTTGCATAGCGCGGAACTCCTTTTACTTTATATATCTGTAAGCAGGCAAAAGGCCTTTCTGCACATTTTATCACAGATGGGAGGGGAGTGCAGTATTTTTTTGCCAAAAACAATAAAAAGGGGTTATGTTTCAAAAAAACAAGCCGATATATTTTATGAAATACCGTCGTGCCGGAAGACGACGGAGTAAACGGACTTACAAAAAGAGCTATGGAGGGCGAAATAATGAATAGAGTAGGATTGTACGATAGTTATGTAAACAATTACCGCTCCTATGAAACGGTTTCCCAGTCTGGAACGCAGAGAGCGGCATCGACGAGAGAAGCGGCAAATACGAAGCCGGTGGAACTGAGCAGAGAGGCTAAGAATCTGTTAAAAGAATTACAGCAGAAATATGGCAACATGGATTTCATTGTAGGAGACTTTGAGTCGGAGGAAGAGGCGGCATCTTATCTTGATCGGGGGACGAAGGATTACAGCGTGCTCATGAGCGTGGAAGAGCTGGAGGAGATGGCGAAGGATTCCTCTTCTAAGAAAGAAGGCATGAATAAGATTGAAAGTGCCAGAAACCAGCTTGCGTATCTGCAGACACAGTTAGATGAGTCCGGCGAGAATGTAAAGAAGCTGGGCGTCGTTTTTGAGAAGGACGGCACAACGACATTGTTTGCTTCCATGGAAAAGGTGAGCGAGCAGCAGAGAGAGCGTCAGGAAGAGGCAAAGAGAGCGGAAAAGAGTACGGCAGATTCCACATACAAAAGAGCAAAGAGGACTACTGTAAAAGCGGCGACAACAGAAGAGCTGCTCAAGAAGATCCGCAGCGTGGATTGGAACAGTGTGGAAGAAAAATTAGTGCCCTCATCCGGCAGCAAATTTGATTATTTCGGCTAAAGGTTTACATAATTTTGTGATATGGAGTTAAAAGCCATACCGGCACGGCGGGCGCGAGAATGCGTTGGCGGAATGTCTGGTATGGCTTTTTCATATACTGTAAAAATGAAAATCGCCGGGAGGACCCCATGAAAAGAAAGGGGAGGGTAAAAAAAGATCTGTATGGTCTTTTGATGCGGGCGGGGGTAGCGTTGGAGATTGCGGCGCTTATCTGCCTGTTTTGTATAGGGCTCACATCCGAGAAGAGAAAGACAGAAGTTGACATAAAGCAGACCAACGCGGAAGGGATTTGGGAAATACTGGAGAAACATCAACAGGGAGAGCTTATGGAGAGCGAATCCGGTGAGTACATCAAGTGGGTGGATTTTACTGTGCCCGCGGAGGCTATGAATAAAGCTTATCAGCTCGATGTAGACAGTTACGGGAAGGACCCCCATCTGAATTGGATAGAGTTGTTGGCTTATGCGGCGGCGAAACAAGGCGGTAATTTCGGCAAAGCGGCGCTAAAAAATATAGACGAATGCGCGGCAAAACTGAAAGAAGGAGAAACCATAGAAGAGCTGACGGAGAAGTTAAAGTATTATCCTTATTATTTGGAAGCCTACACGGCGGTACTCGGCGGGTTTGTGGGGGAATACGAGATGGAGGGGGAAAAGCGGTATGGATTGAAGGCCTTTTCTCCGATTGCCGCAGGCTTTTATTACACGGATTACGATGACTTCGGGGCGTCGAGAAGCTATGGTTATGCGAGGCCGCATCTGGGGCACGATATGATGGGGCAGATCGGTACGCCGATCATCGCTGTAGAGTCCGGCTATGTGGAGGCCATCGGCTGGAACCAGTACGGCGGCTGGCGGATCGGCATCCGCAGCTTCGACAAGAAACGTTACTATTACTATGCCCACTTGCGGCAGAACTATCCTTATGCGGAAGATCTGAAGGAGGGGGATATCGTTGCGGCGGGGGATGTGATCGGCTATATGGGACACACCGGCTACAGCGCAAAAGAGAATGTCAATAATATTGAGACCGTGCATCTGCATTTCGGGCTGGAGCTGGTGTTTGACGAGTCCCAGAAAGAGAGCAACAATGAGATTTGGATCAACTGCTATGAATTGACAAAGTTTCTGTCCAAAAACCGCAGCGAGGTTTACAAAGTGGAGGGGACAAAAGAGTGGAAGCGGGTGCAGCCCATTAAATTGCCGGAGGTCGAAAACGCGGAGAAAAATAATAAAACATGATCTCTTGACATAACAGAGACGCCGGTGTATTTTATAAAGAATCACTTATTCGGAAAGGGTACGTTGGGAAATGAAACAGGAACAAGATCTTGCCTATAAAGTATCGGCAGTCAGTATCGCCGTAAATCTGGCGCTGTCCGCTTTTAAGCTGGCGGCAGGCATTCTGGCGTCCTCGGGGGCCATGATCTCCGACGCGGTACATTCGGCGTCGGACGTATTCAGCACGTTCATTGTGATCGTGGGTGTGGCCATGTCCCGGAAAAAATCGGATGAGGATCATCAATACGGCCATGAGCGCATGGAGTGCATAGCGTCCCTTCTGTTGGCCACAGTGCTTGCGCTGACCGGCGGAGGCATCGGATTAAGCGGTTTAAAAAAGATTGCGGGCGGAAATTATGAGGCGTTAGCGGTGCCCGGAGTGCTTGCGCTATTGGCGGCAGTGGTTTCCATAACTGTAAAGGAATGGATGTATTGGTACACAAGAGGGGCGGCGAAAAAGATCAACTCCGGCGCGCTGATGGCGGACGCATGGCATCACCGTTCCGATGCACTCTCCTCGGTGGGGGCCCTTGTGGGTATTTTGGGGGCGAGACTGGGGTATCCGGTGTTGGATGCGGTGGCCAGCGTGACGATCTGTCTGTTTATTGAGAAGGCGGCCTTCGACATTTTCCGTGACGCGATGGATAAGATGGTGGATAAGTCCTGTCCGGACGAAACGGTTAAAATGATGAGGGCGGTTGTGAAAGGAGAAGAGGGAGTCATTGATATCGATGATATCAAGACAAGGCTTTTCGGCGATAAAATCTATGTGGATGTGGAGATTTCCGCTAACGGCGGCAAGTCTTTAGAGGAGAGTCACGCGATTGCGGAACATGTGCACGAAGCCATTGAGCGGGAATTTCCGATGGTGAAGCATTGCATGGTACATGTCAATCCATACCATGGAGATGAGATGAACGGATGAAAGAAAGGCTGATTGTGATCGGAAATAGAATAGGAACAGATATCAGGCGGTATGGGCGGGGGCTTATAGCGGCAGTCATACTGTATTTTATAATGCACAGACTGTTTGATGCTTTCTGCCCCTCCATATTGATTGCGGGTTTTCCCTGTCCCGGCTGCGGTACGACAAGGGCGATGCTCTGTCTTTTGAGGGGACAGGCCGCGAGGGCTTGGGCGCTCAATCCGGCGGCTGTTTTCTGGATGGTATGGGCGGTGTGGTTTGCTGTCGAGCGGTATGTGATGGGGAGGAGGCCAAAAGCTCTTATGTGGACGGCCTGCGGTATACTGATATTCATGATTTTGGTTTACATAATGCGGATGAGATTGTACTTTCCGGACAGACCGCCCTATACTTACACGGGAAATAATCTTTTTTCAAAGTTACTGCCCGGATACAACAAAGTTATTCGGTTTCTGATAGCCGGATGATTGACGAATGTATAAATTATAAGTTATACTGATAACATATATATTCTAAAACTAAAGGAGATAGAAATGGATAATTGGAACAACGAGCAGAGACCGGATATGTCCGGGGAAGGACAGTTCAGCGGAAATCCTTATCAGGATCAAAACCAGAACTCTTATCAGGAACAGAATCAAAACCACATTCAGAACCAGAACCAGAACATATATAATCAGCCGTCAAACGGAGCGGGCGCATATAACAACCAGCAGGGAGGAAATGCCGGTTATGGACAGAATCAGAACAATTATGCGAACGGTTACGGACAGCCCTACGCAAACTACAATCAGCCGCCTTTCGGCGCACCGAACTATAAACCGGCGGATATGGAAGAGCCGGTGGGTGTGGGAGAGTGGACCGGACTTCTGGCCATCGCAACGTTTATTCCCTGTATCGGCCTTATTCTGATGCTGGTGTGGGCCTTTGGAGGATCAGATAAACGGAGCAAATCGAATTTCTGCAAGGCCTATCTGATCATTACACTGATTAAACTTGCGGTGTATATACTGCTATTCATTGTATGGGGAGCATCTGCGGCCTCAATGATCGACAATTTTTGATGTCCATCTTCCGGAAGCTCCGCAGGGCAGGATCAGAGAGCTTGCCTTCACGGGAAGACCGATCTCATCGGCTTCCACATGGCCGCCGAACCGGGAAGTAAATACGGTGTTCATCATATAAGAGAGTACAGCGGGCTGTAAGCCTGTGGTATAAGAATTTAACAGGACAAACAGGGGGGCGTCTGACAAAAGTTCTGACACGCGTGTCAGAAAAGGGAAGATGCTCTCTTCTATTTTCCATATTTCACCGTTTGGACCTCTTCCGTAGGAGGGAGGATCCATGATAACGGCATCGTAGTGGTTTCCCCGACGGATCTCACGCTCCACAAACTTTGTACAGTCGTCCACGAGCCATCTGATGGGCGCGCCTGCAAGGCCGGAGGAAGAGGCGTTTTCTTTTGCCCAGTTTACCATACCTTTGGAGGCGTCCACGTGGGTCACGCTCGCTCCTGCTGCTGCGGCTGAAATTGTGGCGCCGCCGGTGTAGGCGAAGAGATTTAACACTTTCACAGGCCGTCCGGCATGTCGGATCAGTTTGGAGAACCAGTCCCAGTTGACAGCCTGTTCGGGGAAAAGTCCGGTATGTTTAAAACTGAAAGGTTTCAGATGAAAAGTCAGATCTTCGTAGTTGATAGTCCATTCTTCGGGCAGATGAAAAAATTCCCACTCGCCGCCGCCCTTGCTGCTTCTGTGGTAATGGCCGTTTTTCTTTTTCCAGCCGCTATGATTTTTCGGCGTATTCCAGATAACCTGCGGATCCGGCCGCAGGAGCAGATATTTCCCCCAGCGCTCCAGTTTTTCTCCGGAGGAGGTGTCAAGGACTTCGTAATCTTTCCAGTTTTCAGCAATCCACATGGGAGGGACTCCTTTCGTATCCGTTACTTGCGGCGAAGCCGCTTTTTCTATTATAACAACAGGCCGGGCACTCTGGCAATCCCCTCAGGAAGGAGTCATAAAAAATACTGGTATTTTGGAAAAAACTATGCTATAATCTCAAAATAGCTGTGCACATGGCGAAACAGCAAGAATGAGGAGAGTAGGAGAACAGGAAAATGAGCTTACAGGTAGAGAAACTGGAAAAGGGTATGGCAAAGCTGACCATCGAAGTATCGGCGGAAGAGTTTGAAAAAGCTGTGAACACAGTTTATCAGAAGCAGAGAAATAGAATTCAGATTCCGGGTTTCAGAAAAGGAAAAGCACCCCGGAAGATGATTGAAAATATGTACGGGAAAGAGATCTTCTACGAAGATGCGGCGAACGAGATCATTCCGGACGCTTACGAGAAAGCTTACGACGAGTGCGAGGAGGAGATTACATCGAGCCCGGAGATCGACGTGGTGCAGATCGAGGCAGGGAAGCCGTTTATCTTTACGGCGGTAGTGGCATTAAAGCCGGAAGTGAAGCTTGGCAAATATAAAGGCGTTACCGTGAAAAAGTTCTCCGCGGAAGTGACGGAGGAAGAAGTTAACGCAGAGATCGACAAAGAGAGAAACAACAGTGCGAGAATGGTTTCCGTGGAAGACAGACCGGTACAGGACGGCGATATGACGGAACTGGACTTTGAAGGATTTGTGGACGGCGTAGCTTTCGAGGGCGGAAAGGGAGAGAACTATCCGTTGACGATCGGTTCCGGTTCATTTATTCCGGGGTTTGAGGAGCAGCTGATCGGTGCAGAGTTAAATAAGGAAGTGGAAGTGAAAGTTACCTTCCCGGAGAATTACAATGCGGATCACCTTGCAGGCAAGGATGCTGTATTTAAATGTACCGTGAAAGAGATCAAGATGAAAGAACTTCCCGAGCTGGACGATGAGTTCGCCTCCGAAGTTTCTGAATATGATACGTTGGAGGAGTACAAGGAGAACGTCAGAAAAGGTCTGGAAGAGCGGAAAGCGAAACAGATGAAGGACGAGAAGGAAGACGCGGCGATGGCGGCTGTGGTGGAAAATGCCCAAATGGAGATTCCGGAGGCAATGCTCGCTACGGAACAGCGTCAGATGCTCGACCAGTTTGCACAGCGGATCACGATGCAGGGAATCCAGTTAGAGCAGTATATGCAGATGACCGGAACAAACAGGGAGACGCTGCTTGAGCAGTTAAAGCCGCAGGCTGAAACGAAGATCAAATCCAGACTCTGCATGGAAGCTGTCGCAAAGGCTGAAAACATCACGGCTTCCGAGGAGGACTTCGAGGAAGAAATGAAAGTGATGGCGGAAGCTTACCAGATCGAAGTGGACAAGGTAAAAGAAATGATGGGCGAGAAGGAAAAAGAGTCCGTCAAGGCGGATCTGGCAGTGAGAAAAGCCATTGAATTCGTAGCGGCAAACGCAGTAGAAAAAGCGGAGAGAGCGAAGCGGAAAACAAAGGCAAAAGCTGAAGAAGTAAAAGAAGAAACAAAAACAGAAGAATAAAAGACAACGCAATGCTATAAAATTGGAAAGACCGGATTTTATAGCATTGGTTTTATAAAGAGAAATATGAAAAAAGCCTGAAGTTATTATAAAAAAAGTAGAAAGAAAGGAAATGGACGATGATTAAAAATTATTTGACTCCATATGTTATTGAGCAGACAAATCAGGGTGAGCGTTCCTATGATATCTATTCCAGACTTTTGTCGGAGCGCATCATCTTTCTGGTAGGCGAGGTGGACGATTCCATGGCGGCATCCATCACGGCGCAGCTTTTATATCTGGAGGCGATGGATACGGAAAAGGATATCCAGATCTATATCAACAGCCCCGGCGGTTCCGTGTCCGCAGGGCTTGCCATCTATGATACCATGCAGTATATCAAGTGCGACGTATCCACAAACTGCATCGGTCTTGCGGCGAGCATGGGTTCCTTCCTGTTGGCCGGCGGCACAAAAGGAAAACGGTTTGCACTGCCAAACGCGGAAGTTATGATCCATCAGGTGTTAGGCGGCGCACAGGGACAGGCGACGGATGTGGAGATCACCACAAAGCACCTGTTAAATACAAAGCAAAAATTGAACCGCATGTTGGCGGAAAATACCGGCAAGGATTACGAAGTCATCTGCGCCGCGACAGAGCGCGACAACTGGATGAGCGCTGCCGAGGCGATGGAGTTTGGCATTATCGACAAAGTGATGACAAGCCGTGAAACGGATGAGGACAAAAAAGAGTAAGGCCGACTGAGGAAAGGAAGCATTGTTAAATGGCAACGAAAATGAACGAGAATAGAGTGCGGTGCTCTTTTTGCGGCAAGACGCAGGATCAGGTGAGAAAACTTATTGCGGGGCCCAACGGTATTTATATCTGCGACGAGTGTGTTGACATCTGCGCGGATATCATCGAGGAGGAATACGAGGAGGCTGAACCGGAACAGGAGGCGATGGAGATCAATCTCCTAAAGCCGGTGGAGATCAAGGAGTTTCTGGATGATTATGTGATCGGGCAGGAGGAAGCAAAAAAGGTGTTGGCCGTCTCGGTTTATAATCACTATAAGCGGGTGTTGGCGGAACAGGGGCCGGAGGACGTGGAACTGCAGAAGAGCAATATCATCATTGTAGGACCTACAGGTTCCGGTAAAACCTACCTTGCACAGACGTTGGCAAAGATCATCAATGTGCCCTTTGCCATCGCTGATGCGACAACGCTGACGGAGGCCGGTTATGTGGGCGAGGACGTGGAAAATATCCTGCTCAAGTTGATACAGGCGGCTGACTACGACGTGGAGCGGGCGCAGTACGGGATCATCTATATCGACGAGATCGATAAGATAACCAAAAAGGGTGAGAATGTCTCAATCACGCGGGACGTTTCCGGCGAAGGTGTACAGCAGGCGCTGTTAAAAATCATCGAGGGAACGGAAGCCAGCGTGCCGCCGCAGGGTGGCAGAAAGCATCCTCATCAGGAACTGATCCAGATAGACACGACGAACATCCTGTTTATCTGCGGCGGGGCTTTCGACGGGTTAGAGAAGATCATAGAGACGAGACTGGACAGAAAGTCCATCGGTTTTGGCGCGGAAGTTTCCGGCAGGAAAAATATATACGGAAAGGATTCACTGCTCAAGGAAGCTTCACCGCAGGATCTGGTGAAATTCGGCCTGATTCCGGAATTTGTGGGGCGTATGCCTATCAATGTATCGTTAGAAGGGCTGGATGAGGAAGCGCTGAAGCGGATCTTGAAAGAACCGAAAAACGCGTTGATCAAGCAGTATAAGAGACTCTTTGATTTGGACGGTGTAAAGCTGGGCTTTGAAGAAGAGGCGATAGATACGATCGCAAAGATGGCGATGGAGAGAAAAACCGGTGCAAGGGGACTTCGCTCCATCATGGAGAAAGCGATGATGGATGTCATGTATCAGATCCCTTCCGACGAGACGATCGAGGAGTGTATCATCACAAAGAGTGCAGTGGAAGGAAAAGGCGGTCCGTTGGTGATCCATACAGGAGAAAGACTTCGGGAAGCAAAATAGGGTTGAGAGGGGGCGGCCGGATCGGTACGCCCCTTTTTACCGGCGGCTGACATGGTTGGCAGCGCTGTCCGGATAAGGAGAAAATATGGTTATTAAAAAAGTGGAACTGGAGACGGTCTGCGGCATTACCAGTACATTTCCGAAAAATACAAAGATGGAAGTGGCCTTCGCAGGTAAGAGCAACGTGGGAAAATCCTCTTTGATCAATGCGATTATGAACAGAAAATCCCTTGCGCGCACGAGCTCACAGCCGGGAAAGACCCAGACCATCAATTACTACAATGTCAATGACGAGTTTTATCTGGTGGATCTGCCGGGTTACGGATACGCCAACGCAAGTGTTTCGGTAAAAGAAAAATGGGGAAAGATGATAGATAAGTATCTCCATACCTCGGAGATGCTGTACGCGGTATTTCTGCTTATCGATATCCGGCATGAGCCCGGAAAAAATGATAAACAGATGTATGAGTGGATGACGGCGCAGGGGTATTTTCCTATCATTGTCGCAACGAAATCGGACAAGTTGAATCGGAGTCAGATCCAAAAGCATGTGAAGATGGTGCGGGAGGGGTTGAACGCGCCGAAGGAGACGATTGTGATTCCCTTTTCTTCCGTGACAAAGCAGGGACGTGAAGAAATTTATGCGCTGTTGGACGATATGCTGGCGTCATTTGAAGATTGAGAGGTTTTTAGATGAAACAGGAAACAAAAGCTTACTGGAAAGCATTGACAAATATCATACTGGCATTGATCGGCGTAATCATACTGGTTATGCTGGTGCCGAAAATGCTGTCATTTTTCATGCCCTTTGTGGTGGCGTGGATCATCGCGCTGTTAGCCAGCCCGATGGTGAAATTTTTGGAGGAAAAATTGAAGATCAAGAGAAAGGCTGGGACCGCCTGTGTGATCATAGCGGTCATTGCGCTGATCATTCTGATAGGTTACGGGATAACGGCTTTTTTGGTCGACCAGATTCAGGGACTATTGACAGACCTGCCGGAGATGTGGGAGGCATTGCAGCGGCAGATCAGGGAGATCGGACACAGTTTTTCAAAGCTGTTTGCCTCGCTGCCGGAGGACGTTCAGGACGGGTGGATGTACTTTTTTGAAAATGTGGAACTGTTTCTCGGGGAATCCGTCGCAAATCTCGGCAGCCCTTCCATGTCGTGGTTAGGGAACATGGCGAGACAGCTCCCGAACCTGTTCGTTGCGGTCATCATGTGCCTTGTGGCAGCTTTTGCCTTCACGGCGGAGCGTACGAATATGCGTAACTTTGTGCAGGACTACATGCCGGAAGGAATCAAAAAATACTGGGACATGATTCAGGTGAGTCTTTCCGACGCGGTGGGAGGATACCTGAAAGCGCAGTTAAAAATAGAGATCTGGATATATCTGATCGTGACGGCAGGGCTTTTCATCCTGCGCATCAACTATGCGCCGGTGCTGTCGATCTTTATTGCGGTGTTGGATTTTCTGCCTGTCTTCGGTACCGGGACGATACTCTGGCCGTGGATCGTATTTGAAATATTGAACGGAGATTACAAGCTTGCCGTCGGTCTCGGGGTCATCTGGGGCATCTCACAGATCGTGCGGCAAGTGATACAGCCCAAGATCATGGGAGATTCCATGGGGCTTCACACGCTGCCCACCGTATTTTTGCTTTATGTCGGCTATAAAGTGTCGGGGATTCTCGGCATGATCGTGGCAGTGCCTATCGGGATCATTTTTATGAACATGTATCAGGCCGGCGTGTTCGACACCATCGTCAACAGTTTCAGGATCCTTGCCGCAGGGCTGCGGAGGTTCAGGCATCTGACGAAAGAGGACATCAGGATAGCGTACCGGGAAACGGACGCGGAGGAATAAGAAATTTTGCGGGGAGGACAAAGTGATTGTGCAATTTCACTAAAAATGTCCTCTCCTTTTTTTGCATATTCCCGAAATTAAAATATGTGCAGAAAAATCCCTTGCATATTTTACCATGTCGGGTTATGATATACATACATTGGAAACGTTACCAGAAACGATTCCGGAAGCGTTTTCAGTGAATCATATTTATCACTATTATAGTAGGAGGATACTAAAATGAAAAAGAACAAAAAGTTATTAGCTCTGCTTCTTGGCACAGTTCTTTCCCTGTCTACTCTGGCGGGCTGCGGCAACAGCACAGATGCTCCCGCAGAAGGCACAACGACGGAAACTCCGGCTGAAGAGGGAACGACGGAAACTCCGGCTGAAGAGGGAACAACGGAAGCTCCGGCAGCAGAGGCAAGCGGCTCCGGTTCTGTATACTGGCTGAACTTTAAGCCTGAGTCCGACGAAGTATTGCAGGAAATCGCAAAGACTTATACGGAGCAGAAAGGTGTAGAAGTGAAAGTGGTTACCGCGGCTTCCGGCACATATTCCCAGACTCTGATCTCAGAGATGGATAAATCTGCCCCCCCGACACTGTTTGTCATCGGCAATCAGGCGGGCGTAAAGGATTGGACAGATTATGCGCTTGATCTGACAGGCACACCTATCGCCAACGAATTAAACACAGACGCTTACAATCTCTATGATGAGAACGGCAAGTTAGTTTCCATCGGATACTGCTACGAGTGCTACGGCATCATCGTAAATCCTGATCTGATTGAAAAAGCAGGCCACAGCATGGATGAGATCAAGAACTTTGAAGGTCTGAAGACAGTTGCAGAGGATATCCACGCTCGTGCAGACGAACTCGGCTTCGACGCATTCTCTTCTTCTGACATGGACGGCAGTTCCTCTTGGCGTTTCACAGGCCACATGGCTAACCTTGAGTACTACTATGAGCAGGAAGGTACGCCTTGGACAGAGTGCCCGGCTACGATCTCCGGCAAGTACATGGATAACTTCAAAAACCTGTATGACCTTTGCATCAACAACAGCCTGACAGATCCGAAGGAACTGGCAACAGGCGGACATGACGCAGAGAACGAGTTCAAGACAGGTAAAGCAGCATTCTTTGTAAACGGTTCCTGGGAATATGAAGCAGTGAAGAACGAAGTTCCGAATGCTACAATGATCCCTTACTACTGCGGTGTTGAAGGCGAAGAGAAAGCAGGCCTTAACTGTGGTACAGAGAACTGCTGGGCAATCAACAGCAAGGCTTCCGCAGAGGATCAGCAGGCAACCATGGACTTCATGGTATGGTGTGTAACAGATCCCGATGCTTCCCGTAAGTTAGTTGACACCTTCGGTGTTATGCCTTACAAGCAGGCGGCAGAGTCCACAAACGGCTTCCTTGCAGCGGCTGATGCATACACTGCTGACGGATGCTATGTAATGAACTGGGCAACCAACTTCCAGCCTAACGTAGACGACTATCGTGCAGCTTTGGTAAGCGCTCTGAACCAGTACAATGCAGATCAGTCCGACGCGAACTGGGAATCCGTAACCAACGCTTTCGTAGGCGGTTGGGCAACACAGTACAACGCAATTAACCAGTAAACAACGAGTAAGTAATTTACAGGAAACGTAAGGCGGGACGGACATTTATCCGCCCCGCCTTTTTTGAAAACTGTTCGGGGGTTGATACTATGAAAAACAAGAAAATCACCAATGGTAATTCCATTACGAAGGCCACAAAACGCTGGGGATTTCTATTTTTAGGCCCTGTGCTGATTGCGTTTACCATAGGTTTTATTTGGCCTTTTATTCAGGGCATCTGGCTCTCCATGTGCCAGTTCCGCCTGATCTCCGATGCAAAATTCATCGGTTTTGGCAACTATGTGAAGGTCTTTCAGGACGCTTCCTTCCGCCATGCATTCTGGTATACAGCTATGTTTGCCATTGTATCGTTAGTCATTATCAATGTTTTAGCATTTATGGTGGCATATTTCCTGACGCTTGGAATCAAGGGCAGCAACCTCTTCCGTACGGTATTTTTTATGCCGAACCTGATCGGCGGTATCGTGCTGGGCTACATCTGGTCGATGATCTTCGACGGTATTCTCGGACGATATCAGACTTCTATCCTTTTAGAGAGCAAGTACGGCTTCTGGGGACTGATCATCTTAATGTGCTGGCAGCAGATCGGTTACATGATGATCATCTATATCGCAGGACTGCAGAATGTGCCCGGAGATATTCTGGAGGCGGCCCGCATCGACGGCGCGACGTCTATTCAGACTCTGTTCAAGGTGACGATTCCCAACGTGATGAGTTCCTTTACGATTTGTATTTTCCTTTCTCTGACAAACGGTTTCAAGCTCTTTGACCAGAACTTGGCGCTCACCGGAGGACAGCCTTTTATCATTCAGGCGGACGGTACGACCATCAAGCAGACAGAAATGCTGGCGCTCAATATTTACAATACGTTTTACGGTTCCAACACCGCTGCTCAGGGCGTAGCTCAGGCAAAGGCAGTGATATTCTTTATTCTGGTGGCGGGACTGGGACTGCTCCAGCTTAGCTATACGCGTAAAAAGGAGGTGCAGCAGTAATGAGTAAGAATACAGCTTCAGCCGCAAACGGGCGAAAAACAATCCTTTCCGTGATACTGGCTGTGATCAGCATCATTTATGTACTGCCTGTGTTAGCGGTAGTGATGAACTCTTTTAAACAAAATACTTATGTAAAAACCGATACCTTTGCGCTTCCGACAGGGGAGATGAGCGCCGGTCTTGACAACTTTATCAAGGGCATGACCTTTGGTAACTACCCTTTTGCAAAGAGTGTGCTGTACAGCGTTATGATCACGCTGCTCTCCACTTTTTTGATCTTGCTGTGTACTTCCATGGCAGCATGGTATATTGCAAGGGTTGATTCGGTCTTCTGCCGGGCAATCTACTTCCTGTGCGTATTCTCTATGGTCGTGCCGTTCCAGATGGTGATGTTTACTCTGTCCAAAACGGCGGATAAACTGCATTTAAATACGCCCTGGACGATTCCCGTCGTCTATCTGGGCTTTGGAGCGGGGCTTGCGATCTTTATGTTTGTGGGCTTTGTGAAAGCGATCCCGTTGGAGATCGAGGAGGCGGCTTCCATTGACGGCTGCGGACCGGTGCGGACATTCTTCACGGTGGTTGTGCCGATGTTAAAGCCGACCATGATTTCCGTGGGTATTCTGGAAATCATGTGGGTGTGGAACGACTATCTGCTGCCGGTGCTGGTGCTTGATATCAACGAATATCGGACGATTCCCATCCATATCCAGTATCTGAAGGGGAGTTACGGAACGGTAGACCTCGGAGCTACGATGGCGCTGATTCTGATGAGTATTATTCCGGTCATCATCTTCTATCTTGCCTGCCAGAAACACATTATCAAAGGTGTGGCAGCAGGTGCGGTGAAAGGCTGATGATTGGCAGTAAGTATATACCCATCTTCCGGGGAAGTCCGGAAGATGGGAGATGAAAGGGGCAGAAATGACCATCAAGGATATTGCAAGACTTTCCGGATGCGGCGTGACGACGGTATCGCGGGTTTTGAATAACCGTCCGGACGTCAGCGAGGAAACGCGCAGGAAAGTGATGGCTGTCGTAGAACAGTATGGGTTTATGCCCAATACCAATGCAAAACATTTAAAACAGCAGGCGGACAGCAGTGTCGCGGTGATCGTCAAGGGAACGCAGAATTTGTTGTTTGCCGATCTGGTGGAAGAAATACAGACGCTTTTGCGGGAGGCGGATCAGGATACGGCGGTTTATTATCTTGATGAGGACGCCAATGAGGTGGCTTATGCGCTGAGGCTTGCCAGAGAGCGCAACCCTCGGGGATTTCTATTTCTGGGGGGCGATCTGGAGCAGTTCGAGGAAGGATTTGCGCCGATCACCGTCCCCAGCGTACTGTTGACAAACAGCGCGGAGGGACTGGAGTTCGATAATCTTTCCTCCTTTACAACGGACGATGAAAAGGCGGCGGAACAGGTGATCGAACTGTTGGTGGGTCTGGGGCATCGAAATATCGGTGTGCTGGGCGGAAATTTATCCAGTTCTCAGGTCAGCTACAGACGACTTAAAGGCTGCAGGGAGGCCTGCGACAGACTACACATTCCGATGGATCCGGAACAGCAGTGTGAACATTGTCGTTATTCCATGCCGGATGCCTATGCGGCAGCCGAAAGACTGTTGTCACGCAGGCCGGATCTGACGGCGGTTTTCGCCCTGAGCGATGTGATGGCGCTTGGAGCGATCAGAGCTTTCAGTGATATGGGCAAGCGGGTTCCGGAGGATATTTCGGTTGTGGGATATGACGGTATTGTCACCGGACAGTATTCCATGCCGAGGCTGACGACGATCAGGCAGGATACAAAGCGGCTTGCGGAACAGAGTGTGGATTCGCTGCTTCGCGGATTTGTGAGAAGCGGTCATCCGGTTCACGGAGTTGTGCCGTTTCAGATGGTATCCGGTGAGAGTGTGGCGAGGATAGGCTGAGAGAAGAAGGGGGAAAGACATTGGAAAATGTTTCTCCCTCTATTTTTTTGAGGGAGGATGTTATAAAATAATTAAGAAAAACCGAAACATTTTTTGAGGAAGATGACACAACTATGATGCAAGCATGGTTTAAAATAATTTTATAATAGGAAAGAACTGTTGGTAAACGGGAACTTGCGGGTGGTAAAAAAGCGGAAAGAGCGGGGCATGATTTGAATAAGATACTGATTGTGGAAGACGAGGAAGCGATTGCAAATTTAATCAGGATGAACTTACAGCATGCGGGATATAGCTGTGAGGTGGCAAACGACGGGAATGCGGGGGCGGATATGATGGCGGAAAACAATTATGATCTGTGCCTGTTTGACATCATGCTGCCGGGGATCAACGGCTATGAACTGTTGGAGTACGCAAAGAGCCTGCACATGCCGGTGATTTTTTTGACGGCAAAGGGGGAGACGTTAGATAAGGTAAAGGGACTTAAAATGGGGGCGGACGATTATATCACGAAGCCCTTTGAGATCATAGAACTGTTGGCCAGAGTGGAGAATGTACTGCGGAGGTTTCACAAGGTGGAACAGGACATCCGCATCGGTGATTTAGAGATCAACATGGTGGCGCGGACCGTGAAAAAAGGCGGGAAGGATATCAGCCTGACGATCAAGGAATTCGAACTGTTATTGTTGTTTATGAGAAATCCGGACAGGGCGCTCTATCGCGAGATGATCTATGAGCAGGTGTGGGACAGTCCCTACATGGGAGATTCCCGCACGGTGGATCTGCATGTGCAGAGACTTCGCAAAAAGGCGGGGTTAGAGCAGCAGATCGAGTCGGTGTATAAGGTGGGCTATCGGTTCAGGAGCAGTGTATCATGAAATTATTCTGGAAGCAGTTTACGGTCATCGCATGTCTGATGGTGACTTTGTTTGCGGTATTCGGCAGTATACTTTTACAGACGGCTTTTCAGAGTATGCTGGAGAGAGAAGAAGAGCGGGGACTGGAAGAATGGAAAATGTTTCAGTTCGCGCTTTTAGCGTCTATGGAAGCGCTGCCGGAGGGATACACAATCGAAAACGTTACGATGTCGGAGATGTCAAAGGCCATTGAGGAGAGTACCGGCACGCAGGAGAACGGGATAGCGCTCTATAATGAGGATTGTCAGTTAGTCTATAAAAACGGTATGTACTACGGCGCGCTGATGGCGGAAAACATCGGAACGCAGCGGGCGATGTGGCGGCTTACCAAAACGGAGGACGGTCATTTTCTGGAGGCTCTCTCGAGACTGACATGTAAAAACGGTACATATTATCTCGCTTTTGGGAGAAATATCCAGTATGTGTACGACGTGAGGGACAGGCTTTACGAGCAATATTGCAACATGGTGCTGTTTGTGATCGTGCTGTCCGTCTCCGTTTCATGGCTTTTGGCCTACCATTTTACAAAGCCGATCAGGAAGCTGGTAAAAGCCACAAGAGATTTTGCAAGGGGTAATTACCAGAGCAGGGTGGAAGTGAAAGGGGAGGACGAACTGACGGATCTGATGTTGGAGTTCAACCGCATGGCAAGACGGCTGGAGAAGAGCATCTGGGAACTGGAGGATGCGGCCAGAAGGCAGGAGGAGTTTACCGGGGCCTTTGCCCATGAGCTGAAGACCCCGCTTACATCCATCATCGGCTACGGGGATATGCTGCGGAGTATGAGCCTGACAGAGGAGGAAAAACGCAGTTCTTCCGATTACATTTATCAGCAGGGGAAGCGGCTTGAACGTTTGTCCTATAAAATGATGGAGTTAGTGAGGGTCCGCACGCAGGGAGTCGCTTTAAAACCTTTGAAAACAAGAGAACTCGCCTATGAGATCGAACTTTTCACAAAACGGCTTTTGTGGGAAAAAAATGTGATACTGGAGAAAAATATCGCGGCGGGCATCGTATTCGGTGATCTGGATCTGCTATGTTCCCTGTTCGGCAATCTGATCGACAATGCGGCGAAAGCCTGCGCCAGAAAGAATTACACGGGGGATGAGCGGGGGAGGATCCTGTTTGTCGGCAGGCAGGAGAAGAAAGGTTACAGTTTTACGGTGATGGATAACGGCTGCGGGATCCCTGCCGATGAGGTGGGAAAGATCACCGAAGCTTTCTATATGGTAGATAAATCGAGAGCCAGAAAGGAAGGGGGCGCCGGCATCGGCATGACGCTTTGCAGCAGGATCGTGAAACTGCATCATGCCCGCTGGGAGATCGCAAGCAACGAGAACACGGGGACAAACGTCTGTGTTTTCTTCCCGGAAGAGGAGGAAGAAGATGAGTAAAAAGAGTGCACGCAGGTGGTTTTCGCTGGACAGCCTGATGGGAAAAGCGCTGTGCGTCCTGTTGGTGGTCATCTTGACTGTGGGGGCTTTTCTGGCTCCGAAGATCATCAATAATCTCTATGATGCGGGAACCCTTATGCAAATCACCTACATGGATATGGATATAAGTCCTTACGCCGTCCCCTACACGACTTTTCAGGATAAGATAGAGGCGATGGCGAGGGTACGGACCGCGGGAAAGAGGTTGACTGCCCTGCCGGTGGAGGAGACGGCGGACAGGATCAGCGACGAGGAACTGGTGAAGATCGTCAATGAGGAGATGGAGGCGGCCGTAAACGCTATGAATCCTCTGTTCATAGAAGATTGGTGGGACGCGCAGACTGTAGATAATCTTGTCTCTCGAGAGAAGCATACGGTCTATATGCGAACTCCTGCCGGACAGGGGGAATCAGCACAGGAGGACTCAGCACAGGAGATGACGCCCTTTCAGGTCTGGACGCTGACTTTTGAGCTGACGGAGAAACAGGATGAACTGGTGATATATAACGGAAAGGAAAGAAAAGCTTTATCACTGTTTGCTACGGACAGATTGATCGTCTGCATGGATGCGGATTTTTACAAGATCGTTGCAGTTGCTCTGCGGGGAGCAAAGGATAAGTCGGAGAAGATGTACGGCTGGGATATGATCTACGCTTTCGGAGCGGATCCGGAAGCTCCGTCAGATGTACGGAAAGCGGCGGCTTTATATAGTAATGACGTGTATGAGTACGAGACGCAGATATATTTGGCCAGTGAGATATGGGCTCCATGGGTGGACTACTGGGATCTCACGCTTAAAGATCATCTTTTACAGGTAGATGACGAAGGAACATTGGGGGCGTATCTGATTTTTGAACATGATATGCCCGTTTCGGATGCAGGAAAGTATACCGACTTGATGGACAACGCAGCGACAGGGATCTATGATTCGGATGGAACAGGTTTTCCGGAAGGGGATATCTGGACGATGGAAGAAGTTATCCGGTCGATGGAAGGAGGAGGGACGTTTTTGGAAGTCGGCAGCAGGATCGAATGGGAAGGGAGTGAAGATAATATATGGATCCTGAAAACGGGATGTATGGAATTTTTTGAAATGATGCAGTTTTGATACAGAATTGTTTAAAATCTGATGCATGGCAAAGATATACTGTCCTTAACAGTTGAGATGTTATATTAGGTAATTGCGAAACTCATTGATTCTACCGTTTTGCCGTGCAAAACATACGATCAAGGCGCAGGCACGTTTTCACTGCGGCTCGACCGCAGCGGACACGTAAGGCACCAAAATACGGCGCCTAAGTGCCGACGGTCTCACAGCGCCTGCTTATTGATGCGTAAATTTTGCACAAGCAATACTTGTAGAAAGCGGAGATTCGCAAATGCCCAAATGTTTTCAGTATGAGAAGCTGACTGTGAGAGGGAGGACAGAGATATGGAAAGAACATTGCAGGCAGGCGGAAGAAGGGAAGTGCAGAGAGGTCCGGTGGCGTGGAAGGAACCGATGTACGATGGAAGAAGTGCAAGGAGGAGCAACACCGTACAGCGAGAAGTGCGGAGGAGTTCCGAAAACAGCCAAAAAAGCATTTCCAAAAAGAAAAAAAGGAAGATAAAGAAAATGCAGTACAAGATCCTGCGGGGGATTTTGATTTATTTTATCTTGGCAGGCATCGCCGCCACCTGTTTTATGATCTTCAATATTCTTACAGCCGGAAAAGTGCATGCACAGGAGTTGATGGGAAACGGCGGGGCAGCAGTGGAGAATGCGCTGCGCGGACTGTTTTCGATGGATGGGGAGTCGGGCGATGATATTCTCGGTGAGCCGGACGGATCCTTGTACGGAGAAGAGATGGCAAACGCAATAGCCGGTGTAACGCCTCAAATACGACAGAAGTGTCAGGAATTGTATGCGGGGAATAGGGAGCTCCTCGTGCTGGTGAACAAAGAGAATGAACTTGCGGCTTTTTATGAAGCGGGGCTTAGGAGTATTTGTGAGGGCAGACTGCAGGCAGCTGATATTCTTTATGAAGACCTTTGCGCCATGTTGAGAGACGCAGGAGAGGACGGTTTTCAATACTGGATCGCCTCCGCCTATCGCGACAGGGATTATCAGCAGGGACTGGTGGATGAGGACGTGGAGAAGTATTTGGCCAAGGGATATACCTATGAGACAGCCCTTGAAAAGACTTATGAATACACGATGCCTGCCGGGCATTCCGAACACGAGACGGGATTGGCCCTTGATATTCTCTGTTCAACCAATACGATGATGGATGAGAGTCAGGCCTATGAGTCCGGCAATCAATGGCTTGTGGCACACTGCCATGAGTATGGTTTTATTCTGAGATACCCTTCGGACAAGGAAGAAATCACCGGTATCAAATATGAGCCGTGGCATTTCAGATATGTGGGAAGAGAGACGGCTGCCCGCCTGAAGGAGATGGGGTGGACGTTGGAAGAGTTTTATGACGTGGTAAACGGTACGGTTTAGTGCACAGCGCATTCCACTGACAATCTCCGCAGATCTCTTCCCGCTTCCCGGGGAGGAGAATGTGTTCCTGCACGGATGCGGCAAAGTCCTTCCAACGCATCCGCGCACCTTCCGAGAGACCGCAGCGGGCGAGAACCTGACGGTCGTAGCGCTCCGCCTTGTCCGAGGGCAGTCCGGTATTTGTTTCGGTGCATCTGCCGGACAGGCATCCCGGGCAGCAGGCGCACACGTCGTCCGCTCCGCAAAGCAGGATCACCTCAGGATCTTTCTCCAGTTTTTCTTTCATGATCTGCATATTTTCCGTAAATGCACTGCTGTAGCCTTTTCCTTGAAAAAAGGAAAAGCACATGCCGTGATGAGGCCTGATCTTGTATGTCATGTCGGCTCCTTATCTGTTTGTTCTTTTTCCGGTATCAGAGGTTTCCCATAATTTTTCCGAGAGGTTTTCGGAGTTTTCTGCCAAGCATGAGCGCCAAGGCGATCTTAGCGACGTCCGGAATGATAAAAGGAATCACGCACCATCCCAGTACGGTCGTAAGGCCGATAGGACCTGCGTCTTTCATATACACAAACATAAACCATGCGGTGCCCGCGGCATAGCAGGCAAGCAATCCGAACACCATGGAGACGGCCTGAATGACAAGGGTATATTTTGCAGGAAGCTTTTTTATAAAGAGGCTTTCCATCAGCCACATGACGAGGGCTGAGAAAATGAAACCGATAATATATCCTCCGGTGTTCCGCAGTATAACTCCGAGGCCGCCGGTAAATTCCGAGAACACCGGAAGGCCGATGGCGCCTAAGAGGACATAGAGCGTTACGGCCATTGTGCCGCGCTTTCCGCCTAGAACAGTTACTGCTAAAAACACGGCGAAGGTCTGAAGGGTGAAGGGAACTACAGCGGGGATGGATATCCATGAGCAGATGGCGATCAACACCGTGAAGGCGGCAATATACGCCATGTCGTAGGTCTTTCCCTTTCTGTCGGTTCCGGGTTTTGGGTTTTGTGGTTTTGCAGATGTCTTTGTGTTCATAGTTCCCTCCGTTCAGAAATAAAAATGCGATAAGTTGTCATGTGTTCGCACAAAATACTGATTTCATGAGCTATACTAGCACAGTGAAAATGAAATGTCAACTAAAATAAAAAAAGGTTGACATTTGGGAGTGGCTGAGAAAATTTTAAATATACCGATTATTGCAAAGCCGCAGAGGGAAGAGTGCGGCTTTTTTGAGAGGAACTGTTACCGCCGAAACACAAAAATTTCATTGTAAATTCCCCCGGAAACAGGTATGATAATAGATAAGAAGATCTATTTCATCGGGGGAACATATTATGACTATGGAAACGAGGAGAAGACTGGAGAAGAGAGTTCTTCTGGCAGTCAAGATCGCGGTGGGCAGCGCTCTGGCGATCTACATAGCGGAAGCCATGCATCTGGAGTTTGCGGTTTCGGCAGGTACGGTAACGCTTTTGTCACTGCTTGGGACAAAGTGGGATACGGTGAGGATCTCCGTGATCCGTATCGGTACGTTTTTTCTCACCTCTCTGTTGGCGATGCTGCTCATCCCGTGGATGCACAGCGAATGGATTGCTTTCGGCGTTGTCATTTTTATCGTGGCGCTTTTGTCGGCGATCATGGGATGGCAGGCTTCGCTGTCCGTCAACGGCGTTATTGCGGCTCATTATATGATGAAAATGGACTTTAGCATTCCGTTTATCTATAATGAATTTATGCTGGTGCTGATCGGGGTCATGATTGCGCTTGTGTTAAATCTGTTTCATCTGAATAAGAACAGAAAAAAGGACATTGTCGAGGATATGCGCTACACGGAGAGACAGCTGCAGGCTATTCTGCGGGAGATGTCCGCGTATCTGCGGGGGGAACAGCAAAAACCGCTGAGCGTCAGCGTGTGGGAGGAGATTCGTGCGCTGGAGAAAAAGCTGAAGGAGTATATGGAAGAGGCCAGAGAATTTCAGAACAATAATTTTGCGGCTCACCACAGCTACTATTTGGACTATTTTGAGATGCGTCTGGAACAGTGCCGTATGCTTGACAGTTTGCATTATGAGATGAAAAGGATAAGGACCGTCCCTAAGGAGGCGAAGGTGACGGCGGATTATATGTGTTATCTGGCGGATCATGTCAGGGAAAAGAATATTCCGGAAGAGCAGCTGGAAAGGCTGCAGGAAATTTTCAAGGAGATGAAAAAGGAAAATGTGCCCCGGGACAGAGAGGAGTTTGAAAATCAGGCGATGCTGTATCATATTATGATGGACATCGAGGAATTTTTAAAATATAAAATAGAATTTATAGAAAATTTGGATGACCGTCAGCGGAAAGAATACTGGGATTAAAAATATGAAAAACAGTATTGTCAAACGAAAAATAGTTTGATAAAGTTTATTTTAGGAAAAAATGAAAACGTTACCGGGAACGGTGCCGACGGAAGGAGAAATGATGATGAAGAGGAACGTTATGGGAAAGCGGATATGCGGCGTTTTGATGCCGGTGTTTTGTCTTCCGTCGCCGTACGGGATCGGCGCGTTCTCCAAAGAAGCCTATGAGTTCGTGGATTTTCTGGAACAGGCGGGACAGAGGCTGTGGCAGATACTGCCCCTTGGGCCTACCGGTTACGGAGATTCTCCCTACCAGTCCTTTTCCACATATGCGGGGAATCCTTATTTTATCGATCTGGAGGCGTTGATCAAGAAGGGGTGGCTTACTAAAGAAGAATGCATGGCCTGTGATTTCGGGGAAACGCCCGACTGCATCGACTACGATAAAATATATCAGATGCGGTTCGCGCTTCTGCGGAAAGCCTATGATAACAGCGGTATTGAAAGCGACGGCGGATTTGTAGAGTTCTGCAAAAAAAATGCATGGTGGCTGGAGGATTACGCGCTGTACATGGCTGTGAAAAGATCCTTCGGCGGCGCAAGCTGGTTTTTTTGGGATGAGGATATTAAACTGAGGAAGCCCGAGGCTCTTGCCGCCTACAGGGAAAAATGTCTGGAGGAGATCGGGTTTTATCGGTTCGAGCAGTATCTGTTCCAGAGCCAGTGGTTTGAGCTGAAGGCCTACGCCAATCAGAAAAAGATCCGCATTGTCGGGGATATACCGATCTATGTGGCAGCGGACAGCGCGGACGTCTGGGCGGGGCGGGAACTTTTTCAGTTAGCGGAGGACGGCACCCCTAAGGCGCTGGCGGGATGCCCGCCGGACTTTTTCTCGGCTACGGGACAGCTTTGGGGAAATCCGCTTTATGATTGGGATTACCATAAAAAGACGGATTACGATTGGTGGATGAAGCGCATCGGCTACTGTTATGCACTCTATGATATTTTGCGGATCGACCATTTCAGAGGCTTTGACGAGTATTATTCGATTCCCTACGGCGATTTGACGGCGGAAGGCGGTCACTGGGAAAAGGGACCGGGTATCGATATTTTTGAGACGATGAAAAGAAGGCTTGGGAATAAGGAAGTCATTGCCGAGGATCTGGGATTTTTAACTGATTCGGTCATTGAACTGGTTAAGAATTCCGGATTTCCGGGGATGAAGGTGCTGCAGTTTGCCTTTGACTCCAGAGAGGCGGGGAATTATATGCCCTACTATTATCCGGAGAACAGCGTAGTGTATACAGGTACTCATGACAACGACACGATCATGGGGTGGTATAACAGCCTGAAAGAGGAAGATAAAGTTCTGGCCAAAGAGTATCTGGATATCCGTTCGAATGAGGATATTCATCTTGTGTTCATCAGGGAGGCGCTTAAAAGCGTGGCGGCTACTGCGGTCATTCCGATGCAGGATTATTTGGCTCTCGGAAGCGGGGCGAGGATCAACACGCCCTCCACACTGGGCGGCAACTGGGTGTGGAGAGCGGGGAAGGATATGTTTACAGAAGAATTGGCGGGACAGATGCGGGCGTTAGGAAAATTGTACGGCAGAAGCGGAGACTGAGGCGCCTACGGCAGAAGTACCGTGAACGTGCTGCCGCCGCCGGATGTATCTTGTACATAGATTTTACCGTGATGTGCCCGGACGATCTCCGCGGCGATACAGAGTCCCAAACCGAAATGCCCTTTTTCGGTGCGGGACTTTTCTGTGCGGTAAAACCTATCAAAGATATGTTCTTTTTCCGGATCGGGGATGCCGGGACCGTTGTCCGCCACGGAAAAGAAGGTGTTTTTCCCGCTTACGAAAAGAGAGAGTGCTATTTTCCCGCCCGCAGGCGTGTAGCTGACGGCGTTGTGCAGCAAGACAGCCAGTACCTGCGTGATGCGTTCTCTGTCGCAGGAGACGGGAGGGATGGCGCTTTCCGGCAGCGAGACAAAGAGGGCAATATTTTTTTCGGCGGCAACGGCTTCAAAAGCCTCAAAGACATTGAGGATCAGCGTGTCGAGCTCTACGGGGACGGGATGGATACTCCAGCTTCCGGTGTCCGCAGTGGTTAAAAGCAGCATATCGTCGATCAGTTTAGACATGCGTATTCCCTCGGACTGAATGGCGTCTAAAAAGCGGTCTTTCTCCGGACCCTGTGCTTTTTCAGCGGCGGAAGCGCAGGATAAGATTACCGCAAGAGGCGTGCGGAGTTCGTGGGAGGCGGAAGCGATAAAACGGGTCTGTCTCTCCTGATTTTCTTTTAAGGGTTTTAAGATCCGTCTGGTAAAATGCCACGAAAAGAGGGACAACAGTGCGATGGCAAGAATATCCAACAGGAGAAAGAGAAAGCGCTGATTCTTGATCTGTGCCTGCAGGGTGTCAAGAGGAGATAGAATGATAATCTCCAGCGTGCCGCTGTTTCTCGTGGACACGGCGGTGCAGGCGCAGTAAGATCTTGTTTTTCCGGAGGGTTCCGGCGTGTAGAAAAATTCCATATGCCGGATGTCGGAGTATTCGCTTCCTTCTGCCTGAGTCTGCCTGTTCTCATAAATACGCCACACATCTTCAAATAGCTGTTTTCGCTCATCTGTTTCGCGCTCATTGTACAAAAAGGGGATGCCGTTATCCGTGATGTGGATCAGGTATCTTCCGTTTCCTTCCATTTTCGTCAGCCATTCGTGTGTGATCACGCTTTGATGTTCCAGATCGGCGAGCAGTGTGTTCATGTTGTTCTGAAAGGCAGAAAAAGCGTTGTTTTTCAGACTCTGCTCCGAGATATAAAGATAACCGAATGACATGGCAAGAAGAATAATGGTCGTTATGCTTCCGCAGAGGATAGTCAGACGGAGGTATACTTTTTTAAACATGGCGGGGTTCTCCTGAGGTTATGCCGGCAATAGCCGGGGAGCGGTGTTTTTAGGTTTCTATCTGATAGCCGACGCCCCGAATCGTGCGGATCGAGACACTGCTGCCTACGGCTTTTAAACGTCTTCGGAGAAAGTGAATGTAATTATCCAGATTGCCTTCCTCCACATCGCTGTCAAGGCCCCATACTTTTGTCAGCAGCAATGTGCGGGACAGGGGTTTGGCGGGATTACGGAGGAAAGCTTCCAGCAGATCACCTTCCCGTTTGGAAATGCTGCAGGAGCCGGATGCGCCGGTCAACGTATTTTCTTCCGGTCGGTATGTGATGTCCCCGAAGGCGAGCACATCCGTGTATACGATGTTCCGAGGACGGCGGGCGACACAGCGGATCCTCGCCATCAGTTCTTTGAATGCGAAGGGCTTTACGAGGTAGTCGTCGGCGCCGAGATCAAGGCCGGTGACCTTGTCGTCCAGAGTGCCGAGGGCCGTGATCAGAATGACGGGCGTTTGGTTATGCGCTTTTCGCATTTGTAAGAGAAGGTCTGTGCCGCTTATGCAGGGCATCATGCGGTCGAGCAGGATCAGGTCGTGGATGTTCTGCTCGATATAGTAAAGCGCTTCCTCGCCGTCGGAACAGGTGTCGACTGAAAAGCCTTCTTTTTCTAATTGGAAGGCGAGGGAAGTTTTCAGTTTTTCATCATCTTCTGCCAGTAAAATTCTCATGGTCGTTTCTTTCTCCTGTAGATGGTATCTGTACAGCCGTGCGGTGCGTATCTGATGTGCAGTGCATATCTGCCCAGCAGCCGTGCAGTGCGTACTTGGAAAACCTGCGGTTTTCCTCGTTCGCGGGCTTCGCCCTATTCCGGCAGATTAACAGAAGTTTTCTTACATGCAAGCATGACGAAAGCTTCTGTTAATCTGCCGGCGCACTGCTCATTGCTTTCGCGTATAGTATAACAGAAAAATCTTTAAAAAATCTCTAAAAATTGAAATAAATTAAGGAAAGGATTCCTTTGTCCGGCTGCGGGAATGTCCGAAGTGCAAATCATTTAGAGAAACTTTAGAGGAACATCTGTTATACTGACCTAAACCGGTTGATATGGGGAGAATGGAAATGAATGCGGAGACAGTGATGAAGAGGAGAAAGCAATGTACAATAAGAGAAGACGGATGTTTATAACAATGACTATGGTATTGGCGCTGTCAGGGTTGACAGGCTGTGGAAAAGGGACGGAAGATACAGATCGGCCGGTAAGTTTCGGTGTGGAGGCGGAGGAACTGCCGGTACCGGAAGAGATGGAGAGTGGAGAGGAGCCGAAAACACAAGAACCACAGGAACTTTCCGGAACAGAGGAGGAAGATTTCTGCGGTGATATAGTAGAAATCGGAGAGGGACAGTTTACAGTGATCGAGATCTATCTTGAGGAGCTGGAGGACGGCGGCGAGATCATGGTGGCGTTTGCGGAAGGATCGGACGAGGAGAAAGAAGCTCCGAGGATCACAGTGACCTATGATGAAAACACAAAATTCATTAAGCAAAAGATCTGGGATGCGGGAGCAGGTCATGAGGAGACGGAAGGCACGGCCGACAATCTGAAAACAGGGCTTACGGCGCATATGAACGGAAGGTTTGAAGGAGAAGTCTTCCATGCGGCGGAGGTTATGGTCGTGGAGGTTATTCAGGATTAGGGAATTAGAGATGAGCAAAACACATTGATTTAAATATAGGATTTGGCAGTTAGTGTCTG
>ERZ777011.1021-NODE-1021-length-34706-cov-3.731927_pt1 | contig 34706 bp, 29 predicted proteins | sample MGYA00374964_ERZ777011 | MGnify/ENA primary metagenome ERZ777011 (study PRJEB29310, sample SAMD00008975) | mouse gut metagenome | study: EMG produced TPA metagenomics assembly of the Metagenome analysis of fecal microbiota from mouse which was promoted...
TTTCCGTTAAATTCTCCGGGATTGGTCGGCTCTGCCGGTACCCTGATATCGAATTCACAGCGTATCCGGCTTCCGATGACAGGTTGAGAATCCTCCTCCTGTTCCGTCACATAGATTTGTATGATATACGTTCGAGCGGAAAAATCAGAGTTTCTTTCTGTCGTCTTTCCTTTTGAATTATAATTTCTGAATGCTATGTAATCGGTCTGTATTTGCAATACCTGCTGATCATCCCGGTTTTCAATCCTCTTTACCCTTCCCTCTGCTACGCAGGAGACTGTTCCCTCCTGCAATGCTTCCTGTATTTCCTCCCGGAATCGATCCGGAAGCCTGCAGCGATACCCGTTTAGAATTCCCAACAGAATACAACCGCAAAGAACCGGCACAAAAACAGGCATGGTTTCCGCGCCTCTTCTCCGATTCCAAATACTCCAAAGGAGAATCAGAAGCGTTACCATGCCAAGCCCCATTGCCATGTACCTGTTTAATCCTGCCAGCTCACCGAATACAAATGCCATGACTCCAAACAGTAATGGCCGTTTCGTCATATAGTTTCCTTTCCAGACTGTTTATTTTTCTTCTACCTTATTCTCCTCCTGTACAAGAGTCGTTTCCCGTTCAAACATACCATCAAACGGAATCGCTGCCCGATACAGCTCCTGCTTCTCTCCATTGATCAGAAACTGCACCTTGCTCACGGTCGGAAGCTCACACAGGGAATTTACAACAGAATATATGGTGACGGAATCCATACAGGTATCTAATGTATTATTAAAATCACTGGATAGATCCACATAACAGACCCCATCCTTCACTGATATCTTCCTTAAGGTTGTCCCGTTTGGTATGGTCTGATAAAAGCCTTCCCTTAGCGGCCCTGTGATCAGGGATTCAATGACCAACTGTTCGATCGAGATATTATTTGTGATTTCCACGGACTTCGAATATTCCAGCAGCTTATCCCCCCGCTCCGTGGCAAAATACAAGGTAATATTACCACGTTGCAGAAAACCGCCTTCTTTCTCGGCATCTACAAAGGATACTGCATCATAATCCTCATACATAGCCCCGCCGCCGATCGTGGAGGAATCATAGATTTCAAACTGCACAGTTTCCACATACTCCAGTTGGCAAAGTGTCCTGGTAATTGCCGCCTTTGCCAGAACCTCAATATACTGATCATTCAGCTCATTTGCAACATTTACGACAACCCGGGCCAGTCCGGTATCCTTGTGGAACGCACTACGCAATAACCGCATGGAACTGGAAATCAGATTATTCTGACCATCCGGCAATTCACTGTACATCTCATTTAAAATGCTTTCTATAGCCTCTGCCTCCGTTTCTGTTTCCTTCATTTCATAAGGTATCTGCAAAAGCTCATAGGTTGTACTATCAATATAATACATGTATATCATATTATCCGGCATCTCTGCCACTTCCGTTGTCGTAACGCCTTCGTCAGTACAACCGGACAGGAACAGTAATAAAATACATGCCAGAAATATACTTATCCACCTTTTCATCATTACTTCCCTTCCTTTGTAATATGATTATAGCCAGATTGCCGGCTTATGTTCCACTCATTCCCGCTTTACTGCTATCCGCCTTCAGGACTCTTTACGAGCTACAATTCCACTCTGGTGCCTTCCGACCTCAGGACTCCTCCTGGCTTGGCCGGGCCCCTCCTCAGGTCAAATCCAGCTTCCGCCGGGCCCCTCCTCAAGGCTTATCGCAGCGCACTCGAAACCCTCCGGGTTTCTCGTTGAGCGGGCATTCGCCCTATCAAAATCATAGCCTGCAATCCTGTCTGCCAGCAGCCAGTTTGCCGGCTTATGTTCCACTCATTCCCGCTTTACTGCTATCCGCCTTCAGGACTCTTTACGAGCTACAATTCCACTCTGGTGCCTTCCGACCTCAGGACTCCTCCTGGCTTGGCCGGGCCCCTCCTCAGGTCAAATCCAGCTTCCGCCGGGCCCCTCCTCAAGGCTTATCGCAGCGCACTCGAAACCCTCCGGGTTTCTCGTTGAGCGGGCATTCGCCCTATCAAAATCATAGCCTACAATCCTGTCTGCCAGCAGCCAGTTTGCCGGCTTATGATTTTGGCGCTGCTCATTGCTTACGCGATATACATTAACGGGATGCGGACAGTAAAGGTGGTGCCTTCCCCTTCTTTACTATAGAGGTTGATCGCTCCTTTGTGCAGAAGAATCGCATTCCTCGTAATGGCCAGCCCCAGTCCTGTACCGCCGGTTTCTCTTGATCGTGCTTTGTCTACCCGGTAGAACCGTTCAAATACCCGCTCCTGACAATCCTCCGGAATTCCAACACCGGAATCGGTTACTTTCACATAGAAAAACTTATGATCCGCATCCAGAACCACCCGAACCCAGCCATTATCAATATTGTATTTAACTGCATTCTCAATCAGGTTGGCAAATGCCAGTGAAAGCTTTACCTCATCAATCTCAGCCAGAACCTCCCGCATACTCTCATATACGATCTCAATATTCCGTTTTGCTGCGATCGGCCGGATTCGCTTCAGCAGTAATTCCAGCAGCATATTAATACTGACTGTATCAATATTTATATCTACTGCCTGTTTATCCAGTCGTACCAGGGTCAGCAAATCATTAATGATCTTGTTCTCCCGTTCAATCTCCTCGGCAATATCTGTCATAAACTCCCGATACATCTCTGCAGGTACATCTTCCTGCACCAAAAGTGAATCTGCCAGAACCTTCATGGATGTGATCGGGGTCTTTAATTCATGGGACACATTAGAAACAAACTCCTGTCTGGAATTCTCCAGCAACTGAAGCTTAAATAAGATATGATTAAAGGTTTCCGTCAAATCCATGATCTCTGTGCTGCTTTCCATATCAATGGTCTCATCCAGATGTCCTTCCGATACCTGTTTCAGTTTTTTGTTCAATATCCGAATAGGTTTTGGTATGAAATATGCCAGGACAAGTGATACAACAAATGAAAGAAAAATAAACAAGGCATACCAGATTCTGCCCTGCTCCTGCATATAGGCATCCGTTTCGATCAGATCCTGAATCGATACCATACAGATGATCACTCCTTTTACCTGTCTGACATCTGAAGAACCGGTATTCGATGTCTTACTGCCGGACGTGTTATTCTCTATTGTTGTAGTCACCACAGAGGAATCCAGAATCGGCACCAGAATCTCTACATACCGGTTCTGATCCAGAATTTTAGATTTGCTCGGCAGCCTTCCGATCATCATCTCGTGAACATCATTCGACATCATATACTTGTTCTGCTCAATCGCATATGTATCTTTAATAATCCTATATTCGGAATCGATGATGATGATCCTGCCCTCCAGTATGCTGGCAAGCTGATCGATCTCAACACTTAAATTGTCCGTTGTACTGGATATCATGAAATCGTTTAACAATACCTGACTTGCTAAAATATTACACTGACTTTGAACCTGTAGAATCTTATTCTGGATCGACCGGTTATGATACGATCTTTGAAAAATCTGGCCATATGCTATGATCATGATTAAAGTTACCAGTAATACAGAAATAAAGATCAGGAACTGACTGCTCTTTAATTGTCTTAAAATCGGTTTAGCCCTGGAAGTAATAGCCGACACCCCACTTCGTATGAATATACTTCGGTTCACCAGGATTTGACTCAATCTTTTCCCGCAGTCTTCGGATATGCACATCAACCGTCCGGACATCTCCCGGATAATCACTGCCCCAGATGGTCTTTAACAACACTTCCCTGGAATATACCTTGCTGGGATTAAACACCAGCAGTTCCAGTACGTCGAATTCTTTCGCCGTCAGATTGATCTCTCTGCCGGCAATATATACCTGTCTGCTGTCACAATCCAGACTCAGATCTCCTGTCGTGATCCGACGTACCTGCTCCGGTTCCTCTTCCTTCTTTCCGTTTCTTCGTATGATCGCTTTAATACGGGCCTTTACTTCCAGAATATTAAACGGCTTTGTAATATAATCATCCGCTCCGTATTCCAGTCCCAATATCTTATCCATATCATCACCCTTCGCAGTCAGCATGATGATCGGCATATTTGAAAATTCCCGGATCTGCTGACAGACCTCCAGCCCTGTCAGTTTTGGCAGCATAATGTCAAGCAAAACAATATCATACTCCGTATTTCTGGCCAGATTAACTGCCTCCTCTCCATCGTAGGCACAGTCCACCTGCATGTCATCCTGTTCCAGGCTAAACTTAATCCCCTTAACGATCAGTTTCTCATCATCCACTACCAATACCCGTTTCATATCACACCTCATTCCACTGTTATATAATCTTGTATCTTACGAAACACACCCTCTTTGATCCCCGGTATGTTCATGATTTCATCAACTGTGGCAAACCCGCCCCGGGTCTCCCTGTATTCCAGTATAAGTTCTGCCTTTGTTTCACCAATCCCCGGCAGTGTCATGAGTTCTTCTTTATCTGCCCGGTTCAAATGTACCAATCCGTCGGAAATGACTTCGGATGCTCCTGTTTCCGTTTCTCCGACTGCCGGAATATAGACCTGACTGCCATCCACAAGCTTCTCCGCCTGATTCACGGCACAGATATCCGCACCTTCCAGACAACCGCCTGCCAGCTCGATCAAATCCACGATCCGGCTGCCTGACGGAAGGCAGTAAACACCGGGCTTTTGAACCTGCCCACATATAAATACATACAATATATCTGCCGTAGATTCCGAAGAAACCGACTGATCTTCTGTCGTTACGGTTCCTTCCTCCTGGATCGGCAGTTCCGGTTCCGACAGCAAAACAATATCGTCCCGGACTCCGCATCCTGCCAGTCCGGATACCAGCAGACCAGCCAGAAGATACAGAACTGTTCTTTTATTTATCCTGTGCAATTTCTACCTCTTTCCATTACACAGACTCATAACATTACAAAGAATATTCTATCATAAATCATACAAATAACAATAGACTTTTCTTAATATTTTTTTACAATTTCTTATAATCTATTTCCACTTAAATATAATAAGACCAGCGATGGCTACCAGAATACCCACCAGTTTACTCCACTGAAACTCGGCTTTTTCTACAGCAAACCAGCCAAACAGCTCGATCAGATATGCGACAGCCACCTGGGAGATCACGATCAGGAGCACCGCCTGTGCCGGCCCCAGATTCTTCATGCTCAGCATGACCGTCAGTGTGATAAAGGCTCCGATCACACCACCCAGCAGCATATACTTATGGTCAATCTGAAATAACCCTGCAATACTGCTTTCCTGTCGTTCCCAGATCAGCCAGGCAACAATACAGACCATAAATCCGGTCAGTTGTACCCAACTGTTGGTCAGCCAGTTTCCTGCCTGTTTGGTCACCCCTGTATTGAATACTCCCTGGATACTCATCAAAGCACCCGAAATTAAAGCTATAATAATACCCCACATAACATGGTCCTCCTTGTCATAATATGCTTAGCATATACAGACTTACCAATAATATGCAGGGTAATTCCTATTTTAACCGTTCTGTCATTTTTTCCTGAAGACTGTTCAGTTCCGAAGCAACATCCGCACCATTCCAGATATTTTTAAAACATATTTCCATATGAACCCAGAAATCTCCGTTTTCCAAAGCCTTCGGTACGGATTTTGAAGTACAATACTGCTGGAAGACCAACTGTTCATTCACTTCCGGCCGGTCAATATCTGCCCGGGCAGAAACGCATTTGGTCAGTCCGAACTGATTCTGTGCATATTCATACGACAGATAAGCACCAAACAGATTTGCATATTCCGGCTGGTTGGTATAACTGTTGACAAATGCACCATAGGTTACAGAAAGACTCTGTACCGGCAGTGTGTCGGAAAGCGGCGGTACGGGACATATTGCATAACTGCTTCCAAACGTATTCCAATCGCTGAGGACATCTGTTTTTACAATGCCATAGACCAGTGTACCATTGACCAGCTCCTCCTTCACCTGTTCATAGCTGCTGGTTTCCACATCAATCGAAAAGTATTCGTGCAGAGACTGATAATATGTCATATTCTGAACTACGCTCTCGTTATTGATATTAAATTGGGCCGTATCCTCTCCATTCTCGCCCAGGACCTCCGCTCCTGTTCCTAAGAACAGATAATCATAAAAGGGATCACCGATATCCCAGCGGAACAGAACCCTGGTGTTTGTTTCATCTACAAAATTCACGGCAAAATCTGTAATACTGCCAAAACTCTGTGGCAGACTGGTAACCGCTGCATCGTATATCATCATACTGGTATCAAAATAAACCGGATAGCCATACATCTTTCCACCGGAGTTCATTGCCTGCTGTGCCACCAGCGGATAATGATCATTCCAGAAATCTTCTGTATACAAAGCATTCTCCTTTGTCAGCTCTGCCATCCAGAGCTTTCGTACGGCATCATTGGATGCAATAAAAAGGTCCGGACCGGAACCATTGATATTCGCCTGATTCACAGCCTCAAGATATTTTACATCATCTACATAAGTACATACGACCTCAACACCGTAACGTTCATGAAAATCCGCCGCTGCAGCCTCATAATACGGCGCTGCAGCAGTATCATTGTACCATAATGTCAACTGGATCGGAACCGATTCCCCATCCTCTGTCGTCCGGGTGGTTTCAACACCGGCAACCGTTTCTTCAAACGTCTCATATGTGGTTACCACCGGTTCCGGTTCCGGCTCTTCCCTTTGACACCCGCACAGCATAAAGAGCAGGCTGCTGACCAGTATTCCCGCCTGACAGCAACGCAGGTGTTTCCTTTTTCCTTTTGTTTTCATACCATACCTCTGATTTCGCATATTCATTCTTTCTGCAGGCTAGAATAATGGTTTCTTTAAAATTGCAGTACCAATACCTTTCGTGGTAAAGAATTCCAGTAACAGACAATGCTCTACCCGTCCATCCAGAACGTGAACCCTGGCAACGCCGTGTTCGATGGCATCAATGCAGTTTGTCAGTTTAGGCAGCATACCGCCACCAACGACACCTTTTTCAATAAAGCGTTCTGCTTCCTCTACCGTCATCTCTGAGATCAGCGTATTCTTATCCATCGGATCAACAAATACGCCTTCGATGTCTGTTAAGAACACCAGCTTTTCTGCCTGGATCGCCCGGGCCACTGCACAGGCGGCATCATCTGCATTAATATTATACGTTTCGAAGTCCTCCCCCATGCCGATCGGTGCAATAACCGGAATAAAATCATTCTCCAGCAGGGTATCCAGGAGCTGGCGGTCTACCTCCGTCACCTCTCCCACAAATCCGATATCCTTGCCGCCCGGCAGCTTCTTCGTACAGGTCATTAATTTCCCGTCCTTACCACTGATACCAACGGCCTTTAGTCCCAGCTTCTGCATCATCTGTACCAGTCCTTTGTTTACCTTCGACAATACCATCTCGGCAATTTCCATCGTCTCTGCATCTGTAACCCGTAATCCATTGACGAACTGGGGTTCCTTTCCGGACAACTGCACCCATTTACTGATTTCCTTGCCACCGCCATGCACGATGATCGGCTGAAGTCCGACCAGCTTCAACAGAGCTACATCCTTGATCACATTATATTTTAATTCCTCATCCAGCATTGCGCTTCCGCCATATTTTACAACAATGGTCTTTCCCCGGAATTTCTGAATAAACGGCAACGCCTCGATCAGCGTCTGTGCCTTTATGATCACCTGATCCATACTGTTCTCATTATTAATCATCCTGATATCCTCATCTTTCTCAATTTCTCATTTCGGCAGTCGTTTCTTTCTAGGAGCGGTAATCCGCATTGATCTTAACATATTCATAGGTCAGATCACAACCCCAGGCTGTAGCCTCCGCTTCTCCCGCATTTATATCTGCGATTATCGTAACCTTTGAAGGAGAAAGAAGCTTTGTTGCAAATTCCTCATCAAAATCTGTTGCAACTCCATTCTTTACCAGAGTCAGTGTACCGTATTCACTGGCAATCTGAACCTCTACCCGATCCGGATCGAACTCTGCTCCGGAATAACCCATGGCACAAAGAATCCTGCCCCAGTTTGCATCCATGCCAAAGATCGCCGCCTTCGTCAGATTCGAAGTAATGATCGCCTTGGCCAGAAGCTTTGCCTGGGATTTATCTGTCCCATGGATGACCTTTGCCTCCAGCAGCCGGGTGGCTCCTTCACCATCCTCAGCAATCCGCTGTGCCAGAACGGTCATAACCTGCCTGAGCGCCATTCGGAATACAGCATAATCTTCATCGGATTCTGCCAGAATCTCATGCTCTGCCAGCCCGTTTGCCAGAATGACAACCGTATCATTGGTAGACGTATCACCATCCACAGATACCATATTAAACGTATCCTCAACCAGTTCTTTTAAACAGCTATCCAGCAGCGTCTTCGGAACCATGGCATCCGTAGTAATGATACCCAGCATGGTTCCCATATTCGGATGGATCATGCCGGAGCCCTTACAGATTCCTGCCATCCGTACCGTCTTTCCCTTGAGCGTGAATTCTACTGCAACCTCCTTCGGACGGGTATCCGTGGTCAGGATCGCTTCCGCCGCCGCATGGGCGGCTTCTTCGCCGGTACTTAAGGCTCCACGCAGCAACTCCACGCCGGGCAGCAGTGCATCCATCGGAAGCTGCTTTCCGATCACTCCGGTCGACATGACGATCACCTGCTCCGGCTGCAGGCCCAGCTCCGCAGCCGCCTTCTCTGCTGTTCTTTTCACATTTTCTTTTCCCTCTGCACCGGTACAGGCATTGGCAATGCCGGTATTCACAACAACTGCCTGAACGGAATGATTGTCTGCCAGCAGCTTTGCATCCCATTGTACCGGCGCTGCCTTTACCAGATTCCGGGTGAAGACGCCAGCCGCAGCACAGGGTACAGCACTGACGATCATTGCCATGTCCCTGTTCGTCTTTCCCGGCTTCATCCCTGCCCGGATGCCGGCTGCCTGAAAGCCCTTCGGGGCCGTGATTCCCCCGGTAATTTCCGTAATTGTATTATTCATGCTGTTTCCTCCTGTAATCTGTCTGTTTTTGCACTATGGGAACATCGGTACCATCTCCAGCCCTTCCGTCTCCGGCAGGCCGAACATCAGATTCATATTCTGTACCGCCTGTCCGGCAGCTCCCTTGACAATATTATCCAGCGCTCCCATGACGATGATCCGGCCGGTGCGCTCATCTATTTTAAAGTTGATATCAACATAATTGCTTCCTTCTACCCAGCGGGTTTCCGGACACATATCCGGATCCAGAAGCCGGATAAACCGCTCTTCTCCATAATACCGATCGTAAATCTCCCGAACCGCTTCATATGTAACCGGCCTGGTCAATGCCCCGTAACCGGTTACCAGAATCCCCCGGTTCATCGGCACCAGATGCGGGGTAAAGATAACCTTCACGTCCGTACCGGCCGAATACCCCAACTGCTCCTCTATTTCCGGTGTATGCCGATGGGTCAGCACGCCATAGGCCTTCATATTCTCATTGACCTCACAGAATAGATTGTTGACCTTTGCTCCCCGCCCTGCACCGGAGGTACCGGATTTTGCATCAATAATGATAGAATCCGGTGTGATCAGCCCTTCCTTAACCAATGGATAAAAAGACAGGATCGAACAGGTGGTATAGCAGCCCGGATTGGCAACCAGTCTTGCCCCTCGTACCTGTTCCCGGTTGATCTCACACAATCCATACACAGCTTCTTCCAGGAACTGCGGACTCTTATGCCGGATCCCGTACCATTCCTCATAGACAGAAACATCCTTGATCCGGAAATCCGCACTCAGATCAATGATCTTTACTTTCTCTAATATTTCCTCATTTACCAGAGAACCGCACAGCCCCTGAGGAGTAGCCGTAAAGATCACATCTGCCGCCTCTGCCAGGACTTCCATATTATCATCCAGACACTGGGCATCCACGATCTGAAACAGATTGCCAAACACAGCGGAATACCTCTTATCAATGTAGCTTCTGGAGCCATACCATACGATTTCCGCATTTTTATGTCCCTGCAGGATCCGGACGATCTCCTGTCCTGCATAACCGGTTGCACCAATAATTCCAACTTTAATCATCTGTTCTTCCTCTTTTCCTGTCCAAACTTGAATAATAATTCATAATTTATGAATATTATTCTCTTTCTTTCAAAAAACAGCATAAAAATTCTTTGAAAAACTGCTTGCATAATATGCATTATAGTTGTATATTTGTATTTAGTCAATGACTAATTTGATAAGAGTGAAGATTTTCAAGGAGGAACGATTCATGAAAGAAAAAGTTGTATTAGCCTATTCCGGCGGTCTGGACACTACCGCCATTATTCCATGGCTAAAGGAAAATTATGATTACGAGGTCATCTGCGTCTGTATTGACGTAGGCCAGGAAAGCGAATTAGAGGGCCTGGAAGAGCGTGCCAAGCTGTCCGGTGCATCCAAATTATATATTGAAGATGTTATAGATGAATTCTGTGAGGATTATGTGGTGCCAACCGTTATGGCAAACGGCATCTATGAATACAAGTATCTGTTAGGCACCTCCATGGCACGTCCGGTCATTGCCAAGCGTCTGGTTGAAATTGCCAGAAAGGAAGGCGCAGTTGCCATCTGCCATGGTGCAACAGGAAAGGGAAATGATCAGGTGCGTTTTGAACTGACCATTAAGGCCCTGGCACCGGATATCCGGATCATCGCTGCCTGGAGACAGCCGGAATGGACCATGGACTCCCGGGAGGCAGAGATCGAATATTGCAGACAGCACGGGATTGACCTGCCGTTTTCTGCCGACAGCAGTTACAGCCGGGACCGGAATCTCTGGCATATCAGCCATGAGGGTCTGGAGCTGGAGGATCCGGCAAATGCGCCGAATTATGACCACTTATTAGTTCTTGGTACCTATCCGGAGCAGGCACCGGAGGAAGGGGAATATGTCACCATGACCTTTGAACAGGGTGTACCTAAGAGTGTCAATGGCAGGGAAATGAAGGTGGCGGATATCATCCGTGAACTGAACCGTCTGGGCGGCAAACACGGAATCGGCATTGTTGATATTGTAGAGAACCGTGTGGTAGGCATGAAGTCCCGGGGCGTCTATGAAACACCGGGCGGCACGATTCTGATGGAAGCCCACATGCAGTTAGAAGAACTGATCCTGGACCGGGATACCCTTGCCTATAAGAAAATGATCGGTGCCAAGTTCGCCGATCTGGTATACGAGGGCAAATGGTTCTGTCCGCTTCGGGAGTCCTTACAGGCATTTATCGAGAAGACCCAGGAGCGCGTGACCGGTGAGGTGAAATTTAAGCTCTACAAAGGCAATATCATCAAGGCTGGTACCACCTCCCCATACTCTCTGTACAGTGAAGAGCTGGCCAGCTTTACGACCGGTGAATTATATGATCACAAGGATGCCGAGGGCTTTATCAATCTCTTTGGCTTATCCATGAAGGTTCGCGCCATGCTGGATGCAGAACGGAAATAAGGCAAAATCTGAATAAAGAATGCAGGAAAGGCACGGATCCCGGATCCGTGCCTTTCGTTTCATCTGCTTCTTTTATTTGTAATATCCGTTGATCTCCAATTCAACACCAGTCTTATTGGCAATAAACACCGTATAGTCTCCGGTCTGTGTCAGATTGAAGGTATGAACAATTGATCCGTAGCTCTTGACATAACGGACACTGTTATCCGGCTGGATAATGCCGACCTCCACAGACTGATCACCAGGCTCTACATTTATATCTATATATAGGGTGCCACCGGACTGCTTGCTGATCGGATTAGCCCGATACTGATACCCTGCCGGCAGGAATATATTGATCGGTTTTCCAGCGGATGCCTTACGCGCCATCACCGAACTCTCATCCAGGACAGGCAGTTCCGTCATATCCGTCGTATCATCTGCATATTCCTCCGCCATCACAGCAGCAGACACCGGCAGGGCAGTCTGGTCATTCTGAACCGGCTCCTCTGTCCTGACTACTGTCTTATCATATAACAGGGAATAGGCGCCATCCACGCCAAGCTCTGCCCCGTAGGTGGTGACCGTCATCATAACCAGCATTCCTGCAGTTACTGCTGTCGTGATCCATTTTCGATGCGTTCGATTTCTACTTTCTACCATTGTTTCAATCCTCCATTGTAATTCACTTTTATTTTTCTTCAGAGTCGGTGCAAAGATACCGATCTGCTCCAACGAGTTGCTCATGATCTGCATAATACCCAGAAAATAATCCTTTGCAAGAAACTGGTATTCGCAGCAGATACAGTCACAGTTCGCCTCCGCCCACTTCTGAAACCGCTTTGAAAGGAACCAGATCAGCGGGTTAAACCAGTAGATGCAGGTCAATACAAGAAAGACCGGTTTCCAGAATATATCCCGCTGCTTCAGATGTACCAGTTCATGGGTCAGTATCATCTCCAGCTCCTCCTCCGAATACGTTTGTACCGGAAGATAGATACACGGATGCAAAACACCGTAGATAAATGGAACCGCAATCCGGTATCCCTGACGTACCCGCACTCTGATCCTGATATTCCGTTCCGTACATATTTCCTGCACCTTTTCCTTTACGGTCAGCGGTACCGGCATACACAGCCTGCATATGCCCCGAAAACGCACAAACTTCGGAACATAGGTCAGGCTGCAGACCAGAACTCCGGCTGCCCATACAATAAATACCACCAGCAACAGCTTCTGAATCGCAGGCGTCATCTGGAAAAAGTTTCCTCTTACATATTCCGCATATTGGTAATATATAAATATGGAGAGAAACATAAGCGGTACGCAGTAGCCGGCTGCCGCGATCTTGATCAGCCGGTATATCTGTTTGACCGTTCCATTCCTCCTGAGTAATTTAGAAGCCAGATACCATATTCCTGTCCATATGCTTCCAGTCAGACAGGTCAGTCCTATTGTAAGTGTTACATAAGTTATCCCATTCATAGTCTCTCCTCTTCTGTTCTCCTTTTTATTTATTGCTTTGTAACACTGCTATCCTCCTTTCTGATTCGATGTTCATACGAAAACGTATGGATGCATTATGCATGCATCTTTATGTTGTAATGCAGGCGGTAACGATCTGCAATCTGCGCGATAAATTCTGAATTGGTCGGCTTTCCCCGCTCCATGGCAACCGTATAACCAAAGATATCATTCAGTACCTTTTTATCCCCCCGTGTCCAGGCAATCCCGATGGCATGACGGATCGCACGCTCCACACTGCTTGCTGTCGTATCGTATTGTGCCGCTATCGACGGATAGAGCAGCTTTGTAATGTAGTTTAGGATCGCAATATCATGCACTGCCATAATGATTCCGGTCCGAATGTACTGATACCCCTTAATATGGGCAGGAATCCCGATCTTCCGCATCACATTGGTGACCTCTGTTTCCAGATAACCATCATTTACCTCTTCACTGTTGTCAAGCTTTTGCACACTCCCATAATCGCGTAACAACATTCTGCCCTTCCGTTCATTCTGAAAAGTAATCTGCAGCTGCATAATTCGATTATATACAGTTTCCAGCTGATATGGCTTCATAATGTAATAATCTGCTCCTGCCTGGCAGGCACAATCCATAATAGAAGGATTGTCCACCGAAGAAATCACAATGATTCTTGGCAGCCTGGGCATATCCAGGTTTGACATCAGACGTTCCATGATCCCCAGTCCGTCAAGCTCCGGCAGGATCATATTCATCAGGACAACATCCGGTTTTAAGGATATTATTCTCTCATACGCCCTCTTTCCATTATATTCGACTCCAACAATCGTAATGTCCTCCTTTTTTTCCAGATAATCGAATAATTCGTTTCCCTCTTGTTTGCTGTTTACAGCAATCATCAATTTAATCATTCATTCTACTCCCTTCAACAAATTCATATATTATTATACAGCACCAAATGGAATTTCTATAGAAATAAAGTGGAATTCAAATGGAATTCAGAGAAAAAATTAGAAAAAAATGCAAAAAAATGACCTGAACAAAGATTTTCTTCATTCAGGCCATTTTCTAACCTATAAGAATTTCGATAAAGAATAATTACGATATTCCGCCCAATCGTAATCCGTCATATACTCTCCACAGTACAGACGTCTTGCTTCTTCCTTTCCATCCAGTAAATCATATAGATCACATTCAAGCACATCCAGGTTTACACTCCGGCCGCTCCTGGAAAAAAACACCAGGTCTTCAATTCCATAAGACTCCAGCTCCAGAAACAAGGTCTTACATAATTTACTGCATAATGATTGCGTTGCCTCATCTTTGGGCCGCCCTTCCCACAGCGTGGCAATGATCTGTTCGGAATCTACAATTCCGCCCCGTCGATCAATCAATAACGCCAGTAACTCCTTTGCCTTTGCACTCTTAAAAACAACCGGTCTGCCATCTAAAAACAGATCAAAACCGCCAAAGGTTCTTGCATATATATGCTTGGTCTTGTTTCCCCACAGTAAACCGGCAGTATTCAATGCATACCGGACATCCTCCTTTTCATATGGCTTTAATACATATGCGGCTGCACGCAGCGGCAATGTATCAATTACGCTGTCCTCCTGACCGGCAATATACACGAATAGCATATCAGGATTTGCCTCTCGCAGGCTCTTTCCCAATTCAATTCCATCCAGGCCCGGCACACTGATATTCAAAACTGCCAGATCCACCCGGTTATTCTGTGTATACTGCAAAGCTTCCTGTGCAGAGTCAAACTTACCAACGATGGATACAGAAGGTAAACGGTTTGCCTCATACTCAAAAAGATGCATAGCCTCCAGCTCCTTGTCTACTAAAATGGTCTTCATACTTCTTCACCTACAATTATTAATTTTTTTCAGCACTTTCTTCCGGATCGGAACCATGTATGTTTGACAGAACCAGGGGTATTCTGCCATATGATCACCAGATACGAAATAAAATACTCTTCCTTCCCATTTATAAAACATTCTTATGGGTTATCTTTTGCATAAAGATCCGTCTCAACCTCCCTTTCATCCAAGATCTCATTATCAATCATAATATTTTCCAGTCCCATTTCTCTTACCGTAACACCTCCTAACATTTTTCTTTCATGGGCATCCAACTCCTCTCGTATTTTTTGTACCTGCTGAAGTGGTACTTCAGAAATCATTGCGACCTCTTCTACTTCTATCTGACCTTTTAACATCTTACGCGCCATATCAAGTCTGGCCTGCTCTGTCTTGTTCATGCACTACGCTTCCCTTCTCCTTTAAATATGCATCATTTCTAGCGATCACCTCCTGCATCGCCTTCCGGCCCGGCCCACCAATGGTGTTACGCCGGCTGACACAGGTCTCCAAACTGATCGCTTCATATATGTCCGTCTCAAAGACCGGACTAAAAGCTTTCAGTTCCTCCAGGCTCATATCATCCAAAGAAATATTTCTTTCAATACAATATAGAACCAGTTGTCCGATAATACTATGTGCATCCCGGAACGGAACCCCGTGCTTCACCAGATAATCTGCTGCATCTGTAGCGTTGGTAAAGCCCGCTTTTGCACTGGCCTCCATCCGCTCTGTCCGCAGGGTTATCGTATCCAGCATTCCGGTAAACAGTGCAAGACACCCCTTTACCGTATCCATGGCATCGAATGTCAGTTCCTTATCCTCCTGCATATCCTTGTTGTATGCCAATGGGATCCCTTTCATCGTCGTTAGGATCGAAAATAAAGCAGCATACACTCTTCCGGTCTTTCCCCGTACCAGCTCTGCAATATCCGGATTCTTCTTCTGCGGCATAATAGAACTGCCGGTGCTGTATCCGTCATCTAATTCAATAAACTGATACTCATTGGAATTCCATAAGATGATCTCCTCTGAAAACCGGCTTAAATGCATCATGATCGTAGAAAATGCGGAAAGCATCTCAATTATATAATCCCGATCTGCAACAGAATCCATGCTGTTTAAGGTTGGCCCGTAAAAGCCCAATAGCTCTGCCGTCTGTTCCCGATCCAGGGGATAGGTTGTCCCGGCTAATGCACCGGAACCAAGAGGACAATAATTCATGCGTTCACGAAGATCCGTAATACGGGATGCATCCCGTTTGAACATCTCCATATATGCACCCAGATGATGCGCGAACGTAATCGGCTGTGCCTTCTGTAAATGCGTAAAGCCCGGCATGTAGGTATCTACATTCTCCTTCATCCGGCGATGTAACACCTGCATTAACTGATACAATAATTCCTGTACCTCCGCCAGCTCATCTCTGACATACAGCTTCATATCCAAAGCAACCTGATCATTCCTGCTTCTTCCGGTATGCAGCTTCTTTCCTGCATCTCCGATCCGCCGGATCAGATTCGCCTCTACAAAACTATGAATATCTTCATATTCGCTCGTAATCTCCAGTCTCCCGGCATCCACGTCTGCCACGATCCCATTTAATCCCTGAACGATCACATCCCGCTCCTCGTCTGTCAGAACACCGACATCTGCCAGCATCTTAACATGGGCAATACTTCCTTTCACATCCTGATGAAAAAACTTTTGATCAAACAGAATTGAAGCATTAAAATTATATACCAACTGATCCGTTTCTTTCGTGAAACGTCCACCCCATAACTGTGCCATACTGATACCTCGTTTCTTATGCTCTAGGAATTATTTTACACTAATATTCAGGATTTCACAACCCCTATTCCATTCCCACTTGCATAACGGATTTCCGCCTCAAATCGCTTCTCTCCACAGGCTGCTCTCTGCTTTTCCTGTAGATTACCCGAAAAATCGTACATCGCTGCTTTACAATGACTGTTTATTCCCTCCTCTCAAATAAACCACTCTATTTTCACCGAAAGCATTGTATTCATTTTCTATATCCGGTATTCCTTTGTCTGGCACAAACTCTATTTTAGTAAAACTGGATTCTATTTCAAGTTACTCTCGGTATGAAATGTAGAAAACTCCACGGAAAATTTCCAGCATTATCCTAAGAGTATACATATTTTAAACCCTCAGGGTATCTGTACAATATGAGTGATGACGCTAAAATATAAGAGGGAGGTAACATATGATGGATCAAAAGAAAATCGGTGTCCGGGTCCAGGAACACCGCAAAAAACAGCATATGACAGTAGAACAACTGGCGGAACGGGCGAATATCTCGCCAGAATTTTTGCGTGCAATCGAATCCGGTCAAAAGGGTATGTCCCTGACTACGCTTTCCAGTCTGGCAGTAACACTTCAGACCTCTACCGATTATCTCTTATTCGGTTCATCTTCCGAAGAAAAATATACGGTTATCATACAGGTGCTTCAATCCTGCTCAAATGAACGGATTCAGGACATTGCGCTTCTTGTCAAGAATATTTTAGAACTCCGTAAATAACCCTACTCCCGAATCATATGAATATCTAACTGATTATATGGGATCACGATTCCATTTGCATCAAACGCATTCTTGATGGCTTCTAACAGTCCCCATTTCGCCTGCCAGTAATTCTCCGTTCTGACCCAGACATGAAGCAGCAGCGTCATAGAGCTGTCTTCAAATGCGTCTAATACGATATCGACCGGCTCCTCCTGCAGCACCAGCGGCTCCTGGCACAACACCTCAGCCAGCACAGACTTTGCCTTACCCAGATCAACGGTATATTCCACAGGAACGGACAGATCCAGCCGCCGCTTCTCCTGTCTGGTCAGATTCGTGAGGCTGGTATTGGATAAGGTGCCGTTGGGAATCACCACCATCTTACCATCATAGGTTCTCAGCCGGGTATAGAATATGTCGATTCCTGTTACCGTTCCTTCATTCCCATGCGTATCCTCCCGGATGTAATCCCCGATGACAAAAGGCTTCAGGATCAGGATCAGTACACCTCCGGCAAAGTTCGAGAGACTTCCCTGCAACGCTAACCCGATCGTAACGCCTGCAGTTCCGAGCAGGGTCACAAAAGAAGTCACCTGAATTCCCATGATGGAAACTACAGTAATAAATACCAGAATATATAATACAATATGAATGATAGAAGCTAAGAAAGAGCTGACTGTGGGATCCATCTTTGACCGTTCAAAAGAACGCCGGATCAGTTTCATGACCCATTTTGCCAGACGCAGACCGATCCAAAGACAGACCAGGGCAAGAAGAACACTTCCTGCCTTGGCGATCAGCCAGTCCCAGGCCCGGCTTAACTGCTTCTCATAGAAACCGGCAGTCTCACCTCCCGGTGCAGATAATACACGAACGTAATTGATTTCTGTCATTGGCAAATCCTTTCTCCGTCAGCACGATCATAGAATATTCGTTTACTTATGAAACTTGAACACAGAGATTGATAATGGCGGTATATACACAGAAATTGCATTCTCCCGTTCATCACAGGACTCCTTCCTGGAATGCCGCAGGGTCTTATTCCGCTTCCCTTCTCCGCCAAACCGTTCCTCTTCACTGGTAAAGATCTCTTTATATTTACCGGCAAACGGAACACCGATCAGATAGTCTGCATGCTCCACTGGCGTAAAATTACATACAATGACCAGAGTATCCTCTTTTCTTGCAGTCTTCCGTGCAAATACCAGCAGGCTTTCATTGGAATTGGTACTGTTGATCCACTCAAAGCCGGACGGATCATCATCCAGTTCATACAGTGCCGGTTCACTCAGATATAAGCGGTTTAACGCCCTGCAATAGTCTCGGATGCATACATGAGCATCAAATTCAAAAATTCCCCAGTCCAGTTCATCCGATTCACTGAATTCCTTAAACTGTGCAAATTCCTGTCCCATAAACAGCAACTTCTTTCCAGGATGGGTCATCATATATCCATAAGCTAACCGAAGATTTGAAAATTTATCCTCATAGCCGCCCGGCATCTTCCCGATCATGGAGCCCTTCTCATGTACGACCTCATCATGGGACAATACCAGAACAAAATGCTCACTGTATGCATATACCATGCTAAAGGTCAGTTCATTATGATGATACTTCCGGTACAGCGGATCCAGCTTCATATATTCCAGAAAGTCATTCATCCATCCCATATTCCATTTAAAATCAAAGCCCAGGCCCCCATCCGCTACCGGACGGGAGATCATCGGCCAGGCAGTGGATTCCTCCGCGATCATGATACAGCCCGGAAACCGCTGCTTCATAACCGTATTCAACTGTTTCAGCATATCGATCGCATCCAGGTTCTCATTTCCGCCATATGGATTCGGCAGCCAGTTTCCGAATTCCCGTCCATAATCCAGATAAAGCATCGAAGCAACCGCATCCATGCGGATACCATCCACATGATATTTATCTGCCCAGAATAATGCGTTTGCGATCAGAAAATTCTTTACCTCCGGTTTACCGTAATCAAAGATATAGGTTCCCCAGTGAGGATGCTCTCCCCGTCGCGGATCCTCATGTTCGTAGACACAGGTTCCGTCAAACCGTCCCAGACCATTTTCATCCTTTGGAAAGTGTGCAGGCACCCAGTCGATAATGACAGCCAGCCCCTGCTCATGCATATAATTCACAAAATACATAAAATCTTCCGGTGTTCCGTATCGTGCAGTCGGTGCATAATATCCGGTCACCTGATAGCCCCAGGACGGATCATAGGGATGCTCCATAACCGGCATCAGTTCAATATGGGTGTATCCCATATCCTTCATGTAATCCGCCAGTTGTCCTGCCAGTTCCCGGTAATTAAAATACTCTCTTCCATCGGATGGTCGTTTCCAGGCCCCCAGATATACCTCATAGATTGACATCGGCCGGCTGGACATATCTGCTTCCGTCTTTTCCTTCTGCCACTTCGCATCCGTCCACGCAAATCCCCGCAGATCCGTAACAATGGATGCATTACATGGTCGAAGCTCCATTGCATTTCCATAGGGATCTGACTTCATCTTTATTTCACCGCCCTTGGCCCGGACCTCATACTTATAGATCTCACTCGCCTCTACTCCCGGAACAAATAATTCAAAGATACCGGAATAAGGCAGTCTTCGCATAGGATGAATCCTGCCGTCCCAGTGATTAAAATCTGCCACAACACTGACCCGTTCTGCATTCGGCGCCCAGACAGCAAATAAAACCCCGGCCACCCCGTCTACCACCAGCGGATGTGCACCCAGCTTTTCATAAATCTCGTAGTGCTGTCCTTCATTAAACAGACTGATATCAATCGGATCGATCACTGATTCAAACATATAAGGGTCAATGATATCCACTTCTTCGTCAGACTCACTGGTCAGACGAAGCCGGTAATCAAAACGCTTACACTTTGTAATCTTAACCGAATAGAAGCCAGGAACCCGATCCGATTCCATCGGATAAACCTTACCATTTCGCACGTTCACCACGGAAACAGCCTTTACCTCCGGCTGAAATGCATTTATATACAGATCATCAATACTTTCATGCATTCCAAGTATATGATGAGGATTATCATGCCTTGCCTTTACAAGGGCATCCACCTCCATCCAGTTGATCGCAAATACGTCTTTCCTTGTTCTCATTCCTTTTCCCCCTTATAACTGGTGAATAAATATTCCGCTTCGAAGCTTCGGTTCAAACCATGTAGACTTTGGGGGCATCAACTGTCCGGCATCCGCCACACAGAACAGCTCCAAAATGGAGGTTGGATACATGGAGAAGGCAAGGCACATATCTTCATCTGCCCTCCGCTCCAATTCCTTTAAGCCACGAATCCCGCCGACAAAATCAATCCGCTTGTCTGTACGGGGGTCAGATATATGTAATAGCTTTTCAAATATTTCATGCTGTAAAATAGAAACATCCAGTCCTTCTACCGGATCATCCGGACAGATATCCGGATGGGCTTTCAGATGATACCATCTATGATTCAGATACATACCGAATTCCGACTTGAATGCCGGAGAAAACGGCGCATCCACTTCCTGTATTTCAAAGCTTTCCCGCAGACGTTCTATGAATGCTTCTTCTGTCATGCCCGCCAGATCCCGGATCACACGGTTATAGGGCATGATCATAAGCTGATCATGCGGAAACAGCACTGATAAAAAATAATTGAATTCCTCTGTCCCGTCATAATCCGGATGCTCTGCCCGCCGCTTTAATCCCACTTTGACAGCAGAGGCGGCACGGTGGTGTCCGTCTGCAATATAGATCCGTTCCACCTGCCGGAAGCCTTCCCGGATCTGCTCAATATCGAAATCTGTATCAATGACCCAGACAGCATGTCCGATCCCGTCCTCCGAGTTAAACTGATACACCGGAGAAGACAGCTTTACCCGGGCAACCACATCATCTATCATCTTCTTCGCCCGATAAGCCAGAAAAATCGGTCCGGTCTGTGCATTACAGGCATCCACATGACGGATCCGGTCCAATTCCTTCTCTTCTCTGGTATTCTCATGCTTCCGTATGACATTCTTCTGATAATCATCAATAGATGCGCAGGCTACGATCCCGGTCTGGGAACGTCCCTCCATCGTCAATTCATATATATAATACACTGCTTTCTCTTCCTGTATATAAATACCATCCCGGATCATGGTATCCAATAATTCCTTCGCCTTTGCATAAACAGCCGGCGAATACAGATCCACGGTATCTGCAAACTGTGTCTCCGCACGGTCAACCCTTAAGAATGACAGGGGTTCCCGTTCTACCTCTGCCTTCGCTTCACTCCGGTTATATACATCATAAGGCAGGGCTGCAACCCTTGCGGCAAGCTCCGCTCTCGGGCGAAATCCCTGGAATGCCTTTATTTCTGCCATATCTTCCTGTCTCCTTTGCATATTACTCCATTATGTATATTTCAGATATAGATATTTTACATCATATAGAGAAAAAATCCAAGTAAAAATAAAATTTTGTAATAATTTTGTTAAACCGTGCAAAACGCGCTTTGCGGGTTTTGCGCAAAAAAAGACCATTCTCTCACGAACCTGCTCCTGCATTTCATGAAACAATGGTCTTACATTCATACAGATTTCAAAATGATATCCGGTCACAAATCATCCTTACAGTAATTCTGCCACTTCCAGGATCAGCTCTCTGGACTTCTCCCAGCCCAGGCATGGATCGGTTATAGACTTTCCATAACATCCCCCATCAATCGGCTGATTGCCATCCTCAATATAGCTTTCTACCATAACACCCTTTACCAGTTTCCGAATGTCAGCCGAATGACGCATACTGTGCAGAACCTCTTTAACAATACGCGGCTGTTCTGCCCACTGCTTACCGGAATTGTTATGATTGGCATCTACAATGCAGGCAGGATTCTTTAATTCAAACTTCTGATATAAATCCACCAGCAGCATCAGATCCTCATAATGATAATTGGAAATGGACTGTCCATGCTTATTCACCGCACCCCGCAGGATACAATGCACCAGATCATTCCCGTCCGACTTGGTTTCCCAGCCGGTATACAAAAAAGTATGCTTCATCTGTCCTGCCAGACAGGAGTTCATCATTACAGTCAGATCTCCACTGGTCGGATTCTTCATGCCCGCCGGAATATTCATGCCGGAGGTCACGATCCTGTGCTGCTGATCCTCCACGCTTCTCGCTCCGATGGCGACATAGGAAAGGATGTCCTCCAGATACTGCCAGTTCTCGGAATATAACATCTCATCTGCGGCAGTCAGTCCGGTAGCCCGGATCGCATCAATATGCATCTTCCGGATGGCCTTGACACCCTCAAACAGATCCGGGGCCTTTTCCGGATCCGGCTGATGCAGCATGCCTTTATAGCCGGCTCCTGTGGTCCTTGGTTTGTTGGTATAGATCCGGGGAATGATCAGGATCTTGTCCTTCACTTCCTCCTGTACCTTAGCCAGGCGGGTCACATAGTCCAGCACTGCAGTCTCGTTATCTGCCGAACAGGGACCGATGATCATTAAAAACTGATCAGACTCTCCGGTAAATACCTCCCGGATCCTGGCGTCCCGTTCCGACTTTATCTGCTTCAGTTCCTCTGTCATCGGAAGCATATCCTGTAATTCCTGCGCAGTGGGTACTTTTTTTATTAAATGTAAACTCATGGTCTTCTCCTATCCTTTACAGGTTTTCTTATTCCTGTGCAGATTTCTTTGCCTGCTTTGCCGCCAGCGCTTTATCGGTCGGCCGCACCATAACCAGACAGACGATCAGTGCCAGAATATAAAGCACAACGGTAGCATACAACACATATTGATATCCTGTCGGATTCACGGTCAGCAGTTCTACGGAACCGTCTGCAAGGGCATGTTCGATCTGTACCGGTGTTCCGAAGCGATTCACGATCCAGGTTGCCAGCTGATTACCGGTCAGTCCGGCAAATGCCCATGCGGATAATGTAATTCCGTGAATGGCACTGATATTGCTCATGCCATAATGGTCGGATAGCAGCGTCGGTACATTGGAGAATCCGCCGCCGTAACCGGCATTGACAACAAAGATCAGGCCAAGTACCAGAATCGTCAGGAGCAGATTGCCCTCTCCGTTCTTAATACCGCCGGTTAAGATAACAATTCCCGTAAAGGCAATGGATAAAATAAAGATCAGCTTATAGATCGTATTCCGATCCTTCATCTTATCCGCCCATGCAGAAAAACCAAGCCGGCCGCCTGCATTAAATACTGCGGATATCGTAGAAATAATACCTGCCGCACCTGCCAGACCGATACACTTTACGATCATTTTTTCCTGCGAGATCAATGCCAGGCCACAGGTGATATTAATGTAGAACATAAGCCAGATACCGATATAATTGGCAATCGGCTTCGATTTGATCACCGCAAAGATTCCCTGTCCCTTTTCCTGCTTCTGTGGTTCATGCCAGCCCTCCGGCTTCTTTAACAGAAGATGTCCGACGAACATCATAACGAAATATACCACTGCCAGAATCAGAAACATCTTGTAGATACCGCCCTCGCCTAAGTTCTTCAGCATGGACTGCATGATCGGGCTGGCGATCGCCTTTGCAGCACCGAAGCCGGCTACTGCCAGTCCGGTTGCAAGCCCCTTCCGATCCTCAAACCAGAGCATCAGGGTCTTCACCGGAGATAAATATCCGGTACCAAGACCGATTCCCATGATCAGACCATAGCAGAGATAGATTCCGATCAGCGCCAGCATACTGCCCTGATGCAGACCGCCATAGTAAATAAAGAATCCGGTACCCGCCATACCTGCAGCAAAGCAAATTGCAGCGATCAAAGAGGACTTATGTATATCCTTCTCCACTACATTGCCTAAAAATGCTGCGGACATACCCAGGAAGAATATCGCAAAGCTGAATGCCCACTCGGTAGCACCCTTGGAAAAACCAATGTAATCCGCGATTTCCTGGCTAAAGATCGACCAGCAGTAAACAGTACCGATACTGCAATGAAGCAACAATGCAGGAATTGCTGCACGCACCCATTTATTGGTCCGCCAGCCTCCAGTCTTTTTCACACTCTCACCCATAATTCATACTTCCTTTGTGTTTTATTTTTGATAATCAGCTTCTGACCTTTTTTAATAAAAAAACAGAAACCAAACAGAGTTATTATACACCTTTGGTTTCTGGATTACAACTAAATAATGCTATTAAAAAATGCAGACTGTTTACAACAGCCGCCTGCCGGATCTGCATCCTTGTACCGCTAAAATGACATTCCTGCCAGTATACCCTGCCTAGATAATAAATGCCGATATAAACCAGTCCCACCGGCTGCTCCGGCGTTCCGCCCTCCGGGCCTGCCAGTCCGGTCACGGCTATGGCAACATCCGCCTTTGCATGTGCCGCCGCTCCTCTTGCCATCTGCTTTACCGTCTGCTTTGAGACTGCCCCATGCCTGGCCAGCGTAGACTTCTTTACGCCCAGCTCCTCCTCCTTTGCTTCATTTGCATAGGTCACAAAGCCTCTGCCAAAGACCCTGGAGGCGCCTGCCACATTTACCAGACGCCCGGCAACCAGGCCTCCGGTACAGGATTCTGCTGTGGTAATGGTAAGTCCTCGTTTTGCAAGCAGTTCCACTGCCCTGACTTCGATATCAGTCCCTTCTTCCACTGATATGATCGGAACATTCATTTTCATATCTGATCTCCGTCCTTCTTCTGTTCTGATAATACTCCGCGATTCTTAACCAGATAATCCACCAGGGAAATCACTGTCAGGAGCAGTGAACTGTAAATGAGTATCTGTTCCGTCAGAATAATGATCCCGGAAGCGGACGGAATATCCGCGCTTAGGTCTGTGATCAGCAGGATCACCATCAGCATCTGAAACGTTGTTTTTACTTTTCCCCAATAACTGGCTGCGATCACGGTTCCCTGATCGGATGCCACCAGCCGGAAGCCGCTGATAATGAATTCCCGAGCAATGATGACAATGACCACCCAGGCCGGGATCCGGTTCATTTCGATCAGAGCGATCATGGCAGAGCAAACCAGAAGCTTGTCTGCCAGAGGATCCATAAATTTACCGAAATCGGTGACCATATTATATTTTCTGGCCAGCTTGCCATCGAATAAATCAGTCAGGCTGGCCAGTATAAAGATTCCGCCTGCGATCCATTTTCCCGCCGGTATTATGGGAAGCATGAGTGCCGCCAGAAAAAAGGGTATCAGGATCACCCTGAAAATTGTAAGCTTATTCGGTAAATTCATATACTACCTCCCCAATCAGATCATATTCATTCGCATCTGTAATCCGAACCTTCACCATATCACCGGAAAGGATCTCCTCTGCAGAGGAAACAAAAATATAACCGTCCACATCGGGCGCCTCCCGGTAGGAACGTCCGATATATACCGATTCCTCATACAGATATCCCTCAACAAGAACCTCCAGGATTCTGCCGATCATACGCTGATTATTGTCATAGGACACCTCCTGCTGGAGCAGCATGATCTCCTCCTGCCGCTGCTTCTTCACAGCCTCATCCACGGGATCCGGAAGCTCTGCTGCCTTTGTCCCTTCCTCCGGTGAATATGGAAATACCCCTAAGCGTTCAAACTCTGTCTCATCCACGAATTGAAGCAATGCCTCATGCTGTTCCCTCGTCTCTCCCGGAAATCCGGTAATCAGGGTCGTACGCAGCACAAGATCCGGCATGGCAGTCCGCAGTCGCCGGATCACATCCAGAATCTGCCTCCGGGTCGTACGTCTGCCCATTGCTTTCAGGATCTCATCCTCGGAATGCTGAATCGGCATATCAATATAATGACAGATCTTCGGATTCTCTGCCATGGTCTGGATCAGTTCATCTGTAATCTCCTCCGGATAACAGTACAGAAGACGAAGCCACCGGATTCCGTCTATCCGGCTTAATGCCTCCAGTAACTGAGGGAGACGTTTCTCTCCATACAGATCCTGCCCGTACAGTGTCGTCTCCTGTGCAACCAGCACCAGTTCTTTATAGCCTGCCGCCGCCAGCTTGCCGGCAGTTTCCAGAATCTCCTCCATGGGAATACTTCTATAGTGTCCACGAAGATATGGAATAATACAATATGTACAATATTTACTGCAGCCCTCTGCGATCTTCAAATACGCCATGGCAGTTCCTGTCGTGACCAGGCGGTCCGTCAGCCCCTTCGGTAAATACTGTATGTCCCTGCTGCAGATCATCTTCTTTCCGCCAAGCGCTTCTCCCACCACTGCTGCGATATCATCAATATTCGCAGCGCCAAGAATGGCATCCACCTCCGGGATTTCCTCCTGAATTTCCTTCTGGTAGCGCTGTGCCAGACAGCCGGTCACGATCAGCGCCTTCAGCCTTGCCGTCCGCTTCAGATCCGCAAGTTCCAGTATGGTGTTTACGCTTTCCTCCTTGGCATCGTGAATGAAACAGCACGTGTTCACAACTGCTGCATCCGCCTCCTGTTCCTCATTGGTTATATCATAGCCCTGTTCCTTTAAGAGATGAAGCATGACCTCACTATCCACCAGATTCTTATCACAACCCAGGGAAACAAACAAAATATTCATCCTTGGTTCCTCTTTCTAACCCTTTCGAAGCTCTACCGCCTCAACGCAGTTATGCATCAGCATGGCAATGGTCATAGGTCCCACGCCGCCCGGAACCGGAGTAATGGCACCTGCAACCGGTGCAACCGAATCAAAGTCCACATCACCACAAAGCTTATTATCTGCATCCCGATGGATTCCCACATCAATGACTACTGCCCCCTCCTTCACATAGGAAGCATCGATCATCTTTGGTCTCCCTACCGCAGCCACCAGAATATCCGCCCGTCTGGTAATCTCCTTTATATTCTGCGTTTTCGAATGACAGATCGTTACTGTCCCATTCTCCCGCAGTAATAACAGGGCCATTGGCTTTCCTACAATATTGCTTCTGCCAATGACTACACATTCCTTTCCCTCAATAAGAATACCACTCCGCTTTAACAACTGAATGATCCCGGCCGGCGTACAGGATACGAAACCTGGCTGTCCGATACTCAGCCGGCCCACACTCTGAGGATGAAACCCGTCTACATCCTTCTCCGGGGCGATCGCCTGAATAATGTGATCCTCGTTCATATGCTTTGGAAGCGGCAGCTGTACCAGAATCCCGTAGATGGAAGCATCCTGGTTCAATTTCCCGATCAGTTCCAACAGTTCCTCCTCTGTTGTCTCCTCCGGCAGTTCATAAGCCGCGGAACGGATCCCTATATATTCACATGCCTTTTTCTTATTTCCTACATATACGGTAGATGCCGGATCCTGTCCCACCTGGATCACGGCAAGGGCAATTTCTATTCCCTGTTCCCTGTATGCTGCTACCCGTTCCTTTAATTCATCCTTAATTTCCTGGGAAATCCGCTTCCCGTCAATTACCTGTGCCATAGGCCTCCTCCTGTATCTTCTCTATCTGTTTTATTTACTCCTGATTGCTGCTCCACTTCTTTCCGGCTGCCGACTGTTAGAACAGTCCTTTGATCCTGCCGGTTCCATCTACTGCGATCCCCTCTGCCGCCGGGTGCTTCGGAAGCCCCGGCATCGTCATAACAGTTCCGGTTATGGCAACTACAAAGCCCGCACCGGCGCTGACATATACCTCCCGGACTGTAAGTTCAAAGCCGGATGGACGACCAAGTCGTTTCGGATCGTCTGATAAGGAATATTGATTCTTTGCCATACAGACGGGCAGATTCCCATAGCCAAGAGCAGTGATACGCTCGATGGCCTTTTTTGCCGCCGGTGTATAGACAACACTGCCGGCACCATAGATCTCGCTGGCAACAGTTTCTATCTTTTCTTCGATACTTAATTCATCCGCATATAACGGTGCATAATGGCTTTCGGTTGTCTCTAACGTATGAAGTACAATCTCAGCCAACGCGATTCCTCCCTCACCGCCATGCTCCCATACTTCTGCCAGTGAAAATGCACAATCCCGCTCCTCACAGAAGTTCTTTACAAAGACCAACTCCGCCTCACTATCCGTTACAAACCGGTTCAGTGTTACAACAATCGGTACGCCAAACTTCTTCAGATTCTCAATATGCTTTTCCAGATTGACAATTCCCCGGCTTAAAGCATCAATATTCTCTGTATTCAGTTCACTCTTATCCAATCCGCCATTATACTTCAATGCCCGTACAGTTGCTACCAGCACAACCACATCCGGCTGCAGTCCTGCCTGACGACACTTGATATCCAGGAACTTTTCCGCTCCCAGATCAGCGCCAAAGCCGGCCTCCGTTATCACATAATCCGCCAGCCTTAATGCCGCCTTGGTCGCCCGCACACTGTTACAGCCATGGGCAATATTGGCAAACGGGCCACCATGGATAATGGCCGGTGTGTGTTCCAGAGTCTGGATCAGGTTTGGCTTCATGGCATCCTTTAATAAAGCAGTCATGGCTCCTACTGCATGCAGATCCTCAGCAGTAACCGGATCTCCGCTATAATTATATGCAACAATTATCCGGCCCAGGCGTCGGGATAAGTCCTGTATATCTTCCGCCAGACATAGAATTGCCATGATCTCGGAAGCGACGGTTATATCAAAGCCATCCTGCCGGACCACACCATCCATCTTCCCGCCCATTCCTACAATAATATTACGAAGGGCGCGGTCATTCATATCAAGACAGCGCTTCCAGACTATCTGCTTCGGATCGATTCCCAGTTCATTTCCCTGCTGCAGATGATTATCCAGCATAGCAGCCAGCAGATTATTGGCAGACGTTACTGCATGAAAATCACCGGTAAAATGAAGATTCAGATCCTCCATGGGAACCACCTGGGAATGGCCGCCGCCTGCTGCACCACCCTTAATGCCAAAGCAGGGGCCAAGGGAGGGCTCCCGCAGCGCAATGACGGCTTTCTTGTTCAGACGTCCGAATGCCTGTCCCAGTCCCACGGTAACCGTCGTCTTTCCCTCACCTGCCGGAGTAGGGTTAATGGCCGTTACCAGGATCAGCTTTCCATTCGGTTCCTCCTGCACCCGTTCTAGCAGTTCATCACTGAGTTTTGCCTTATACTTTCCGTATAGCTCCAGTTCATCTGCACGGATGTCCAGCTTTGCTGCAATCTCCTCAATGGGCCTTAATTCCGCCTCCTGTGCGATCTCTATGTCCGTTTTCATTCTTTTCTATATCCTTTCTTCACTGCATTTCCAGTTTCCCGTATCAGGAATAATCCTAACGAATTCCTCTTATAATGTCAACCGCATTCCTCTATATACTGTTCCAACTGTTCCGGCGACATCAATATGGTTCTCGGCTTGGTTCCTTCATCCGGCCCTACGATCCCTGCCTCCGCCAGCTGATCCATAATACGCGCCGCCCGGTTAAATCCGATCTTGAATTTCCGCTGCAGCATTCCGATGGATGCTTTCTCACTTTCTATGATCAGCCTTGCCGCATCCTGAAAATATTCATCCTGATCGGAACCGCCGCTGTTGCTTTGGGAAGCTCCGCCGGAAGCAGCACTGCTTTCAATCTGGCTGGTGATCTCTGCATCATATGTAGTTTCCTGGCTCTGGTCTTTCAGGAAATCAACCACAGCTCCCACTTCCTCATCCGAAACAAAGGCTCCCTGCACCCGGACCGGCTTCGGAAAACCAGTCGGGTAAAACAGCATATCACCCTTTCCCAACAGCTTTTCTGCTCCTGACATATCCAGGATCGTTCTGGAATCCACCAGGGAGGATACTGCAAATGCAATCCTGGATGGTACATTGGCCTTGATCAGTCCGGTAATGACATCCACAGACGGCCGCTGGGTTGCAATGACCAGATGGATTCCTGCTGCTCTCGCCAACTGGGACAAGCGCACGATCGCATCCTCCACTTCACCATGGGCAACCATCATCAGATCCGCCAGCTCATCTACGATCACCACGATCTGCGGAAGCTTCTTAATCTCACTCTCTTCCTCGCCCTTACCAGTCTGCGCCAGCACTTCTTCTACCTTTTTATTATACCCCTTCAGATTGCGGACATTGTATTCTGCAAACATCTGATACCGCTTCGTCATTTCGATCACTGCCCAGTTCAGGGCGCCGGCCGCCTTCTTCGGATCCGTCACCACCGGGATCATTAAGTGGGGAATCCCGTTATAGGCAGTCAGCTCGACCACCTTGGGATCGATCATGATCATCTTCACATCATCCGGATGTGCCTTATACAGAATACTCATGATGATCGTATTGATACACACGGATTTACCGGAGCCGGTCGCACCGGCGATCAGCAGATGGGGCATCTTGGCAATATCCGCTACCATTACCTGTCCGCTGATATCCTTACCGACTGCAAATGCGATATCCGAAGGAAACTTCTGAAAGCTGTCATTCTCGATCAGATCCCGAAACATGACCGCTGTGTTTTCTTTGTTCGGAATCTCAATACCAACTGCCGCTTTTCCCGGAATCGGAGCCTCAATACGGATATCCGCCGCTGCCAGATTCAGCTTAATGTCATCCGCCAGACCGACGATCTTGCTCACCTTTACCCCCTGCTCCGGCTGCAATTCAAACCGGGTCACTGCCGGTCCGCAGCTATAGTCCGTGATTGTCGCCCGGACACCAAAGCTGTCCAGTGTGCTTTGCAGCTTCTGCATGGTCTCCTGTATGTATGCATCGTTATTTTTCCTGGATCCCTTTCCCTTCTTTAACAAGTCAAATGGCGGAAACTGATAGTCGCCTGTGTTCGTACTGCTTTCCCTGCTGTTTCCGGAACGTGAGGAAAGAACACGCTCTTCGGCCGGCTTGCTGATTTCCTGCTCTACCGCCTGCACAGCCTCCTCCGTTTCCTGTGCGGACTGCTTTGTCCGCTGTACCCGTCGCTTCCGTACCGGCTTCTCTACCGGCGGTTCCGGTGGTATCTCCTCTTCTTCCTCTTCCAGTGCCATAGAAATTTCCGTTACCGGTGAGACCGGAGCAGACATTCTTCCGCCTGCCGTCGTTCCCGATGACACAGACGGCCGGAAACCTCCTGTTCCCTGCTCCTCTGTTTCCTCTTCTTCAATGGTCATGGTAATCTCATGAACCTCTTCCTGCTTTAGCGGACTTTCCTGTCGAAAGGTCTCATTCTTTACGATTCCCTGCTCTCCGTCACTTGGCAGTACCGTGAGATTACGAAATAGTCCCTTTTTGATCTTATGCTGAAACCGGTCATATTCCGGCTCCTGCTGATGGCTGGCGGCTTCCTTTTCCAATTCCGCCTTTGCCTTTGCCCGTTCTGCGGCTTCGCGCTTTAAATCCAGCTCATTCTTCGCCTTTTCCTTCCGCTCCTGTCTCGCAGCTTCCCGCTCTGCCTGTCTGGCAGCACGGATTTCCTCCAGGCTCATACGCTCCTCTTCCCGACGTTCCTGATATTCCTGTCCCCGCTCCTTCGCATCCCGGAATCCGTCCATCAGCCGGACCCCGCTGCTTCGCAGCAGATGGATCAGTGACTTTTCTGTCATTAAGATCAGCATGATGACTGCAATAACGATCACTACCAGATAAGCGCCGGCAATCCCCACACCGTTCCTTAAGAGCAGAGCCAGTCCGCCGCCGATAAAACCGCCGCCGGATTTTCCGGAGTAGGCGTCCATGTATAATTCACCTGCTTTCATTCCTTCTGAGAATCCGGTGATCAGCTGTGCGAGCATGGAGATATCCAGACACAGAATTCCGGCATAAACGGTCTTTCTGACTGCCTGTCCAGAAAATCCGTTGGCAAACAGAAACGCCATGCCGACAAAGACAAGAATCGGCAGTCCATACTGTATAAAACCAAATACACCGAACAGAAAACCACTGATCATATCGCCTACGGTTCCGCAAAGGCCGAAATTACTGATTTCTAAAAAGACCGCCACGGCAAATGCAAGAATCAGCACGATCTCAAATCGAAATCCGGCTGCCTGCTGCGGCTTTGCAGCCGGAGTCTGCTTCGTCCGGCTGCTTCCTTTCTTATTGGTTTGTGTTCTTCCGCTCTGCTTTTTCTGAGCCATATTATGTATTCACTCCTATTCTTTCCGTTCCCCTTGTCATTGCTCTTTTCACATAAGCAGCTCTGACCTCAATGCTTCGCTTTCTCGGTCTTCGTTGCCTATGCGATGAAGTAGAAAGCTACCGATACAAGACCTGCAATGAGACAATATATCGAAAATATTGTAAACCGGTTCTTCTTTACGACTATCAGCATGGTCTTAATGCATATATAACCCACAATTCCGGCTGCTAACATACCGGCAATATAATTCCAGATCAATCCGCCGGACAGATCAACTGTCGTAAAATCCTTTATCTGCAGGATCATGGCCCCCAATATAGCCGGAATCGACATGATAAAGGAATACTTTACTGCGAATTCCTTCTGAAATCCGCTGAGCAGACAGGCCGTGATCGTCGTACCGGAGCGGGATATTCCCGGCAGGGTCGCAACCCCCTGGGCCAGACCGATCAGAAATGAATTCCGATAGGTTGCTGTTCCTGCATCCTTCGTTCCCGGCTTTGCCCGATCTGCAATAAACAGGATGATCGAGGTCAGGATCAGACAGATTCCGGGCAGGATCAACAGCTCTGAAGCAGAACCGATCACCTTTTCCAGGAGAATGCCCAGGATACCTGTAGGGATGGTACTGATGATGACCATCAGTACAAACCGCCGGTACGGGCTTGTCAGTACCGGCTTAAACGGCCGTCGTTCCTCCTGCTTCCGAAAGCAGTTGCTGATCCAGATCACCCCGTTGAATATCCATAACCCTACCATACAGCATCCGTTCACAAATAATTCCTTTACATCCTTCCAGTATACTACACAGATTGCTCCAAGCGTTGCCATATGTAACATAACATCATATAAGAGACCGGTTTCCGTCTGAATATGAAAAATATTTTTAAATATCGCCAGATGTCCGGAACTGCTGACCGGGAGAAATTCTGTTAATCCCTGAATCAGTCCCATAATAATTGCTTCCCAAAAACTCATAAAAACTCCTCCCTTTATCCATGCAGAGTCTGTTCTTCCACATATATACGGTTTCTGTTCTTCGAAATATACTATTTCATTCCTTTATTTCTGCTTTTTTTGCTTTTCGATCATTTGATGAAGATATTCCATTGCCTCATGAATTCCGCCTACCGCGTCGATCAGCTTCTCCTCTACTGCCTCCCGGCCAACCAGCATGGAACCAATATCCTTGACCAGCTGCTCATTATTCATCATGATGCTCCGAAGCCGCTTCTCTTCAATACCGGAATGACTTACGGTAAATGCAATGATACGATCCTGCATCCGTTCAATATATTCATAATTCTGCTTTACTCCGATCACCATCCCATTCATTCGGATAGGATGTACCACCATAGTCGCAGTAGGTACAATAAAGGAATAATCACCGGATACTGCAAGCGGAACTCCAATGGAATGACCGCCGCCCAGCACCAGTGTGACTACCGGCTTATGAATGGAGCCGATCATCTCCGCCATGGCAAGTCCGGCCTCCACGTCTCCGCCTACTGTATTTAACAGGATCAGCATACCGTCAATCTGATCATTATCTTCAATCTCCGCCAGTACCGGCAGGACATGCTCATACTTCGTCGTCTTTGAATTCGACGGAAGACACTCATGTCCCTCGATCTCTCCGATAATATTCAACAGATGGATCCGATGATGAAACGGGTTGCCGGACAACGTAAGCTGTCCGTTTTCCTTGATCAGATTCCCTGTCACTTCCTCTTTTTGCCGCTCCTTGTATGCGCGCTCTTCTTTGGATTGTTCTTTCTGTTCCATATACTCCTCCGATTGACAAAGTTTAAGAAGAATCAGGTATGATTCTTCTTAAAATAGTATATGGCTTTTCCAGTAAAATATACGCCTGCTACAGATTCTGACAAGCAACGACAGCAATTACGATTCCCAGGATCAATCCTACCAGTACCTGAATCGGCGTATGTCCCACATACTCCTTCAGGACGGTCTCTGTCCATTTATCCTTGCTCGTTTCACCCAGACGCGCCTTGATCTCTTCATTTTTTATCAATATATTCAATATTGCTCCCTGCTTGCCGGTTTCTAACCGTACATTCATCGCATCGTACATTACAATGATAGCAAATACCGTTGCCATGGCAAACTCAAAAGAGCCTGCGCCCTTGATCAGAAGGGTGGCGGTCGCCAGCGCTCCTACGGTTGCGGAATGGGAGCTCGGCATACCGCCGCCCCCGACCACACGTTCCCAGTTCCACTGCCTCGTGATACACAGATGAATCAGTACCTTTAAAACTTGTGCAATACACCA